>Ga0136633_1001822_pt1 | contig 15260 bp, 15 predicted proteins | sample AntDrymeUQ832206_2_FD_105494 | JGI IMG/M metagenome (GOLD analysis project Ga0136633, IMG submission 105494) | Polar desert sand microbial communities from Dry Valleys, Antarctica - metaG UQ83 (22.06) | ecosystem: Environmental > Terrestrial > Soil > Desert | place: Antarctica: Dry Valley...
AGCGCGCGCTGCCCGTAGAGCACGCCGACGATGCGCTCCTCATGAACGTCGCGCAGGACCGACTCACCTCGGGGGAAGTAGCCGCCGCTGGGCATCATGCGCGATCCTACGCCGATGACCGGCGTCCCCTTCGGCAACTATCAGTACGAGATCTACCTGGCCGGCATGGCCGATCAGGCGCCCGAGCACCCGATGTCCTGGGCCGAGTGGGAGGCCGCGGCGGCCGAGAAGCTCGCCGATGGACCACGCGGTTACCTCTTCGGCGGCGCAGGCACGGAGGATGCGATGCGCGCCAACCGCGAGGCGTTTCGCCGCTGGCGGATCGTGCCGCGAATGCTGCGCGACGTCGCGGAGCGCTCGATGGCCACCGAGCTGCTCGGCACGGCGATGCCGGCGCCGGTGCTCATGGCGCCGGTCGGCGTGCAGTCGATCCTCCACGACGACGGCGAGCTGGCCAGCGCGCGTGCGGCGGCCTCGCAGGGCGTCCCGGTCATCGCGAGCACCGCCGCCTCCTACACGCTCGAGGAGATCGCCGAGGCATGCGGCGACGGCCCGCGCTGGTATCAGCTCTACTGGCCGCGCGGCGAGGAGCTCGCGGCGAGCTTCGTGCATCGCGCGGAGGCGGCGGGCTACACGGCGCTGGTCGTGACGCTCGACACCGGACTGCTCGGCTGGCGTCCCCGCGACCTGGCGGGCGCCTACCTCCCGTTCCTCAAGAGCATCGGGATCGCCAACTACCTGGCCGACCCGGTCTTCTGCTCGACGCTGGAGAAGCCGCCGGAAGAGGATCCGCAGGCGGCGGTGGGCCAGTTCGTCGGGGTGTTCAGCAACCCGACGGTCACGTGGGACGACCTGGCCTGGCTGCGCGAGCAGACGTCGCTGCCGATCGTGCTCAAGGGCGTCCTGCACCCCGACGACGCTCGCGAGGCGGCAGACCGCGGCGTCGACGGCGTCATCGTGTCCAACCACGGCGGCCGGCAGGTCGACGGCGCGATCGCCACGCTCGACGCGCTGCCTGCGGTGGTCGACGCCGTGGGCGATCAGCTGGCCGTCCTCATGGACAGCGGCATCCGCGGGGGCGCTGACGCGTTCAAGGCCCTCGCGCTCGGCGCTCAGGCGGTCCTGCTCGGCCGGCCGGCCATGTGGGGTCTGGCCGTAGCGGGCGAGGACGGCGTCCGCACGGTGATCCGCAGCTTCCTCGCCGAGCTTGACCTGACGCTCGCGCTCAGCGGCCACACGTCGCTGGAGACCGTGGGGCCCGAGACGCTGGTGCGCGCCGCGGACTAGCTAGATCGCGAGCTCGGTGGTGGCGCCGCGCAGGGGCGCGAGCTCGACGATGGCGCGTCCGCCATGGATCTCGACGCTGGCAACCATGCGGGTGCCGTCGGGCATCGCGGCAAGGGCAGCGCCGGCCTCCTCCGCGTCGACGAGCGGCAACCCGCAGTCACGGAGGAAGCGCACCAGGTAGGTCGGGTCGCCGCCCTCGACCACGGCCTCCTCGACGCGTGGGGCAGTCGAAGCCGTCGGCGTGAGCGCGCGCAGCGTGCAGACGGTCACGTCATCGTCGGGCTGAGCGTCGGAGCGCAGCCGCGCCACGACGTCGGACGACATCGCTCCAGGACCGAGCGCCGAGAGCCATTTGATCACCCGCGAGATGCCAATCCGCTCGCCCTCGTCTCGGGCCTCGGTCACGCCGTCGGTGAGCATGCAGACCGCCGTGCCCTCGGGTAGGGGGATCGCCGTCTGCCGGCGCCCCGTCTCCAGCCCGGCGCCCAGCGGGGGCGACCACCCGCTGACCGGCGGCAGCGCCGCGCCGTGCTCGCTGACGAACACCGGCGGCTCGTGGCCGGCCGAAGCGAACGTCAGCGTGCCCGTGCGACGGTCGTGCACGGCGACCAGAACACTGGCGAACAGCGGCTCCTCACGCTCCTCGACCACGGCGCCCGTCATGGCGATCGCCGCCCGCGGGTCCAGCCCGGCTTCGAGGTAGGCCCGGACCGCGTGGCGGACCAGCTGCCCGTCGGACAGCACCTTGCGCCCGCTGCCGGCGACGTCGCCCACGAGCACTGCGACCCGGTCCTGGGACAACCGGAAGGCGTCGTGGAAGTCGCCCCCGGTGACCGGGCCGGTGGCCGGGCTGCTCGTCACGCTCAGCGCCAGGCCGCCGAGCGCCTCGGGCAGGGCCGGGGAGACCGCGCTCTCAAGCGCCTCGATGTCGGCTATGAGCGTCACGCGCTCGCGTCCGAGCGTGCGTGCCTTGCGATCACGCGCAAACGCGATGGCGAACAGCGCGAGAGCGAGCGCGGCCAGCACGCCGAGCGCCCATTTCACCGCGGCCGGTACGAACGCGACAGTCTCCGACAGTGCGTTGAAGACGATGGGCACGACCTGGAAGACCCCGTCGGCGTCGTCGGCCTTCTTGGGCGCCTCGACGTCGCGGCCGCCTGCCGGCTTATTACCGGGTGTGCTCGCAGAGGGCGCCCCCGGGGTCGGAGCGAGGAGCTCGACGGTCCTGGCGACGGGCGCCGGGACGAAGCGGGCGGTGGCCAGCGGGCGAGGGGCGGGCGCTCCGGGCGAGGGGCGCGCTGCGGCCCGCTGCCGGACGCGCCGCGACTCACTGCGCGACCGCCGGGGACCCGGGTCAGCGGCACCGGGGCTGGTGGAGGGAGCGGGGGCGGCCTGGGCGGTGGGCGCCGGGGACAGCCCCCGTGCCGCCGTAGCCGACACCGGCACGGCCGCCGAGACGACACGCTGCTTCGCCTTCTGTCCCCGTGACTGCTTGCCGTGCTTGACCTGCGCGCCGGCAGCGACATGGCTGACCACCTGGCTGGGCGCGGTGGCGGCCTGCTGCTTGTCGGCGCCATTGCCCTTGCCGTTCCCGCCGGTGAGACCCTGAGCGGATCCTCCGACGGAAGCCGGGGCCGCGGCGGCGCTGGGAACCGGCTGTTTGGCCTTGCCGCGGCCGTTCCCGGCCCTCACAGCCCGTGCGGGAGCGCTCTGCGCCGGCGCAGTCTTGGCGCCCTTCGAGTCTTGCTTCTTGGGTCCACCGGCGCCGGCGGGCAGCGCCCCCAGCGGCAGCAGGGCGAGCAGCGCAAGGACGCCGGCGATAGTCGCGCGCCGGCCCATCCTGCGAAGTAATCCGCTCATCGCTTCCATGCGGAGAGGGAGTTTGGCGGCCAGGGGTCGCCGTGTCCAACGCCTACCGCTATTCGCCGCGATGTCGGCGCAGCGCCGCCAGCAACAGCTTGGAGTGCATCGCGCCGATGAGCTCGCGCAGCGGCTCCGCGCCCGAGGCGATGATCTCCGCGGCCCGGTCGGGCTCGACCTCCCCGGCCAGACGGTCGAGCAGCGCCCGAATCTCCTCAGCGACCAGGGGCTCGAGCGCCTCGCGGTAGCGCAGCGTGTCGTAGACGGTGAATCCGAGCTGCTCGTCGTAGCCGCCGGCGCGGAAGCGGCTGATCGCGGCGATGATCGCCACGTCGTCGCGGTCGAACCCCCGGGCGCCCGGGGTGAGAATTCCGAGCTCGGCGAGCCGGTCCAGGACGTTCTTGGGGACCTCGTAGCGCCGCCGCGCCTCGGCCGCTGAAACGCGCTGCTCCTCCCGGGAGTTGAGCGCCCGCTCGAGGATGCGATCCTCGAGCTCGACCAGCCGCGCGGCGCGCTCGGGGTCGTCGTCGAGCACGTCGCGGATCGCCCGCAGAGGCATGAACCGCTCCTCCTGCAGGCGCTTGATCAGTTTGATCCGATCGACGAACGCGGGCGGATACCACGCCATGTTGCGCGAGGTCTTCACGACGTCGCCTTCGAGCAGGCCCTCGCGCAGGTAGTGCTTGATCGTTCCGGCGCTGACCTCGGACTGCTCGGCCAGCTGGGAGATCTTCAAGAGGCCGTCAGGCGAGGAACTGGCCATGCGCCCCCTCGGCGGCAAGGGCGACGGCGCCCGCCTCGATCAGCTCGGCGATCTCGTCAGCGGCGAAGCCGGCCTCACCCAGGATCTCCTCGGTGTGCTCGCCGAGGCCGGGACCGGGCAACCGGTGCGGGTCGCCGGGCGTGGCGCTCATCTTCACCGGCACGCCCAGCAGCGCCACCGGAGATTCGGCCCCCGGCTGCTCGATCTCGACCACCATCCCACGCGCCCGCACGAGCTCGGAGTCCAGCGCCTCGGCCATGTCGAGCACGGGCTCCAGGCAGCAGTCGACCTCTGCGGCGAACGCCTGCCACTCGTCGCGCGTCCGCTCCCGGAACACCGCCTCGAGCTCGGCGTGGGCCGGCGAGCCCGGGGCCTCGAACTGCTTGTCGATCAGATCCTCACGCCCCACCCCGCGACACCACGCTCCGTAGAACTTCGGCTCCAGCGCCCCGAACGTGACCCACCCGTCGGCGCACTCGTAGGGCCGGTAGCAGACGAAGCCGCCGGTCAGCGTGTCGCGCCCCCGCGTGGGCGGGGGCGCGCCCATGAGGACGCCCGGGGCGACCATCGCCATCCAGCTCAGCGCGCCGTCGGCCATCGAGACGTCGACGACCTGGCCTTCGCCGGTGCGGTCGCGATGGTGCAGCGCAGCGAGCACGCCGAACGCGGCCATCAGGCCTCCACCGCCGAGGTCGGCCATCTGGCCGGCGCCCTGCACCGGGGCGCCGTCGGGCCCCTCGCCCTGCATGCCGAGCACGCCGATCAGGCCGAGGTAGTTCATGTCGTGGCCCGAGCGGTCACGGTAGGGGCCGTCCTGCCCGTAGCCCGTGATGGGGCAGATGACCAGTCCCGGGTTCGCCTCGAGCAGCGCCTCGTACCCCACGCCGAGGCGGTCGAGCACGCCCGGCCGAAAGCCCTCCAACAGGACGTCGGCGTCCTTGACCAGCCGCAGCAGCGTCTCGCGGCCACGGTCGTTCTTGAGGTCGATGCGGATCGAGCGCTTGTTGCGGTTCAGCGCGAGGAACAGCGCGCCCTTCGCGCTCTCCTCGGCGCCCTCGACGAACGGTGGGGACCAGCGGATGTAGTCGCCCATCTGAGTGTCCTCGACCTTGACGACGTCCGCGCCGAAGTCGGCCAGCAGCAGCGAGCAGTAGCCCCCCGGCAGCAGTCGGGTGAGGTCGAGGACCTTGACGCCCTCCAGCGGCAGGCTCACGCGATGTCTCCCTTAAGCAGGTCGCGGCGCGAGACCTCCGGCTTGACGAGCCCGAGCAGGTCGCGCGCCTCGTCGACGGTCGCGGGCCGGCGTCCGGCGTCCTCGCACATCTGCCGGGCCTTCGCGACGAGCTCGCCGTTCGAACTCGCCACGTCCCCGCTGGGCAGGTAGAAGTTGTCCTCGAGGCCGACGCGCACGCTGCCGCCGAGGGTCAGCGCCGCGGCGACGAGCGTCCATTGCACGCGCGAGATGCCGATCACGCCCCAGTGGCAGTCGACGTCGGGCAGGTTGTCGGCCATGCAGGCGAGGTTCCGGGCGGTCGGCGGGATGCCGCCGGTCACGCCCATGACGAAGTCGACGTGCAGCGGCGCTTTGAGCGCGCCCATGTCGATGAGCGGCGCGAGCGAGCCGACGTGCCCGACGTCGAAGCACTCGTGCTCGGGCCTTATCCCCAGCTCACGGAACGCGTTGAGGAACTCGATGATCTCGCTGAAGGGGTTGGCAAACACCGTGGCGAAGACGAAATCCTTGCGCCGCGCTGAGTACTTCGCGTAGTTCATCGAGCCCATGTTCAGCGCGGCGACCTCGGGCGTCACCGCGCGCAGGTATTCCAGCCGCTTCTCGACCGTCACACCCATCGCGCCGGTCGAGAAGTTGAGGATGGCATCGTGGCCGATCTCGGCCCGGATGGCGTCGTGGATGGCGCGGAAGTCCTCGACCTCGTAGCTGGGCGTGCCATCGGGCTTGCGGGCGTGGATGTGGATGTGCACGCCGCCCTCGTCGACGATCCGCCGCGCCTCGGCCGCGTATTCCTGCGGCGTATACGGGATCGCCGGACACTGCTCACGGTTGGCCAGCGCGCCGGAGATGGCGCAGGTGATGACGGCAGGATCGGAAAGTGACATGTGCGCTCCGCTAGAAGTAGGACGTTCCACTATTCACTCTTTCACGTATCGGGGCAGCGAGAGCATTCTCGCCGCGCGTAGCAGTCCGTTTCGTGAAAAGATGGACTTATGGTCCCCGTCTTTCTCTACGACTTCAACTCGCCCTATGCGTACCTCGCCGCCGCACGGATCGACGAGGTTGTCGGCGAAGCGCGATGGCAGCCGATCGCCTTCGCCTTCGTGCTAGTCGCCCACGAGCGGATGCCCTGGTCGTTGTCGGAGCCGACACGAACGCCGGGGGTGGCGGAGTGCGAGCGGCGCGCTCGCGAGTACGGCCTGCCGCCGCTGGTCTGGCCACCCGGCTGGCCCAAGGGCAGCTACACCCTGGATCCGCTGCGGGCCGCGTTGTTCGCCGAGGAGCACGGCGCGCTGCGCGAGTACAGCGCCGCCGCCTTCGCCCGCAACTTCGTCACCGGAGTCGGCCTGCTCGGCGACGCGCCGATCGAGGTTGCCGAGGAGGTCGGCTTGGACCCCGACGCCACGCGGGCGGCGATCGCCGGACCGATGCGCGAGCGTCTCAAGCAGGTCACCGAGGAGGCGATCGCCGCCGGCATTCACGGCGTGCCGACCGTCACCGTCGCCGGCGAGCACTTTTGGGGCGACGACCGACTCGAGGCCGCCGCGACGGCCCAGCGCGCTGCGAGGTGATCGAGGTTTGTCTCGCTATGCGCGACAAACCTCGATCACGAGGCTCGGGCCGCTACACCCGGCTCGTGTGGCGGCCGCCGCCATGCCGCATGGCCGCGCTCACGATTAGACGGACGATCAGCGCGGCGACGATCGAGTAGACGACAGCGGCGAGGCCCCAGTTGACCGCAACGTCGAGCTTGCGGCTGTCGAAGTTGAAGAGGCCCTTGAACGGGCCCGCCAGCCAGGACCCGGCGTCGTTGAAGAGCTCGACGATGCCGTTGGACTGGCTCGCCCCCAGCACCACCAACACGATGGCGATCACGATGATCCCCACGACCACGGAGGCGACGATCCGGACCAGCCTGGCGAGCATCAGCATGGGTCCGTCCTACCCCGTCCGCGCCAGGGTCAGACGGGCACGACGCCGTGCCGCTTCCACGGGCGCTCGACGACCTTGCCCTCCGCCATCTCCAGCGCGCGGCAGACGATCGGGCGCGTCTCGCGCGGGTCGATGATGTCGTCGATCATCGCGTTGCGAGCGGGGATCGAGATGTCGATGACCTTGCGGTAGGCCTCGATCAGCTCGGCCTTCTTGGCGGCGGGATCGTCGGCCGCCTCGACCTGCTTGCGCATGACGATCTCCACCGCGCCCTCAGCGCCCATCACGCTGATCTCCGCGCTGGGCCAGGCCACGATCAGGTCGGGCTCGTAGGCGCGGCCGTTCATCACGTAGTAGCCGGCGCCGTAGGCCTTGCGCGTGATGACGGTGATCTTCGGGACCGTCGCGTTGGCGACGGCGTGGAGCATCTTGGCGCCGTGGCGGATGATGCCTGCCTCCTCGACCTTCGTGCCGACCATGAAGCCCGGCACGTCCATGAGGAACAGCAGCGGCACGCCGAACGCGTTGCAGAGGTTGACGAAGCGCGCCGCCTTGTCGGCGGAGTCGTTGTCGAGGATCCCGCCGAGGTGCTTGGGCTGGTTGGCGACGATGCCGCACGGCCGGCCGCCGAAGCGGGCGAAACATGTGATCAACGTCTTGGCGAACTGCGGCTTCATGTCGAAGTAGAAGCCGTCGTCGACGATGCGGCGGATGACCTCATACATGTCGTAGGGCTTGCGGTTGGACTCGGGCAGGACGTCGAGCAGCTCGTCGTCCATGCGGTCGATCGGGTCGCTGCACTCCACGACGGGAGGCGACTGCCGGTTGTGCGACGGCATGAACGCGAGGTACTGCTTGACGCGCTCGATGCACTCTGGATCGTCGGCCACCTCGAGGTCGCCGACGCCGCTCTTGCGGCAGTGCACGCGCGAGCCGCCCAACTCTTCCTGGGTGACGTCCTCTCCCACCGCGGCTCGGACCAAGTGCGGTCCCGCCAGCGCCATCGAGCCGCGGCCCTTGACCATGGGAACGAAGTCGGCCAGGCCTGGGATGTAGGCGGTGCCTGCGGCGCACGGGCCCATCAGCGCGGCGACCTGCGGGATGACGCCACTCATGATCACCTCTTCGCGGAACAGGTGCCCGCTGCCGGCGAACAGCGAGCCGACCGCCTCCTGGATGCGCGCGCCGGCGCTGTCGAGCAGCCAGACGAACGGCATCCGCTTGGTCAGGGCGAGCTCGCGCAGCCGCGCCATCTTCGTCTCCCCGGTCATGCCCATCGAGCCGGCCATGACCGTGAAGTCGTAGGCGGCGACCGCGACGAGCCGGCCATCGACCTTGCCGAAGCCGGTAATGACGCCGTCGGCGGGCGCCTCCTTGCCCTCGAGGCCGCGGACGCTGAAGTGGATGCCGCCCTGGATGCCCAGCTCGGTGAACGTGCCATCGTCGACCAGCAGCGCGATCCGCTCGCGCGCCGTCAGCTTGTCGGCCGCGTGCTGCTTATCGATCTTCTCCTGCCCGCCGCCCATCCGCAGGCGCTCGCGCGTGGCGCGCAGCTCCTCGACGAGCGGTCGCAGGATCGAGGTCGGGTTCTCCGTGGCGCTCATAGCTTCGCGAGCGTATCCGCGACGCGCGCCGCGTGACCGGGCGCGCAGCCCGTGACCTCGATGCCCACCACATCAGGCATCGTGGCGAGGGCTTGGTCGAGCTGCTCCCACGTCCAGCCGCCCTCGACGCCGAACGCGGCGGGCATCAGCGACGGGTCCAGGACGTCGAGATCGAGGTGGACGAACACCGGTCCTTCGGACGGCGGGTCCTCGTGCACACCGAAGCGCTCGATGTGCTCCCGCTCGCCGGGATCGATGTCGCGCGCGCCCACCAGGTGGACTCTCTCGGGGTCCAGGCTCGGGTGGGTGGGACCGAATCCCGCGTCCCAGATCCCGCACGCCGCGGCGAGCGGCATACCGCCCAGGAAGCCGCTGGCCGAGGTCTCGGGCGTGTTGAGGTCGGGGTGCGCGTCGAACCACGCCACACGCAGGCCTGGGTGCGCCGCGGCGAGCGCGGGGAGGGTGGTGATCGCCAGGTTGCAGTGGCCGGCGACGAACACGCGCGTGCCGGCCTCTACCTCCTCGCGGGCGGCGCGCAGCACGGGCTCGGCGGCCGGCAGGTCCTCGTCCCACCGCGCCACGCGCGGCGGCTGCGCCTCGCCCACCATCCGCGAGCCGAGCAGCTCCCCAAGCTCCCGCGCGCCCTCCGCGGTGTCGTCGCGTTCGGACGTGCGGCCGAGGAGGGCTACCGCCCCTTCCACTCGGGCTCCCGTTTCTCGAAGAACGCCTTGACGCCCTCCTGGATGTCCTCGGTCGAGAACGCGAGCGTCAGGTTGTGGTGCAGGTACTCGAGCGCCTCGGCGAACGGCATGTCCATCTGGCGGAACATCGCGTCCTTGCCGAGCTTCATCAGCACGGGCGATTTCTTCGCGAGCGACGCGGCCCACTCGGCCACAGCGGCGTCGAACTCCTCCCGCGCGACGACCCGGTTGACGATGCCGATGCGCTCGGCCTCACGAGCGTCGATGCGCTCGCCCAGGAGCAGCAACTCGTTGGTCTTCTTGCGCCCGACGTTGCGGTAGATCAGCGCCATGATCATGAACGGGAAGACCCCGACGTTGATCTCGGGGGTTCCGAACGTCGCTTTCTCACCCGCGACGATCAGGTCGCAGGCCAGCGCGAGGCCGAGCGCGCCGGCCAGGCAGTGCCCGTTGACTGCGCACAGCGACGGCTTGCCGAGCCCGCCGATCAGCGCGAACAGCTCTCCGAACTTCGTCGTCGCCCAATGCTTGAGCACGAGCGGCTGGTCGGCCGCGAAGCCGCTGAGGTTGCCGCCGGCGCTGAACGTCTTCTCGTGCGTGCTCGCCAGCACCACACAACGGACCACGTCGTCGTCCCGTGCCGCGGTGAACGCTGCGATCAGGTCGTCGAGCAGGGCGTCGGAGAGCGCGTTGCGCGAGTCGGGCTCGTCCATCGCGATGGTCGCGACGCCGTCGGCGACCGTGTACTGCAGCGTCTCGTAGGCCATCGGCGGCGAGCCTACCTGCGGACGATCGAGTCACGAGCGTCAGCGCACGCCGAACGGACCTTCTCCGCGTGCTCCTCGGTGTACTGGCACTCGATGAGGTACTCGGCTGCGCCGTCGACGGCGTGGACCTCGGACGTGACCTCCTTGCCGAGCACCTCGTGGCGCTGGGGCCCGGATGGCGGCTCGGCGCCCGGGCTGACGCGGCGCACCGCGATGAGGTCCACCTTGCTCAGCCCGACTGCGGCCAGCACGTCGCCGCGGGAGTTCGCGACGTCGACGGTCTCGTCGGTGAAATCACTCGGGACGTCGAACTCGAACGGCACCGCGTCGTCGGAGAACGTCCTCGTGCCCCCGACATCGCCGGTCGCCTCACATCCGCTGAGGGCGCCCGCGAGGAGCATGATCGCTGTGAGTTGCCTATAAGGAGTAGGAAGCACTACTGTCCACTTTCATGGCCGCTACAGAGACCGTACTGAAGCCCGACTTCGGCGCGAAGCGCCGGCACTTCATCTTCACCGACGAGCACGAGCAGTTGCGCGAGTCCATCCGCGGCTTCGTGACCAAGGAGTTCGCTCCCCACGCCGAGGAGTGGGAGATCACGACCTTCCCCGACGAGGTCTTCCCGAAGCTCGCCAAGCAGGGCTTCCTTGGGCTCGACAAGCCCGAATCCTACGGCGGTGAGGGCGGCGACTACTTCACCGCGCTCGTCATGGGCGAGGAGATGGTCCACGCGAACTCCGGCGGCCTGACCATGGGCGTCGCGGTCCACACCGACATGGCGATGCCGCCGATCCTCGCGTTCGGCACGGAGGAGCAGAAGCAGGAGTGGGTCGTGCCCGCCATCAAGGGCGAGAAGATCCTCTGCCTGGGCATCACCGAGCCCGACGCCGGCTCGGACGTCGCCGGCATCAAGACCCGCGCGGTCAAGGACGGCGACGACTACATCATCAACGGCTCGAAGACCTACATCACCAACGGCCACCGCGCCGACGTGATCGTCCTGGTGACCAAGACCGACCCCGAGGCGGGCTACGACGGGTTCACTCTGTTCCTCGTCCCGATGGACGCGCCCGGCGTGATCCGCGAGAAGAAGCTCGAGAAGCTCGGCATGCACGCGTCGGACACCGCGCTGCTGGCCTTCCAGGACGTCCGCGTCCCCGACACGGCGGTGCTCGGCCAGGTGGGCAAGGGCTTCTACCACATCATGTGGGAGCTCCAGGGCGAGCGCCTCATCGGCGCGGCGGGCTGCGTGGCGGGCGCGCAGAAGGTGTTCGAGAAGACCCTGCAGTACGCCCAGGACCGCACCGCGTTCGGCCGCCAGATCGGCAAGTTCCAGGTCATCCGCCACAAGTTCGCCGAGATGGCGACCAAGATCGAGAGCGCCCGCCAGATGGTCTACACCACGGCCTGGCGCCACAACAACGGCGAGTACCCCGTGCGCGAGATCTCGATGGCCAAGCTCCACGCCGCGCGCGTCGCGGTCGAGGTCGCCGACGAGTGCATCCAGATTCATGGCGGCGCGGGCTACATGCGCGAGTACGGCGTGGAACGTGTGTGGCGCGACATGCGCCTGAACCGCATCGGCGCGGGCACCGACGAGATCATGCTCGACGTGATCGGACGCTCGTACGGCCTTTAGGGCACCTGCTGAGCGCGAACGTCGGTCATACCACCACTCAGTAGTGGTCTCCCCGACGTTCGCGCTCAGCGGAGGGCGGCGAAGGCCTGAAGCAGCTCGCGCGACGCGGCCTCGCCCAGCTCGAGCGACGCCAGCCGGTAGGACTCGTCGGGAGCGTGGAAGGCGTCGTCAGGGAGGCTGAAGCCGCTGACGATCGTCGGGATGCCCGCGCTGGCCAGGTCGGCGACCACCGGGATCGAGCCGCCGCTGCGGATGAACACCGGGTCCGCGCCACATGCGCGTCCGATCGCCTCCCCCGCCAGCTTCAGCGCCGGGGACTCCGGATCGAAGAACGACGGCTCTCCGCTGTGGTGGTGAAACTCGAGCTCGGCGCCCGCCGGCGCGGCGTCGCGCATCAGACCTTCGAAGACCGGCTGCAGGTCGGCCGCGCTCTGTCCAGGGGCCAGACGCAGCGTTACCGCCCCCCTGGCCTCGCCGGGGAGCACCGTGCGCGGCGCGCCCGATTCGGTGTGGTTGAGGTCTACCGCGGGGCGGGCGCCCGTGCGCTCGTGGAACTCCTCCCCGGCGCCGGGGGTCACCGGCCGTGCGCCGGCATCGGCGAGCATCTGCGGTCCGGGGGTCAGCCGCGCCCACGACGCGCGCTCGACGGCCGCGGGCGCGAGCACGCCAGCCGCGAGCTCATCGCGCACGCGGCCCCGCTCGTCGGGCAGGACCGCCGCCACGATCCGGTGAAGCGCGTTGAGCGCGTTGAGCGCCGCGCCGCCGTAGAGGCCCTGGTGGATGTCGCGCGCGCCCGTCCGCACGGTCAGCTGGGTGTGGACGATGCCGCGCAGGCCGACGGTGATCGCCGGGGTTGCCTCGTCCTCCATGCCCGAGTCGAAGACGATCGCCGCGTCGGCGCCGCGCTCGTCGCGCTGGACCCACTTGGCCACCGACTCGCCGCCGATCTCCTCCTCGCCCTCGATGAGCACGCGGACGTTGACCGGCAGGGCGCCGTCGCGGGCCAGCGCGCAGGCGACGTGCAGCAGCGGCAAGAAGTTGCCCTTGTCGTCTGCCGCTCCGCGCGCGTAGAGCCGCCCGTCGCGGATCGTGGGCTCGAAGGGGGGCGTCGTCCAGGCGGCGGGGTCGCCGATGCCCTGTACGTCGTAGTGGCCGTAGATCAGCACGGTCGGGGCGCCGCGATCGGCCGCGAGCAGATCGCCCACGACGAGCGGGTTGCCGCCATCGATGGTCACCAGCTCGACCTCGCCCCCGGCTGCCAGCACACGGTCGGCCGCCCACTGCGCGCCGCGATCGAGGTCGGCTGCCGCGCCCTCCCCCGTCGAGATCGACGGGATGCGCAGCCATTCGAGGAGATCGTCGAGCAGGGCCTGGTCCATGCCCCACAACCCTAAAGGGGGTCAGACCCCCTTTAGGGTTGCGCGTCATGAACCCCGCCGATCGCGTCCGCGCCTACTACGGCGACCTCAGCTCGGGCGACGCCGCCGCTGTCGCGCAGCACTTCACCGAGGACGCGATCCACTACTACACGCGCCGCGCCCCACACCTCGGCGCTGCGCAGATCGCCGAGAACGCCGCAGCCGCGGTGCAGCACCTGGGAGCGGTGTGGGTGCTCGAGACGCTGGTCGCCGACGACGAGCAGGCCGCGATCGAGTGGTCGATGGCCTTCGACCATCCGACCAAGAAGATCCGGATGCTCGACCGCGGCGCCGAGCTCTTCCGTTTCCGCGACGGCCTCATCTGCGAGGTGCGCGCCTACTACAACGAGCGCGGCGGCGACCTCGTGGGCTTTGACCATGCCGGTCGCGGGCACGCCGTCCTGTCGTGAGTTAAACCGTCTCCGACGCGGCGACCTCGGCCATGCCCCCATGGGCTTGAGCAGGCGTGGGCTTGAGCACGAAGGTCGCCACCGCCAGCGCCGTCAGAAGCAGCCCGGCGCCGATCAGGTAGGCCAGGTGGTAGCCGCCGTTGAGGGCCTCGGCGGACGCCCGGCCCGCGGCCTCGAGGTCGCCCGTCCGGCTCGCCGCGGTGGTGGCGAGCACGGCGAGACCGAGCGCGCCGCCCACCTGCGCAGTGGTGTTGACCAGGCCGGAGGCCAGGCCCGCATCCGCAGGGGTTGCGTCAGCCATGGCGAGGGTGACGAGCGCCGGGAACGACGTGCCGGCGCCGACGCCCAGCAGGAGCATCACCGGGAAGACGTGCGTGAGGTAGTTCGCGTCGACCGGCGCCTGCGTGAAAAGCAATAGCCCGGCGGTGGTGAAGGCCAGGCCGACGATCATCACCGAACGCGCGCCGAAGCGGGTCACGAGCATCTCGGTGTAGCGCAGCGAGAGCGTGCCCATCACCAGCGTCGCCGGCAGGAACGCCAGGCCGATCTCCAGCGGGCCGTAGCCGAGCACACGCTCCAGGTACAGCGCCCCGAGGAAGAACATCCCGAACATCGCCGGCACCGTTAGCATCTGGACGACGTTGGCCCCCGAGGTGTTGCGCGAGCGGAACACGCGGAGCGGGATCAGGGGATTGCGGGCGGTGGCCTCGCGCACGAGAAACGCGGCCAACAGCACGAGCGAACCGGCCAGGAACGCCAGCGTGTTCCCCGCGCCCCACCCGTCCTTGGCGGCCGGCTCGACGATCGTGTAGACGAGCATCATCAGCGCCGCCGTGATCAGGACCGCGCCGAGGACGTCGGCGCCCTGGCCGAAGCCGGCGCCACGATCGTTCTCCAGCAGGCGGATCGCCAGGACCGCCGTGGCGATCCCGACCGGCACGTTGACGAAGAAGATCCAGTGCCAGTTGATCGACTCGGTCAGCACGCCGCCGAGCAGCAGGCCGATGGAGCCGCCTGCCGACGCGACGAAGCCGTAGACGCCGATCGCCTTGGCGAGATCGCGCGGCTCGGGGAACATCGTGAAGATCATCCCGAGCACCACCGCCGACGCCATGGCGCCGCCGACTCCCTGGACGAACCGGGCGGCGATCAGCATCTCCTGGCTCTGCGCGAGCCCGCACAGCACCGACGCCACGGTGAACACCGCCAGCCCGGCCAGGAAGACCCCACGGCGAGAGATCAGGTCGCCGAGCCGGCCGGCCAGCATGAGCAGCCCGCCGAACGCGATCAGGTAGGCGTTGACCACCCAGGCGAGGCTCGACTGCGAGAAGCCCAGGTCGTCCTGGATCGACGGCAGAGCGACGTTGACCACCGTGACATCGAGCACGATCATCAGCACGCCCGCACACATCACGTACAGGGCGATCCAGCGGGAGCGGTCGGTCTGGATTGCGTCGTTCGTCATGGCCCTATGACCGTAGTCGCGGCGAAAAGTCATCGCCCCATCGCCGCGAACGTCATTTCATCCACCCTGGATGAGTCGACTGCACCTTCGGTTGCGCATCTCTAGAGTCCCGCCGCGATGACACCCTTCTCGCCCGAGCACGAGGAGCTACGCGAGTCGGTCCGCCGCTTCGTGACCACC
>Ga0136633_1001823_pt1 | contig 15257 bp, 13 predicted proteins | sample AntDrymeUQ832206_2_FD_105494 | JGI IMG/M metagenome (GOLD analysis project Ga0136633, IMG submission 105494) | Polar desert sand microbial communities from Dry Valleys, Antarctica - metaG UQ83 (22.06) | ecosystem: Environmental > Terrestrial > Soil > Desert | place: Antarctica: Dry Valley...
CAAACCGCTCATCTCGGGATCGGCCGTCGTCTCACTTGAGTCAGCCGCAGCGACGGTTCGGCTGCTGCTCGAGCGAGGCCGGATCGTCGCCGAGGGCGCCGCCGCGCTGCCGGTATCCGCCGCACTGGCGGGTGCGGGAGGAACCGGCCGCATCGTCTGCATCATCTCGGGCGGGAACATCGATCCGGCGCGCTTGCAGGCGATTCTCGAGAACCGCGTCCCGGACTAGTCATTCACCATGGCAGTGACCATCGTCTCCGTGGAGGAAGCGCGGCGGATCGCGGTACGAGCGCAGCTCCTCGACGGCTCGGCGACGAATCTGCTCGAGACGGTTCGAGCGCTCGGATTTCTCCAGATCGATCCGATCGCGACGGTCTCACCACCTCAATACCTCGTTCCGTGGAGCCGCCTTGGCCCGTACGACGCGGCTGAGCTCGACCGCTTGCTCTGGGACGAGAAGAAGCTCTTCGAGTGGAACGCGTACATCTGGCCGATCGAGGATCTGCCGGTGGTGCGCGCGCACATGCGGCGGCGCGCCCGCAGCAGGCACTACACGCACGAACGTCGGGGCCACGAGTTCTTGAAGACACACGCGCGATTCAAGCGCTATCTGCTGCGGGAGCTCGAGCAGAACGGGCCGATGCTCTCGCGCGAGCTCGAGCACAGCTCCGCTCCGAGATCGCTCGAGGCACACCGCTGGTGGGGCAGCCGCCAGGTGCCGCTGATGCTCGAGATCCTCCATGTCCACGGCGTCGTCGCGGTCGCTGGCCGGCGCGGCAAGCAGCGGCTCTGGGATCTCTCCGAGCGCTTCTTTCCCGAGACCGAGACCATGCCAGCGCGCGAGGCCGACGCGCTGCTCGCAGAGCGCCGCTTCCGCGCGCTCGGAGTCCGGCACACCAAAGCCGGCTGGGTGGCGCATCCGTCGGCGACCGACGGCGCAGTGCCGGACCGCGTGACGCTGCTCTCGCCCTTCGACCGGCTCATCTACGACCGCGATCGCGCCGAGGCGCTCTTCGGGTTCCACTACAGGCTCGAGATGTACGTGCCGAAGGCAAAGCGCGAGTACGGCTACTACGTGCTGCCGCTGCTCGTCGGAGACCAGCTCGTCGGCCGCGCCGAGCCGCACTTCGACCGGAGGACCGGGACGCTCGAGCTCCTGGGCGCGTGGGGGGACACGTCCCGTCTCGACGAGGCCATCTCGAGCTTGGCGGCCTGGCTCGGTGCCGACCGCATCCGCAGCATTTCCAGCGGGACTCCGCCAGTAGCATCCGCGCCGTGAAGTTCGAGACCAAGGCGGTGCACGTCGGCCAGGAGCCTGACTCCGCGACGGGCGCGATCACGACGCCGATCTACCAGACGTCCACCTTCGTCCAGGACGCGGTCGGCGTGCACAAGGGCTACGACTACGCCCGCGTCGGCAATCCCACGCGGACGGCGCTCCAAGAGGTTCTGGCCGCGCTCGAGGGCGCCGCTCACGGACACGCCTTCTCGTCCGGGCTCGGCGCGGCGACCACGCTCATGCACCTCGTCTCCCCCGGCGAGCACGTCGTCTCGGTGAACGATGTCTATGGCGGGATCTACCGCATGTTCTCCCAGGTATACGAGCCCAAGGGATACCGCTTCACGTTCTTGGCACCGCAGGAGATGTCGACCGGACTGGCCGAGCACGTCGACGAGCAGACGAAGCTCGTGTGGCTCGAGTCGCCGACGAACCCGCTGCTCAACCTCGTCGACATCCGCGCTGCAGCCGAGGCCGCACACGCCGTGGGCGCGCTCGTCGTCGTCGACAACACCTTCGCGAGCCCGTACCTGCAGCAGCCGCTCGAACTCGGCGCCGATCTTGTGCTGCACTCCACGACGAAATACCTCGGTGGGCATTCAGACGTCGTCGGCGGCTTCGTCGCGACCTCGAGCGAGGGACTGTCGGAGCGCCTCGCGTTCCTCCAGAAGTCGCTCGGCGCAGTGCCCGGCCCATTCGACTGCTGGCTCGTCCTGCGCGGAGTGAAGACGCTTGCAGTGAGGATGGACCGGCAGTGCGAGAGCGCGGTCACGATCGCCTCGGTGCTCGAGCGTCACCCGCGCGTGGAGAGCGTCCTCTACCCGGGTCTCCCCTCGCATCCCGGCCACGCGATCGCCGCAACCCAGATGCGGAACTTCGGCGCAATGGTCTCCTTCACGCTTGGAAACGAAGAAGAGGCCTCCGCCGTCGTTGCGCGGACGAAGATCTGGAAGCTCGCCGAGAGCCTCGGCGGCGTCGAGAGCCTGATCGAGCTGCCCGCGCGGATGACCCACGCGTCGACAGCCGACGCACCGTTCGCCGTGCCACCAAGCCTCATCCGGCTGTCGGTCGGCCTCGAAGCAGCAGAGGATCTCATCGACGACCTCGAAGCCGCCCTCTCGGCGTGACGCCGCACCCGATCGATCTCCACCACCAAGCGCCCGGCATTGTCGGGTCGTACCTGCTCGAGACCGAGGACGGGCCGGCGCTCTTCGACTGCGGCCCGACGACGAGCATCGCCCACCTCAAAGCCGGACTGGCCGAGCGCGGGCTCGATCTCAGCGAAGTGAAGCATCTCCTGCTCTCGCACATCCATCTCGACCACGCGGGAGCCGCGGGCGTGCTCGTTCGCGAAAATCCCTGGCTGCAGGTGCACGTGTCGGAGGTCGGCGCGCCCCACCTGCTCGACCCGACGAAGCTCGAGTCGAGCGCGCGGCGTCTGTACGGGAACGCGTTCGACGCACTCTGGGGCGAGCTAGCGCCGATCCCGGCGCAGAACGTCCATGTCGTCGGCAGTCGCGTGCTCGGGCTCGAGTGCTTCCCGACGCCGGGGCATGCCTGGCATCACGTGTCCTACCTCGACGCGGACGGAACGCTGTATGCGGGCGACGCGGCCGGTGTGCGGATTGGCTCCGGGCGATTCGTGTCCGCCCCCTGCCCGCCACCCGATTTCGACCTCGAGGCCTGGGAGCAGACGATCGGCGAGATCGAGTCACGCGCGCCGGGCCGTCTCGCTCTCATCCACTTCGGGGTGTTCGACGACGTCCAGGCGCATCTCGCCGAGCTGCGTGACACGCTCTCCCGCTGGTCGTCTCGGGTCGAGGATGGAATGGACGAAGCGACGTTCGCGGCCGCCGCCCGCTACGACATCGAGCAGGTCGATGCCGAGCTCGCGGACGACTACGACCGCGCCGCGCCCTTCTGGCATCACTTTCGCGGGATCGAGCGCTACTGGCGCAAGCGGCGCGAGACGCGTCTCGCTCAGTCGACGTAGCGATCTCGCCGATCTTCAGTCGTCGAACGCGTGCGCCTCGAGATCTGCCAGCGAGACGAACTCGAGTGCAGAGGCATGCGTCGCCTCGAGCACGATCGGCGGAGCAACACCGGCGTCGAGCGCCTCGGCCCAGCGCGCGGCGACGACGCACCAGCGATCGCCCGGTCGCAGGCCCGGGAACAGCCAGTGCGGCTGTGGCGTCACCAGATCGTTTCCGCGCGCGCGTGTGAACTCGAGGAACTCCTCGGTCATCACCGCGCAGACGGCGTGGAAGCCCGCGTCGACGCCGCCGGTTCGGCAGTAGCCGTCGCGGAAGTAGCCCGTGACGGGATCGAACGCGCACGGCTCCAGGTCGCCGCCGAGGACGTTCATCGCGCCCACCCGGTGACGAGCCAACGGCCTCGGCGGAAACGGGCAGTCATCGCGCTCAAACGGACGAGGATCAGCACGACGAGCGCGGCCCATACGCCGCGGATGCCCCAATCGTCCGCAAGCGCGGCAAGGAGCATGGCCGCGCAGGCGACGAACGCGATCGCCATCGAGATGGCGAGGAACGGACCGTCGCTCGCGCCGATGAGGATTCCGTCGAGCGCGAATACCGCTCCGTTCAGCGGCTGCATCAGCGCGAAGAGTGGCCAGAGTAGCGCGGTCTCGTCCAGCACCGCGCTGTCGCCCGTGAAGATGCGGGGGAGGACGCCGGAGAGCGCGAGCATGAGCGCAGCAAAGACGCCGCCGACTGCGACCGACAGCCAGATCATGCGCGCCCCGGCCGCGTACGCCTCTTCACGCCTCCCGGAACCGAGCTCGCGCCCAACGATGATCTGACCCGCGATCGCGATCGAGTCGAGCAGGAGCGCGAGGAAGATGAAGAGCTGGAACGCCACCTGATGCGCGCCGATCGACGCCTCCCCGAATCGTGTCGCGACCGCGCCCGCGAGCACGAACGATCCCATGAGCGCGGTGGTTCGAAGGAAGATCCACTTCCCGAGTGAGAGCACCCTGCGGGCGAGCGCGAGCTGCGGCAGCGCTTCCGCGCGCTTCAGGCCACGCAGGATCGCGTACAGGAAGCCGGCACCCATTCCAAGCTGCGCGATCGCGGTGCCCCACGCCGAGCCTTCGATCCCCCAGTCGAACACGTACACGAAGAGCACTTCGAGCACGACATTGACGCCGTTTGCGACGATGACGATCACGAGTGGCGTCCGGAGATCGGAGACTCCGCGGAGGTAGCCCTGCCCGCCGAGCGCGAGAAAGGCGGCCGGAAGACCGATGGCGGCAATGCGCAGATAGGTGACCGCGTACTCGGCGGCGGCTCCCTCGCCACCCATGAGCGAGACGAGTGGATCGGCAAGCACCGCGACGAGGCCCGCTACGACGACCCCGAACACGAGCGAAAGCCAGACTGCCTGGGCTCCCAGCCGCCGTGCGATCTCCGCCTCCCCCGCGCCGCCGGCACGCGCGACCTGGGCCGTCGTCCCGTACTGGAGGAAGTTGAAGATCGCGAACACACCGCCGAGGATCGCTCCGGCAATCCCGAGCGCGGCGAGCTGCGACCGGCCGAGGTGTCCGACGATCGCAGTGTCGACCAAGAGGTACAGGGGCTCGGCCGCAAGCGCGCCGAGCGCCGGGACCGCCAGCCGCATGATCTGGCGGTCGTACGGTGAGCGGAGCGTCACTCCGGGCGTCAGACGGAGCCGCTACGAGCCGCGATCGTCGCCTCGTACGCGCTGACGTAGTCGGCGACCATGTGCTCCGGCGAGAATCGCTCTTCGATCTCGCGCCGCAACACCATCGGATCGAGCTTGTCGGCCTGCTCGAGGATGGCTTCGTCCTCCATCTCGCGGTAGTGGTCGACGAGGATCCCGGTCCGGCCGTGATCGATGATCTCCGGCACGGCACCCCGCCGCGTCGCGATCACCGGCGTCCCGCAGGCCATCGCCTCGATGACGACGAGTCCGAACGGCTCCTCCCAGTCGATCGGGAAGATGAGAGCCCGCGCACCCATGAGGAGCTCGACCTTGTCCGCGTGTCCCACCTCGCCGACGTACTCGATGGTCTCGCCCAGGTGAGGTCTAACGAACTCCTCGAAGTATTTGATCTCGGCAGGCTCGCGGCACTTGGCGGCGATCTTCAGCGGGAGGCCGGTCTCGAGCGCGACCGCGAGCGCGCGATGCGCACCCTTGTCCGGGCTCATGCGGCCGAGGAAGACGAGATAGTCGCCTCCGGACTTACGGCGGAAGGGGTAGAGCGAGAGGTCGAGCGCGTTCGGGCAGTTCGCGATCCACGGGAATTCCGGCCGCGGCTTGCGCTGATTCTCCGAGATCGAGATGAGCTGTGCCCGCGGAACCAGCTCCAGCACCTGCTGGTAGAGCGCGCCGGGCGGCCCGTTGAGCGGGCCGTGCACCGTGTGACAGAAAGGCACGTCCAGCAGTCCTCCGAGCGCCAGGCCGAGCAGGCCCGTGTGGTCGTGGATGACGTCGCACTCCTGCGACGATCGGAACGCATGGATCGCGTGCTGGAGCTCCCAGAACGTGTGGCCGATCCACTCGCTCGGCGCGGTCTGGAAGACGGCGTCGATCCTCGCCCGGCTGCGTGAGTCTCCGGACGCGAAGAGCGTCACGTCGTGACCTTCGGCCACGAGCCCGTCCGCCAGGAGCGCGACCACGCGCTCGATCCCTCCGTAGCCCTCGGGCGGAACGGGGAACCAAACTGGACAGATGAGTCCGATCTTCATCACGGCCCTTCCGAGACGGTGACACTGCCACGCTCGACGGCGGCAGTCCAGTTACGGCCGAAGGCGCGGACTCCCTCGAGCCGCAGGCCGTCGAGCCAGCTCGGGAGCTCGTCCGCGGCCGTTGTCACGAGACGCTGGTGCGCGCGGTCGGGCTCGAGGCCGAGGAGAACACGCACGAGGAGAATCGGCGTGCCCGCCGCCCACGCCTGCGGCCGCGCGGCCGTCGGGTACGCGATCGGGAACGGTGTCTCGGCCCTCGCGAAGCCGGCGAAGACTTCCGGCAGCGACCAGTTGAAGTGGCCCGCCGCCTCGATCAAGGCCCGCGCCACCCGGCGGGAGGCCTCGACATGCCCGTGCCGCGCGAGCCCCCACGCCGCGAGCGCCGAATCGTGAGGCCAAACCGTCCCGTTGTGGTAGCTCAGCGGGTTGAACGCGGCTTCGTCGCTCGCCATCGTGCGGATACCCCAGCCCGACCAGAGCGTCTCCGACAGGAGTTGATCCGCGACTGCGTCCACGCGCTCCGCGGGAACGATCCCGCTCCAGAGAAGGTGTCCCATGTTCGAGCACCGCGAGTCCACGCGTTGCTTCTCGCGGTCGAGCGCCAGAGCGTAGAAGCCGCCGCGCTCGTCAGACCAGAACGCCTCGTTGAACCGCGTTTGGAGCTCGGCCGCCTCGCGCTCGAGCCGATCCGCGAGCTCGGCGTCACGCCACGCCTTGCGCGCCATCTCGGCCAGCCCCAGCTTTGCGTCGTAGACGTAGCCCTGTACCTCGACAGGCGCGATCGGCGGCTCGGCCAGCCGGCCGTCGTGAAAACGCTGCGAGTCCCCAGAGTCTTTCCACGACTGGTTCGCGAGCCCGCGCTCGGTCTGTCGCGCGTACTCGACAAAGCCGTCACCGTCGCTATCCCCGTAGCGGTCGATCCACTCGAGCGCCCGCAACGCGGGGCCCTTCAGCCTCGTCGCGAGCGCTGTGTCGTCCGTCCAGCGGAATGCCTCCGCGAGGAGGACGAGAAACAGCGGCGTCGAGTCGACCGAGCCGTAGTAGCGGCTGAACCAGGTCTCGGCAGCGCGTCCGTGGCGCACCTCGTGGACGATCTTCCCGGGCTCGGCGTCGATTCCCGGGTCTACCTCGGTCGCCTGGAGCTCCGCGAGCACGTCGAGCGCGCCGATCGCCAGCTCTGGCCCGAGCAGCAGCGTCTGAAGGGACGTGATCGCCGTGTCGCGCCCGAAGACGGTCATGAACCAGGGCATCCCGGCCGCGAAGAGCGGTCGCCGCTCCGCGCCGCTGCGGATACGAAGGGCGGCCAGGTCGGCGACGGACTGGTCGAACGCGCGGCGCAGCGCCTCCCAGCCGCCGCGCAGCTTCGGAACCCGAAGCGTCCAGGCCTCGACCACGTCGCCGATCGTCTCGATCTCCTCGTCGAGCCGATCGACCGCGGGCACAGTCTCGATCTCCTCGCCGCCGAGCGAAGGGAGAACGTCGAGCCGGAGCTCCCAGCTCTCGTGTGGCTCGAGCTCGAGTGGGTAGACGATGCGCCCGCTCACCAGCTTCCCGGGGCGCGACAGAACGATGCGCGTGTGTGCGTCTCCGCCCGGCTCCGAGAACAGGAGCGCTCCGTTCGCACCGTGCTGCTGCGCCTCGGCCGGCGGCGGTAGATCCGGCGCGTGCTCGGGGTCGCCGAGCGCGAAGTCGTGCTGCTTCACGGAGATGATGTCCGCGAAGTCCGCGCCCAGCTCGAGCGAGAGCTCGAAGGCGAGCGGCTCCATGCTCTCGTTCCGGACCGCAATCCGCTCCTGGAGCCCTGTGCCCACGTAGCGACGACGAGCGATCGAGAGCGAATCTCCCGGGAGGTCGTTCACGCGCGGGTTCCGAAGGTAGAACGCCGCTGCGAAGTGCTGGAGCCGCCCCGCCGAGAGCGGCAGCGGCCGAGCGCCGTCCACGCGCAGGACAAGCCGCGAGAGGAAGCGGGTGTCCCAGGCGAAGAAGCCGGACGTGTCGCCGGACACGTCCCCGAGATCGTCGCTCAGACAGAAGGTGGAGCCTTCGAGAATCGTGATCACAGCTAGAGGCTCTCGCGGCGCACGACTCTCGCGCCACTCGATTGCGCGAGCGCCTTCACGACGATCTCGTCGACGTTCACGTGCAGAGGTCGCGTCAGCGCGAACATGATGCAGTCGGCGATCTCGTCGGGAGTCACCGGATCGACGCCCTCGTACACGGCGCTCGCCGCTTGCTCGTCCCAGCGATAGCGGACGAGAGAGAACTCGCTCTCGACGAGGCCTGCGTCGACCGTCGTGATCCTGATCGGCCGGCCAAGCAGGTCCTCGCGGAGCGCGTAGGCGAACCCGCGCAGACCGAACTTCGAGGCCACGTACGAGGCAGCGTTCTGATACGCCTGCCGGCCGGCGACGGAGCCCGTGAAGAGGATGTGGCCGCCGTCGCGGATGTGAGGGAGCGTCAGCCGGGTCATCCTGAGCACGCCGTCCACGTTCGTGTGCAGGACCGTTTCCTCGTCAGCGAGCGTGGACTCCGTGAACGGGTAGCGGCCGAGGGCGAGCCCCGCGTTGTTGAAGAGGATGTCGACGCCGCCGAGCTCGGTTAGCGCTTGCTCGACGAAGGCCGCGGCGCTCGACTCGTCGGTGACGTCGAGCTCGAGGGAGACGTCGGCCTCGAGCCGATCGACGCGCCGCGCCCCACCTGCAACCCGAACCCCTGCCTCGCGCAGCTTACGAACGGTCGCGGCGCCGATGCCGCTCGAGGCGCCCGTCACGATCGCGGTCTTTCCGGCGAGATTCATCGCGCCGCAGCGTAGACGCAGAGACGACGGTCAGCCGAGGTCGATGGACTCGATCACGACCGGCTCGAGCGGGCGATCTCGGGCGTCCCGCTCGACGACTGAAATGCGGTCGACGACGTCCTGTCCCGAAACGACTTGGCCGAACACCGTGTGCTTCCCGTCGAGCCACGACGCCTCTTTGGCCGTGACGATGAAGAACTGCGAGCCGTTCGTGTTCGGGCCGGCATTTGCCATCGCGAGCGCACCGCGGGTCACGCTGTGCTCGTTGAACTCGTCCTCGAACTCGTACCCGGGGCCACCGGTCCCGTCTCCACGCGGGCAGCCGCCCTGGATCATGAAGTCGGGAATGACACGGTGGAACGTGATGCCGTCGTAGAAGCCTTCACCCACGAGCTTCGTGAAGTTCGCAACCGTCTGAGGCGCCTCGTCGGGAAAGAGCTCGAGCTCGAGATCCCCTTCGCTCGTGTGCATGACCGCCCGGCTCATCGGCCGCGACGCTAGCAGGTGACCGCCACCGCCGAACCCGTACGAGCTCGAAGCACGGCGTGCAGTCGCCGACACGCGGCGCGGCGCGACGTTGCCCTACCCCCATTCGAGGGACGCCCTCCCGGGGCACGCTGCCGACAGTCTGAACATGCTGAGACGCACGGCGGCTTTGCTCACGCTTGCCCTGGGGGCGTCCATCGCGCTCGCCTCGGGAGGCGTGCAGGCCGCTCGCCCGCCTGCGCCGACGATCGTCAGCGTCAATACCGCTCCCTTCTCGGCGATCGTCCGCTGGCGCGTCGACGACGCCGCGCGAGTCGTCGTCGAGGTAGGCGCGGACGACAGGTACGGCATCTGGTCTCCGTCGAGCACGACCCGCGGCTCTTCGACCGAGAAGACGACACTCGCCGGGCTCGAGCCGGCCACGACCTACCGGTACCGCGTGCTCGCGCGCTTCCGCAACGGGCAGCGCGGTGAGGATCGCGGGACGTTCCGCACGGATCCATGGCCGCACGCTCTCGCCGCAACCGTCGCGCCGTCGCTCGAGAACACCGACTCCGGCTCGCTCGCACCCTTCATCCTGAACCCGGCGCTGCCCCCCAAGGTCGCCGGCGGGACCTCCAGTCCCACTCCCACTCCGCCCGGATCCGTCCCGGCGCCACCGGCAGGCTCCTCGGCGCCGCTCCGCGTCAACGGCGTGGCCTTCTTCCCGCGCATGGTGTGGCGTCAGTGCCCGAGCTACTACCCCACGAGCATCGGCGCGGGCATCAACGTCTTTCTCGGCGTGAGCTGCGGCGGATCGGATGTGCAGTTCTCCAATCTCGCAGGTCGAGCCGCGTCGACCACCGACGCCTACAAGCCGGGCGAGTCGGGTCCTTCGCATCTCGGCTGGCACCTGCCGGACGAGGCCGACGTCTCCGTGGGCGGCGCGGACAAGCTCCCATCTCCGAAGGCCGAGGGCAGGGTCACGTTTCTGACCCTCACCGACAAGTTCTCGGTGAACGCTGCCGCCGGGCCGCACGGAAAGGACATCTACCCGGGCCTCTTCGCAAGCGCGGACGTCATCGGCTTCGACACGTATCCGGTGGAAGTCCGGTGCAGCCTCGCGCAGATCGACAACGTTTACTGGATGCAACGTGAGCTCGTCCAGCTGACGAAAGGGAAGCCGACGTTTCAATGGATCGAGGCCGGGCCCATGGAGCACTGCCGGTCGAACCAGGATCCCACGCCCGCCGTCGTTCGTGCCGAGACGTGGCTGGCGATCGCCGGGGGCGCACGCGGAATCGGGTACTTCCCGGATTACTGGGCAGAGGACATACGCAATGAGGTTCGGATCGTCAACCGCGAGATCCTCTCGCTCGCACCCGCGCTGCTCGGCCAGGTCGTCAGCGCGACGTGGTCGCCTCAGCAGCCGGTTCGGGTCGGCGTACGGAAGCACAACGGTGCCCTGTACGTCATCGCCGTGAACACGTCGACCTCACCCGCCACGGCCTCGTTCACGGTGCCGGGTCTCGCCGCGCGGAAGCTGCACGTGTTCGCCGACGGACGGACGGTGAGTCCGCTCGGCAACCTCGTCGTGGACAAGCTGCCGGGACTCGGCACTGCGGTCTACGTCGTCCCACCCGCCGGCTGGTAGAAACCTGAGAGCCGCAGCGACGGCGAGCGTGCCGAGGTCGACGTCGCAGTAGCCGCTAGGACGCTGGGCTTTGAGTTGTCCTAGTTTCCGGGCTCGTCCGGGCGAACAGACTCGAGGCGCTGCAGGCGCCAGTCGATCGCTCCCGCGGCCTTCTCGAGCTGCTCGATGACCCGCTCGCGGTCCTGCTTCTGGGCCGACTCAGCATCTTCGAGCCGCCTCATGAGTCCGCGCAGCTCGGCGCGCGTCCCACCGTCGCCGCCGCCGTCCGAGCCGTCCAATCCGTCCGAGCTACCCGAGCCGCCGCCGTAGGTCTCGAGATCGTCGACGCGCGCCGAGCTCCCGCACCTGTGCCGCAAGCCCACTCGAGCCCATGAGCTCCGTGAGCGCGCGCTCGTGGGCCCCGAGATGAACGGACAGCCGCTCGATCGCCATGAGGACGTGCTCGACGTCGCGCTCGAGCGTGGCGGGAGTGGGACCGACGGCCGCCTCGCCAGAGCCGTCTGAGTGCGACAAGGCTGCGCCGCCCGCAACGAGCTGATCCACCCGAGCGCTGAGCGCGGCGACTTGCTCGACGAGCTTGGGATCTGCTCCGGCTGCTTTGCCCGAGCCTGCCCGGTTGCTTGCAGCCTCGGTGAGTCGCTGCTCGAGCTCCGCAAGCCGCTCGCCGAAGTCGCGCTCCACCTCGATTCGCGAGTTCAGCAGAGCCGCGGCTTCGTCCCAAGCCTCTCGCGAGACCGTCGAGTCGCCGACCTGCTCGACCGCACTGGCTACCTCGTCGACGCGCGCTACGGCTGCAGCGATTCGGTAGTCGAGCGCTTGCTCGCTCGTTTCGATTCTCTCGAGAACCTCGTCGCCCGGAAGATCTTCGATCCTGCTCTCGAGCTCGCCGAGCCGCTGGAGCAGCGACGGGTCGACCGCCGGCCGCTCGGCAAGCTCCGACACGCGCAGTCGTGATGTGAGCTCGAAGAGCTTCTCGTCGAGCGCGGGGTCGCCGGCCGGGCGCTCGGCGAGCCCCAGTGTCGTCGAGCGAATCTCTTCGAGCGCAGCTGCGTGGGCATCGAGGCGCTGCTCGGTTGCCGGGTCGCCGACCGGCCGCTCGGCGAGCTCCTCGAGCATCCGCGTGAGCTCGTCGAGTCGATGCTCTAAAGCGGGATCCGCAAGCGGACGCTGGGCGAGCTCCGCCAAGGCGTTCTCCAGCTCGTGGAGCGCGTCGGCGTCGCCCGCGAGGCTCTGCACGGCCGCCCCTAGCACGTCCAGGCGATCACCGACGTCGGAAAAGTGCTGCGCGAGCTTGCCCACTTGAGCATCGAGCTCGACATCGCGGGCCACGCGACGCCAAGCCGTCGACGCACTCGGCGAGCGCTCGATGCGCGACCCCGATCTCGTCGCTCAGATCGAGGATCTTCAGACGGTCGTGCAGGCGCTCGGCGAGCGCCCGACCCGTGACCCGGATCTCGTTGGGCAGATCGCGGATCTCCAGGCGGTCGTCGAAGTGCTCGGCCAGCAAAATACTCCCCGGCACCCTCGCCCGCGCCGGCAGGAAGGCAGCAAGGTTTCCCACGAAACGGTTATCGGAGCCGCCGCGCGGCCGCTCAGTCACCCCTTCAAGGGACGCGATCGGGTGACCGTGCCGAAGTGCTCCGTCGCTCGAGGTAGACGCAGCGCCTTCGATCGAGTGGGAGCGGGGAGCGCCCGACGCGCGTGACGACGAACTCGTCGGCGTCGTCGGCAGTCGATACGGCCTCTCCGACGGCGGGGAGGTTGCCGCCCAGCTCCTGCAGTCCGTAGCCGCTCCCGTTCGGAACGAAGGCAAGAAACGGGCCAGACTGCGGCTCGTCGAGGGCCGCATCGGCGGACACATGCCCCGCGACGACCCCGTCGGCCTCGACAATCGCGGCACCGAGACGCTCGATTGAGCGTCGTAGTGCGCCTCCGGCTTCGATGTACGTCGACTCGGTCTCGGCGAGACGGCTGCCGAGTGCTGCGAGCCCCGCCCGAAGCGCATCTTCGGTCGCGCGAACCTGCTCCTCGGCGCGGGCAGTGTCCGCCTCGGTCCGAAGTTCCAACCTGTTGATACGCGCGTCGAGCTCGGAGGTGTCGCCTGTCCCGGCGCGCTCGACGTGGCCGAGAAGATCGATGCTCGACTGGGCGACCGCCTCTAGATCCGCGGTCAGCTTCGCCAGCGCACCGGCGGTGGTTGCGTCGGATCGGTCGAGTCGCGCCGCGAGCGACTCATACTCTGAGCGCAGGCCGTCGAGTGCAGGCATCAGCTCGGCCTGGGGGGTCGCGAGCTCTTCCGAGAGCCTCTTGCCGAGTTTCTCGATCCGCCGTGCAAGATCGGCCTCCGCTGTGGCGCGCTCGGCACCGGTCGCGGCCGCGGCCTCGTGCAACTGCTCGACCTGCTCGCGCAAGGCCCGAGCGCGCTGGTCGGCCTCGACCATGCGTTCTTCGGCGGCCGCGCGGCTCAGGTCGAGGTCATTGCGGACCAGTTGGACAGCCTCGTCGAGCCTGGCGGCGACCGATCTCTGCGCCTCGTCCGCATCGGTGGCGAGCGACTCGACGCGTAGATCGAGAGTCTCGAGTCGGTCGGCGAGCTCGGTGCGGAGCGTCGCGAGATCCGACTTCTTGGCGCCCTTCCTCTGCGCGCTCTCGTGAGCCCCAAACCGGTCGGTCATTTCTTCCACGCGACCCTTGAGCTCGTCGATCGCCGAGACTCGGATCGCCAAAGAGTCGAGCCCGTCCTCGATCGCGACGTGCTTCGAGGTTGCCTCGGCAAGCTTGTCTTCGAGCGTGGAGAAATGAGACTCGTAGTCGACTTCACCCTTTTTGGCAGCGGCTTCCTCGAGCGATTCCACGCGCGTACCGATCCCCTCTACCGACTGGCGTAGGTCGTCGGCGAGCGCCCGGATCGCGGCGTCGCTCGTCCCCCTGTGCTCGTCGCCCTTGTGCGCAAGCTCCTGAAAGTCGCGTGCGAGTTGCCCGACCCGCTCCTCGAGACCAGGATCGCCTCCCGACCTCGCTGCCACGTCGTCGATCTGCCGGCGGAGCTCGGCCACCTGCTCGGCGAGCGCCTGGTCGCCGTCGCCGGCCGGACGTGCAGCCAACTGTTCGAGACGCCCGCTCAGCTCGTCCAGCCTCTCGCTGGACGGGAAGGCAGCGACTCGAGCTGCGATTTGCTCGACCCGTTCGGCTAGAGCGGGATCGCCGCCCGGTCGCGACGCGAGCTCGTCGAGTTGACGCTGGATGTTGCCAATCTGCTCGGTGGACGCGGTGCGCGCAAGCTGCTCTGCCATTGCAGCCAGGCGCTCAGGAAGAGCGGCATCGGCAGCAGGCGCCGCAGACAGTCGCTCGACCTGCTCGCGCAACTCGACGAGTCCTTCGAGGGGCAAGTCGATGCGCGTGGAAAAATCCTCGAGGCGAGAGACGACCTGCTCGACACGCTCCGAAAGGGCTGGATCTCCCGCGGGGCGCGCTGCGAGATCCTCGATCTGCGTGCGGAGCTCCCCGATTTGCTCGGCGGATGCCGAGGATTCGAGCCGGCTCGCAAGCTGCTGGACACGCTCCGTAAGCGCCGGGTCACTGGATGGGCGCGCTGCAAGATCCTCGATCTGCGTGCGGAGCTCTCCGATTTGGTCGGCGGATACCGAGGACTCGACCCGGCTCGCAAGCTGCTGGACACGCTCCGTAAGCGCCAGGTCGCCTGCGGGGCGCGCTGCGAGATCCGCGATCTGCGTGCGGAGCTCCCCGATCTGGTCGGCGGATGCCGCGGACTCGACGCGGCTCGCAAGCTGCTGGACGCGCTCCGTAAGCGCCGGGTCGCCTGTTGGGCGCGCGCTGAGCTCCTCGAACGCGCGGCGCAACTCGAGTAGCTCGGCCGCGGGATCCTGAGCCTCGAGTCCGTGCACCCGCTCGCTGAGCGATGCGACCCACGTCTCGAGCGCCGGCGTGCGTTCGCCCAGCTCCATGCTCCGGCGCTCGGCCTGGTCCAAGCGCGCGCGCAGCTCTGCGAGCTGGTCGGGCCCGGCGCCATAATCGGAGAGGCGCTCTGCGAGCGCGGAGTCGACTCCTGGACGCGCATGGAGCCTGGCGATCGACGCGCGCAGCTCGGCGATCTCCGAGCCGGCAGTTTCGACCTCCTCGAGGCGCTGCTTCAGCTTGACAAGCTCGTTTTCGAGTGCAGCGCGATCGTCACGGGCACCAACTGCCTCTTCGACCGCATGGAGCACAGCGGTGATCTCGTCAATCCGCTCGGCGAGGCCCTCGACGCGAGCAACCAGCGCGGGATCGACGGGCGTCCCGCCAGAAGCACTGAGTCGACTCACCTGGTCCGCGAGC
>Ga0136633_1001824_pt1 | contig 15257 bp, 12 predicted proteins | sample AntDrymeUQ832206_2_FD_105494 | JGI IMG/M metagenome (GOLD analysis project Ga0136633, IMG submission 105494) | Polar desert sand microbial communities from Dry Valleys, Antarctica - metaG UQ83 (22.06) | ecosystem: Environmental > Terrestrial > Soil > Desert | place: Antarctica: Dry Valley...
ATGGTCGCTCACAAGAACATCACCCGCCGCGGCAAGCAGAACGCGACCTACCTGTCGCGGGCAAAATTGGATGAGTCAAGGACTCAGTCCTCGCGGGCATCTTGACGTGAGTCGTCAGGATCGTGCAGGGGGCCTTGGATGATCGATGGCGCCGTCCTGCTCGGATAGTTGCGCACGCGCTCCGCCGCGTGAAGCTCAGGGGCTCCCGGGCTGGTCACGGTCGACAGGCCGGTCTGAGGTTCGCGATGGGCCTCGGCGGAGTCGCTTCTCCACAGCGACCACGAGGCTGGCGGCTACCGCGATCGCGAAGATGCGCAGCCATGCGTCCCACCCGATCGGTGCGGTGTGGAAGACCGAGTTCATGGCGGGCAAGTAGGTCAGGGCGAGCTGCCCGACCGCCTGGGTGGTGACGCCGAGGATGACCCAGCGGTTGGCGAAGAACCCGATCCGCCAGGCGGAGTGGGTCAGGGATCGGCAGCTGAAGAGGTAGAACGCCTCGACCACGACGAACAGGTTCACCGCTGCGGTCCGCGCCTCGGCCAGGCTCGCGCCGTTGGCTTGCTCCCACTCGAACAACCACCACGCCCCGGCCACCAGCAGTGCGGAGACGAGAAGGATCCGCGTCATCAGGGTCCCGGTGAGCAACGGCTGGTCGGGGTCTCGGGGCGGCCGGGTCATGATGCCGGCCTCCTTGGGTTCGAAGGCAAGCATCAGACCGAGTGCGACTGCGGTGGTCATGTTGATCCACAGGATCTGGGTAGGCAGGATCGGCAGGGCCGTCCCGGCCATGATCGCGGCAAGGATGACCAGACCTTCACCGATGTTGGTGGGCAGCGTCCAGGTGATGAACTTGGTGAGGTTGTCGAAGACCCCGCGGCCCTCCTCGACGGCAGCCTCGATGGTGGCGAAGTCGTCGTCGGTGAGCACCATGTCGGCTGCGTCCTTCGCGACCTCGGTGCCGGTCTGACCCATGGCGATCCCGATCCCGGCCTGGCGCAGCGCAGGGGCGTCGTTGACGCCGTCCCCGGTCATCGCCACGACGTGACCGCGGGACTGGAGTGCCTCGACCAGGCGCAGCTTCTGCTCCGGTGAGACGCGAGCGAACACGCTGGCTCGGATGACCGCCTCCGGGAACTCGTCGGCGGGGAGCGCGGCCAAGTCGGTACCGGTCAGCACCACGCCTGGGGCGGGTTCGCGGCCGTCGAGCACTCCAACCTGCGCAGCGATGGCGGTGGCGGTAGCGGCGTGGTCGCCGGTGATCATCTTGACGGCGATTCCGGCGTGGTGGCAGGCGGCGACCGCGGCCGTGGCGGCGGTGCGCGGCGGGTCGAGCATGGCCTGAAGACCGGTCAACACCAGCTGCGGGTGCAACCCGTCCTCGCCGAACCGTTCGGGTTCGATCTCATCCGGGCCGTCGACCGTCATCATCGCGGTGGCCAGTACCCGCAGCCCCTGCCCGGCCAGTTCGTCGGCAGCCTGCAGCACCTCGGCGCGGTCCAGGGGTCGGGTGGCGCCGTCGGCGCTCATTTGGCCGCGGCACAGCTCGAGGATGCGTTCGACCGCGCCCTTCACGAGCACTACCTGCGACGCGGCGGCCCCGCTGGCGGCGTTGCTGCTGGCAGTGTCGTGGTGGAGCGTGGCCATGTACTGGCGCTCGGAGCCGAACGGGATCGTGGCTACCCGGGGAAGCTGATCGGACACGTTGTTGGCGACGATGCCGGCCTTTGCGGCGACGACGAGCAAGGCGGCCTCGGTGGGGTCGCCGATGATGTCGGTGCGGCCCTGGTGATCAGTGAGTGCGGCGTCGTTGCACGCAACGCCCGCCAGCAGTGACCAGCGCAGCGCCTGGTCGGCCTCCAAGCACGCCGGCCGGTCAGCGCTGGCGTACACGTTTCCATCAGTGTCATATCCAGCACCGGTGACGTCGTAGAGACCCTCGGACGTCCACAGGGTGCGGACAGTCATCTGGTTCTCGGTGAGAGTGCCGGTCTTGTCCGAGCAGATCACGGTCGTGCTGCCGAGCGTCTCGACGGCGGGGAGTCTGCGGATCACGGCGCGGCGCCGCGCCATCCGGGACACCCCGATAGCAAGGGTGATGGTGACCGCCGCAGGGAGCCCCTCGGGAATCGCCCCGACGGCCAATGCGATTGCGGCGGTGAAGGTCTCCGCCGCGCCCTGCCCGCGGAGCACACCGACCGCGAACGTGGCCGCGGCCAGCCCGAGGATGGCGACGGTCAGGATCTTGCTGAACGCGGCGAGTTTTTGGGTCAGCGGTGTCGCCAGGGTTTCCGCTGCACCGACGAGCCGGTGGATCTCCCCGAGCTCGGTCTCCGCGCCGGTGGCGACCACGATCCCGGCGCCGTTACCGGTGGTGACCAGGGTGCCCGAGTAGGCCATGTTGTGGCGATCGGCGACCGGAATCGTGTCAGCAAGAACGACCTCGTCCTTGACGACCGGGACGGACTCCCCGGTCAGCGCGGACTCGTCGATCCGCAGCTCAACCAGGCGGATAAGCCGCACATCAGCGGGCACCTTGTCGCCGGCTTCGAGCAGGACGAGGTCCCCGGGAACCAGTTCCTCGGAGGCAACGGTCTGCTCACGGCCGTCACGGATCACCCTGGCCCTGGTGCGCACCATCGACCGGAGCGCATCGAGGGCGCCCTCGGCCTTGGACTCCTGGATGAAGCCGACCAGAGCGTTGACCAGCACCACCCCGAAAATCACGGATGAGTCGACATACTCGCCGAGCCCGGCGGTGATCGCCACAGCCGCGAGCAGCACGTAGATCAACGGGTGGTGGAACTGCCGCAAGACCCGTCGAACGAGCCCGGCACCCTTGGCCGCGGGCAGGCTGTTCGGCCCGAAACGCGCGAGCCTCTCCTCGGCCTCCTGGCCGGACAAGCCACGATGCGGGTCGCTCTCCAGCAGCAGCACCACCTCATGCGCGGCCAGACTGTGGTGGGCCGTCGCGTACGAAGACCGCGGCACCACGGCTGTCGGGCCGGGCCTTGAGGCAGGCATCGTCGGGGTCATGTTGTCGCCTAAGCCGAGCTCGCCTGCGCGTGGTCATCGCGGTGTTGCCGGTCGGCTTGTGTGACCAGGACCGGGCATCGCGCATGCCGCACGCAGTGCTCGCTGACCGAACCGAGCAGCAGGCTGGCCGCAGGGTTGTGTCCCCGCGTACCGAGGACGAGCAGGTCCGCGTCCTCGCTGTGCTGCACCAGCGTCTCGCCAGGGTGCCCGGCAACGACAGTCGGCTCCCCGTCCACGCCGGTCGCCGCGAGCTCAGCGTCCACGAGCTTGCGGCCCCACTCCTGGAGCTGCTCCGGGGTCGGGACGATCAACTCGGTCCCGATGTTGTCCCAGTAGACGGCGTGCAACACGTGGAGAGTCGCGCCCCGCAACCGCGCCTCTTGTGCGGCGACGACGAGCGCCGCACGCGCATGGCGGGATCCGTCGACACCGGCGATCACACGGCCGAAGGGCACTGTTGCAGGCGGATGACCGACCACTACGACCGGGCAGCGGGCATGCGTCACACAAGCGCGACTGACTGACCCCAGCAGGGACCCGGCCAGCCGGCCGCGGCCCCGGGAGCCCACGACCAGCAGGTCCGCATCGTCACAGGCCGCGAGCAACTCCATCATCGGATCACCGTGGCGTGTGAGCGCGGTCGTCGGGTAGCCGCCTGCGGATTCTTCGAGAGCAAGCGTCGCGGCGCTGTCGCTGACGTCGTCGTCATGGCCGCGGCGCCGTTCGACGACCGAGCAAGCGACCAGTTCCGCCCCGCGCAGCCGTGCTTCCGATGCCGCCCAGCCGAGCGCGGCTGCAGCAGAGGCTGACCCGTCCACCCCAACAACGATGCGGCCACTCACGGTGCGGCGCTCCCTCCTCCGGATGATGCGACCACCCGCCGGGAGGTACGGCCACCGCGGCGGGCCTGTCTGCTCTTCACACGCTCGCAGCAGCAGCAGCTCTCTGAGCAGGGCCCTTCGGCCCCGTGGGCAGGGACCAATGGCCACTACGGATCCCGCCCCGCACCCGTCGGGCCGCTGCCATTCCTCCGTGCCGGGCTGGTACACACGCGTGGTCGGTCATCGCCAGCGCCGTCTCCCCACCCCAACTTGAAGCTCAGCGACCCGACTACTCAGCCGGAGCCCGGACGGACCCCTCGGCGGTGGTCAAACGGTGGATGAGGTGGATGACACGGGCTCGACCACGAGCACTGGCAGGTGCGCATGGTGAACCAGATCTGAGGAGACACTGCCGAGCAGGCGTGGAGACAGTCCCCGACCGCGACGACCTACCACGAGCAGGTCCATGGTCTGGTCCTCGGCGAACCGCCGCAAGGCCTCGCCCGGCCGCCCGGCCAGCACCTCGAACCGCACCTCGAGGCCGGCTTCCCTGGCGGCAGCGGCTGTTAGGTTCAACCGCTCGGTTGCCGCCGCAAGCTCTGTCTGCGTGTCGTCCTCAGTCGCGTCGTAGCACACGACTTCCGCCAACATGAGCAGTCCACACCGAGAGCCGAGAAGCTCGACCACTTGGGTCAGGGCATGCTGTGACTCCGTAGACCCGTCCAGCCCGACCAGCACCCTCGGCCCGCTCGCGGGATCGTCCTGTCGTTCTGGGAGCGCGCCGGGGCCCGAGGCGGCCAGTCGGGGACGCCGCTCGACCCGTTCCAGCGCGATGGGGACAAAGATCGGACCAAGAGCCACCGCGATGACCGCCCACCGAGGATCGTGTCCGCGTCGCACCATCCATAGCCCGACGACGAGCCCGAGGAGCACCCAGCCCACGGCGACGATCACGATCACAACCGGATCCATGACAACACGCTCGCCGGAGCGCACCCCTGACGACAGAGTCTCAGGGCCCTGCCCTGCGGACCTAAGGTCCAGTGGCCCTCGGGATCATGCGAGCCCGCTACCCACGACCGTGACCGGGCAGATCGACCCGTGGATGACAGCGCATGCCGTCTAACCGGCCACCATCGCCCGAAATGCGCCACGCCCGCGCGAACCCACGACCACCAGGCCAGCGTTCCTCGAGGCCTCCACCAGGACGCGTTCGGCCGGCCCCTCGGCCACCCTGCTCGCCACGGCCAGCCTCGGATGGGTCGCCGCTACGAACGAGTGCGCCCGCCGCGCGACCTCGTCGGCCGCCTCCTGGTTCGTCTCCGGTGGGAGATGGGGCACCGTCACCTCACCGGTGCAGCAGACGATCTCGAGAGCAGCAAGTGTTTCGGTGGCGTGATCGGCAGCGAAAGCCAAGGCAGCATCCGCGGCCGGGGATCCATCAGTGCCGACGACCACCCCCCGACCTGGTCCGGGCACCGTGGAGCCGCTTCCTTCTTTGACCACCACCACGGGGCATTGGGTGACGCCCGCGACGGTGAATGCGACCGACCCCAGGAGTCCCGCAAGGACAGAGCCCCGACCCCGGGAACCCATCACCAGCAGCGACGCTTCCGACGATGCGTCGATCAAGGCTGCCGCGGGGCTCGTCACCTCCGTCCTGCCGATCACGGAAAGGTCGGGGAACATCTCGATCGCCTCGGAAACGCCCTTCGCGGTGACCTCGCGGGCAGCGTCGAGCGCACCCGGCTCCTGCTCCCACAGTCCAGGACCGGGAGGACCAAGCATCCCCGGGTAGTTCGCCGAGAACAGCACCACCAACGGCGCACCTCGACGCTGGGCCTCGCCCGCCGCCCAAGCGAGCGCATCACGAGCGTGGCGCCGCCCGTTGTACCCGACGACCACAGGCGGCTGCGACATTCAGTACGCCGCCTTGCGTGGATCCAGCGCGCAAGTCCCGTCTCGCATCCATCCATCATGGGCGATCGCCAGGGCCATCGCTATCAAACGCATCCAGCTCCCTGACTCCGTCCATCCGTCAGTCGGCGGTCCTGCACCCCGGGACTACAGCCAACGCCCTCCTCGCCGTCCCTCGCTCTGCGGGGGTTGGGAGACTGAATCAACCGCGGTTGCGTCGCCGTCGTCGATAAGGACCGGCCCGACGAGCGGGAGATGGATCAGCGGCCGCACCATCGCTGTCATCCACCGAGGCCAATACGGTGCCCGCCGAGGCCCGACGCCAGGAGGTCGGAACCTGGTCGGCGAACCGGGCGATCACCGGACCCACCACACCGAGCAGAACAACATACGCCGATGCCAGCGGCCCCAGCTCGGCGTGTCCGGCGGAGGCGGCCAGCCCAGCGATGACGATCGAGAACTCACCGCGAGCGACAAGGGCTCCGCCGGCACGCAGACGGCCACGACGACCGACCCCGGCGCGCGCGGCCGCGTAGCCACCGGAGACGATCTTCGTCAGAGACGAAACGACGCCCAAGATGAACGCCGGGAGAAGGTACGGGGTCAGACTCGACGGCGCGACCTCCAGCCCGAAAGACAGGAAGAACATGGCTGCGAACAGATCGCGCAGCGGCCGCAGCACCGACCGAGCGCGATCGGCAGTGGGAGCCGGAATCGCCAGCCCCACCAAGAACGCGCCGACCGCAGCCGAGGCGTCAACGAGGTGAGCAACACCGGCGACAACGAGCATCAGTCCGAGGACCCGCAGCAGGACCTGCTCGTCCTCCTGGTGGCCGAGCAGGCGGCCGAGGTGGTGCCCGAGTAGCCGAGTGGACAGCAGGACGATGACCACCAGCCCCAGTGCTGTCGCGACCGCGCCGCCCGCCGCGAGAGCGTTTCCTCCGGCGAGGATGACGACCAAGAGGGGCAGGTAGATCGCCATGGCGATGTCCTCCAGGACGAGAACCGACAGCACCACGGGTGTCTCGCGGTGGCCCATCCGGCCGAGGTCACTCAGCAGCCGGGCGACGATCCCCGAGGAAGAGATCCACGTGATCCCGGCGAGCGCCAGGCACGCCTGCCACTCGTACCCCAGGAGGAGACCCGCCACGAACCCGACCGGCGCGTTGAGGAGGAGATCGACCAGACCGGAATCTGCGTGTCGGCGCAACGTCGCGGTGAACTCGGCGGCCGAGAACTCCAGACCCAGCATGAGGAGCAGGAGGAGTACGCCGATCTCGCCGGCGGTGCCGATGAACTCTTCCGTGGCCGCGACGTCATGGATCCCTCCTTCACCGAGCACCAGCCCCGCCAGGAGAAAGAAGGGGATGGGAGACAGGTCTACCCGACGAGCGATCGCACCTAGCAGCGCGAGCGCCAGAAGCAACACTCCGAGCTCGACCAGGAAGACTCCCACGGCTCAGGACCTAGCCAAGGAGTACACCGCGGGCACGCTCAATGCCCTGTTCGGTGCCAATCACCACCAGCGAGTGCCCGCCGAGCAGGATCTCGTCCGGCGTCGGCGACGGGATTACCACGTTCTGCTTGACCACCGCGACGATAGATACACCCGTCTGGGTCCGCAGCCGAGTCTCGCCGAGCGTTCGCCCGTCGAACGGCGAACCCCTGGGCAGGTCGATCGTCGCTGAAGCCAGCCCCGGGACCTCCCGGCTGAGGTCGGCGAAGCGTTCCACAATGCGCGGCGCACCCAAGATGTCGGCAAGCGCCTCGGCTTGCTGCCTATCCAGAGTGAACAAGTTCTCCGCGGCATCAGGATCTGCGCCTTGAAAGCAGATCACATCGAACTCACCGTCACGTCGAGCGACAATCCCGATGTTATGCCCGGACGTGGCGGTGAACTCGTAGCGCACCCCAACACCCGGCAGTAGCACCTCGGTAACTTCCATGCCTGCAGTCTCCCCGATGCCCGCCAGCCAGGACGGGGCACAGCGAAATTGCGTGCGACGGCGTCCGCACTCAGATGCTCACGAGATGCAGAGACAGAAGCACCTGCCACCGCACCCCATCACAACCCCACGCGCACTTCCCTACAGTTCCTCGACATCCTCGTCAGGCGCTACACCATGACGCACGCTCCCGAGCTGCTGCGGCCGCTGTTCACCCGGCTAAGAGCCGGCGCCGTCAGCGACCAGAAAGCACGCAGCGACGCACCTTTTGTCGCCGCCGCCTGAAAACTGACCCCGTGTCGCCGCCCGAAAATTGACCCCTGTCCGGAGTCCCGGCTCGAATCGAGCCGGGAGGGCGAAGGGGTGTTGAACGTGGAGGACTGGGCGGAGATCCGTCGGCTGCACCGTTCGGAGCAGCTGCCGATCAAGGTGATCGTGCGGGTGATGGGGATCAGTAGGAACACGGTGAAGACGGCGTTGGCCAGTGAGGGCCCGCCGGGCTATCGGCGCCGGCCTGCTGGGTCGATCGTGGATGAGGTCGAGCCGGCGATCCGGGAGTTGCTCCGGTGTTATCCGAGGATGCCAGCCACTGTGATCGCGGAGCGGATCGGGTGGTCTCGAGGGATCACGGTCTTGAAGGACCGGGTCGCGGAGCTGCGCCCGGTCTATCTCCCGCCGGATCCGGCGTCGCGAACGGGTTATGTCGCGGGTGAGGTCGCGCAGTGCGATCTGTGGTTCCCCGCGATCGAGGTGCCCGTGGGGTTCGGGCAGTCCCGCACCGCGAAGACGCTGCCGGTGCTGACGATGGTGACGGGATACTCGAGGTGGCTCTCGGCGCTGCTGATCCCGTCGCGGACCGCGGAGGACTTGTTCGCTGGGTGGTGGCGGCTGATCTCCGGTCTCGGGGCGGTGCCGCGGCTCCTGGTCTGGGACGGTGAGGGCGCCATCGGGCGGTATCGGCGCGGCGGGTCGGAGCTGACTGGCGACTGCCAGGCGTTCCGCGGCACGTTGGGCACCAGGGTGATCGTCTGCAAGCCGGCCGATCCCGAGGCGAAGGGTCTGGTGGAACGCGCGAACGGCTATCTGGAGACCAGTTTCCTGCCCGGGCGCACGTTCACCTCACCCGCGGACTTCAACGTCCAGCTCGGTGAGTGGCTCCCCTTGGTCAATCAGCGACCACGCCGGGCGTTGGGGTGCGCCCCCGGGTGATCGGGTCGCCGCAGACCGGGCCGCGATGATCGCGTTGCCGCCGGTGGCACCCGCGACGGGCTGGCGGGCCTCGGCCCGGCTGCCGCGTGACCATTACATCCGGTTGGACGGCAACGACTACTCGGTGCACCCGGCGGTGATCGGTCGGCGCGTCGAGGTCGTCGCTGACCTGGGCAGGGTGCGGGTGTTCTGCGACGGGCGGCCCGTCGCGGACCACCAGCGGGCCTGGGCCAAGCACCAGACGATCAGCGACCCCGAGCACGTGGCCGCAGCGAAGCTGCTGCGCCGGGACCGGATCGGGCTGGTCCGCCCCAGCGCCGAGACCGAGGTCCAGGTCAGGGCGCTGACCGACTACGACGCCGCCCTGGGCATCGACGGCGGGGTCGCGTGATGGCCACCAAGACCACGACCCGCGACGTCACGAGTGAGATCGCGTTCCTGACCCGGGCGTTGAAGGCACCCACGTTGCGGGAGTCGGTGGCCCGCCTCGCCGAGCGGGCCAGGGCAGAGACGTGGTCACACGAGGAGTTCCTGGTCGCCTGCTTGCAACGCGAGGTCTCAGCGAGGGAGTCCCACGGCGGGGAGGGGCGGATCCGCGCCGCGCGTTTCGCCGCGAGAAAGTCACTCGAGGAGTTCGACTTCGACTATGCCCGCGCCCTCAAACGCGACACCATCGCGCACCTGGGGACGTTGGACTTCGTCACCGCGAAAGACAACGTCGTGTTCCTCGGACCGCCCGGGACCAGCAAGACCCACCTCGCGATCGGACTGGCGATCCGGACCTGCCAAGCCGGACACCGAGTGCTGTTCGCGACCGCCGCCGAATGGGTCGCCCGCCTGGCCGACGCCCACGCAGCCGGTCGCCTGCAAGCCGAGCTCGTCCGGCTCGGGCGTTACCCGCTGCTCGTGGTCGACGAAGTCGGCTACATCCCCTTCGAACCCGAAGCAGCGAACCTGTTCTTCCAACTCGTCAGCTCCCGCTACGAACGCGCCTCGCTGATCGTCACCTCCAACAAGCCCTTCGGCCGCTGGGGCGAGGTCTTCGGCGACGACGTCGTGGCCGCCGCCATGATCGACCGCCTTGTCCACCACGCCGAAGTCGTCGCCCTCAAAGGCGACAGCTACCGACTCAAAGACCGCGACCTCGGCCGCGTCCCAGCGGCCAACCAGACCGAGCAATGACCAACAGGGGGTCAATTTTCAACCGGCGATAGGGGGTCAATTTTCGGGCGGCGTTGACACCTTTCGCGCCGACCCAGAGGTCGTGGCCGCGACGCCTCCAGACGGACGTCCACGCAGGGTTCCGCTCGTGCCCGGTTTTCCCGTCGCATCCAGATTCGTATGCGACGCCTCGGCGGCCCTCGGCAGCGCTCGCAGCCCCGATCGCCGTATCGGCTGCTGACAGCTGCGGACAAACAGCGGTCGGGAGACGCCAAAGGCGGCTCCAGGATTTCTCCGGAAGCCGCCTTTTGACCTGCGCTTTTACTTTGTAGCGGGGGCAGGATTTGAACCTGCGACCTCTGGGTTATGAGCCGTCGACCCTCCACCCGCGACGACCGCGCTGGACGTAGCCGGACTCGCGTGGACGGTTCCCTGCAGGTCAGGACCGTGGTCCGTTCCACAGCAGGAGTTCCACGTCCACCGACGTCCAGACACTGCCTGCGGTCATTCTGCGGTCACAGAGTCCGCGAGATTGGTGCTGCGGCGACACCAACGAGGCTCTGCGAATCCGCCAACCGGCGGCCCGATGCCGAGACACCGTGGCCTGGGTCTCACGGCAACTCAGTTAGGACGGTCTTACCACGTACGTCGTGGCACGACCTCGGCCACCGTGCTGGTCGACAAGCTCGTAGACCGACCGCAACCGGGTGAGTGCGCGGCGAACACTAGGCCCAGACAGGCCAGTGCGCGCAGCCAGTTCCTTGATCGTCAATTCGTCGCCGTTCATGAGCTCGTCGAAGACAAGCTGTAGGTGGGACCCCTCCGGCAACACTTTCGACTTGACGGCCTGAGTCTCGCCCCCCTGATCCTTCGCCAAGCCTGGGCGAGGGCCGACCGACCGTCGGATCAGAACTGTGAACCTGATCCCAGTGTCGATGAACTGCGCTGGCGGCAGTCCCGCGACGTCAAGTTCGTGGGCGACCAGCGGGAGGCCTGACGCGAGCGCTTCGATCACCCGTGAACCGTCAGACAGCACGCGCACGTCCTGGCACAGGGTCACGAGCAGGGCGTTTCGCGCGCTTGTCACGTGCTCACGGGCCAGCCGATCGACACTGATCCCGTAGAGACCGCCGGGGTTGGAAATGACGAACCGGTCGTCTCGCAGTCTCAGTTCGACGGGTTGGCCCTCCGCCCACGCGCTGAGATCTCGATGAATGAGGGAGTTAGCGACGAGCTCGCGCACCGCTTCGAGTGGGTAGTCATATATATCCCGCACCGCTCCCGATGTGACGCCCCGGATGTTGCTCCCGACATTGGCCCGAGCCCACGCCAACGTCCTGTCAAGCATGGTGGGGATGGGCCCATCAATCGACAGAGAGTTCCGCGCTCTGGCACCCCGGTCGCCAGCCGCCGCGACCTGCACGACGAAGCGAGGGAAGAACTGTTGCGGGTGGATCCCAAGAGTCAGCAGGCCGGCGACGGTCAACAGCCCATCGCCCGTAAGCACACCTCCCCGGCGCAAGACCTCCTCGTCGTCCGAGAATCGCCCCAACCCGTCCGGGCTCCGCCCACGAACCGCGCGAAGCCACCCGACGACCAGGTCCGGATCCAGATCCGCGCGCGAACTGCCGGAGACCGGGGCACGGTCAGACCTCGGGGCTGTACGGGCCGACAGGAAACCCTGCTCCTCGAGAGCCGAGAGTTCGTAGTCACCGTCGTAGCTCCGCAGATAGGACCGGCCTGACGACGCCACACGGCAAGGCTTCGCCGAGACGTCGCATTCGTGAACCTCAGCGACGACGACGGGCTGGCCGTCCACTGCTCCATCTGCGATGGTCAGGCGGACGGGCGGCTCAAACATGCGAGCCTTCGAACCCAGTCCCTGCTTGAGCACCTGTGTGTTGTTGAGCCCAACGGGGACGAACGCGCGTCCTTCATCCAGCCCGAGGATGATGACCCCTCCGCCGGGGAGGTTGGCCAGAGCGCAGAGCGTCGACGTCAGGGAGTCAGGGAGCCCTCCAGTCGCCGACTTGACCTCCACGGAGGTCGTGTCTCCGCCCGTGGCCCGAAGGCGCGCGACCAACAAGTCCAAGTCCACGGCCACACCTTCCCTCGAAATGTACCTCAAAATGTACCTGACGAAAGACATTTCAGAGACATTTGGGGAGACCACTCACCTCCAAAAGAGCTGCCACGCGGTGACTCCGCGTCAGTTCCTGGGACTCGGAACATGAGCGACGAGTCCGCGGGGGTCGGGGAAGCCGAGGCTCTTGTAGCCGCGTGCCCGCTTCGGCATCGAGGATGCGAGCACGGGAACCCCCACGTCCACGTAGTCGTGCACCTCGGCGATCTCTTTGCCTGACCATGGCCGCAGAACGCGACCGGCGTACTGGACCAGCCGACCGGAGAACGAGATCGGTGCGGCGAGGAAGAGCGTGTCCAGCACTGGGCAGTCGAAGCCTTCGCCGACGTAGGGTCCCGTGCCTACCACAAGCAGCGGAGGGCCGTTCGGCCCGGGGTCGCCGAGCCGGGCAAGTGCCGCTGCCCGTGCCCGGGCTCCCGTCCCGCCGACAAGCACCACCGGGTCGTAGCCCCGGCCAGTCAACTCCTCGGCAAAGCGGTCGACGTGGGCTGTCCACTGGGTCAAGACCAGGCAGTGGCGACCGCGGCTCAGCGCCTCTGCGACGTCGTCGACCACGTACGTCAGCCTGCAATTGTCAGCGACAAGGTCTCGGTAGATCGCTGCCATGCCACCCGGGTCACCAGGCTCTGCGTCCCCGTCGTACCGGTACGAGGTGTGATGAACCACAAGCTTGCGCTCGGGCCCGACGACGGCGCCGAGATCGGGGAACTGGCCGGTCGGCGTTGCCTGGGAGGTGATCGTGTGTCTGACCGGCCCCAGCTGCAACGCGATCAGGTCATCGAGCCGGTCCCGTCGGTAGGGCGTGGCCGTCAGCCCGAGCCAGCGGCGGACCGGGATCTGCCGCACTACATCCTCGAAGGCTGCGGCCGGCACGTGGTGACACTCATCGACGATGACCAGCCCGTACGCCGAAGTCAGATCGGCAACGTCGTCACGGCGCGCGAGTGTCTGCAACATCGCCACGTCAACGATGCCGCCTCGCTTGGTTCGGCCTCCGCCCAGCTGTCCGGCCTTCACACCGAGCAGCTCGGCGATCTGGGCCCGCCACTGGTCGGCAAGCGTCTTGCGGTCCACCAGAACGAGAGTCGGCCACCCTGCCCTGGCGGCCGCGGCCAGGGCGACCACAGTCTTGCCAGTTCCGGGGGGTGCGACGAATACGCCCAGGTCGTGAACACCGATGGCCTGCAGGGCAGCGAGCTGAACCTCACGCAGGGTCCCCCGGAACTCCAGTTCGACGGGTGACCCGTCCGCGCGTCCGTCAGTCAGGTCAAGGCGCGATCCCTGTTCGACCACCAGCGACTCGACGAGCGCGAGCAAACCGCGGGGTACGACGAGATCACCGGCAAGGGTCTCGTCGTACGAGCGAAGAAACCGCGGAACGTCCCAGGTCGAGCGGCGCTGCCGCTGACGCTCATCGAAGAGCGGGTTCCTCAACGACGACGCGTGCATCAGCGTTGACGCCATCGCCGGAGTCAGGTCCTCGCCTTTGATCGTCACCCTCGACCCGACCGCAACGTGGACTACGGTCGGAACAGGGACCTGGATGCGTGTGGCTCTCGTCCCTGTCAGCCGGTCGACTTGGGCGCCCACCACTGGCTCGCGGAGACGTCCAGCGATACGACGTACCTCACGAGGAGTCATACGGTCGACGGTTGACAGGTAGGCCCACTGGTCCTCGTGCGGCTCCATCGTGGCCAGATCGAGGAACACAGTCGTATTTGATCGGCGGCACCGCCCTTGCAGTGGCGCCGCGATGAGGTTCCCGAACCCGCCGGCTGGCAGAACATCCTGAGCCGGGAAGAGCCGATCGTAGGACGCCAGACTCATCCGACCCCGGACGCCCATCGCCTCCCGCAACAGACCCATGCCCAACTTCCTGGCCAGGGCGGCCGGTACGGGGCCGGTGAAGAAGATCCATGCGTGCGCACCCACACCGGAGCGGGAGACCTCGAGCGCAGCAGGCACTCCGTTTGCACGGGCCGCTTTGAGGTAAGCCAACGCATCAAGCATGGCCGCAGGTCCATCGAAGTCCGCCGCCAACCAGTGACAGGAGTCGTCGCGTAGCAGCGGGTACAGGCCGATGGCAATGTCGCCGGCCAGGTGCCTGGTGATCACCTCGGCGGTGAGCGGCAGACGTCCCGTCGATTGTGCGGTCATCCCACGGCGCCAGCCACCCGCTACTGCCGGCATCCATCCGGATCGCTCGTCGCGCGCGCTTTCCCACCGCACCGCGTATACGTCCGAACGGGCAGCGAACAATGCCCCGAAGAACGCCACCTTCGCCGCGGGCACCGAGGTGGCAGACACCGGGCCACCACGAAGGCCCAAGCCGCCGGTCTGAGCCGGACCCGGCGGCCCCGCCTCTGGTCGGGAGAGCTTCAGCAGCGCACTCAAACGAACCGTTTCCGCACGAAGCCGCAGCACCTCCGCACGCAACGCGGCGAGTTCGTCTTCCACTTCGGGAACGCTACCTACCCGGCACTGCACAGCCGCACCCACCGCAGTGCAGGCGCTCAACAAAGCGGCACCCCATGGCCCCGCAATCGGCCACAAGTGTGCGCGATGACGTGATCCCCTGCAAGCTGGCCCGCCTGAGCGGCGCCAGGAGGCGAGGGTGCGGCCGGTGGGAGATCCGTTGCTTCGACCGGGAGCGCCCCCGGCTGTTGACCTCTGGGAATCGACCCAGAGGTCTCGTGCACTGGCCGAGCGGCTGGATGACCGCGGAGTCCACTGGCGTGCACGACCGTGCGCCGGCGTCGCGACATCCGTCTCGGTGATCGCGGTGCGTCCCGACCGGCGGCGACCGACCGACCGGCGGCGAGGCGTGCGGTCATTCTGCGGTCACGACATGCAGAAGGCCTGACCACCAAGATCGGTGGTCGGGCCTCTGACCTGCGCTTTTCCTGGTAGCGGGGGCAGGATTTGAACCTGCGACCTCTGGGTTATGAGCCCAGCGAGCTACCGAGCTGCTCCACCCCGCGTCGTTGTACGCCCGACTCTACGTGAGTCGCCGACGGCGCGGCAAAT
>Ga0136633_1001825_pt1 | contig 15251 bp, 11 predicted proteins | sample AntDrymeUQ832206_2_FD_105494 | JGI IMG/M metagenome (GOLD analysis project Ga0136633, IMG submission 105494) | Polar desert sand microbial communities from Dry Valleys, Antarctica - metaG UQ83 (22.06) | ecosystem: Environmental > Terrestrial > Soil > Desert | place: Antarctica: Dry Valley...
CGGGTAGCGCACCCTCTGCGGTCACCGCGCCCGATGTCGTCCACGTCAACGGCACTCCGACAGACCTGCGCGGCTGCGTGCTGCCGTGGACGCTGCTTGCCAGCGTGTGTGGGCTGCCGGCGTGTGCCGTGCCAGCCGGATTCGACCGCAGCGGGATGCCGATCGGTCTGCAGGTCATCGGACGATGGGGCGACGACGATGGGGTGCTAGACGTCGCAGGTCTGCTGCAGCCGTCAGCTCTCTAGCGGGTACGACGTCGCGTGCAGCGCCAGCAGTCCGCGGCTGAAGGCGGCCGGCCAGATCGTGATGTGGTGCTCGCCGGCAAGAACCTCGTCGTGGAGGGTCAAAGCGGGGAGCTGCAGCCCACGAAGTGATCCGGCGAAGGTCCGCAGGTTGTCGACCATCTTCGCCTCGTCCATGCCAGCCTCGCCTCCGGCTGGCCAAGCGCGCCTCGCTGTCGTCTGCTCCCGGTCACCGGCGGCGAGGTAGACGGCCAGCTTCCCTGAGTGGGCGCGCAGTCGGTCCACGTTGGTGAGGAGCTCGGCGTTCGCCCACCACAGCGAGGGACTGACCAGCAGGTAGCGGCGAAAGTCCGACGGTCGGGAGAGCAGGGCGTGCGCGCCGAGCAACCCGCCCAGCGACCACCCGGCGATCGTCCGATCCTGCGGGTCACCCTGGTGGGTTGCTTCGACGTACGGCGCGATCACGTCGACCAGCAGTCGCAGGAAGGCGTCCCCACCCCCGAACATGCGCGCAGCATCGGCCGGCGGTACGGGCGCTGGATCGGGGATGCTTGGCGTCAAGTCGAGCATCCGCTGCTGGTTGAGCTCCGGCAGGGCGTCGCTTGCGGGACCGACGCCGACCACGATCAGCCCAGGTAGCGCCCCTTGGCTGAGCAGGTGCGTGATGCGGGCGACTTGCACCGCCGTACCGAGAGTGCCGAAGGGGTCGAGCACGTAGACGACTGGGGTCGGTGCCCCGTCCGGCGGGGGCAGCGCGACGGTGACCCGCCAGCGTCGGCCGTCGTGCTCGAGCTCGTGTACGACCGTGTCGGGGACGGCCCACGGCCCACGGCCCGGTGTCGGTCCAGGTCATGGTCGCGCTCACGGTCTCCTGGCCAGCCGGAGCCCGGAGCGCAACCAGCGCACGGTGCCGTCTGGGTCGCGGACGAAGTCACCGGACGACTGCGTGGGATTGCCCGCGGGCGCGATCACGTCGGGGCCGATCATGACGTACTCGGCCGGCGGCGACCGGAACGCCGCCAGGATCTCCTCGGGGGTATCGGGGTCGACATCGGTGAGCTGCATCTGCACGAAGAGCTTTCCGTCGTGGGCAGTTACTACTAAATCCCACTGGCCGGCGTCGTAGTGGCCGACGTACTGCGCGGACAGCTCTGGCGTGAGCGGAAGTGGCGGCTCCCCGGTGAGCGGTGACTTCCCCAAGTAGTGCTGGACCGCCCACTCCGTGACGGACGAGCTGAGGGCCCCGCCGCCGCTGCTGTTGGCCAGGACGGTGACGGCAAAATTCTCGTCCGTTGCCAGTGCGAAGCCCGAGACGAAGAGGTTGGAGCAGTTGCCGCCGTGGGTGGCCATCCGCACTCCGTTGCGGTCTTTCAGCAGCCAGGAGATCCCGATCCCCGACAGCGTGCTGGGCAGGGCGATGCGCGGTTGCTGCATGAGCATCCGAACGTCGTCGCTCAGGGCTGCACCGCCGCCGATGTGGAACTGCGCGTACCGGAGCTGGTCGCGCACCGTGCTGATTGCGCCGCCGGCCGGACCCATGCCACGCGAGATGGGCCAGGTGTACGCCGGGGTCGCGACCCCGTTCTGCACGACATGGCCGGCCGCCATGGAGCGAGTGGCCACCTCCCACGGGAACAAGAAGGTGTCCGTCATACCGAGCGGGTCCAACACGCGCTGCTGGAGCACCGCGGCGTACGTCTCACCGGTCAGACGCTCGAGCAGATGCCCGGCGATGATGAACGACAGGTTGTTGTACGACGCCATGCTGCCTGGCGCGAACAGCTGCCGCATGGCTGGCAGCACCTCGGTGACCGATCGGCCGACGGCGTCGTCACCCCAGCCGGTGGACACGTCGAAGTCACCGCGCCAGCCGGCCGTGTGGTCGAGCAGCTGGCCGACCGTGACTTGCTCGGCTGCCGCCGTGTCCTGCAGCCTGAGCTCCGGAAGGTGATCGATCACGCAGTCGTCCAGCGAGAGCAGACCTTCCTGAACAAGGCTCATGACCGCGGTCGCCGTCATCGTCTTGGTGGTCGAGCCAATCAGGAAGTGCGTGTCGGCGCTGACCGGCCTCGGGTGGTCGACGTCGGTGACTCCGACGCTGCAGGCAAAAGCACGGCCACCCGCGAGAACGCCTACCGCAGCCCCAGGAACCCCGAGCCGTGCAGCCTCAGCGGTGACGAGCTGCTCGAGCTCCGCATCGGCTTCCAGGTCCGGCTCGGCCGGCCGGTGTGCCAACGCCGGATTCATTGGGACTCGTCGACCGAGTTGTCCACGCGACGGGCCGTAAACGCTGACGCGGGTCGGATGGTCAATGCCGATCGCGGTTCACCGGCGCCGACGGGTGCGAACTCGACCTCCGCCCCGACGGGGGTGGACCACAGAGACAGCGAGTGCGGGGACAGGGGAAGCGGCCGCTGCCCGGGCAGGTGCAGCGTCAGACCCTGAGGATTGGGCTCGATGCGCACGTCCAGGCCGTCCGCCGTACGCCACGCACCTGCATAGGTCGCGAGCAGAGCAGCGACATCGGTGGTGGCGGTCGGCATCGGCGGCCACTCCTCCGCGGTGGCGATCGCGGTGACAACGGCAGCCATCAGCGGGTTCGCGGCATTGCTGCTGGCCATCACGACGATGCCCGTCCCGTCGTGCTGACCAGCCTCGAGCGTCGTGAGGAAGCCCTCGTCGGCTCCGCCATGGCCAAACCGCGGGTGCTCGCCCGGCCGGCTCACGTGCGGACCGAGGCCCCAACCGGGTGCCTGCTCGGCCAGCATCGACGCCGCGACGTCGGCCGGGACGAGGGATCCGGTTCCGTTGACGGACTGCTGCACCGCGATGATCCAGCGGGCGAGGTCGCTCGGCGTGCACCACAAGCCAGCCGCTGCCATCTCGGGGTAGACGTGCCACCCGCCGGGCACGGGCGTGCCATCGCCCGCCATGCCTTCTGCGAGCAGCGGATGCACATCTTCGTCGGGGGGCTGGCTGAAGTCGGCTGTCGTCATGCCCGCCGGGTCCAGGACCAGCTCGCGCAGCAGCTGCGCGAACGGCGTACCGGTGACGTCCTCGAGCAGAGCTTGCACGATCGTGGTGCCGCCGCCGCTGTAGCGCCAACGCATCCCCGGCAGCGAGTCGACGACCACGGCTGGGGTGTTGCCGGCACCGCCTAGCACTCCGATCACGTCGGGAGCCGGCTCAGCGCGGGGATAGCCCGGGAAGCCGTGCACCGTCGTACCCGCCGTGTGCGAGAGCAGGTGGCGCAGCGTCACCGTCGGCTGCCAGTCGCCGAGCAGTGGCAGCTGCCAGCGCTTCAGGTAGCTGTTGACATCGTGGTCGAGGTCGAGCACGCCGTCCGCGACGAGCCGCAGTGCGCCGGTTGCCGCAACCGGCTTGCTGACGCTGCCGGCCATGAAGCGAGTGGCCTCGGTCGCCGCCTCCGTGGCTGCGACGTCTCGGGTGCCCCAGGCGCGGGCCGCGGCCAGCTCCCCGTCGCGCACGACTGCCACGCTGATCGCGGGGATGTGCAACTCGGCCAGGACAGCCCGGACAGCAGAATCGTCCGACCCAGGCGATCGCAGTCCGACTGCTATCGCTTGAGCAGCCGAGGTCAGCAGCTCAGGCGTTACCACTGCGGCGGATGGCGATGCGCGAACGGTGCAGCGCGTTCCGCCTGTCCCGCGAGCGAGATCAGGAGTGCGTCCTCACCGCGACGGGAGGCCGTGAGCTGCACACCCACGGGCAGTCCGGCCGCGGTGACGTGCAGCGGCAGAGACAGGGACGCCTGGCCGGTCATGTTTGCCCAGGGGGTGAAGGCAGACCAGCCCAGCATGCGCCGACCTTCCTGGTCGATCCCTTCCTGGCTGAACCACCCGACGGGCACGGCCGGCTGGCTGGAGACAGGTGACAGCACGATGTCGTACGGCGCAGTGGCAGCCAGGTGCGCAGAGGCGGCTCGAGCCAGGACGCCGGTTGCCAGGACGTAGGCGGCCGCATCCTTGGTCGCGCCGTACTCCACGGACCACTTGGTGTAGTCACGCATCAGGTGCCAGCGGTCCGGTGGGATCGCCGCCTGCGCCGACGCGCGTAACCCGCCGCCGAAGACGGTGAGCATCGCGTCGAAAAGCGTGTCGTCCCAGGGCATCGGGTTGACGCCCTCGACCACCTCGTGTCCGAGCTCGGTGAGCAGGGCAGCGGCTTTGTCGACGCCCTGCAGCACCTCGGGGTCGACGGTCACGTCGAGTCCGGGGTCGCTGTACCGCAGCACGCGAAGCGGGCGGTCTGGGTCTCGGCCAGCCGCCTCCAGGAACGAGGTCTCGCGCGGCACCTGGTACAGGTCGAACGGCGGCGGCTCGGCCATGACATCGAGCAGCAGAGCGGCATCGGCGACGGTGCGGCCGAGCGGCCCCTCGCAGCCCCAGCTCTGGAAGTTGGACATGGGCGCGAGGCTGACCCGACCGCGGGTGGCCTTGATGCCCACCAGGCCGCAGACGGCCGCGGGGGAGCGGGTGGAGCCAGCACCGTCACTCGAGTGACCGAAGGGCAGCAGTCCGGCCGCGACGGCCGCTGCAGACCCGCCGCTGCTCCCGCTGGCATACCGACTCGTGTCGTAGGGCGTCACGGCCGGCTGGCTCATGACGTCGGTCTCGGTGTAGCAGGTCGGCCCGAACTCCGGCGCCTGCGTGATGCCGACCGTGACAACCCCGGCCTTGCGCAGCAGGCCCACGACATGACCGTCGACGGCCGGGACGTGCTCGGGAATGGCTGCGGAGCAATAGCTGGTGCGCACGCCGGCAACCGGGTGTAGGCCCTTGAATGCCAGGGGAAGTCCGAGCAGCGGCGGGAGATCAGCCTCGTCGCCGGTGAGCCGTTCGTCCGCGAGCTTCGCCTCGCCGCGTGCGAGGTCTTCCGTCAGGGTGACGAACGCCCCGAGCGCCTCGCCGTGCTGGTCGATGCGGGCCAGGTAGTGCTCGAGCAGCTGCGTAGCGGTGATCTCGTGGGCCAGCAGCGCGGCCCTCTGTTCAAGGGCGGTCAGGGCGTGAAGGTCGCTCATGTCGAGCCAGGATGCCGTACGCCGGCGCGCGTGGCTTCGTCGCCGACGACCACCCGCGAGGTTCCGTGTAGTGCGGCCGTACGGCTGATCAGGCAGGCATGTCGATGCCGCCGAGGAATTGTGTGATCGTTCGCGGCGAACTCCGGCGCGAGAGGCGCTGTGCCGTGGTTTACCCGGCATAGAGCGGGCACTCGCGTCCGGGATGAGGGAGGCGAGGTCTTCCTGATCGAGGAGCTCGATGACGTCCTGACCGTGGCGGGCCCAGCCGTAGTCCGCAGGGTCATCAGAACGTCCCGACATGCCGTGTCCGCAGGCATCCAGCAGGACGACGCGCCAACCCTCGGCCGCGATAGCCGCGGCAATGCCCGGTTCTACCCAAGTTGACCGCGCTGTTGGCGGTGAGCACGTACAGGAAGATCGCTGCCGGGTGATCCGCGCCGAAGGTTGAGTAGGCGAGTTGCGTCGACGTATGGATGTTGACTGTCGGCGACGACGACAGACCGACGGCCGCTTGGTGCTGTACTCCGAAGCGGTGGCTACCGAGATCGGCGACACTGGCCTCACAGTTGTCGACGCCTTTTGCTCGGCAGCTGCGTCCCCGGAGGTAGGCATGGCCACTCACCGCTCTGTGTTCACCCAGCGCACGCGTCGTCGTCGCGGCCCGTCGCTTCTCGCCGCAGCCGCGGTGCTGGCGACGGCCGCCTGCGGTTCCACCGTGCAGTCCAGCGGCGGCGGACTGGCCGGCGGCGCAGCCGGCTCCGGGGTCGCCGGTGACGGTCTGGGAGGTACGGGAGCGGGTGGTGTGGACGGGCTGGGCGCGGCCGGCTCGGCGGCAGCCGGTACGACCGGAACCGGCGTGGATGCTGGGGCAGGCACGGCCTTTGGCGGTGGCTCCACCGGGACCGCAGGGTCTGTAGGCGGGTCGTCGGGCGGCTCGGGCTCTGCGAGCGGCGGCGGCGCAGAGCCGGGCGGGACCGTGGGGGCGCCGCGCTCGAGCGCAACCCAGGGACCGGGCGTCACCGCGAAGGAGATCTTCATCGGCGTCCGCATCACCGAGAACCTCCAGGAAGCGCGGGCGGCTTTCGGCGCAGCCAACGTCGACAGCGGCGACTACAAGGCGAACGTCAAGGCGATGTTCGACGAAATCAACGCCCGCGGCGGCGTCGCCGGGCGCACCCTGAAGCCCATCTACCACACCGACGACGCCCAATCGGCCGAGACCGGCGACTCGAAGGACGCGGCCGCGTGCGAGACCTTCAACGTGGACAACAAGGTCGCCGCCACGATCTCAGGCGGCGGCGAGGTGTTCGCAGCGTGCATGAAGAAGGCTGGAGTGCTGCAGGTTAACGCCGGGGGAATCATCTGCTGCGACAACGTCTTCTTCCAGCAGAACCCGGGCGTCGTGCTCCTCGGGGCCGTCAGCCAGGACCGGATGATGGCCGACATGGTGCGCGCGCTGCAGCGCCAGGCCTACTTCTCCGGCTGGGACTTCACCCTCGGCCAGCCGGCGCTGACCAAGGCGAAGATCGGCATCCTCGGCTGGGACTTCCCCGAGTGGGTTCGCCCGCAGGAACGCGTCATGCTCCCGGCCCTGGCCAGGCTCGGGCACCCTGTCGACAAGGATCTGGTCATACGCATCCAGGGCACTCAGGGCAACCAGGACGCGGGGCGGTTCGCGGCCGAGGTGTCCAGCGCCGTGCTGCGCTTCAAGGGCGCCGGGGTGACGCACCTGATCCTGCTCGACGGCGACGGGCTCATCACGCTGACCTACACCAAGAACGCGCAGAACCAGAACTACTTCCCCCGGCTGGGGATCAACTCGGCCACCGCTGTGCAGGCGCTGTATTCAGCCGGGATCTACGACGCCAAGCCGTTCACCGGCGCGACAGGCGTGGGCTGGAAGCCGGGGCTGGACCTGCCGTTCGGCCAGGGGGATCGCTACCTCGGCAGCCCGACCAAGGAGTGCCTGGAGATCATCCGCAAGCGCACCGGCCAGACGTTCAACGACACCAACTCGGCCAGCGTCGCGCTGGCGGTCTGCGACACCATGTTCGGCCTCGCGGAGGCGTACAACCGCGCCGGGCCGGTGCTCAACATCTCGACAGCAGTACGCGGCCTCGAGTCGATCAAAGGCAGCTTCCGAGCCGCCTCCGTGCCGAAGGTCTTCCTCGGGCCCGGCCGGCACGACGGACTCGAACTCGGCTTCGACATGTTCTGGGACCTCGCCTGCAAGTGCATCAAGTACCGCGACAAGGGCCACAGCATGCCGCCGGCGTAGCCCGGCACGACGCTCAAGACCCTTTGCACCGTCATGGCCGGGCGTTCTCGTAGCGGGCGCCCCACGCAGGGCAGTTGGTGGCGATCTACCAGGAGATGTCGCGCCGACACACGGATTTTGGACTATCGACGGCCACGAGAAGCCTGGCTGCAAAGCTGTCGGCGCCCTCCGCCGGCAGCCGCGGTCCTGGAGACAGACATGCCCCCTCGCCGCTCTGCGTTCAGCCAGCGCATCGTCCTGCTGGCTGCGGCGTCAGTCCTGGCTACGGCGTGCGGTTCGACGGTGCAGAACGCAATGGCTGCGGAGCAGAAGCTGGTGCTCGCGGCCGCGACCGAGTGCAGGCCCTTGAAGGCGAGCGGTAGCCCGAGCAACGGCGGCAAGTCCGCTCCATCGCCGGTGAGCCGTTCGTCCGCGAGCTTGGCTTCGCCGCGGGCGAGGTCCTGGGTCCGCAGCGGGCCCGGACAGCGCGCCGTCCGTGGACGAGCTGCTACCCAAAGCTCCGCCGGTCGAGCCAGTTCCGCCCGTGGCGCTCGTTGCGGTCGAGCCGCCGGTCGTGGTGGTGCCGCAGGCGACGACCAGGGCACCCGCACAGCTGACAGTCAGCATGTCGACGAACTCGCGCGGCCTGCGACTCATGTGCGTGCTCCGCAAAGATCCGCTGTCAGCTGTTGAAGCGACGGACTGGGCCGGTGTACATGAAGCAGCCGGAGCTGCCGCCGCCACAGGTGGTGTCCCAGGCGGCGTAACGGTAGGCATCCGCCCCGGCGTGCCTGGCCGGTGTGATGCCGACGGCGAAGGTCGCGGGCGGGGAGAAGGAGCGCCCGATCTTGAAGGCGCCCTGCAAGATCGTGTCGGCGAACAGGCTCGGACCGGCCGCTTTAGCCGCCGCCTCGAAGAACCAGACGCCCTGGCACACGTTGGCCATGACGTTGAGGTCGTTGCGACTGAACGGAGCCATTCCCCGGTCCGTCATGATCTTCTCGCAGCGCTTCCGCTCCGGCAGGACGAAGTCGTGAGAGGCGGGTACGTCGTTCAGCGGCGACCAGCCGACCAGCACGGCGCCGCGAAGGGACGAGGCCGGCATCTGCTCCGCCACGATCTGGTTGCAGCTGCCCGAGTCACAGCCGAACCGGGGGAAGTAGCCCTGCGAGTTGGCGTTGGTCGCGAAGACCAGCTCGAGCAGGCCACCGGAGTTGTCCAGGAACGTGACGTGGCTAACGCCTTCGCGCTTGAACTTCAGCACCGCCGCCTGAGCGTCGGCCTGACCGTCGTTGAGGTTGGGTCGGATGTAGAAGACCTGCACCTTCTTGACGCCGGCGGCGGCCAGCGCGGGCTTGCTGTGCTTCTCTACGGCGTTCCGGTACGCCGGGAGGTCGAAGGCCACCACGCCCACATGGGGCTCCTCAGATCCGGCGGTGCCGGTGATGGGGTTCCACGGGGACGTCCAGCCCTGCGCCTTGAGCCCCCGCACGACCGTCTCGACTTGGTCGTCCACCGAGAAGGCCCCTGGGTTGAGCAGGTGCGGATATCTGCGGTACTGCGCTTCGCCGTAACCGGTGTGGCCGCCGCCGATGGTCACGAGGCCGGCCTTCTCAAAGCAGTTCTGGGCGTTGTCGCCGAGGTCTGACAGCGAGGCGAGCACCTTGTTGTCGCGGGTGAACTTCTCGCAGGCCTGAGCCTGCAGCTGCTCGTTGGTCGTGCTGTTGCCGGGGTACTTGTAGACGACCAGCTCGACCTTGCGGCCGGCGATGCCACCGCGCTTGTTGAGGTCGTCCACCACGGCACGGGTCGTGTCGTCGATGTTGTGGACGTTGGCTGTGTTGATGCCGCCGGCCTTATTGCCGGCGTTGGGGTCCTCTACGGCGACAAGCCCGACCTTGATGGTCGTTGCGCTGACACCCGGGCCCTGGGGCCCCGTCGCCGCGCTGCCGGAACCGGCCGAACCACCCGAGGTGACGGTGCTGGCGCCGGTGCCGGTACTGGTTCCGCTCCCTGCTGCAGCACCGGAGCCGGAACCGGAACCGGTGGAGAACGCACCACCCGGTGCCGTCCCGCCTGAGGCTGGGTCCGTGCCAGGGGCGAGCGCCCCCGCCGCACCGCCCAGGCCGGTGGAATCGCCGGCTGTGCTGCCACCCAGGCCGGAGTCCGCTCCGGTGCCGCCGGCAGCTTGCCCCAGTGCACCACCACCGGCCTGCTGCACCGTGCTTCCGCAGGCTGTCAGCGTCAACAGTGCCAGGACAGCCAGGACCCGTCTCATGTAGGCACGGTAAGGCGGCGCGCCTGATCAGACGATGTCGATGCGGACCAAGTAGCGGGCCTTGTGTCGTCGGGCCGAATGAACGTGTCGCGAGTGGCTTGCAGGTGTCTTGTCGTCACCGACGAACTCTGCTTCCAGCGCTTGTCGCCACCGCCGTATCGCCGCCGCGCCCCGGAGTTCACGATCGGTGCACGCACTGACCAAGAACAGGTGAACGAATGACGCTCCGACGACACCGCCTCACTCGCACCCGCCTGCTGGCCAGCCTCGCTGCGCCGCTGATGCTCTTCTCCGCCGCGTGCGGGTCGACCGCGGCCACGACATCGGCGGGTTCGGGCGGCCATGCCGGTTCCGCAGACGGACTGACCCCAGCGGGTGGGGTCACCGGCGGCGGGCTGGTCGGGGGCGGCGCAGCTCCGGGTTCGCTCGGCAACGGGTCGGTAGCGGGAACGGGCTCCTCGACCACAGCGGGCGCGTTTGCCGGCACTACCGGTTCCGGCGGCAGCGGCAGTGGCGGCGTCGGCGGCGGTGGCGGCGGCACAACCGGCGCAGCGGGGACGGCCGGCGGATCGACGGGGGCCACAGCGGCCAAGGCGGGGGACGTCCCAGGGATCGAGAAGGGTTTCATCAAGATCGGCATGTTCCGGACGAAGAACGCCGGGGCCGCGTACGCCGCCATCGGGGCGGAGGCGCTTGCGGGCAGCGGCAAGAACGAGCAGATGAAGCAGGCGCTTGTTGACGAGATCAACAACAACGGCGGTATCCAGGGCCTGAAGGTGAGAATCGTTCCCTATGACATCGACCAGAGCGATGCGTCGACCTCTGGGGAGGTACACGCCCAGCGCGCCTGCACCAAGTGGACGCAGGATGACCGCGTCTTCGCTGCGGTCGCGGGCGAGGGCCCGATTCTCGACGCCTGTCTGAAGAAGGCAGGGGTGCTGGAGGTGTACGACTTCGGCGCCGTCAGCACGTACGACGCGCAGGCGATGAACGAGTTCCCGCTTCTGTTCGAGCCGAGCGGTGTGCTTATCAGCCGTCAGGTCGACTTCTACGTGAAGGGGCTGGTCGAGGCGGGCTACTTCACCGGCCAGACCCAGGTCCCCGGACCGCCGAAGATTGGCTTCATGGCCTTCGACAGCCCGGTGACCCAACGGCAGTTCAAGCGGCTCAACGCTGAGCTCAAGGCCCGGACCGGCCAGACCTTCGCCAAGACCGGCTTCTTCAACGGCAGTGGTGACCAGGCTGCGTTCTCCGCGGCGCTGCAGAACTTCATGCTGCAGTTCAAAGCCGCCGGGATCAACCGGATCATGCTCTTCGACTCGGCTGGCACCATTGCCGGCTTCGGCATGCAGGCCGCCGACAAGAACCAGTACTTCCCGCGTTGGGGCTTCAACAGCACCGGTGGTGCCGGCGTTTACCACGGCGCCGGGTTGATCCCCGAGAGCCAGCTGCCCGGCATGACCACGGTCGGCTGGCTGCCGGCCGCGGATGTCGGTTTGCAGAAAGGCCAAGGCGCGGTGCGACCACCGGGCTTGGACGCGTGTCTGGCCATCATGAAGAAGGCCGATCTCACTTTTAGCAGCGACACAGATCTCGGGCTCGCGGGCCGATTCTGCGACGCCCTGCTGTTCTTCCGCGACGCGATGCGGGCCGCCCCAGGCATCTCGGTGAACCAGTTCGGAGCGGGCGCTGCGTCCCTCGGCGACCGGTTCAAGTCGTCCCTGATCTACGGCACCCTTTGGAACGGGACCCGACGAGACGGTGGCTCGATCTATCGAACCGTTCTCTACGACAAGCCCTGCAACTGCTTCAAGTACGTGGGCGGACCGAAGCAGATGTGAACGGGCGAGCGAGGCAAGTCGACTTGTGACCTCTGCCGTCGTCACCCTGGAAGCGCTCGCCTCAGATCCCCATCCGCTCATCGCGGATCTGCGCGAGCAGCGACCCGTGCACTACGTACCGGAGATGGACCGGTGGCTGGTCAGCAGCCGCGGGCTGGTGCTCGAGGTCATCGGGGACACTCTCAGGTTCCCGGCCGAGCACGCGCGCTCGCTCATCCGCGCGACGTTCGGCGCCCAGATGCTCAACACCGACGGAACGGAGCAGCGACGCCACCGAACCCCTTATGCGCCGGCGTTCAGACCGCGGGTTCTGCGCACGTCGTTCGAGCAGTCGATCCAGGCCAGGGCACAGCAGATCGTGGCCTCGCTCGCACCGGGCGACGACCTAACTGAGCCGGCCTCCGTCATGGCCGTCAGCACGGTCCTCGACCTGGTCGGGCTGTCCGCGGTCGTGGGCGTCGACACGGTCGCCGGCTGGTACGTCGACCTGGCCGCCGCCCTCGCTAACGTGCCGGGCGATCCCGAGGTGGCCGTGCGAGGTAAGGCGGCTGCACGCGCCTTCGCCGGTGCGATGACGGAAGCCGACCTGGCGGGCGAGGTTGTCCTCGGCGCCGACTCGGGGTTGACCACGGATGAGCAGGTAAGCAACACGCTGCTCGTGCTCTTCGGCGGCATCGAGACCACGCAGTCGGCCATCCTCAACGCCCTTTGGGCACTGGCCACGCACCGCGATGCGCAGGACGCCGTACGGCGTGACCGGACCCAGCTTGCCGCCGCCGTGGAGGAGTCGCTGCGCTGGGAACCGGCCGTGCTGACCTTGACGCGCTTCACCACCGCCGAGGTCGTGCTCGGCGGGGTCACCATTGCTCCGGACAGCATCGTCGAGTGCCTGGTTGCCGGGGCCAACCGGGATCCCGCGACGTTCGAGGATCCGGACCGCTATGACCCGACCAGGGGCAACGTCAGCGACCACCTGACATTCGGCTGGGGACCGCACTTCTGTCTCGGTGCCCAGCTGGCCCGCATGGAGGCAGTTGCCTTGATCGGTGCGCTGCTCGACCGCGCGCCTCGGGGTTTCTGGCTGCTCGATCCTGATGCGCCGGGACCCACCGGCCATGAGTTCCGCCACCCACCGCACCTGCAACTGACGGGATGGACAGCATGAGCACGACGCAGCACTACACCGGACCCGACGGCACTCAGCTCGCTTACCTCGACGAGGGCGAAGGACCCGTTGTCCTTCTGCTGCATGCGCTGACGGCAAACGCCCAGGCCAACTGGGTGGAGACCGGCGTCGTCTCGGCCTTGGTGGGTGCTGGCTTCCGAACGCTGGCCTTGGACGCGCGCGGCCACGGACACTCTGATGCGCCTGTGGGCGACGAGGCCTACCACCCCGATGTCCTTGCTGCCGATGTCACCGCGCTCGTCGAGCAGCTGGCGATCCAGCCCGCCGCGATCGTTGGCTACTCCTACGGGGCGCGGACCGCCGCTCAGCTGGCGGCCGCCGGTGACGTGGTGCCGCGGGCGTTGGTGCTCGGCGGGATGGCCATGAGCTCGCTCCTGCCCATCCCATCCGGTCCAGAGACCGACGCGATCCTGGCGGCCATGGCGGCGCAGGCGGGTCAGCAGGCCGACGGTGAGCAAGCGGATGACCTGGGCGGGATGCGTGACCGGATGGCCGGCTGGAACACCCGGCCCGCCGCCGTCGCGTCGATCTACGGCGAACTGCGGTACGCCGGTCCGATCGACCTCGGCGCGATCGGCGTACCCACTCTCTTGCTGCACAGCCCGGCCGAGCCGGACGACGTCGTCGCCCACATTCCCGGCGCGCGGACCGTCATCGTCTCTGGCGACCACATCACGGCGCCGCTCGATCCCGCTTTCACCGAAGCGATCCTGCAGTTCCTCAAGGAGGCGGCGTCCTGACCTGATCCGGCGCGTGGCCGGTCAGGGCCGCGGCAATTGTTGCGCCAACCCGGCGACGAAGACCTCGGCGAGCATCGCTACGACGTCGACGTCCTCGGCGATCGAGACGACCTGGTGCATCTCGGGGAAGTCCTCCCCGGACAGTGCTGCGACGTTGGTCTGCAGCTCCAAATCACCGGAGACGGCGTACGCCTGCTCGACGCAGACTCCAAGGACGCCGAGCGCGACGCTCTTGACGGCGCCGTACGACTGCCGCACGTCCATGCCCGCGCGGTGAAAGGCAGCCAGGCCGGACTCGAACGTCGCCGTGGCACCTGGCCCCTGCACGGGACGCCGCAGCAGTACGGCGAACGCGCCGGGGTGCTCGCGCGCGAGTGCGGCCACGGCCGCGATGAAGCGACGTACCCACTGCTCCCACTGCTGGTCACCGAGGGGGAGGTCGGCGCGCGCGAAGAGCTCCTCGACGATCCCGTCGAGGAGCGCTTCTTTGGTAGGCACGTGGTGGTAGATCGACGTCACGTGGACGCCCAGCTCGCCGGCGATCTTGCGCAGGCTGGCGGCCTCGAGACCGTCGCGGTCGGCGACCCGGACCGCGCAGGCCAGGATCCGATCCCGGCTGAGCGGAGTCGTCGCGGCACTGGTCACTTGACGATCCTAGCCCTACGGTGTAGACCTACGCCGTAGGCCTACAGAGTAGGGCGACCGAAGCGACGGAAGAGGGATCACGATGTCGGCAGAACTTCAGGCCAAGCTGGATGAGCTCGCGAAGGAGCACGAGGTGCCCGGCGCCGCGGTCGGCGTTGTGATCGACGGGGTGGAGCACTACGCCTTCGCCGGCGTCACGAACGTCGAGAACCCGCTGCCTGTCGACGACAAGACGCTGTTCCAGTTCGGCTCGACGGGCAAGACCTACACCGCCACGGCGATCATGCGCTTGGTCGAGCAGGGCAAGGTCGACCTCGACGCGCCTGTGCGCACCTACGTCCCCGAGCTCAAGCTCAAGGACGGGGACGTGGCCGGCAAGGTGACCGTCCTGCAGCTGCTCAACCACACGGCCGGGTGGGAGGGCGACCTGCTGACCGACACGGGCACCGGCGACGACGCGCTGGAGAAGTACGTCGGGCTGATGGCCGACATCGAGCAGGTGTCGCCGCTGGGTACCACCGTGTCGTACAACAACGCGTCGCTGTCCTTGGCCGGCCGCATCATCGAGAAGGTCACCGGCCAGACGTATGAGAAGGCCATCGGCGAGCTGCTGCTGCAGCCGCTGGGCATGACCAGCACCTTCTTCTTCGCCAACGACGTGATGACCCGCCGCTTCGTGGTCGGCCACAACCGCCAGGAGGACGGCACGATCAAGATCGCTCGGCCGTGGGCGATGGCGCGCGGCAACGCCCCGGCCGGTGGCATGAGCGCGACAGCCAAGGACCAGATCACCTGGGCCACGTTCCACCTCGGCGACGGCACCGCCGCTGACGGCACGCGGATCCTCGCCGCGGACCAGCTCGCCCGCATGCAGCAGTCCACCGTCGACATGAAGGGCAGCGCTCTCGGCGACGCCGTCGGCATCAGCTGGTTGCTCGGCGAGATCGACGGCACGAAGACGGTGGGACATGGCGGCACGACCAATGGCCAGCACTCCGACTTCGCACTGGTCCCCGAGCGC
>Ga0136633_1001826_pt1 | contig 15229 bp, 11 predicted proteins | sample AntDrymeUQ832206_2_FD_105494 | JGI IMG/M metagenome (GOLD analysis project Ga0136633, IMG submission 105494) | Polar desert sand microbial communities from Dry Valleys, Antarctica - metaG UQ83 (22.06) | ecosystem: Environmental > Terrestrial > Soil > Desert | place: Antarctica: Dry Valley...
CTCGAGGAGGTGCTCGAAGACGGCGTCGAAGGCTGCGACTACCTGCTCGCGCTCGACATGGAGATGGACCCGGTCCCCGGCTATGAGATGGCCAACTGGGAGAAGGGCTACGGCGACTTCGGGATCATTCCCGACCTCGCGACGCTGCGGCGGATCCCCTGGCTAGATCGGACCGCGCTCGTCCTCTGCGACATCGCCGACCATTCCGGCTCGCCGCTTTCAATCTCCCCCCGCCAGATCCTGATCGCCCAGTACGAGCGCGCCGCGGAGATGGGCTTGACGCCGATGTTCGCCTCCGAGCTCGAGTTCTACCTCTACAAGGAGAGCTACGCCGAGGCCTGGGAGAAGGGCTACAACGAGCTGACCCCGACGATCCCCTACATCCTCGACTACCACGTCCTGGCGACGACGATGGACGAGCAGTACCTGGGACCGATCCGCCGCGGCATGCACGGCGCGGGGGTCCCGATCGAGTTCTCCAAGGGCGAGGCGTGGGCCGGCCAGCACGAGGTCAACGTCCGCTACGCCGACGCGGTCACCTCCGCCGACCGGCATGTGATCTACAAGAACGGGGTCAAGGAGATCGCCTTCGGGCTGGGGATCTCGGCCACCTTCATGGCCAAGCCGTCGGAGAAGGACATCGGCAGCTCCTGCCACATCCACTCCAGCCTGATCGGGGAGGACGGAAAGAGCGCCTTCGTGGACGGGGAGACCGAAAGCGACGTCTTCCGCCACTACCTCGGCGGGCAGCGGGCTCACATCAGGGAGCTGGCCCTGTTCTTGGCGCCGTCGGTCAACTCCTACAAGCGCTACGCGGCCGAGAGCTGGGCGCCGACCTCGGTCTCGTGGGGCCGCGACAACCGCACGTGCGGCTTCCGGGTCGTAGGCCACGGGCAGTCGCGGCGCGCCGAATGCCGGATCCCCGGCGCCGACGCGAACCCCTACCTCGCCTACGCCGCTCTGCTGGCGGCCGGGCTCGACGGGATCGAGAACAAGACCGACCCCGGCCCTGAACTGGTCGGCAACGCCTACGAGCAGGGCGAAGCGGAGGCCTTCCCGGCATCGCTACGGGAGGCGGTCGAGCTCTGGGAGAACAGCGAGTTCGCCTGGGCGGCCTTCGGCGGTGAGGTCTTCTCCCACTACCTCAACTACGGCCGCACCGAGCAGCGCCTCTACGATCAGGTCGTGACTGATTACGAGCGCCGCCGCATGTTCGAGCGCGGCTAGAGCCTGTGAGCCGTCCCGCGATCGGGATCACGGCGGCGATCGAGAGCGCCCGCTGGGCAGTCTGGGAAGACGTCGAGACGAACATCTCCCAGCGCACCTACTCGCGCGAGGTCTCGGCGGCCGGAGCGATCCCACTGCTCTTGCCCGCGGATCAGGCCTCCGCGGATTCGCCGGGGGAGTTGCTGGAGCGGCTCGACGCGCTGCTTCTCTCCGGCGGCGCCGATCTCGACCCGGCCGGCTACGGGGCGGAGCCCGGCCCGGGGACCGCGGGCTTTCGGGCCGAGCGCGATCGCTTCGAGTTGGCGCTCGCCCGCGCCGCGCTCGAGCGCGACATGCCCGTCCTGGGGATCTGCCGCGGCATGCAGCTGCTCAACGTCGCCGTCGGCGGCACGCTCGAGCAGCAGCTCGACGACGCCGCGCTCCACCTGCACACGCCCGGGCAGTTCGCCGATCACGAGGTGCGGCTCGAGCCCGGCTCGCTGACGGCCCGTGCGCTCGGGGCCGAGCGCGTGGCGGTCCGCTCCCACCACCACCAGGGGATCGGCGCGCTCGGCGAGGGCGTCGCCGCCCGCGGCTGGGCCGAGCCCGGCGGAGTGATCGAGGCGATCGAGCTTGCCGACCGGCGCTTCGCGCTCGGCGTCCTCTGGCACGCCGAGGAGGAGCGCTCGAGCCCGCTGATCGGTGCGCTCGCCGAGGCGGCCCGCGAGAGCCGGGTGGTCGCGTGATCGAGGTGATTGAGCCCGCGACCGAGCGGGTCATGGCGGAGGTGCCGCGGGCGGGCGCCGAGGAAGTCGACCTGGCAGTTGCTCGCGCCAAGGCGGCGTATCCGGCCTGGCGCGCGGTCAGGCCGGGCGACCGCGCTTCGCTTCTGCGCCGCTTGGCCGACGCGATCGAGGCCGAGGCGGATCAGCTGGCGACGCTCGAGGCGCGCAACGCCGGCAAGCCGATCGGCGATGCGCAGGGCGAGATCGCGATGGTCGTCGAGTGCTTCCGCTACTACGCAGGAGCGCCGGAGCGGTTGCTCGGCCAGACGATCCCGGTCGCGGCTGGAGTCGACATGACCTTCCGCGAGCCGCTCGGCGTGGTCGGGCTGATCGTCCCCTGGAACTTCCCGCTTGTGATCGCCTCCTGGAAGCTCGCTCCCGCCCTGGCCGCGGGCAACACCGTCGTCCTCAAGCCTGCCGAGCTGACCCCGCTGACGGCGCTCGAGCTGGAGCGGATCGCGCTCGATGCCGGGCTCCCCGAAGGCGTCCTGAACGTGGTCGCCGGGCCGGGCTCGGTCTGCGGAGCGCGGCTGGTCGAGCACCCCGATGTGGCCAAGATCGCCTTCACCGGCTCGACCGAGGTCGGGCGCGGAATCGCCGCGGGCGCGGCGGAGACGATCAAGCGCGTGACCCTCGAGCTGGGCGGCAAGTCCGCCAACATGATCTTCGCCGACGCCGACCTCGAAGCCGCTGCCGCGGCGGCGCCGAGCGCGGTCTTCGGCAACGCCGGCCAGGACTGCTGCGCCCGCTCGCGGATTCTCGTCGAGCGCTCGGCCCTGGAGCGATTCCTCGAGGCGCTTGAGCCGGCCGTCAAGGCGATGCGGGTCGGCGACCCACTCGAGGAGTCAACGGAGATGGGGCCGCTGATCTCAGCCGGCCGGCGCGAGTCGGTCGCCGAGTTCGTCCCCGACGACGCTCCGGTCGTCTTCCGCGGCTCGATCCCTGACGGCGCCGGCTACTGGTTCCCCGCAACGGTGCTGGCGCCGGTCTCCAACTCCGATCGCGCCGCCCGCGAGGAGATCTTCGGGCCGGTCGCCTGCGTGATCCCCTTCGCCGACGAGGCCGAGGCGATCGCGCTCGCCAACGAGACGATCTACGGGCTCTCCGGCTCGATCTGGTCCGGCGACGGCGCCCGTGCCCTGCGGGTAGCCCGCGCTGTCGAGGCGGGCGTTATCTCGATCAACTCGAACAGCTCCGTCCGGGTGACGACGCCGTTCGGCGGCTTCAAGCAGTCGGGCGTCGGCCGCGAGCTCGGCCCCGACGCGCTCAGCCACTACACCGAGCTCAAGAACGTCTACTACGCGACCGAGGAGGGCTGAGCATGTCGGCACGTCTGGAAGGGAAGGTCTGCGTGATCACCGGCGCCGCGAGCGGGATCGGCGCCGAGGCTGCGCGCGTCTTCGCTGCCGAGGGAGCGCGCGTGGTCGGCGTCGACCTGAATGCCGGCTCGCCGGCCGAGCTGGCGATCGAGGCCGACGTCACCGACGAGGCGCAGGTCGAGGCGCTCTATGGGCGGGTCCGCAAGGAGCTCGGCTCCGTCGATGTCCTCTTCAACAACGCCGGGATCAACCCGAACGAGGACACGACCGTGACCGAGACCACGCTCGAGGCCTGGCAGCGGGTCCAGGACGTCAACGTGCGCTCGGTCTTCCTCTGCTGCAAGCACGGGATCCCGCACCTACTCGAAGCGGGCGGCGGCTCGGTGATCAACACCGCCTCCTTCGTCGCCGTGATCGGCGCCGCGGTCTCGCAGATCTCCTACACGGCCTCGAAGGGGGCGGTGCTCTCGCTCTCGCGCGAGCTCGGGGTCGAGTTCGCCGATCGCGGCGTCCGCGTCAACGCGCTTTGTCCCGGGCCGGTCAACACGCCGCTGCTTCGCGAGCTCTTCGCCGCGGATCCGGAGAAGGCCGGCAAGCGCCTCGTCCACGTCCCGATCGGCCGCTTCGCCGAGCCCGAGGAGATCGCCAAGGCGGCGCTCTTTCTGGCTTCCGACGACTCGAGCTTCGTGACCGCAACGACCTTCATGGTCGACGGCGGCTTGTCGGGGGCGTATCTAACTCCCGGCCAGGTCTGAGGCTTCGGCGAACTGCTGCCAATTACCGTCACCCCCCGACGGAAAATGGCAACGGTTCGCGCCGGGGCCTCTACCGCCCGGTCGCCGCAAGCTCGAGGAAGCGGCCACATAGATCGCGGCCGAGCTGATTCCACGCCTCGATCCGATCGTGGATCTCGGCGCCCAGTGAGATCGGGTCGAGGCCGATCGCGACCGCGTCGGGATCCTCGCTGTAGTGCTCGGTCCAGTCGATCGCGTCGTGCTCGCTGACCTCGGCGTGGAACTGGATTCCCCAGGCGTGATCGCCGACCCGATAGGCCTGCAGCGCAATCGGGCTGCTCGCCAAGGCGACTGCGCCTGGCGGCAGCGGCGATCGATAGCTGTGCCACTGCAAGGCGGTGAAGGCGGGCGCGAGCGGCGCCAGCAGGGGATCGGCGGCGCCCTCAGCGCTCAACTCGACCTCGAGCCAGCCGATCTCCGGCGCCGGGGAGCGCTCGGCCGCCGCCCCCGCCGCCTCGGCGAGCAGCTGCGAGCCGAGGCAGACGCCGAGCAGCGGCACCTGCCGTTCCAGCAGCTCGGCGAGCAGCGCTTTCTCCTCGCGGAGCCAGGGGTGGCGATCCTCCTGATCGGCGTGCATGGCGCCGCCGAAGGTCATCACCGCGTCGTAGGAGGCAGGCTCGGCGGCAGGGGCGGCGCCGTCGGGCAGCATCCACTCCTCGAGTTGGTGCCCCCGCGCGCGGATCTCCTCGGCGAAGACGCCGGGGCCGGCGTCGGACTGGTGGCAGATCGCGAGCACCCGCATCGGCAAAGTTTCCAACTAACCTCCGCCGCATGCCGAGCGATGGCAGTCGGGGATGGGCCGCGAGCTCGGCCGCGAAGGGCTCGAAGCCTTCCAGGAGACCAAGCACGTCCACATCGAGACGAAGCTCGAGCGCAAGGACTGGTGGTTCCCCTACGCGGACTAAGCAGTCCGCCCTACTCGACGACTTTGACCTTCCCGTTCATGAACGGGTGCGGCTGGCAGAAGTAGGTGAAGGTGCCGGCGCTGTCGAAGGTGACCTCGCCCTCGCCGCCGTCCGTCTGCAGATTGCCGGTGTCGAATGAGCCGTCGTCGGCCGTCGCAGTGTGCACGGCGGTGTCGATATTCGTCCAGGTGATCGTGCTGCCGACCTCGACCGTGACCTGCTCGGGGACGAATGCGAAGTCGACGATCTCGAGGGCGACGTCGCCGGACTGAACGTCCTCGCCGGCTGAGTCGGCCGGCGCCTCGGTCATGCCGCCGCTCGCTGCGGGCTCGGTCGACTCCTCGTCGTCGCCACAGGCGCCGAGCGCCAGCGCCGAGGCGACCAGGACGGCAACCGCGGTCCGCTTCGACTTGACGCCCACCGCCCCGCGACGATCAGACGATCTGAGGACTGCTCCGTCGCTGGGTGTTGCCATCTCGTCTAGTTCCTTCCGGGCGTTAGCTTGCGTCACTAAGGACAGTTTGAAGTTCCCCATGTCTACGCGACCGCTGCCGCGCTGGATCAGGGACCATCTTGAGATTAGCCATTTTGCGGCCCGAATACACGGTCCCGAGCGGCTACTGTGGGCGCATGGCTTCGACGGGAACCCGGCTCCGCAACTACATCGGCGGCGCATGGGTGGACTCCGCCGCGAGCGAGTCGCTCGAGGACCGCGATCCCTCCAGCGGCGAGCTGCTCGCCGAGGTGCCGCTCTCGACCGCGGAGGATGTCGACGCCGCCGTCCGCGCCGCCCAGGGCGCCCGCCGCGAGTGGGCCGACCTCGCTCCGCAGCGCCGCGCCCGGGCCCTGTTCATGCTCCGCGACCGGCTCTGGGCCCACCGCGGCGAGCTCGCCGCGATCGTCACCGAGGACATGGGCAAGGCGCTCGACGACGCCTCGGGAGAGGTCCTGCGCGGGATCGAGTCCGTCGAGACCGCCTGCGGCGCCCCGAGCCTGCTCAAGGGCGAGAACCTGGAAGGGATCGCAAGCGGGATGGACGTCGAGCAGTGGCGGCAGCCGGTGGGAGTCGTCGCCGCGATCACGCCGTTCAACTTCCCGGTGATGATCCCGCTCTGGTTTTTGCCCTACGCGCTGGCGACCGGCAACACCTTCATCCTCAAGCCCTCGGAGCGGGACCCGCGCCCATCGCAGCGGATCTTTGAGCTGATCGACGAGATCGAGGAGATCCCGGCCGGAGTCGTCAACCTCGTCCACGGCGCCCACGACGCGGTCAACGGATTGCTCACTCACGAGGGGATCGACGCGATCTCCTTCGTCGGCCAGGCCTCGACGGCGCGCTACGTGATGGAGCAGGGGATGAAGACCGGCAAGCGCGTGCAGGCCCTCGGCGGAGCCAAGAACTCGATCGTGATCATGCCCGACGCCGACCTCGAGGCGGCGATGCCGAACGTGATGGGCTCGGCGTTCGGCAACGCCGGTCAGCGCTGCCTGGCCGGGTCGGTCGCTGTGATCGTCGGCGACGAGACGCGCCGCGCCGAGGTGCGGGAGGCGCTCGCCGAGGCCGCACGGGTGCTGCCGACGGGAGCCGGCGACGAGGAGGGCGTCGTCTGCCCGCCGATGGTCGGCCCGGACGCGCGCGATCGGGTCTCCGACGCGGTCGATCGGGCCGTCGAGGAGGGCGCCGAGATGGTCATCGACGGGCGCGGAATCACCAACGAGGCGGGGGCGCTGATGGGCCCGACGATCCTCGCCGCGGCGGACCGGACCAGCGAACTGGTCCGCGAGGAGCTGTTCGGGCCGGTCCTGGCGCTCGTCGACGTCGCCGACCTCGACGAGGCGCTCGAGTTCGTCAACGGCTCCCGCTACGGGAACTCCTCCTCGATCTTCACCGCATCGGGCGCCGCCGCCCGCCGCTACCGCAAGGACGTCGAGGCGGGGATGCTCGGAATCAACATCGGCGTCCCGGCCCCGGTCGCCTGGTTCCCCTTCGCCGGCTGGAAGGACTCAATGGTCGGCGACCTCCACGCCAACGGCTCCGACGCGATCGAGTTCTACACGCGCAAGAAGGTCGTGACCAGTCGCTGGTAGGGCGGTGTCGGCCGCCGTGGCGGTGGAGCCGCCGCCTACCTCTACTATCGCCGCGATGGAATCCAGGGGATCAACTGCCGTCGTGCCGGCTTGAGGCACTACGACGACGTCCCGTATCGGGGCGCCGCCTACTCGCTGTCGCATCCCTGGCGGCTTGGCGCGCTCGCGCACCTACACGGACTAACCGCACCGGACCCGGCTACGGCCCGGTGCCTGGAGCTGGGCTGCGGGGACGGGACCAACCTGCTTTCGATCGCCGCGACGCTGCCCGGCTCTCGGTGCGTCGGAGTCGATACGAGCGGCCCTGCGATCGAGGCGGGCGTGCAGGCCGCCGCTGAGGCCGAGATCGAGAACTGCTCGCTGCGAACTGCCAACCTTCTCGAGGTCGATCCCGGCGAGCTCGGTAGTGCCGACTACGTGATCGCGCACGGGATCCTCTCCTGGGTCCCCGCCGATGTCCGCGCCCGGGTCTTCGAGCTGGCAGGCGAGCTGCTCGCGCCCGGTGGACTCCTCCTGGCCAGCTACAACGCGTTGCCGGGCTGGAACCTCCTGCGCGCCTCGCGGGAGATCGCCCGCGGGGCGATCGCCCAGTCGGGCGTCGATCGAAGCGCCGAGGCGAGCGCCGAGGTTGCGATCGCGGCACTCCGCGAGGCCTTCGAGCTGCACGGCGCCGACGACGCCTACGCGGCGGCGCTGCGACTGGCAATCGGCCGCTACGAGTCCGTAGACGCCGCCGTCCTCTTCCACGACGATCTCGCCGACCAGCTCGAGCCGCTGGCGCTCGCCGAGGTTGCCCAGGCGGCGCGGGAGGCCGGCCTCGACTACCTGGGCGAGGCCCCACCCGATCATTGGTGGCCCTCGCGGATGCCGGATCGCTCGGCAAAGCGAATCCGCGACGCCGCGCCGACCCCGCTGGGCAGGCAGATGCGCGCCGATGTCGCCTCCGGGGCGACGTTCAAGGCGACGGTCTTCTGTAAGGACAGTGAGCCGGCGAGCAGCGAGGCCGACCCGATCCGCTGCTTGGACCTGCATGCGCGAGCGCATCCCGACGCCGGGGCGCCGGCGGATGGAGTCGCCCCGGAGCTGAAGGCAACCTGGGAGGCGCTGAGCGAGCTTGGGGTCGCCGGGGCCCTCGGGCGCGCGGTCGCCGAGCGGGCCGGCTTGGAGGAGGATGTGGCCGGGGTGGCGCTGCTGCGACTGGCGGCTGAGCTGCGGATCGATCTGACCCTCGGGGCGCCTCGCTACGTGATCGAGCCGGGTATCCGGCCAACCACCTCCCCCTTGATCCGCATCCTCGCCGCCCGCGGCGACATCGTCCCGGCGCTTACCCACGAGACGATCAAGCTCGGCGATGCCGGTAGCCGGGCTTTCATCCAGCTCCTCGACGGCAGCCGCGACCGTCCCGCGCTCGCCCGTGATCTGGCTGCGAGCGGCACCGTCGCCGCCGACGCGGCCGAGATCGACCCGGTGCTCGACGAGCAACTCTGGCCGCTCGCCGAGCGCGGGCTCTTCATCGCCTAGGTGCCTCGACGCCGCACCTCGACGCCGTACCTCGACGCCGCCGACGACCCCGCGGCCGCCTCAAAGAATGGGTCGTATATCGGCCCTTTCTTTGATCCCGTCTCAGCGGCCGATGTGGATCCCGATCCGCTCGGGGATGCCGCAGACGGCGCGGGTTAGGGGATCGACGCTGCGTCCCTCCTCCTCGAGCCGTTCCTTGCGGAGAACCGCGCGGCGGATCGCGGTGCCGCCGGCGTAGCGGAACGGCTCCGGCGGCACGCGGGCCGGCGGCGGGTCGATCAAGGCCAGCCGCGAGGGCTCGTCGCTTCGGCCGAGCGCCAGCGAGGCAAGCGAGCGGCCGATCATCTGCGACGGGCCGACGCCGTTGCCGGTGTAGCCGTAGCCCGCGAAGGCCCGACCCCCGCCACGAGGGCCGAGCGAGCGGATCACCGGCAGATGGGTTGGGGAGACATCGATCGGCCCGCCCCAGGCGTAGGTCACCGCGCGGCCTTCGAGGCCGGGGAAGAAGCGGCGCATGTGGGCCTCTACCTGGCGAGCGAGACTGGGATCGACGTCGGTCTTGCCACCGAGCCGCGCGCCCGCGACGATCGATCCTCCTCCCCAGCCAAAGGCGATCCGGCCGTCGGGGGTGGTCCGGAAGTAGTGGATCATCGCCCGCGAGTCGGTGATGCACTCGCCGCCGCTCCAGCCGATCTCCTCGAGCAGGTCGGGAACCGGCTCGGTGATCACCATGTGGCTGGAGGTTGCGGTCAAGGCGTGGCGAAGCGGCCTGACGCCGAGCAGCGCCGCCCCCGTCGCAAGCACCGCGGCGGGAGCGCTGAGTCGTCCATGCTCAGTCTCGACGACGGTCTCCCCGCTGCCGGGCCGGACTCGCCGCCCCGGGGAGTGCTCATGCACCTCGACCCCAGCCTCGATGATCGCCGCCCGCAAACCGGCGGCCAGCCGTGCCGGGTGGACGGTCGCGGCGTCGGCGTAGAAGGCGGCGCTTCGGAAGACGGGGCTGTCGCAGCGCGCACGGGTCGCGGCCTCGTCGAGAACCTCGACCACGTCTGCGACTCCCAGCTCGTTTGCCGCCGCGACAGCGCCGCCGCGGACGCTGTCCTGCGCGGGAGCTGCCGAGACCTGCAGGTAGCCGCCACGGCGGTACCAGGCGTCGACGCTCTCCTCCTCGCAGAAGTGCCCCACCTCGGCGACCGAGTCGGCCGCGGCCCGTGCCACCGCCAGTGCTCCCTGGTCCCCGAAGCGCAGCCGCAGGGTCGGCAGGCTGAACCACATCGAGTTGACGAAGCCGCCGTTGCGGCCGCTCGGCCCGTGTCCGCAGCGTTCCGCCTCGAGCAGGACGATCCGCGCTTCGGGCGCCAGCCGCCGCGCGTGCCAGGCCGCCCACATGCCCGTGTAGCCGCCGCCGAGGACGAGGATGTCGGCGCGCACGTCGCCGTCGAGCGACGGTTGCCGCTCGGGGAAGCCGGCATCGCCTCCAACCTCCGCGATCCAATAGCCGTGCGCGTCGTGCCGCATCGGCCGGGAGTATGGCGGGAGCGACCCGCCCTAGAGCGGCGAGTCGAGCGCGCGAGCGGTGTGGCGGGCGACCATCTCGGCTTGGACGCTGATCGGCTCCTCACCCTCGGCCGCGACCCGGCGGACCCACTCACCATCCTGACCGAGCTCCCAAGCGCCGACGTTGTCGGCCATCGAGAGCTCGAAGACTGAAAGCAGCTCGTCGCGAATCGACTCGTCCTCGACCGGGACGATCAGCTCGACGCGGTTGTAGAGGTTGCGCTGCATCAGGTCGGCCGATCCCACAAACAGCTGCGTCCCCTGCTCACGTTCGAAGGCGAAGATTCGCGAGTGCTCGAGGAAGCGGCCGAGCACCGAGACGACCTCGATGTTCTCCGAGACGCCAGCCACTCCGGGCCGCAGCGCGCAGATCCCGCGGATGCTCAGCTCGACCTTGACGCCGGCCTGCGAGGCGCGGTACAGCGCCTGGATCATCGGCGGGTCGAGCAGCGAGTTCATCTTCATCCGGATCCGCGCCGGCTGCTCGGGCGAGTGCGCCTCGATCGTCCGGTCGATCTCGGCGAGCATCGTCTCGGCGAGGTTGTGGGGGGCGATCAGCGCCTTGCGGTAGCGCCGCGGCCGTGCGTAGCCGGTCAGGTAGTTGAACATCTCGGCGATGTCGGAGCAGATCGCCGGATCGGTCGTGAAGAGGCCGAAGTCGGTGTAGAGGCGGGCGGTCTTGGGGTTGTAGTTGCCGGTCCCGATGTGGACGTAATGGCGGACGCCGTCGCCCTCGCGACGGGCGACCAGCGCGCACTTGGCGTGGGTCTTGAGCGCGGGGATCCCGTAGACGACGTGGACGCCGGCCTGCTCGAGCTTCTTCGCCCAGGTGATGTTCGCCTGCTCGTCGAAACGCGCCTTCAGCTCGACGAGACAGACCGCCTGCTTGCCGCGCTCCGAAGCCTCGATCAAGGCCGGGACGAGCGGCGAGTCGGCGCTGGTCCGGTAGACGGTCTGCTTGATCGCCAGCACGTCGGGATCGGCGACGGCTTGGCGGACGAACTGCTCGACCGAGGTCGCGAAAGAGTCGTAGGGATGGTGGACGAGGATGTCGCCTTCGCGCATCGCCGCCATGACGTCGGCCTCGGCGCCGTCCTCGCCCTGAAGACGCGGCTGGGTGACGCCGCTGAAGGACTCGTCGCGAAGGTGCCCGAATCCCGGAACGCCGACCATGTCGGAGAGGTCGTCCATGCCGAGCAGCCCGGCCGTCTCATAGACCTGGGTCTCGTTGACCTTGAGCGCGTTGATCAGGCGCTCGCGAAAGCGCGGCTCGAAGCCCTTGCTCAACTCGACCCGGACGACTTCGCCGAAGCGGCGGCGGCGGATCTCGTCCTCGACCGCCTGGCGCAGGTCGGCGGCCTCGTCGGAGACCTCGTAGTCGGTGTCGCGGGTGACCCGGAAGAGCGCCTGCGAGCTGATATCCATGCCCGGGAAGAGCGCATCGAGATGCTGGGCGATCACGTCCTCGAGGGCGACGAAGCTGTTTCCATTGCCGATCGGGACGAAGCGGCCCAACAGCTCCTTCGGGACCTTTACCCGGGCCAGCACGTCGGCCTCGCCGTCGGGGTCGCGGAGGGCGACGATCAGGCTCAGCGAGAGGTTGGAGATGTAGGGGAAGGGCCGCCCCATGCCGATCACCAGCGGGGTCAGCGCGGGAAAGATCTGAGTCCGGAAGAGCTCGTCGAGCTGGCGGCGCTCCTCCTCGGAGGCGTCGACGTAGGAGACGATCCGGATCCCGTGCTCACTGAGGGCAGGACGAATCTCGCCGTCGACGACCTGATCGAGGCGGCGCCGCTGGGCGATCGTCATCGCCCGGATCGCCTCGATCTGCTCGGCGGCGGTCAGCCCGTCGGACTCCCTCCCCTGGACCGAGGCCTCGACGAGGTCGTGGAGGCCTGCGACGCGGACCATGAAGAACTCATCGAGGTTTTTCTCATAGATTGACGCGAACTTGAGCCGCTCGAGCAGCCGCAGCGACTCGTCTTCGACGAGTTGCAGGACGCGGTCGTTGAACTGCATCCACGAGGTCTGGCGGTTGAAGTAGAGAGCGGGATCGTCGAGGTCGATGCTCGCCGCGAGCCCGTCAGGCGTGGCGGCCTTGGCGGGCGAGCCGGACTCGCGCTCGGCCGGATCCGCCTCGCCGGCCTCGATCATCTCCTCAGCGGGAGCGACGGTCTCAGCATTGGGATTCACGCGCCTTTCACTGTAGAGCGAACGGATCGCTGCCTCCGCCCTGCGGCGATCGAGCGTGACGCTACGTCATCAGCATCGTCGCGCCAAGGACGAGCATTGAAACCGAGCCCCTTCTGACGATCAAGCCGCGACTTTCGAGTCGGCCCCGTTCGAGATCAGGTCGAGGATGACTCCTTCGCGGAGCCCTCCCTTGCCGATCTGAAGCGGCTGGCCGAGCAGCTCCGAGAGCTGCTCGAGCAAGAGGATTCCGCTCGGCAGGATGCGGACGCGACGGGCGTCGAGCTCGAAGAGCTTGGCGACGTCGATCGCGGTGTCGCCGGTGAGGACGCGGATTCCGCGCTCCAGCGTCTCGTACTCGAGCACGGCGCCGACCAGGCGGCGCATCGAGGTGGCGCTGCCGCCGACCGCCACGGCCTGCTCGGGCTGGTCGATCTCGACGCCTTCGAAGAAGTCGGCGATGTGGTCGCGCAGGCGGCGGATTTCGGCCGGGCTCGGCGGGTCGCTCTTCAGATGCTCTTCGGCCAGCATCCCCGAGCCGATCGCGAAGGAATGGACCTCGCGGACGCCGCCGGCCACGGTGCCGAGGATCACCTCGGAGGAGCCACCGCCGACATCGACGACGGCGACTTCTCCGTCGATCGAGTGGTCGAGCGTCTTCGTCGCGCCGATGAAAGCGAGCCGGCCCTCGTCCTCTTCGCTGAGGATCTCGACCGATCGTCCCGCGGTTTCGGCGATCTTCTTGGCCGCCTTCTTGCCGTTCTCGGCATCGCGGATCGCGGCCGTCGCGACGACCCTGATCGCCTCGGCGCCCATCTCCTCGGCGAGCCGGATCTGCTGAGCGACGACCTCGCCGACCTCGGCGATCTTCTTCTTCGAGATCCGGCCGTCCTCGATCGCCTTGCCAATCTCCGTGTAGGCCCGCTGCTCCATGATCACGCGCAGGAGCCCGTCGTCGGGCTCCGCGACGAGAAGCCGGGTTGTGTTCGAGCCGATGTCGATTGCCGCGCAAAGCATCTGATCAGTCAGGCTACGGAGTCTGGCAAAGGGAACGAGCCCAAGAGGTGAAGCCGGCGTAAAACGGGGCTTACCGCTGCAAATCGGGGCATCACACAACGGCTCGGACTGAACGTTCCGTACGGAGCATTTTGCAGCTCCTGCGGTGCAAAATCGACCAACCTCGCGTCGGTAGCCCTCGCCGAGCCGTCCAGCGGAGCCAGGTCTATCTAGCCTTGACCCTCGATCGCCTTGCGAATCTTGTCCGGCTGGCGGAAGATGCTCGTGTAGGTGGGCTCCTGGACCTCGTAGCCGAGCCGGTCGAGCAGGCCGGTCGAGCGCAGGCCCTCGAGGTGGTGCGGCTCCGGCCGCCGCGCAGAATCTACCGCACCTGAAAGCCCCGCCGCGATCTCCTCGGCGCCGCCACCCCACTGACCGCCGCTCGCCAGCACACCGTCGCGTGCGCCCAGCTCGCCGCCGCCGAGCCTGCAGCGGACGGCCGCGACCTGGCCGGGATCCGGCAGCTCCGGCGGCGTCATGTCCGGGTTCGCGAAGTCGAAGCTCTGGCCGACGTTGGAGGCATAGCGGTGGCGGGTGTTGAGATGGCCGAGCCCGAAGCGGTAGGAGATGAACTTGAGGATCGACTCATGGGTCAGAGTCATGTGGTTCACCCTGCCGCCGCGGGTGAACGGTGAGATCGCGACCGCCGGGATCCGGAAACCGCAGAAGCTCCAGTCGTTTTCGAGGTCGCGGCGGTTGGCCCGGTCGTCGGGGACGTGCGGCGGGCGGACGTGGTCGAAGAAGCCGCCCCACTCGTCGTAGTTGATGAACATCGCCCCGCGCGCGTACTGCGGCGAGGAGACGAAGGCGTTGGCGATATCGGACATGAACGCCTGCCCGAGCCGGACATCGCCGTGGGGATGCTCGTCGGCGGAGACCCCGTCGCCGCCGCCACCGTCGAGGAAGGGCGGATCGACGAAGCAGATCTGCGGCAGGTTGCCGAGCGCGGCGTCGAGGTAGAACTGCGAGACCGGGCGGATCCAGCTCAGCCCGCGGTCCCCATACAGCGCCGGGAAGGGCAGGTCGCTGACGTAGTAGGCGCTCGAGATCCCACGCTTCTTGGCGCGATCGAAGATCGTCTCCCACTGGAAGCCGAGGCCCTCGCCGGGAGTCGGCGGGATCGGCATTTCGTTCGACTTCTGGCCGCCGTTCTGGGCGCCGAGCTGGTAGTGGCGGTTGGGATAGGTCGAGCCCATGATCGAACAGAACCACTGGTCATAGAGGGTGTAGGCGTCGGCGACGTGAGGGAGGAAGCCGAGATCCTCCTTCAGGTAGTAGCCCGCGGCGAACTCGTCGGAGCCGGTGCCTTCCTCGTTGCCCTTGACGAAGCCGTCCATCCGCCCGCCCCCGAACTGGAAGCGGCCGGAGCTCCAGCCGTGCGCGGGATCGGGGTGACCGCAGCCCTGGTAATCCGGCGGCAGGTGATAGGTCGAGACCTTGTTGCCGTCGGGGTCGGGATAGCTGAGGCCGACGTTCTTGGCGTCGGCGTCGGGATGCCAGCCGAGGTAATGGTCGAAGGAGCGGTTCTCCATCATCAAGACGACGAAGGTGTCGATCGGCACGTCACGCGGAGCGGGGAGCGGAATCGAAAGCGCCTGCTTCTTGGCCGCCTCCGAGAGGATCGTCTCGATCGGCAGCACCGAGGCGAGGCCCGCGGCCCCGGCCAGAGCCGCCGACTTGACGAGGAACTCGCGGCGCTTGTAGAAGGCCTCGGGGTGAGCCTGCTCGAAGCGCTCAGCCGTCTCGGGATCGGCCAGCTCCCCGCGCTCGTGGCTGCGGTCGCGGTTTCGCTTCGGAAGCGTCGGATC
>Ga0136633_1001827_pt1 | contig 15221 bp, 13 predicted proteins | sample AntDrymeUQ832206_2_FD_105494 | JGI IMG/M metagenome (GOLD analysis project Ga0136633, IMG submission 105494) | Polar desert sand microbial communities from Dry Valleys, Antarctica - metaG UQ83 (22.06) | ecosystem: Environmental > Terrestrial > Soil > Desert | place: Antarctica: Dry Valley...
GAGCCAGTCCTTGCCCATGTAGACCACGATGCGGGAGCCATCGCTGATGCCGAGCGCCTCCAGCTTGGTTTCGAGGTCGGCGGGGGACGGGAGCTGCAGGGTCAGGCCGTCTGGTTGCGGGGCCGCGGCAAGCGCGCGAGCCTCGATGTGCCTGGCCCCCGGCAGGTGCTCCGCGTCGTACTCGACTTTATCGCCCACGTGCAGAAGCACCAGTCCCAGGTCGGCGAGCAGCGGCTCGAGTTGCGCTGGTGTGACCAGCGAGGGCGCGTGCGTCTGCGCCTGCACCGCGACGCAGGACGCGACGAGACACACCAGGCCAAGGGCTGCGTAGCGCATGCGTTCAGGATGACATGGGACGGACCCGGCATGGGCGGCCTTGCCGACATTTCAGCCTTCCTGCATGTCGGCATTACGTGATTCGATCATCGCGTGACGTTGACCCGCGCGTTGTTGGGGCTGCTGGGCCTCGTGCTCGTGGCCGCGCTGGCCACCACGTGGATGCTGACCCGCCCGGATCCACCCCTGCCCCCGTGGGTGGGCGCCGTCAGTGTGCTGGCCGGCGACGGGCGGGATGGCTGGCGCGACGGCCGTGCGGATGTGGCGCGATTCTCCGAGCCGTTTGGCGTCGCCGCGTCGGCTGACGGCGCGGTGCTGGTCAGCGACGCCGGCACGTCCCATCGCATCAGACGGATCAGCCCCGACGGCGCGGTCACGACACTGGCTGGAGGCGGCAGGGGCTTTGCCGACGGACGGGGCGCCGCCGCGCGCTTCGCCACGCCATCAGCCATCGCACTGGCTCCCGACCGTTCGCTTGTCGTTGCCGACACCGGCAATCACGCCATCCGTCGGGTGCTGCCCGACGGCACGGTGACGACAGTGGCCGGGAATGGCCTGTCGGGGTACGTCGATGGGCCGGCCGGCCAGGCGCGCTTCAACGCGCCGATCGGAGTTGCCGTGGACAGCCGCGGCCGCATCGTGGTGGCCGATACCTACAACGACCGGATCCGGATCATCGAGGTTGACGGTGAGGTCCGGACGCTGGCAGGGGGGGACATCGGCGGCGCCGTCGACGGCCCAGGTCCCAGTGCGCGATTCGACACGCCGTGTGGCGTCGCCGTCGATGCCGCTGGCCGCGTGCTCGTGGCCGACACGGGCAATGGCGCGGTCCGGTCGATCACGCCTGACGGCATCGTCTCCACGATCGCCATGCCCATCGTCGGCCTGACCCGTCCGATGGCGCTGGCACGCACGCCCGTCGGCGACGTGTATGTCGTGGACGAACGCGGCAGCATCCTGGTCATGCCGGCGCAGGGCGAGGCGCGGTTGCTTGCCGGCGGCGCACCTGGCTTCGCGGACGGCGTCGCGAGCGAGGCACGGTTCAGGCGACCATCGGCGCTGGCGCTGCTGGCAGGGCCCGCGCTCCGGGCGGGCCGTCTCGACCTGCAACCCCCTCGACTCCTCGTCGCCGATGCCGGCAACGCGCTGGTGCGCCTGGTGCAGCCAGTGGCACCGGGGGTGGTCGGCTGGGCACCGCCTTGGCCTCCGGGCATGGCCGCGACAGACAGCCAGGCCTACCAGTTCTCGGCAGTCGGGTCGTGGTGGCCCTGGGCAGACGTGCACCTGCCGGTACCGCGACGTCCGCTGCACGCGCCTGAGTTCGACGTGGACGCGTTCGCACGCACGCCGTTGCTCTGGCCCATCGCTCCACTCGACGGGCCACATGAAGTTGCAGGGACGTTCGGGGAAGTCCGCGGGCTGCCCGGTCAGGAGCGCTTTCACGCCGGGCTCGACGTGCGCGAGAACCAGGGGACGCCCGTCCATGCGGTCCGCGACGGCATCGTGGCCAGTCCGGTCGCGACAGCCGCATTCGGCACTCTCAACGAATCGGTCCGCATCGGGCCGCTGGCGTACGTCCACATACGGGTGGGACGGGCGCCACCGCGTTCGAGGTCACGGGGCTCGAGGCCGAGCGAGGCAGGTGCCGGTGGCGGTCCTGGTCGGGACGACGGAGCAGTGGACCTGCAACGCTTCGCGCCGGTCTACGACGCCCGCGGCGCGATGGTCGGCATGCGTGCCAAGCGCGGTGCGTTGTTCGCAGCCGGCGACGTCGTGGGCACCGTCAACGCATTCAACCACGTGCATGTGAATGTCGGCTGGAGCGGGGAGGAGTACAACCCGCTGCATTTCCGTCTCCTGCAGTTCCGCGACAGCATCGCGCCCACGATTGCGACAGACGGGGTGCGGCTGTTCGACCAGGCCTGGCAACCGCTCAATCCCGACCGCATCGGTGCGCTGCGTGGACGAGGACGGGCGCGCCGCCCCTCGCGGCTCCCGCCGCTCGAGCCGGTGATCGTGCACGGGCGCGTGCGCATCGTGGTCGATGCGTGGGATCAGGCCGACGGCAACAAGGCGCACCGGCGCCTGGGCGTGTACGCCGTCGGATACAGCGTCGAGTCTGCTGGCGCAGCGACCACGGCGATGCCCGGCGCTACGCAGATCTTCGGGCGCATGCGGCGTGAGGCTGACGCCGCAAAGCTGGTGTTCGCAAGCGGAAGCGGCATCCCTGTGTATGGCGCCAGCCGCACGCAGTTTCTCTACGTCGCAACCACGACCTACCGGGATGGCATGGCCACCGAGGGCGCCTGGGACACGACGCGGCTCGCTCCCGGCGAGTATGTGCTGCGCGTCTTCGTGAGCGACTTCAGCGGCAACCGGACGACGCGTGCGCTGAAGGTCGTGGTCGATCGCTGACGTCGCAGGCGCCACCACCCCAGGGTTGAGCACGGCGCACCACGAGGGCCGCGTCTTGGCTTAGGATCGCCAACCGGATGAACTGGCTGCTCATCGGCATGCTCGCGTACCTCGCGGTGCAGATGGCCATTGGCCTCTGGGTCTCCCGCCGCGTGCATACCGAGACCGACTACGTCCTCGCCGGTCGTACCCTCGGTCTCGGTCTCGCGTCGTTCTCGATTTTTGCCACCTGGTTCGGCGCCGAGTCGATCCAGGGCGCCGCCGGAACGATGTACAGCGACGGGCTGTCTGGCGCATCGGCCGAACCGTTCGGCTACGTCTTGTGCATCCTGCTGGTCGGCGCGGTGTTTGCGCGACCGCTGTGGAACCGCGGCTTCACCACGTTCGGCGACTTGTTTCGGGCGCGGTACTCGACGGGCGTCGAGCGCTTCGTGATCCTGCTGCTCGTTCCCACCTCGGTGATCTGGGCAGCCGCGCAGGTCCGGGCATTCGGCAACGTGGTGTCACATACCGCGGGGATCCCACTCGACATGTCGATCACGGCGGCGGCGGCGTTCGTCGTGCTGTACACCTCGGTGGGCGGTCTGCTCGCGGATGCGTGGACCGATCTCGTGCAAGGCCTCGCCATCATCGTCGGGCTCTGCGTCCTGCTGGCGGTGCTGATCGCGAGCGGCGAGCTGCAGACGGCATGGCAGCAGGTACCCGCCGAGCGACTGGCGATCTTCGGCAATGGCGCCGTGCCGTGGTACGAAACGGTCGAAGCCTGGGTGGTACCGGTGGTCGGGTCGATGCTGGCCGTCGAGTTGGTGTCGCGCGTGCTTGGGTGCAAGTCCGCCACAACGGCGCGGCGCGCCTGCTTTCTGGGTGGCGGGTTGTACCTCGTCGTCGGAGCGATTCCGGCCGTGCTCGGCCTGTGCGGTCCCTGGCTCGTGCCCGGCCTCGAGGATGGCGAGCAACTGGTGCCGGCGCTGGCGAGCCGACATCTTGGCCAGTGGCTCTACGTGCCGTTTGCCGGGGCGCTCCTCTCGGCCCTGCTCTCGACGGTGGACTCGTGCATGCTGGCCGGCTCGACGTTGGTGACACACAACGTAGTGTTGCCCATCTGGCCGAGGCTCTCGGAGCGCGCGAAGTTGCGCGCCTCCCGCCTCGGAGTGCTGACGATGGGGGTCTGCGCGTGGGGACTGGCGCTGCACACCGAGAGCATCAAGGACCTGGTCGCGACGGCCTCGGCATTTGGCAGCGCCGGCGTGTTCGTGGTCGCGTGCTTTGGATTGTTCACCGCGGTCGGCGGGCCATTGAGCGCGTGGGCGGCGCTCTGCACAGGCTTGCTCGTGTGGGGCGCGGGCGCCCTGCTCGGGTCGCCCGCGCCGTACGTGACAGCGCTCGTGGTGTCGCTCCTGGCCTACCTCGCGACGGCGCCTCTGAGCCCTGGCACTGCGTTGCGGCCGGCGGCCGAGCCCGCCACCGACCGCGGGGGCTCGCCTGTGCTCAGTCAGTCATGAGCCGCGCTGCTCGATGTCGCGCACCATCCGAGGCGCGGCGCGACGGTCCTCGGCAGACTCGCGCGTGCGCACGCGCGAGGGGATTCAGGCCAGCACGGCCTGCGCAACGTCGCGAAGCGCGCGGTCGCGGGTAATCAGCGGCACCGCGGCAAGACGAGCCGATGCCAGCAGGTGCACGTCGATCCAGCTGAGACCACGGCTGGCGAGGCGGTGTCGCTCGAGCAGATGGTGCACTTCCTCTTCGGTGGCGAGCGGCGCCTCGGGCAGGTGCCGAAGATGGCCCAGGACGACCTGTCGCTGGGCAAGGGTGCCGCACGCAATCTCGCCGATCACGAAGGGGTGCACCAGCACCATGCCGTCGTCGAGCAAGGCCGCCAACTCCGCGTCGCCTTGGCGCAGGTGGTCGATCCACACCGACGTATCCACGAGCGTCATGGCTTCGGACGGCGGCGCGACCGATCGGCCACCGCCGCCGAAGGGTCCGATCCCGCGAGGCGACGCAGACGCGAGGAGTGCTCGCGGGCGATGAGGGCCCGCAGACCCTCGTGTACCAGCGCCGTCTTCTCGGTCACACCCGTGAGCCGGCGCGCCTCGTCCAGCAGCGTGTCGTCCAGAATCATTGTCGTCCTCATGCATATGAGTATGGTTCATTTCGTGCCTCTTGTCGAGTGCAACGAGACGCGCGGCAGCCGCGCAGCCTGCTCCTTTGGAGAAGGCACGAACCACGCCAGGCACCTCGAGGACACAGGTGGGCACGAGCGCGAGGCAACGCTGGGCGACGTGGCAGCAACTGCCACGTCGGGGTCGATGAGTGGGAGCAGCGATCGCTGCGGGTTCAGCTCTCGCGGTCCTTGCGAACCATTACCCGGCGGCCGCGCACCTTGGCGTTGCGCAGCGAGATCATGATGCGGGTGGCCAGCGCTTCGGGAACGTCCACGCGCGAGGAGTCCTCGTCGATGCGAATGGCGCCGATGACGCCGCTATCCACGTCGGCCTCGCCGGAGATGGCGCCCACCAGGTCGGCAGGACGTACGCCGGCGGTCTTGCCGATGTTGATGTGCAGCACGGTGCGGGCACCGGCGGCGGCACGCGGCGCTCGCGGACCACGCGTCTCGCGGTCGCCGCCACGGGACGCGCGGCTGGTCGATCCTTCACTTCGTTCCCGCGGACGCCGCTCGGCCTCTGCCATCGCCTCATCGAGCGACGGACCTGCCGCCGTCTCGCCGGCCGACTTCTTGGTGCCCGTGGACTTGCCCTTGGTCGTCGGGGCGCCAGCCGGGGCATCGTCATGCAGCAGGCGAATCGCCGCGGCCGCCACGTCGAGCACGTCGAACTCCTGCGCGAGACGATCGACAAAGGCGCGGGCCTGGTCCAGGCCGCCCTCGATGATCTGCGCGCGCACCGCCGCCAGCGTCGTGTCGAGACGCCGCGCCTGCAGGTCGGCCTCGGTCGGGATTGGCAGGATCTCGATCTTGGCGCGGACGGCGCCCTCGATCGATCGCAGCTGGCGGTGCTGCCGCGGATCGACGAGCGAAATCGCCATCCCCTCGCGGCCGGCGCGGCCCGTGCGGCCGATGCGGTGCACGTAGACGTCGGGAGTCATCGGCAGGTCGTAGTTGACCACGTGCGATACGTGTTCGATGTCCAGACCGCGCGCCGCGACGTCGGTGGCCACCAGCACGTCGGCCTGCCCGGTGCGGAACAGTTGCATGACGCGGTCGCGCGCCTTCTGCTCCATGCCGCCGTGCAGCGCCTTGGCGCCGTACCCGTGCGCGGCGAGCGTGTCGGTCAATTCGTCCACCTCGGTCCGGGTGCGACAGAAGACGATGGCGGACGCGGGCGTCTCCACGTCGAGCACCCGGCCCAATGCTGCCGTCTTCTGGTTCCGGGGCACCAGATATGCCACCTGCCGGATGCGTGGCATCTTGCCGGCCGCGCGCTTCTCCTTGGCAATGGCCACCCTCACCGGATCGCTCAGGTGCGTGGACGCGATCGCCTCGAGCCGCGGCGCCATCGTCGCGGCAAAGAGAGCCGTCTGGCGTTCGACGGGGGCATTGGCCAGGATGCTCTCGATGTCCTCGGCAAAGCCCATGTCGATCATCTCGTCGGCCTCGTCCAGGACCACGATGCGGACGGCCCGCAGGTCCAGCGTATGGCGACGAAGGTGGTCGAGTGCGCGCCCGGGTGTGGCGACGACGATCGAGACACCACGACGGAGGGCCCGAATCTGCACGTCCATCGGCGCGCCGCCGTAGAGCGGCGCGACGGCCAGGTCGGTGCCGCGCGCGTACTTGTGCACCGCCTCGGCCACCTGCATCGCCAGCTCGCGTGTAGGCACGAGCACCAGTCCGCGCGGGGCCAGGCTCTTGGCGCCCTTGCGCGACAGCAACTCGATCATCGGGAGGGCGAACGCGGCAGTCTTGCCGGTGCCGGTGCCAGCCATCCCGAGGACGTCCTTGCCGTCGAGCAGTACAGGGATCGCTTCACGCTGGATGGGGGTGGGCTCCTCGTAGCCAAGCGCGGCGACGGCGGCAACGAGGGCATCGGACAGGCCGAGGGAGGAGAAGCCGGTGGGGGCCTCGAGGGTGGGATCGGTACTCACCGTCGGATCGTAACAGGCTCACGGCCGGCGCACGACGCAGATCGGGATGCCTGCCGCGTGGCCGAGGGGTGTTTCGCACCGCCAGGGTCGCGGGCCGCGACACCCCAGCGGGACGCGCCCGGCCCGCTGGTGCATCATGCAGGCGACATGGAACAGGTCGTCGACTCGCCTTTCATTCGTCGCGTGCTCATCGTCCTGGGGCTGGCCAGCGGCGCGGTGCTGCTTGCGGTGTGCGCCTGGCAGGGCACCACTGCCCTGCTCGCGACGTTTGCCGCCCTCCTGCTGGCCGTCCTGTTGCGCAGCCTGGCGTCACTGGTTCAGCGCTGGTCGCCGCTCGGCGACTACGCCGCCCTCGCGGTCGTCTGCGTGGCACTGCTGACGCTGCTGGGGACCGGTGTCGTCGTGCTGGCGACACCGCTGCAGGAGCAGGCCGCCGAGCTGGTGGAGACGGTGCCACGCGCGGTGGACCGCCTGCGCGAGCAGGTGATGCGGTGGCCGCTGGCCGCGCGGCTGTGGGGTTCTGCCGGTGGCCCGGCGCAGGGTGGCGCCAGCCTGGCCGCGCCAGCCGCCGAGGGCGCCGTGCGAGTCGTGTCCCGGGTGGTCTCGCTGACCGGCTACCTGGTCCTGTTGTCGTTTGTCGGGCTCTTCCTGGCCGTCGAGCCCGGACTCTATCGTCGCGGCGTGGTCGGCCTGTTCCCGATCGCCATGCGCCCGCGGATGGACGGCGTGCTGCTGGAAATCGGCCAGCGCCTGCAGACGTGGCTGCTCGGGCGCGCTGCCCTGATGCTGGTGATCACCGTCGCGACCTGGCTCGGTCTGCTCGCGCTGGGAATCCCGCTGGCCCTGGCACTGGCGGTGCTGGCAGGTCTCCTGACGTTCATCCCCAACTTCGGTCCGGTGATCGCGGCCGTGCCGGCCATGCTGCTGGCACTGCTCGAGAGCCCGATGCACGTGCTGTACGTGGGCGGGCTCTACCTGGCGCTGCAAACCGTAGAGAGCTACACCCTCGAACCCTACGTGATGCGCAAGGCGGACGACCTGGCGCCGGCCCTGGTCATCGTCGGCCAGTTGTTTCTGGGCGTCACCCTCGGAGCGCTCGGCTTGATCCTTGCCACGCCACTCATCGTCACGCTCAACGTGCTGGTGCAGCGGCTATACGTCGAGGACGTGCTCGGCGACCACGCCAACGCGCCTGAGGCATCGGTTGGCGGTTGACGCGCGCCGCGACAGCCTGTCACGCTCGCCGCGATGGCTCCACTGATCGACATCGTGCAGGCGCTGCACGCCGCCGACCCCACGGGTCAATGGCTGCGCCGGATGTTCGAGCAGCTCGAGCAAGTGCACTGGGGAGCCCTGCGGTCTCCCGGCACGATCACCCACGCCCCTGCCGCTTGCACCGTGGACCTGGTAGACGGGCCCCTGACGATGCCGTGTGTGGTGGAGACAGAGACGTTGTTGATCGCGCTGGAAGATGCGCGCACCTCGCCGCTGCCCACGGGCACGGCCGCTGACCGGAAACGACACCATGTGTCTCGGGTGATCGAGGCACTCCATGTGCTCGCACGGCAGCGCGCCGCGGCCGCGAAGCTGGACACCGACCCGCTGTTCGGGATCATCGTGGTTGGCGGGCCGGAGCGACCCGAGCCCCACCGGACGACCATCCTCGAGGGACTGCCGCACCTCGCCCGCGAGCAGGCCGAGGACCTGTACGCGAACTACTGGGGGCGGATCGCCCCGGAGGCGCTGGCGGGACTGGCGCCCTGAGCCACGCCACGCTGCGCCTTCCGCAGCGACCTCAGTTGTCGCGGCTGAGCACGACCCACCCGCGGGCGACCAGTTCATCGTCTCCAGCCAGGGCATCGAGGGCCCGATACGCGGACGCCCCGATGACGGGCGCGGTGATGGACGCCTGCAGCGCATGGACCCCCACCGCCGCGTGCAGCGCGGACGGCCGGTTGGACAGGCCGCGGTTCGGGCGGCTGAGACGGACGAGACGATCGGGGCGGGGATCAAGACACATGGCGGCTCCTCGATAGACACAGGTCCGGAGCCGCCGCCATGCCGAGGCGGCATGGAACACGCGCTTGCGACAGCACCTGCTGTCGCCACATCGATGCGTGGCGCTGCGCACGACCCGGTCGGTCGTGCGTCGCTGGCATCGGGGCACCCTGGCGTGTTGGCCGGGGTTGCCGGGCGCGTTGCCGCGCCGCTCCGGATGTACGAGCGCAAGAGTGCCATGCAGAACAGGCGCAGCCAAGAGCTGCGCCTGTCATGTGGCCACCTATGACACAGCGGCCTAGCGGCGCTTGGCGCCCCTGCTGGCCTTGGCGTTTCGCTTCGTCGCCTTGCGGGCCGTCGCCTTGCGGCCCGTGGTCTTGCTGGACGCGGCCTTGCGCGCCGTGCGCGCGGGCGCCTTCTTGGCGGCCTTCCTGGTCGTGGTCTTCCGGGCCGCGGCCTTGGTGGTCGCCTTCTTGCTGGAACGGGCGTTGGAAGACGTGCGCGCCTTCTTGGCGGCCTTCTTCGCGACCTTCTTGGCCGTGGACTTCCTGGCCGTCTTCTTCGCAGCCTTGCTGGCCTTGCCGGCAGCCTTACCCGCGGCCTTGCCTGCAGCCTTGCGGGTCGTCTTGCCCGCGGCCTTCTTCGGGGCGGACTTCTTGGTGGCGGTCTTCTTCACCGCCTTCTTTGCCGCTGCCCTGGGCGCAGCCTTCGGCGCTGCCTTCCTCACCGCTTTCTTCTTGGCGCTACGGCGCGCCTTCGGAGCGGAAGTCGAGGCCGCTGCGGCCTCGGTTGCCGGCACCACTTCGGGGGCCAGCATGCCACCAGCGTCGTTCATCTCGTTCACGTCGTTCATCGTGCCTCCCATGCACAAGCGCCCGCACTCGCGGGCATTGGTTCCTTGCCAAGCCGTATCGGCGCTGCGCAAGGACATCTGCAGGATCTGCGCACGAGCATACCCGCAAACTTTTCGAGAAGGCAGGACATTCGCCGACGCTATACTCCGATCAACTCACCAAGGAGCGTTCATGCGACTCAGTCATTCACTGCTTGCGACAGCCGTGGCGTCGGCGTTGGTTGCCTTCGGCAGCGTCGTCCCGGAGACGTCGGTGGCAGCTGCCGGTGCTGCCGCTCGCGTCGTGCAAGGCCCACTGTTCAAGAACTCGATCGCGCTGCAGTTGTACAGCTTTCGTGAGAGTTTCAAGACCAATGGCGTGCCCGCCACACTGGCCAAGGTCAAGGCCATGGGCTTCACGCACGTCGAACTGGCTGGCACCTACGGGCTGACTCGCGAGCAGTTCAAGGCGGAACTGACAAAGGCCGGCCTGACGCCGATCTCGATGCATACCGACATCAAGGTACTCGCCAGCCCCACCGACTCGGCCACGCTGCTCGAGGATGCCAGGTTCTTCGGCGTGACCTACATCGGCAACGCGTGGTTTCCCCACGAGGGGACGTTTGACGATGCCGACGCCGACGCGGCAATCACGGCCTTCAACGCCGCTGGCAAGAACGCTGCGAAGGCCGGGTTGCAGTTCTTCTACCACCCGCACGGCTTCGAGTTCGCTCCCGGCACGGCGACGCGCACGCTGTTTGACAAGGTGCTGGCCGGCACCGACCCCAAGGCGGTGAAGTTCGAACTGGACATCTTCTGGGCGCACCACGGCGGCGCCGACCCGGTGGCGCTGTTGAAGGCGCATCCCGATCGGTTCGTGCTCACGCACATGAAGGACATGAAGCCAGGCACCAAGAAGGACAACACCGGCCATGCACCAGACGACACCAGCGTGGCCCTCGGCACCGGAGAGGTGAACGTCAAGGGCGTCGTCGAGGCGGCGCGCAACACGGGTGTGCAGTGGCACATCATCGAGGAGGAGTCGCCCGAGCCAGACAAGAACGTCCCGGCCGGTCTGGCCTACCTCAAGTCACTGGCGGGCGGTCCGAAGCGCTAGCGCCGGCTGGTCCAGGATGCCCATCGCCGTCAGCCTGATGCCGCACCTGCCGCTCCGCACGCCAAGGCTGCTGCTGGCGCCGCTGGAGCTGTCGCATCTGCCAGCACTGGCCGCCATGCTCGGCGACCCGGTGGTGATGCGCCATTTCCCGCGCCCGATGACCATGGCCGAGTCGGAGCAATGGCTGGAGCGGACGATCGGACGCTACCAGCAGCAGGGCACGGGCCTGCTCGCCGTGCTCGGCCCGGACGGGCCGGCGGCGGGCTTCATCGGCGATTGCGGTCTGCAGGTGCGCAGCGTGACGGGATACGAGCATCTCGAACTGGGCTACCACTTCACCCGCGCGGCGTGGGGCCATGGGTACGCGACCGAGGCCGCGCGCGCATGCCTGGCGCTCGCGTTCGCCCACACGCCGGTGCCCGCCGTGATCGCCTTGATCCGTCCGGAGAACGGGCCGTCGCAGGGCGTCGCACGACGACTCGGCCTCCGGCCCGACCGTGCGGTGCTGCACGCCGGCCTCGTGCACGATGTCTGGCGGGTGGATCGGGCGGGGTTCGCGGCAGACGCCCTACAATAGAACCGCACTCCATGGCCCTCCGAGACATCCCCCGCGCACCACTCATCGCCCTCGGCGTCTTTCTGCTGATGGCGGTGCCGTCCTTTGCCGAGTTCTACACCGACTGGCTGTGGTTCGACGAGGTCGGTTTCCGCCCCGTCTTCCTCAAGTCGCTGACGGCCCGGTCGGGCATGGGCAGCACGGTGTTCGTGCTGTCGGCGGCCTTTCTGGCCTTCAACCTGTTCCTGGCGCTGGGCGCGGTGCCGCTGCGCAACATCGTGGTCGTCACCCCGGAAGGGCCGCGCACGATCTCGCTGCAGCCGCGCCGGCTGCGACCGGTGGTCTGGCTGGCGTCCGGCTTGCTGGCGCTGCTGCTGGCCGGCTACGCCTCTTCGGGCTGGAGCAGTTACCTCGCCTACACGCAGGCCGTGCCGTTTGGCCAGGTTGACCCTGTCCTCGGCTACGACGTGTCGTTCTACCTGTTCCAGTGGCCGTTCCTCTCGCTGGTGCAGAGCCTGTTCTTCTCGATCGCGCTGCTGGCGGTGCTCGCCACGACCGCCGCCTATGCCCTGGCTGGCAACCTCGGGCTGCGTCTCGGCCGCGGCGTGTTCATCACCGAGAGCACGCGCCGGCACCTCTCGCTGCTCGTCGGCCTGCTGTTGCTGGCGCTGGCGTTCGGCGACTGGCTGGCCATTCCGCAGCAACTCTTCGAAGCGTCCGGGATCATCACCGGCCCGTCCTACACCGACGTGCATGCGCGCATCCCGGCACTGCGCGTGCTGGCCACGGTCGGCGTCATCGGCGCCCTGCTGGCGGTGGTCCAGGCCTTCAGCGTGCGGCTGTGGCCGATCGCGCTCGCCGTCGGCGGCTACGTGGCGGTCTCGCTCGGCGGTACGGTCTACGCGACAATCGTCCAGCGCGTCTACGTGGCGCCGAACGAGCAGGTGCGCGAGACCCCGTTCATCCAGCACAACATCTCGGCAACCCGCGCCGCGTTCGGGCTCGACACCGTCCAGGAACGGCAGCTGTCAGGCGATGTCACGCTGACGCGCGCCGACCTGGACAACAACGCCGACACGATCGACAACGTGCCGCTGTGGGACCACCAGCCGCTGCTCGACACGTTCTCGCAGATCCAGGAGATCCGGACCTACTACGACTTCGTGTCGGTGGACAACGACCGCTACACGATCAACGGCCGCTACCGCCAGATCATGCTGTCGGCGCGGGAGCTCAACTCCGAGAGCCTGCCCAACCGCACCTGGATCAACGAGCAGCTGACCTTCACCCACGGCTACGGCGTGACGCTCGGTCCGGTGAACGAGGTGACCCCCGAAGGGCTGCCGATCCTGTTCATCAAGAACCTGCCGCCCGAGTCAACGGTCGATCTGAAGATCACCGAGCCCTCGATCTACTTCGGGGAACTGTCCAACGACCACGTCTTCGTCAAGACCAACACCAAGGAGTTTCATTACCCGTCCGGCGACGGCAATGTCTTTGCCGAGTACAACGGCGAAGGCGGCGTGTCGATCGGGTCGTTCTGGCGCAAGCTGCTGTTCGCCATCCGTTTCGGGTCGGGCAAGGCGCTGCTCTCCGACGACCTGCGCGCCGACAGCCGGGTCATCTACTATCGCCGGATCAGCGAACGCGTCCGCAAGATCGCGCCGTTTCTCACCTACGACCAGGACCCGTACATGGCCATCGCCGACGGACGGCTCTACTGGATCCAGGACGCCTACACCTCGAGCAACCGCTACCCCTACTCGAGCGCGGTGACCGGTGGCACCAACCCGTCGCTCGTCAACGGGTCGGTCAACTACATCCGCAACTCGATCAAGGTCGTCATCGACGCGTACCATGGCACGACGCGGTTCTACCTGGTCGATCCCACCGACCCGATCGCGCAGACCTACGGACGGATCTTCCCCGGGCTGCTCCAGCCCCTCGACGCGATGCCGGCGTCGCTGCGGCAGCGGCTGCGGTACCCCCAGGACATCTTCGCCGTGCAGGCCGCCATGTTCGCCACCTATCACATGCAGGGGCCGGCAGTCTTCTACAACAAGGAAGACCAGTGGGAGGTGCCGTCAATCGACATCGGCGACCAGCCGGTGCGGATGGAGCCGTACTACACGATCATGAAGCTGCCGGGCGAGACCGGCGCCGAGTTCATCCAGATGCTGCCCTTCACGCCGCGGCAGAAGGACAACCTCGCCGCCTGGATGATTGCCAGAAGCGATGGCGAGCACTACGGCAAGTTGGCCGTCTTCCAGTTCCCGAAGCAGAAGGTGGTGTTCGGACCGCGGCAGGTGGTGGCACGCATCAACCAGGACCAGGCCATCGCGCCGCAGATCACCCTCTGGAACCAGCAGGGCTCCAAGGTCATCCAGGGCACGCTGCTCGTGATCCCGATCGAGGAGTCGCTGATCTACATCCGGCCGCTGTACCTGCGAGCGTCGGGAGGGCAGATTCCCGAACTGAACCGCGTCATCGTCGCCCACCAGGACCGGATCGTGATGGCCGAGACCCTGACGGCCGCGCTCGACCGCCTGTTCCCCTCCGACGGCTCAGCGCCGCAGCCCTCTGAGGAACTCGATGCGGCAGCGGTGGCGGCCATGCTGGCGGGCGGCGCACCCGACGGCACTGGCACCGCCGCAGCCCGCGCCGAGGGAACCCCGTCGGCCCTGCGCATCCTCGTGCAACGCGCCGACGGCCACTATCGCGCCGCCGTCTCCGCGCAGCGGGCCGGTGACTGGGCCACCTACGGCGAGCAGATTCGCAGCCTCGGACGGACGCTCACCGAACTGCGCGACGCAGAGCAGCAGCAGCGGCGGCCACCACCGGCGCCCCGCTAGTCGCCCCGCTCGTGGCCCCGCTCGTGGCCCGGTCCCAGACTCTCGGACCGCTGGTGCAAGGCTTGCAGACCTCCCGGTCACCCGCGCAGTCGTGCGCGGTTTTCTACTCGCCCCATAGCAATGACCCGGGAGGTCTTACATGCTCCGTATCATTCCTGCTGCACTGCTGGTGGCCGGCGCCATCGTCGCGCCCAGCCTCGCACGCGCTGAACATCCCCTGCCCAACGTCCCTGTCCCTGCCCCTGCGGGCGCTGCATCTCCGCGCATCCTGGATGCCGCCCTCGACACCGCGTGGGCCCCACCGCCCACCACGACCGCCTGGGCGATCACACAGGGCCGTCGGGGCAGCCGTTCGGCGGGACCAAGCATCGGCGCGGTCGGGCTCGGCGGCCTCGTGGGTCTGTCCGACTTCGAGATCGGGCCCAGTTTCCGTTACTGGATCAATGACCGCGTCGGCGTGCAGGCGCATCTCGGATTCGGCGGCGACAGCGACTTCATCGGCCAGGACGTCGAGTACCTGCGCTTCGAGCCCACCGTCATCGTGGCCATCGGCGATTTCGGCAGCGGCGCGCTCAATGTGCGGCCGTATGCCGGCGGCGGCCTCCGCGTCCTGCGCACCGACATCGGCGAGTTCAACGACACGATGGTCCGCCCGGCCGGTATCGGCGGCGTGGAGCTCGGCTTTCGCGGCGCACCGCGCCTGAAGGTCAGTGCCGAACTGAGCGTGTCGGGCGAGAACGACCTGGACCGGTTCAACCTCGGCACAGGACCGTCCATCGGTGGGGTGCGCGCGTCGGCGCTGGTGCACTACTTCTTCGAGTGAGGCGGTAGGGGCGCCTCGGGGAGGCGCCCCTACCTTCGGGCGCCCCTACCGCCGACCCTTACACCCACGACGGTAGGGGCAGCTCCCCGAGCTGCCCCCGCACCTACCTGTCCGCCGTGAAGACGTCGGGCGCCTCGGGGAGGCGCCCCTACCTTCGGGCGCCCCTACCGCCGACCCTCACACCCCAC
>Ga0136633_1001828_pt1 | contig 15218 bp, 14 predicted proteins | sample AntDrymeUQ832206_2_FD_105494 | JGI IMG/M metagenome (GOLD analysis project Ga0136633, IMG submission 105494) | Polar desert sand microbial communities from Dry Valleys, Antarctica - metaG UQ83 (22.06) | ecosystem: Environmental > Terrestrial > Soil > Desert | place: Antarctica: Dry Valley...
CGCTCGGAGCGCACGACGCGGTCGGACTTCGAGGCCAGCCAGCCCGTGCCGAAGAAGAGGACGTTCTCGATCCGCGCCCGCGCGCCCTGATTGCGCTCGTTGCGCATGTGCTCCATGCTCAGCCCCGCCGGCGAGGTCAGGCACAGCCGCTGCACCTGCGCGCCGTAACGGATCGCGAACTCCGCCGCCACGAAGCCGCCCATCGAGCTGCCGACGAGCGTCGCGCAGTCGACCCCGAGCGTCACGAAGAGCTCGTCGAGCATGCGCGCGTAGCGCGGCATCGAGATCGGCTCGGCCGGCATCGGCGACGCGCCGAAGCCCGGCAGGTCGAGCGCGATCACGCGATGGTCGCGGGCGAACTCGGGGATGTTCTCGAGCCAGTTCTGCCAGCAGCCCGCGAGGCCGTGCAGAAACACGATGACCGGTCCGGAGCCGATGTCGACGACGTTGACCCAGCGGCCGTCGGCGCGCACCCAGCGCAGGTGCTCGCGCCAGGCGACATCCATCCACGGCGAGCGCCCGACCGGCCCGTAGGCGTCGGGGTCTGGGCGTTGCACGGCGCTCGGCGGACCCGTTGCCACGACCACCGAGTGTAGATGCGACGGCTGGGCGGCGCGCTCCTTCGCGATCACGTCGCGAAAGTGCGTGCGCCCGATTCGGGCTTCTCCTCGTCTGGCTGCTCCTGAAGGAACTCGTGGACGTCGCGGTTGAAGCGGGCCGGGCGCTCGAGCATCGTCAGGTGCCCGGTGTCCTTGTAGATGAACTTGCGCGAGTCTTCGATGAGCTCCTCGAAGACCGCCGCGTCCTTCAGCGGCACGAGCCGGTCCTTCGTGCCCCAGACGATCAGCGCCGGGCATTCGATCTCGGGCAGTCGCTCGCGGATCGGATAGCTGCACAGCGCGTCGAGCGCGTCATTGAAGCCCGGCTTGCCCGACCCGTGCACGAGCTCGTAGGTCAGCTCGGGCGGCAGCCGCTTGGGGTGCGCGGCGACGAGCAGCAGCAGCGCCGAGCGCAACCGGCTGCGCCGTGCGACGGCCGGCGAGCGTGAGGCCATCCAGCCGATGTTGAAGAACGCGACGTTCTCGGCGCGATGACGCAGCCCGTCCTTGCGCTGCGTGCGGACGTGCTCGACGCTGAGCCCGGCGGCGGCGACGAGCACGAGCCGCTCGACGCGCTGCGGGTAGCGGATCGCGAGCTCCGCGCCGATGAACCCCCCCATCGAGTTGCCGACGAGGCGCACCGTGTCGATGCCGAGCTCCTCGAGCAGCGCGTCGACGGTGTCGCCGTAGCGGCTGATCGTGATGTCCTTGGCGGGCATCTCGGACTCGCCGAAGCCGGGCAGGTCGATCGCGATGACGCGGTGGTCGCGGGCGAAGAACGGGATGTTCTCCAGCCAGTTCTGCCAGCAGCCCGAAAGACCGTGGATCATCAGCACGACCGGTCCCTCGCCGATGTCGACGTAGTTCATCCAGCGACCTTCGACCTGGACCCAATGCAGGTACTGCTGCCAGTCGACGTCCATCCACGCTGACCGCCCGACCGGCCCATAGGCGTCGGGCGCGGCTTGCTCCGTAGTAGGCGCGGACACGCTCACAGCATACCCGCGGAGTTTGTCGTCATGCGCACGTTCTACGTCTTCTCGAGCGCGGCGCCGAGCGCCGCGAGCTCGTGCTCCTCCGCGCTCTCGCGCAGCGCGACGACGAACTCCTCGCCGCCCTGGGCCAGCAGGCGCTCGGAGAACGCCTTCAGTTGCGCCTTCGGCAACTGCGCCGCGAGGCGCGCGAGCTCGGGTTCCAGGCGCAGCTCCCAGACGGCATCGAGCATGCCGTCGAGGACGTCGTCGCCGATCGCCGCCACGAGCTTGGCGATCAGCACCTGGGTACGGTCCTCGAGCTCGGTGGCGAACTGCATCAGCGGGCCCCACAGGCTGCGCTCGTGCGCGGCCCGGACGATCTGCTCGAGGACCGGGCGTCCGAAGCCGGTGCCGAGCGCGGCGACCTGCCGCCGGGCGGCGGCCGGCAGCAGCGGCAGCAACTGCAGCAGCTCCGGCCACAGCCCGTGGCGCGAGGCGGCGTCGACGATCGATGCGAGCACCGGCCGCGTGTGGATCGACTTCAGCGCCGCAAAGCGCGCGCGGCTGTCATCGCTCATCGCGCGCGTCACCGGCAGCACGTCGTCCCACAGCAGCTCCTTCGTCGCCGTGCGCACCATGCCGTCGAGCACCGCGTCGGGCTGACCCGCGGCGATGTCGCCGAGCTGCCCGCGCTGGCGCTCGGAGACGTGCCCGAGGACGTCAAGCGCCTCGATCCACAGGCCGGCCTGCGCGGCGGTCGCGATGATCGACTCCAGGCGCTCGGCCTGCAGCGTCGCGACGAGCGCGCCGATGCTGCCCTTGGACTCGATCACGTAGGCCGTGCGCAGCAGCGTCTCGTCGTCGACGACGGCGATCGCCGCGCGCAGTGCTGCCTCGGACAGGTGGCCGACGAAGCCGCCCATCACGACGTACTGCTCGCGTTCGGCGAGCAGCTTCGTGATGTCCGCGATCTGCTCCGGCGGGATCTCGGCGACGACGCGGCTCGCGCGCCGCGGATCGAGCTCGGCCGCGAGGTCGGTGAGAAACGGCGTCGGCAGCTTTCCGGCGACCTCGACGGCTCGCGAGGGCTCGAGCAGGCCGGTCAGGCGCGCGCACAGCAGCGGCCCGAAGGCGCGCTCGCCGACGACGGCCGCGAGCTTCGTCGGGATCAGCCGCGCGGCGGAGGCGACGCGCTGGAGCATCTTGCGGTCGGCGTCGAACATCACGACGGTCACCTGCTCGCGCAGGTCGCGGACGTCCTGAGCATCGAGGTGGCGCAGGTAGGCGAGGTCCTTGGGCTCGGCGCCGACGAGGCGCGCGAGCTTGAGGATCTCGACGTCGGCGTTGAGCAGGGTCGCCACAGCGTCCGCCTCAGCCGAAGAGGATCTTGCGGACCGACCCGCGCATCACCCGCGGAACGAACTCCAGCGACTGCTCGACGGCTGCGTCCAGCGCCTCGGACTGACGCGCCTTGGCGTCGTGCAGCAGGACGGTGAGCGCGCGCAGCCCCTGCGCGTCGAGCGCGTCGAGACCGTCGGGGGCGCGTCCGCCGAGCTCGGTCTCGAGCGCGCCCAGCGCCTTGGTGCTCACGCGGCGGCTCGCTGTCCGTGGGGGAGGCTCATCGCCACGCAGCGTACGCGCCGAGCGCTCGCCGCTCGTCGCCGCCGCCGCATCGCGGCACTGCGACGCTCGCGATGAACCGGCGCCCGGCGCGGGGCGTAGAACGCGTATGTGCCGCTTTTGCGATGAGCCGACCGCGCGCCGGAGCGCGTCGTGAGCGCCGCGCGGCTGTCGGCGCTGGATGCCGCGTTTCTCGCGATCGAGTCCGATGACGCGCCGATGCACGTCGGCTGGGCCGCGCTCTTTCTTCCGCCCGCCGGCGGGCCGGCGCCGTCGTTCGAGCAGATCCGCGCGCACATCGAGCGCCGGCTGCCGCGCGCGCCGCGCTACCGCCAGAAGCTCGCCGCCGTGCCGCTGGGCCTCGACGACCCGGTGTGGGTCGACGACGCGCGCTTTGACATCGCCCGCCACGTGCGCCGCGCCGCGCACGGCGACTTCGGGCGGCTCGTCGACGAGGTCATGTCGACCCCGCTGCAACACGACCGCGCGCTGTGGGAGCTGTGGATCGCCGCGCTCGACGACGGGCGCATCGGCGTCGTCGGCAAGGCGCACCACTGCCTCGTCGACGGGTTGGCGGCGGTCGAGCTCATGGCGCTGCTGCTCGATGTCACGCCCGAGCCCGACTGCGGCAGCGACGACCCGTGGCGGCCGCGATCGGTGCCGAGCGCCGCGGCGCTGGTCGGCGATGCGTTCGAGCACCAGGCCGCCAAGGCGCTCGCGCTCGCGAGCGTGCCGCTGAACTGGATGCGCGATCCGCGCACGATGCTCGAGGTGCCCAAACTCGCGTGGCGCGTCGCGCAGGCCGTCGTGCACACCGCGCAGCCGCTGGCGCCGCCGAGCCGCCTGAACGGCGCGATGACATCGATGCGCCACCTCGCATGGCACTCGCGCCCGATGGAGGACCTGCGCGTCATCAAGCGGCATTTCGGCACGACCGTCAACGACGTGCTGCTGAGCGCGAGCGCCGGCGCGCTGCGCTCCCTGCAGTCCGAGAACTCGGAGTCGCCGCACGCCGTCAAGGCGATGGTGCCGGTCAGCGTGCAAGCGCCCGACGCGCAGTGGGGCAACCGGATCGCGTTCCTGTTCCTCGAGCTGCCGTGCGAGGAGGCCGACCCGGTCTGGCGCCTGCGCGAGGTCCACGTCGCGATGCGCGAGCGCAAGCGCGAAGGCGAGCCCGAAGGCGCCGACACCGTGCTCAGCGCGCTGTCCTACGCGCCGCGCGGCATGCGTCGCGTGGCCTCGAAGCTGCTGGCGAGCCCGCGGCTGTCGAACCTCACGATCTCCAACATCCCGGGGCCCAACGTGCCCCTGTACCTGCTGGGCTGCGAGGTGCAGCGTGCCTACCCGATCGTCCCGCTGACCGACGGCCACGGCATCTCGATCGGGATGACGACGATCCACGAGCGCGCATGCTTCGGGATCTACGCGCAGGCTGAGCTCGCCGAGGACGCCGACCGCATCGCGCGCGGCATCGACACGGCCATCGACGAGCTGCTGGCGCTGGCGCAGGCCGCATGAGCACGGTCGCCGATCGCTCCGCAGGTCACGCGACCCTGCCCGGCCACGCGGCCGAGCCGGCCGCGCCCGCCGGCGACGGCATCCTGCTGACAGGCGCGACGGGCTTCGTCGGAACGGAGCTGCTCGTCCGCTACCTGCAGCTGACCGACCGCACGCTGTACGTGCTGATCCGCGCTCGCGACGACGCGCACGGGCGCGAGCGGCTGAGCGAGACGCTGCGCGGCGCGCTCGGATCGGCCGAGCCGTGGATGGGCCGCGTCCGCGTGCTGGCCGGTGACATCACGCAGGACGGGCTGGGCCTCGATCCCGACGTCGCCCGGCAGGTCGCCTGCGAGATCTCGGAGATCGTCCACGGCGCGGCGTCGGTCTCCTTCGACCTCGAACTCGACGCGTCGCGCGCGATCAACGTCGAGGGCACGCGCCGGATGCTGGCCTTCGCCGAGCTGTGCCGCTCGGCCGGCGGGCTGCAGCGCTTGACCTACGTCTCGACGGCCTACGTCGCGGGCACGCACCGCGGGCGCTTCGGCGAGGACGACCTCGACGTCGGCCAACGCTTTCGCAATCCCTACGAGCAGTCCAAGTACGAGGCCGAGCTGCTCGTGCGCGACCACGCGCGGCGCCTGCCGATCACCGTCGTGCGCCCCAGCATCATCGTCGGTGACCGCCGCAGCGGCTGGACCGCGAGCTTCAACGTCCTGTACTGGCCGCTGCGCGCGCTGGCCAAGGGGTCCTACCCCGTGCTGCCCGCCCGCCGCCGCGCGCCGGTCGACGTCGTCTCCGTCGACTACGTCGCCGACGCGATCGTCGCGCTCGCGGGGCTGGCGGAGGCCGAGGGCCTCACCTACCACCTGACGGCGTCGGCGCAGGCCAGCAGCATCGGCCAGCTGCTGTCGCTCGCGGTCGAGCGCTTGGACTGTAAGCGCCCGCCGCTGATCTCGCCGCGGCTGTATCGCCACGTCCTGCACCCGCTGCTGTGCCGCGTGCTGCCGCGCCGCCGGCGCTTTCTGCGCGCGACGGAGAGCTACCTGCCGTACTTCGCGGTCGGTGTGACGTACGACAACGCCCGCGCGCGCGCCGCGCTCGCGCCGGCGATCGCCCCGGCGCCATTGACGGCGTACTTCGACGAGCTGGTGGACTACGCGCTGCTCACGCGCTGGGGCGCCCGGCCGCTCGCGCGGGTGCAGGCGGCGGTGACCGGGCCACGTGCGCGCCCGCCGCGCGCCGCGGTCTGACGAGACGTCCCGCCGGCACCGAGCCGGCGGGCGGTCAACGCCGCCGGGGCGCGCTCCAGCGCCCCGGCGCGGCGCCCGGTGCAAGGCAGGCAGCGCAACAGCCGTCGTCCGACGCAGTGCCGAGCCAACGTGGCGCGCACGCCGGCGGCGCGGCGAGCGTCCTCGTCGTCATCCCAGCGGAACCTACGCCACGTCGCGCGCCACGACTACCCCCTCGGCCGCCGGCTGCTCCAGCCCATCGCGGTAATGCCCTCGAGTCAGCGAACGGGACGCCTCTACAACAGCGTGAACGCGAGGTACTCGCGACAGTGCGCGCGACGGGCTGTCGCCTCCGCCCGCAGATCGTCGGCCTCGGCGCGGCGACCGACGTCCGTCAAGCGGTCGGCGAAGTTGTTCAGCGCGATCCACAGGTGCGGTTCGTGGGCGGCCGGGTCGGTCACCGCCAGGCGGCGGCGGATGCCGAGAGCCTGCTCGCTCGCATCCAGGGCCTCCCCGCAGCGGCCCGCCTTCGCCAGCTGCATCGAGAGGCGGTTGAGCATCGTCGCGAGATCCGGCTCGTGGACGGCGGGCTCGGCGGCCGCCAGGCGCTGGTAGACGTCGACGGCCTGCTCGCTCGCCGCAAGCGACTCCGCGAGGCGGCCTGCCTGCGCCAGCCGGGTCGCGAGCGTGTTCAGCGATCGCGCCACGGCGAGCTCGTGGGCCGCCGGATCCGCCGATTCGAGGCGCCGCTGGACGGCGACGGCGCGCGACATCGCCGCCAGTGCCTCCTCACGACGCCCGGCAGCCGCCATGCGGCCCGAGATGCTGTTGAGCAGCGCCGCCAGGTGGTGGTCGTCCAAGGCCCGCTCGGCTGCTGCAAGGCGCTCGGGACAAGGGCCGGCGATCACGACGTTCTGCTCAGCGGGGGCGCAGTCCATAGGCCTTCAACGCAGAGACCACGCCAAAGTTGGATGCATTCCGACATGCCTCCTCCTGCGCCTCTTCTCAGGGCGCGATCGTCTGCGCCGACTGCGCGAAGTCGATCATCTGGCGGTTGGTGAGCTTCAGCGTCAGCGAGTTGGCGACCCAGTAGACGGCCTGCGGCGTCTTCCAAGCCATCAGGCGGATCTTTGCGCCGTCGAAGTAGCGCCGGTAGAGGCGGTTGCCGATGCGCCGCTCGTCGGTCGGATTCGCGAGGATCGGCGGCGTCTTCCAGGTCGTCCCCTGAAGGCCGTAGTACTGGCCGACCTCCCCCGCATAGAGCACGATCCGGTACGCGCGGTGGCGCGTCTTGCGGCGGTCATGAACCTCGTAGGAGCGCGGGCTGGAGCTCTGGACGTAGCCGCCGCGAGCCAGCCGGACCGCCGGAAAGAAGACCGGCAGCCCGAGCGGCCCAAGGCGCACGTCCGTCGCGAGAACGTGGTTCTCGCCCTCGCGCTCGGCGGCGACGAGTCCGGGCGCCAGCGCGCGGCGGGCCCTGATCCGCTTGGGCTGCTGCTTGGCGGCGGGATCCTCGACAGCGTCCGGGCCGCGCACGTCGATGAACCGCTGCACGGTCTCCACCAGCGCCTCGTCGGAGATCTCGACGGACGCGCGGTCGGCGCTGTCGGTCGCGGGAAACTGGATCTCGGTGATCGGCTTCTTGGAGGACTCGTAGGCGAGCTTGAGCAGGTTGAGGATCACCGGGGTGTTGCGCTGTGCGATATCGGTCTCGGTGTACCTGCCGAAGATCCGCAACAGCTCCCGGCGGTCGCTCAGGAGCCTGCCGACGCCGATCTGTGCCTTCGCCTGCGTCAGAAACTGCTGCTGGCGCGCTGCGCGCACGAAGTCCGAGTCCTCGTGGCGAAAGCGCACGTAGTCCAGCGCGTCCTGCCCGCAGAGCTTCTGATAGCCGGGCTTGAGGTCGATCGTCGCGTAGTTCTCGCCGGGGCCCATGTTGTCGTTGAAGTAGCGGCGGTCGACGTCGGCGTAGACGCACCCGAGGCGATCGACGGCGCGCCTGAAGCCGCCGAAGTGCATGCTCACGACGTGGTGGATCGGGATGCTCAGCAGCTCGCGAACGGTGCGGATCGTGAGCTTCGGGCCGCCGAGCTCGTAGGCCTCGTTGATCTTGCGCATTCCGTGCCCGGGAATCTGCACCCGCAGATCGCGCGGCAGCGACATGGTCGCCGTGGCGTTCTGGTCGGGATCGAGGTGCGCGACGATGATCGTGTCCGAGCGCGGCTTGAGCTTGGCCTTGATGTCGGCGAAGCGGCGATCGGAACCCAGCAGCAGGATCGTCTGCGGGGCGCCGAGCGGCACCGGGTCGAGCACGTTCTTGACGCCCTCGATCGGTACGGACGTCTCCTTGACCTGCTTGATCGACGCGTCGACCTCCAGCAGCAGCGCGCTGGCGACCGCGGTGGCCGAGAGCAGCACGATGATCACGGCGCCGAGCACGAACTTCCCGACCATGTGCCGGCCCAGCCCGCTCGTGTCGGCCTCCGGAACGATCACCCTGCCGTCACGCTACCTCGTCTTCGTGGCCCTTGGTCCCCCCTCTCATGATCATCAGCCCGACGATCCTCGACACGACGCCGGTGACGTACGCGAGTCCCGCCAGCATCTCGACCATCACGAGCGCGCGCGCGAACGGCTTGACCGGCAGGACGTCGCCGATGCCCACGCTCGTCAGCGTCGTGAAGCTCAGAAACAGCAGCTCCATCCAGGTGCGATCCCGCATCGGGTCGACCGACGCTGTGAAGCTGCCGGGCTCGATCGCCTGGCAGAGGGTGTAGACGTAGGCAAACGCCCACGCGACCAGCGTGAAGGTGGCCGCAATCGCGAACAGCTCGTCGCGCGTGACCTTCTGGTCGGCCAGCATGTAAGCGATCAGCGCGCCGGCTGCGTAGAAGTACAAGAACGCCTCCAGCGCCGACGAGTAGGGCAGCAGCGCGTCGCTGCGAGTGAGCGCCTGGATGACGAGCAGCACGGTGGCCGGGATGCCGAGCAGCACCACGACCCACGTCAGGCCCGGCGTGCTGCGAACCGCGCGCACGACGAGGCCGAGGATCGCGATGCCGAAGAGGCTGAACAGCGAGCGCCCGACGTCGTTGGTCAGCATGAACGGGTAGAGCAGCACGCCGAGCAGCTGGCCTGCCAGCAGGGTCGCCGAGGGTTCGCGTTTGGCGAAGGCCCACACGGACCGGACGCTAGCTCGCGCACCGGTCGGCGCCGCTCGGGCGACGGCGCACGGCGCGACGGGGGAGAATCGGGGCGCGATGCCCGTCACGATCACCCCACCCGGCCTGCGGCTCGTCGAGCACGAGTTCTCCGTGCCGCTCGACCACGCGCAGCCCGGCGGCGAGCACATCACGATCTTCGCCCGCGAGGTCGCCGCACCGTCGTGCGCGGACGATCGCGACGCGCTGGAGCGCCCGTTCCTGCTGTTTCTGCAGGGCGGGCCGGGGCACGAGGCGGTCCGCCCGACGCGCCACCCGAGCGCGCCCGGCTGGCTGGACCGCGCGCTGCGGGAGTTCCGCGTCCTGCTGCTCGACCAGCGCGGCACGGGCCGCTCGACGCCCGTCGGCGCGCTGCCCGGCCGCACGCCGGCGCAGCAGGCGCAGTACCTGACGCACTTTCGCGCCGACTCGATCGTTCGCGACGCCGAGTGGATCCGGCGCGAGCTCGACTTGGAGCGCTGGAGCGTGCTCGGGCAGAGCTTTGGCGGCTTCTGCGTGATGTGTTACCTGTCGATCGCCCCCGAGGGACTGCGCGAGGCGTTCATCACGGGCGGGCTACCGCCGCTCGGCGAGCGCATCGACGACGTCTACCGCGCGACGTACGAGCGCGCCCTGAACCTCGGGCGCGCCTACTACGAGCGCTACCCGAACGATCGCGAGCGCGTGCGGGCGCTGCACGCGCGCCTCAAGGCAGGCGACCTGCGCCTGGCGTCCGGCGACCGCCTGACGTCGCGGCGGCTGCGCCAGCTCGGCGCCGCGCTCGGGATGAGCGCCGGAGCCGACACGCTGCACTACCTGCTCGAGCTGCCGGCCGATTCACCGGCGTTCCGACACGACGTCGACGGCGCGCTCGGCTTCGCCCGCAATCCGCTCTACGCGATCCTGCACGAGTCAAGCTGGGCCGACGGCGGCCGCACGCGCTGGTCGGCGCAGCGCCTGTTGCCCGCGGACCTCGACACCGAGCCCGAGCTGTTCACCGCCGAGCACGTCTACCCCTGGATGTTCGAGGAGTACGCGGCGCTGGCGCCGCTGCGCGAGGCGGCCGAACTGCTCGCCGAGCACGACTGGCCGCGTCTGTACGACCCGGCGCGGCTGGCCGCCAACGAGGTGCCGGTGGCGGCGGCGATCTACGCCGACGACCTGTACGTGCCGCGCGCGTTCTCCGAGCAGTCGGCCGCGCAGATCCGTGGGCTGCGGCCGTGGCTGACCAACGAGCTGCACCATGACGGCGTGCGGGTCGAGGGCGAGCGCGTGCTCGGGCGGCTCGTCGACATGGCGCGCGGTCGCATCTGAGTCCGCTCGTGAGCGCTGCCCCGATCCTCGTCGGCGGCGAGGCCCTGTATGACCTCGTCGCGCATGCCGACGGGTCGCTCGAAGGCCATCCCGGCGGCGGCCCGTTCAACACCGCCCGCACGATCGGGTGCCTGCGCCAGCCGGTGGCGTATCTCGGACGGCTGTCCACGGACCGGCTCGGCGCGATGCACGAGCGGATGCTGCTCGACGCGGGCGTCGATCTGTCCGCGACGCAGCGCACGGACGCGCCGTCGACGCTGGCGCTCGCGAGCCTCGACGGCGACGGGGCGGCGAGCTACAGCTTCTACGCGGCGGGCACCGCAGCGCCGGGCCTGACGCCGGCCGCCGCGCTCGCGTCGCTGCCGATCGAGGTCGCGGCGCTGCACGTGGGGACGCTCGGGCTCGTGCTCGAGCCCGTCGCCGCCGCGCTGGAGGCGGTCGTCGCGCGGCTCGCCGGGCGGACGATGGTCGTCGTCGACCCCAACTGCCGGCCATGGGTCATCGACGCGCCCGACGTCTACCGCCTGCGCCTGGAGCACGTGTTCGAGATGGCCGACCTCGTGAAGGTGTCCGAGGAGGACCTCGCATGGCTTGACCCTTCGCGCTCGGCGCTCGAGGCCGCGCGGGCGCTGCTCGATTTCGGCCCGAAGGTGGTGCTGCTGACGCAGGGCCCCGCCGGATCGACGATCGTCTCCCAGCGCGGCGACACCCCGGTCCCCTCGGTGCCGGTGGACGTCGTCGACACGATCGGCGCCGGTGACGCGTTCAGTGGCGGCTTTCTCGCGTGGTGGAGCTCGCACGGGCTGGGCAGCGACGACCTCGCGCGCGACGGCCTCGTGGTGGAGGCGGCGCGCTTCGCGGCGATGGTGGCGGCGCGGACGGTGGGCGTCGCGGGCGCGTCACCGCCGGCGCTGCCGGCGGATGCGCCGATGCCGCTGGATCTGCGCAGCCTGTAGGACCGCTCAACAGACCGGCGGCGGCGGCCGAACGGGACGGACGTGTCCGCGCCTATGCGCCGGGCTGCTCGTCGAAGATCGCGGCGATCTCGTCGAGCGCCGCCTGCTCGGCTTCGCTGACGGGTTCGCCACGGCGCAGCAGGCCGCCCTCGCGGTGCGCGCCGGCGGCGGTCTCGGCGAGCGAGTAGACGAAGCGCTTGTACTCGACGACCTCGTCGCCGTCTGCGACCCGCTCGAGGATCGCGATCGCCTCGCGCAGCGCGGCGGGCGCCTCCTGGGCGAGATCCTTGCCTGCCCTGCGCTGCGAGGCGTCGGGCGCGGGCGCGGTCGCGAGCAGCGCGCGCATCAGCTCGCCGTCGTGCGTCTCGCGCGCGGCGGCGTACGCCTTGGCGACCGCCATCGTCTCGCGCACGCTGCCTCCGCGGTCCGCTGCGATCACCTTCATCGCCGCGAGCAGCGGAGCGCCGACGACCACGGACCATTCCTCGGCGTTGAAATCGGCCTTGCCGGTCATCCGACCTCCTCCTCGGTGTGCGAGACAAGGTAGTCGTCGGGGGTGGGTGGACTTTGGTGTCCTGAGGACACTCAACTCCACCCACCCCTCGACGCGATGGGCTCGGACGTCCCCGGGCGGACTCAGTACCCGCCGCGCCAGTTGCCGCCGGCGGGCTTGGGCGGCAGCACGTCCCATCCGTCCGTGACGTGCACGACGATGTCGTTCTCCGCCCAGGCCGTGCGCGCCCGGCCGCTGAACGTGAACGTGATCTCCGTCGATCCGGTCTGCGTCAGCTCGACGCCGTAGACGTGGTCGACCTCGATGTCGCCCGCCTTGAGCATGTTGTGGGCGCGCTCCTTGTCGGAGCCCGACTCGTAGCGACCGGGGAGCTTGACTGGCATGCGGCGCTTCCTTTCGCGGGGGACGCTCGCGCGCAGCGACCCTACTCCCAGCGCGACCCGATCGCCAACCTTAAGCGGCGCCGCGCCGGGCGCCGGCCCGCCGTCAGGTCAGGTCAGGTCGCGGCGGCGCAGCAGCAGCGCTCCCGCGGCGAACAGGACCGTCACCCAGCCGAACATCACGAGCGCCGCCACGCCGGGGTCGAGAAAGTCGGTCTCGCCCTCGTCGAAGCTGACGTCGACGATGCCGCTGGGCGCGCCGTTGATCGGCGTGTACTTCGCAACGTCGGGCGCGAGCCCGAACAGCGTGAACTCGACGGCGAACGAGTAGAGCAGCAGCCCCACGATCGCAACGACCTGGTTGCGCACGATCGCGCCGACGCAGACGCCGAACGCCCCGAGGTACGCCGACACCACGAGGTTGCGCCACATGATGTCCAGCAGGTCGGAGAACGGCAGCGTCGTCAGCCCGCGGCTGGACAGGATGATCGTGCCGACGAGCATCAGCATCGCGGTGACGACGAACGACACCACGATGCCCGCCACCGCGTAGGAGAGCGTCTTGGCGACAAGCAGCTTCAGGCGGTCCGGCGCGGCGAGCACGGTGCTCGTGATCGTCCGGTGGCGCCACTCGCCGGCCATGCCCATCGCGCCGAGCAGGAGGATGAACAGGCCCGTGAAGTCGCCCGCGAAGGTGAATCGCACGCTCTCCTCGTCGAACTCATCGGTCAGCAGCGTGTTGAGCACGAGCAGCACGAGCGAGAGCCCCACCGCGGAGCCGACGAGCGCGATGAACGTCCGCGTCGTGCGCAGCTTCAGCAGCTCGGCTTGGAGCAGCGCCTTCATGGCTTGCGATCCGCCGTCAGGGCCATGAACGCCTGCTCGAGCGAGCGAGCGCGGGGCGCGAGTCCGAGCACCGTCAGCTGGGCCTTGGCCGCGATCTGGCCGACCTGGCCGGGCGTCAGCCCCGGGACGACGAGCTTGTCGCCCTCCCGCGTGACGGTGGCGCCCGCCGCCTTCAGCGCGGTTGCGAGCGCGTCCGGATCCTCGGCGGTGACCTCGGTCGCGGGGCCATCCTCGCCGCCGAGCACGGTCTCCAGCGTCCCAATCGCGCGCAGCTCGCCGTTGGCGATCACGATGACGTCGTCGACGGACTGCGCGACCTCGGCGAGGAGGTGGCTGGAGATCAGGACGGCGCGGCCTTGCGCGGCCTGCTCGCGCACCATCCCGCGCATCCAGGCGATGCCGGGCGGGTCGAGGCCGTTGGTCGGCTCGTCGAGCAGCAGGACCTCCGGATCGCCGAGCAGCGCGGCGGCGATGCCGAGGCGCTGCTTCATGCCCATCGAATAGCCCTTGACGCGGCGGTCGGCGGCTTCGGTGAGCCCGACCGCCAGCAGCACCTGTTCGACGCGGGCGGCCGGATGCTGTCCCGTCGCCACGAGCACGCGCAGGTGGTTGCGGGCGCTGCGGCCGGGATGAAAGGCGGCGTCCTCGAGCACCGCGCCGACGGTGGCGCTCGGATGCTCGAGCTCCTCGTAGCGCTTGCCGCTGAAGGTGGCCGTGCCGGCCGTCGGGTGGATCAGGCCGAGCAGCGCGCGCAGCGTCGTGCTCTTGCCGGCGCCGTTGGGACCCAAGAAGCCCGTGACGCGGCCCGCCTCAACGTCGAAGCTGAGGTTCTTGACGGCTTCGACGCGGCCGAAGCGCTTGGAGAGGTCTCGAACCTCGACGGTTGGCATCGCGGCGCATCATGGCGCATCACCGCGCGGCACGGGGATGCCCTGCTGTGTATCGACTACTGCAAACCGGTGCATCGAACGTGCGCGTCACACGGCGATGGCGCCGCCCGGGCTATGCCTCGCAAAGCTCGCGCTCCAGCGGCGTGCGAAAGCGCGGGGTGACGCGCACCGCGCCGATCCACTCGCGCAGCTCCTGCGCCCCGGCGGCGATCGCGGCCGCCGCGTCGGCGCCGGGATCCTCGAGCAGGCCGAGCGCGATCTCGCCGTCGGCACGCTGCGCCCAGCCGCCGACGATCCGCCCGTTCCACCACACGGTCGGCCCGATGTTGCCGCTGCGATCGATCAGCCGCGCGCGGTGCAGGCCGAGGTACCAGTCGCGCGCGGTCCAGCCCATCGGCGCGGGGTCGAGCGCCGGCAGCAGCGCGGCCCACGGCTCTGCCGGCGCCGCCACGGGCGCCTCGTCGTCCGCGAGCACGAGCCCGGTCGCCCCGCCATCCAGCGTGACCTCGACGGGAGCCACCCGCGCGAGCGCGCGCTCGAGCAGCGCCGCGGTCCACCCCGTCCACCACTTCAGATCGGCGTATGTCCCCGGGCCGAACGCCCGCAGCCAGCGGCGCACGAGCGCGGCCGCCGCCTCGTCGGTGTCGAGCGCCTCCAGGCCTCCGGGCAGCCAGTGCTCCATCGGCACCCAGCGATACAGCGTGCTCGTCCACGACCCCAGCGGGCGGCCGCGCACGATCCGGCCCTCCGCCGCGAGCAGAAAGAGGACCCGCGACCCGACCGCCGCCGTCGCGGCGTAGGGCTTGTCCTGCGCCATCGTGAGCTTCTCGCGCAGCGCCGGGACGTCCTGCGACAGCTCGGTCGCCTTGGCCTGGCCGCGGGCGGCGAGCGCGCGCACCGTGTCGCGCATCGCGGCCTGCAGCCAGCGCTCGCCGTCGCCGGTGACACCGCCGGCCTCGAGGTGCTTGATCAGCAGCGCGCGCTGGACGGGCACGAGCGCGCGCGTCGAGGACGCCTGCACGATCGCCGCGAGCTCGACCGGCACGACGAACATCGTGCGGCGCATGCCCAGCAGCCGCACGAGCGAGCGCTCGTCGTAGAGCGCGTGCTCGACCGCCGCAGGCGTCAGCGCCCGCACGCGCGCCCGCGCCGCCAGCATGACGGTCGCCGGGTCGGTCGCGTGCAGCCCCGCGACC
>Ga0136633_1001830_pt1 | contig 15210 bp, 11 predicted proteins | sample AntDrymeUQ832206_2_FD_105494 | JGI IMG/M metagenome (GOLD analysis project Ga0136633, IMG submission 105494) | Polar desert sand microbial communities from Dry Valleys, Antarctica - metaG UQ83 (22.06) | ecosystem: Environmental > Terrestrial > Soil > Desert | place: Antarctica: Dry Valley...
ACGGCCTGAACGGCGCCGGGTCGTCGACGGTGTCCAAGCCTGGCGACCCCCTCACGTTCATGGTCTTCGCGGGACCGCCCGCGCCGGGCACCAACGCCGCGCACCTGCGCGTCGAGCTGGTCAACAACACGAGCGGCGAGGTGCGCTTCCCCGGCGGCCTCGTGGTGCGGGTCATCCTCCGCGACGGCCGGCGGACCCAGGTCGCGCTGGCGCGCCACCCCGCCACCAGTCTTGCCCCCGGGGCCGGTCTGCAGGCGGAGACGACCGCTCCGCTGCCCGGCTTCGGCCAGTACTCGGTGTCGGCCTTCACCGTCGCCCAGGTCGCCGGCTGACCGCCGTTCCGGGGAATCAACCGTGCCGGAGAATCAACCGTTCCGGAGAATCAGTACTCGCTCGCCGCGATCGGCTCGGAACCCTTGGCCCTGGGCGGGCTGACCTGCACGACCGCCACCCGGGTGCCCACGCCGACGAGTGAGAACAGCTCGGCCTCGTTCTCCTCGGTCATGCGGATGCAGCCGTGGGACTCGCTGTAGCCGATCGACCCGCGGTTGGCGGTGGCGTGGATGAGGATGGCCGGGGCGTCGAGGCGGAGTGCCCTGGTGCCCAGGGGATTGTTTGGCCCGGGGCCGATGACGGCGGGGAGCCCTCGCGCCCAGGCGCTGCCGGGGTTGTGCCAGGACGGGTTGACGAGCTTCTGGGTGATCCGGTGCACGCCTTCCGGCGTGAGGAAGCCTTTGGCGCCAGTGGCGACGGGCCACTGCTTCACGATCTGGCCGTTCTCGTACAGGTAGAGCTGGTTCTCGCCGGCCCGCACCAGGATCACCTTCGACATGGTCGGGTCGGCTGCGGCCTTGAGGGGCCGGGCGACGAGGCGGACCGTGGCATCGCCCAGGGCGACACCGTCCATCACCGCCCGCTTCGACGCCTCGACGTCGATCTCCTTGCCCGCCTTTTCGGGGACGATCTTGACCCAGCCGGTGGAGACGTCGATGTCGGCGTCCTTGGGCGGGGTGCCGGTCAACTTGCCGGCGTCGGCGACCACCTGGTCGAGCTTTCCGGGGCCCCACCCCGGCTTCAGCTCGATGAAGGGCGCGCCGCCGGAGGAGAACACCTGCGAGGAGACACGGGACACCACGTTGCCGCCACTGCGTGAGCTCATGGCCCTGCGGACCGCAGCGGGCACGTCGACCTGGTATCCCAGATCCCACGGGGTGCTCTGGGTCTCGTAGGTGTCCACCGTCAGCCTGATAGGGCGGCGGAGGGGGGTCTCGACCTGAGTCCGCACCCGGGCGACGGCATCGTCGAAGCGGAGGCCGCCGACGTCGACGCCCTGGATGAAGGCGCCCGAGGGCAGCGTGCTGCGGGCGTGACGGTCGACCGCAAGAGCGCCGAAGACCCCGGCCAGGACCAAGGCAAGCGTCACCGGCATGACGATCGCGATGACGACGGTCCGCCTACTCATGCGGCAGAAACTATCCCAGGCCAGACGTCGCCCGTGACCGGCCCGGGAGCAGGTTGCGCAGGGTTTCCAGCTCCTCGATGCGGAGCGCCTTGGCCGCCAGGAGGAACGCCACGCCTCCGGCCAGCACCCCGGCGACCAGCTGCACCAGGGCCCGCTCCCCGCTCGGGTCCATCACCGCGTCGACACCCTGGAGGGCGGCGACCATGGCCACGGCAGCCACCACCGAGGCGGCAGCCGCCCGCCCCAGCGCCGCGAAGGTGCGGCCGGTGTCGAGCCCGCCGATCCGCCGGGACAGGAGGATGCCGGCGAGGAGGGCACCGCTGACGTAACAGAGGGAGTGGGCGAAGGCCAGGCCCTGCACCCGGAAGGCGGGGAAGAAGACGAGCGAGAACACCGCATAGACGGTGTTGAGAACCACGTTCACCAGCGTCGGCGTCCTGGCATCCTGGCGGGCGTAGAAGGCCCGGAGGAGCAGCAGATAGAAGGAGAACGGGACCAGGCCGATGGCGAACATCTGGAGCACCTCGGCCACCAGCTCGCTGCTCTCGGCGCCCATCACCCCGTGCTCGAGGAGAGTCGTGACCAGTGGCCGGGAGAGTACGAGGTACCCCGCTGTCGCCGGAAGGAGGAGGAGGCCCATCAGCCGCATTGCGCTGCCGACTGACGCCCGGAAGCCGTCTTCGTCACCCTCCACCGCCTGGGACGACATCCGGGGCACGAGGGCGGTCATGATCGACACCGCGGCGATGCCATAGGGCAGGTTGAAGAAGGCGAAGGCGATGAACATCGCCGTCACGCCGCCCCTCACGCCCTTGGCGAGCACGAGGCCGACGCTGAAGCTGAGCTGGTTGGCCACCACGTACCCCAACGTCCACAGGGACAGCCGGGCCAGCTTGCGCACCGCCGGATGGCGGAAGTTCGGCCGCCAGCGCAGCTTGCCCGGGAGCCGGCGGACCGCAGGCCAGTGGGCCAGGGCCAAGATGGCGACGCCGCCGGTGGTGCCCAGGCCCAGGAGCAGCTTCTGGGCCAACGACGCCGGCTCGTCCCGTACCAGCGGGACGAAGGTTGCGAACCCCACCAACGAGGCGATCACCACCAGGTTGTTGGCGATGGGGGCGAACATCGGCACCGCGAAACGGTCGTGGGCGTTGAGCAGGCCGCCGGCGATGGACGCGATGCCGTAAAAGGCGATCTGAGGGGCGAAGATGCGTAGCAGGAACGTGGCCACCGCCTGCTGCTCGGCCTGGGCGGCCCCGGAGTCCCGGAACGTGAACAGCCGGATGATCCACGGTGCGCCCACGACCACGAGCACGGTGATGGCCAGCACGGCCACGATCGACGTGGTCACCAGGGCGGACACGGACTCCCACCCCTCGTCGTCGCGCTTCTTGCGCAGCTCCTCGACCAGCACCGGGATGAAGACCGACGTCAGGACCCCGCCCAGGATCAGCTCGTAGATCACGTTGGGCATGGTGTTGGCGATGTTGTAGGAGTCGGATAGCTGTCGCTCCGTCACCCCCAGGGCGTAGGCCAAAGCCACCAGGCGGCCGAGCCCGGTGATGCGCGACAGCGTCGTGCCCACGGCCATGACCACCGCCGACCGGCCGAGGTTGGGCGGGAGGCCGTCGTCCGAGCCGGGATCCTCCTCGTCCTGGGCCATCGGCGGCGAGGCTACCGGCGGATCGCCGAGGTGCTACATCCGCCGCAGCGCGACGTCGTCCACCTGCGCCCGGAGACTGGTCGTCAGCGACACCAGCACGTCGATGCTGATGGAGGTGCCTCCGCCGGCGGTGGCGGTAGCGGTCAGCTGCTGCCACGACCCCGTGGCCGTCACCACCGACGTCCGGGCCTGCACGAGTCGAGACCCGCGGTACTCCCGCAGCCGGAGGGTGACGGTACGGCCCGCGGGGGCCTTGACCCATGCCGAACCGGCGTAGACCCCGGCCGCCGAGGACCCCACCGAGTTCGGCGAGTCGTCGAGCACGGCGTCACCGGTCGACAGCTTCCGGCCTATCTCGGCCGAGCACCCTCCGCCGTGGGCCACCCTGCACGTGCGGGCCAGCGTCGTGCGGCTGTCCCCGGTGCCCCATCCGCCGAGGCCGGTCTCGAACCCCGGGTTGGCGACGAGCTGGCCCGACGGCGGGAGCGTGGTCGAGGTCGTGGATGTGGTCGTCGTGGCCGGCGGCACGGTGGTGGTCGTGACGGGACCGTTGACCGCGTAGGACGTGGTCGACCCCGGCAGCGAGGAGACGTCGACCGCCTCGAACATGGATCCGGGGACGTTGCGCAGTCGGTTCAGGTCGTCGTCGTTCCAGCCAGGGTCGGGCGCGCCGCTCATGAACCACGACGACCCGTTGTCGGCCAGGACCATCCCGTGCTTCTTGAGTGCCCGCAAGATGACCTGATTCTCGGCGGAGTACCCGCTGATGTCGAAGCCCGCCTTCAGCCGGAACCACGCCCCCATCGGCGGGTCGGAGGTACCCCCGGTGGCGGCCTTGTGGCTGGCCGGCCACACGTAGGCGTTGGCCGTGCGGGGAGCGGTGAAGCGGATGACATGGTCGATCGTGCCGGAGGCAACCTCGTCGTACCGGACGAGGCCGGGGAGAATGGGCAGGCCGGCCGCGTCGCCTGACGTCCACCCCGCGGGGCGCATGGCGTTGGAGCGCAGGTCCCACGTGGCGCCGGAGCCGGCGGACCACGAGGCGCCACCGTTCTGGGGATATGCGCTGTACAGCTCCCAGAGGCGGCAGGCGTCGCGATCGACCACCAGCACGTGGCGGTCGCCGCTCGACGCCGGCCCGCCCTCGATGGGAGCACTGGGCGGGATCGGATAGGGGCCGGCGTCGCTCTCGTCGGCGTAGTCAAAGCTGACCGGCACCCGGGGTTGGGCACCCGACACCGTCGTGAACGGGATGCCGATGGGGCCGCCGTCCCACGTGCCGCTGCCGAAGTCGGCCTTCAGCCGGGCCGTCGTGCCGGCGCTCGCCACCCACGTGGAGGACTGCGCATGGGCCGGGAGGGCGGACACGTCGGCGTGCCAGAACGAGTCCGCCGGGAACGTCGGGCACGCAGGAGCACCCGGAACGGGAGTGGCCTGGCTAGGCGGGATGAACTGGATGGCGGAGACGAGCGCAACCGCGACCAGCGCGGCGCCAGGTCGGCGGGGAAACGTCGTGCGCATCCTGACGCCGTCGTCATTCGCGGGCATTTCCTTGAATGGGTCCGGGAGAACGCGACCCTCGCCCATGGATTAGACGGAGGCTCGTCCACCGGAGACCACGAGGAGACCGCCCGGATGTCGTATCACGCGTTTGCGACCGCAACAGGGCCTCCCTGGGCGCGACCCTGTTCGGCGCTCTTGTCGAGCACGACAGCGACGCCAACTTCCTGCCCATCAACGACGCAGACAACCTGCTCCACCTGGGGCTGGGACAGGCGATGGTCGCCTTGGTCGGCACCCGCCTCTCGAGCGGTGCTCCGAACCGGTGACATCCTGTGCGACATACGACACGACGTGTCACCGGTACGCAGGTGGCGACGTGCGACCTAGTCTGCGGGCTCGCGTCTCCGCGCGGGTGTAGCTCAATGGCAGAGCCCCAGCCTTCCAAGCTGGTTATGCGAGTTCGATCCTCGTCACCCGCTCCACCCATTTGAATCGCCCGTCGGGGAGGGGGGATTTGAACCCCCGGCCTCCTGCCCCCAAAGCAGGTGCGCTACCACTGCGCCACTCCCCGTGTCCGTGTATGCCCTCTGACCTGGGCTTTTGCGCTTCCGGAGGCGAGCGATGCCGCGGTCAGAGGTCACGGGCACAATCGTAAACGACATCAAGGCGCGGCAAGGAGACTTCGACTCGGACCATCGGGACCAACCGGAACGCCCCTCCTGCGCCGGGAGCAGCACGACCTTGCCGGGCCGAGGGCATAAACTCGGTGTCAGGCAGACGGTCCATCACGAAAGGCGGTCATCATGCCTGTGGAGCCTCTGCAAGCCGCAGCGTCCCGGCTACTCCGGGCGGCCGGGATGCACGTGGTCGTCAGTGAGCTTGCGGTCGCCGTCGAGGGCGCCGCGCCGCTCGAGGCGGCGTTCCGGGAGCGTCTCGGCGAGGTCGACGACTTCGCCGGCCACGTCGGACTGGAGGTGTGGAAGGACGACCGACGACCCGGTCGGTACCTGCAGGTCACCTGGTGGGAGTCGCCAGCCGCCTTCCACAGCTACATGCGATCCGACGCGCATCGCCGCTCCCACGCGCGCATCCCGGTGGACCCGGTCCGACCGACCGGCGTGCGCGTCGACCGTTTCTCGCTCCTGGCCACCTGAACCGGATGGAGAACCTGCTCAACAAGTACCTCGCCACCCTTGACCCGGCGGACATGGCGACGGGCAGACGGCTGATCACCCGGTCCCTCGACCAGGGCACCGCCCCAGAGGCCGTGATCGACCAGGTCCTCGTGCCGGCCCAGGTGGAGGTGGGACGGCGGTGGCAGGCGAACGAGTACACGGTCCCCCAGGAGCATGCTGCGACCGCCGTCACAGATGCGGTGCTCGCCAGCATGGCGGCCCGGACTCCCGGTGACCGCAGCATCCCGGGTCGGATCGTGGCGTGCTGTGTCGAGGGCGAGTGGCACACGCTGCCACTCCGCATGCTCACCGACAGCCTCACCATGCACGGCCACGACGTGGTCTTCCTGGGGCCGTCCGTGCCGGCGGCCCAGCTCGCCGGCTTCCTCCGTGAGGTCGACCCGGTCGCGCTGCTCGTCAGTTGCACCGCCGCCAGCGGGCTGGTCGGCGCACGACGGACCATCGAGGCCGCCCACGCCGCCGGCGTACCCGTCCTCATCGGCGGCCGTGGTATCGGAGTCGACGGCACCCGGGCCGACAACCTGGGAGCCGATGCCTGGACGACGAACGTGACCGGCGCGGAAGCGGTGCTCGCCGCGTGGGCCCGTCGTCGTCCGGAGCTGTCCCATGCGTGCGACGTCGAGCCCGAGGAGGCGGGGCTCGAGCACCCCCGACCATCGCTGGTCGACGACTGCCTCAGCGTGCTGCTCGAGCGTCAGCCTGAACTCCGGGCGATGACCGGCCCTCAGATGGAGCGCACCCGCGAGGACCTCGCCTTCATCATGCAGTTCTGCTCGGCGGCGTTGGTCTGCCGTGACCCGACAGTGCTCGACGACTTCACCGTCTGGCTCCGCGACCTGCTCGCCCCACGCGGCGTGCCGGCGACGTCGATCGTCGCCGGTTACGACGCCATCGCCGAGGTGCTGGCCGGCGACTTTCCGGTGACGGTCCGCATGCTCGCCGCATCGTCGGAGACCATCGCCACCACGCCGCCCACCGCCTGAGGACCCGACCCGGCCGGCTCCGTACCCGCCGCGGTCGAGACTGCGGCGGGTAGCACGTCGAGGGGGATCTCGAACCAGAAGGTGCTGCCCGTGCCGAGCGTGCTGGTCACCCCGATGCGCCCGCCCATGGCCTCCACGAGCAGGGAGGAGATCGCCAGACCGAGACCGGTCCCCCCGAATCGGCGGGTGACCGAGGCGTCGGCCTGGGTGAAGGGCTGGAAGAGTCGCCGACTGTCCTCGTCGGCGATCCCGATGCCCGTGTCGACGACCTCGAAGCGAACGACGTCGCCCGCGGTACGGCGGACGAGCGAGAGCAGCATCTCCACGCCGCCCGTGTCGGTGAACTTGACGGCGTTCGACACCAGGTTCAGCATGATCTGGCGCAGCCGCCCGGCGTCGCCCCATACCCGCTCAGGCACGTCGGGCTCGCATCTCCAGGACAGGCGCAGCCCTTTGGCCTGTGCCCGGTCGGTGAGCATCCCTCCCACATCGTCGACGATCGGCCGGAGCTCCATCTCGGCCAGTTCGAGATCGAGCCGGCCCGCTTCGATCTTCGAGAAGTCGAGGATGTCCCCGATGATCGCCAGCAGACTGGTGGCCGCCCGACCGACGCCCTCGGCGAACCGGCGCTGGATGGGGTCGAGGTCGGTCTCGAGCAGCAACTCGTTCATGCCGATCACGACGGTCATCGGCGTCCGGATCTCGTGGCTCGTGTTGGCCAGGAACTGCGACTTCAGCTCCGACGCTACGACCGCCTCGTCCAGAGCGGCGGCCAGGGCCGCCTGGGTCGTCTTGCGGGCGGTGACGTCGTTCACCACGGCCAGGCCCTCGAGGCCGTCACCGGCGGCCATGTCAGTCGACCACGACACGAAGAGGTGGGCCGACAACTCGCTCCCGTCGCGACGGCGCAACGTGGCGTCGTACTCGGCGCGCTGTCCCGCCACCGGCGCGCTCAATGGCGAGACGGTGATCTCCCGTCCCCAGTCCTGCACGACCGCGAACAGCGACACGCCGATCATCTGCTCCACGTCGTAGCCGAGCATGTCCGCGATCCGGGCATTGACGAAGGTGGTGCAGTAGGCGGTGTCGAAGGTCCAGACCCCCTCCTGCATGGTCTCGACGATGCCCCGGAACCGCGTCTCGCTGCGTTCACGCGCGTGAGCCGCCTCCGCCGCCTCGGTGATGTCCTGGCAGGTGCCGTGCATGCGCGGCCCGACACCCTCCTGTGCACCGCGCGTGACCTCGCCTCGGCTGCGTATCCAGCGCACGGAGCCGTCGTCCAGGATGACCCTGAAGTCCGTCGAGAAGCCGCGTGCGCCATGGGTGATCCGGGCGAGCGCGTCGTCGATGCGGTGCCGGTCATCCGGATGGACCCGTGTCGCGAAGGTGTCGAACGACGCCGGCGCATCGGGCGGCAGACCGAGGATCTGGAACATTTCGTCGGACCAGTCGCCCGGCCCCACGGCGGCGGCGTCCCAGTCCCAGCTGCCGATCATGGCCAGATGCTGGGCCTCGGCCATCATGGCTTCCCGCTCGCCGACGCGTCGTCGCAGGGACTCGTTCAGCCGCCATGCGGTGACCCCGACGGCACTCATGGCCAGAATCGAAGACCCATGGATCGCCGCCCACAACCACGGGCGCTCCCAGGCGTCGCGATGACTGTACAGATCCTGGGGTGAGAGAACGCCCATCACGCCGTGGTGGAGGAACACAAAGCCGACACCCACCAGGAAGGGCGCCCAGTCCTGGTACAGCGTGACCACGCCGATCATGACGAAGAAGTGGAAGTGGGCCTCGGTCGCCCCACCGGAGAGGTGGACGAACACAGCCGAGGCGGCCATCAGACCCAGCGATGCGTAGACGGTGCTCCTCCGTCGCCTCGCCGTACTGAGTTGGGCAGCCAGCGCCGGGGCGGCCACCAGGCCGGCCTCGAGCAGCGCATGGAGCGGGGCCTTCCCGCGAGCCAGCGCGAGAAGGGCAAGGGCGGGAACGTGGAGCCACAGCAGGCGGAGGATGCCGCCGTGGCGGCTCCGCCACACGTCATCGGGGAGCGAGTCACCGACCGGCAGCAGCGCACGGAACCGTGACCCGACGCCCGCCGGCCCGGCGACCTGAGGAGTCATCGTTGTTCTGAGATCGACCGCCGCAGATCGCGACTTGAGACGAGTTGTCCACGGGTGGACAACTCTGTGGTTCCGCCCACTGGCCGGCGCCGACGGGATCCACGGGACCCGGCGATGCGATAGTGCGCAACGATGCATTCCCGGCAGAGATCCGTGCTGTTCGTCGTATTCGCGGTCACCGGCTTCTCCGCGCTCACCCTGCAAGTGGTCTGGCAGCGGGTCATCTCGCTGCACGCGGGCGTCGACCTGTTCTCTTTCACGACCGTGATCGCCGCCTTCCTCGCCGGCCTCGGCGTGGGCAGCCTGGTCGGTGGTGTACTCGCCGACAGGCTGGGGCCCCGCCGCTCGCTCCTGGCATTCGCGGCCTCCAACGCCGGGATCGGAGTCTTCGCCTGGTTCAGCCTCTGGCTGTTCTACGACGTCTACAAGTCGGCGGTCCCCCATCTCGAGGGGACGCTGGCCGCCTTCGCCTTCCACTTCGTCCTGCTGATCGTGCCCACCACCCTCATGGGGCTGTCACTGCCCCTCGTGTCCCGGGGCGTGGTGGACCGCGTCGACGACGCGGGCCCGTTGGTGGGGCGCCTGTACGCAGCGAACACCCTCGGCGCCGGTCTCGGGGCGGGGATTTCCGGGTGGATCCTTATAGGGAGCCTCGGCTTCGTCGGGGTCGTCCGCCTGGCCGGGACGCTCAACCTCCTGGCTGCGGTGTGCATCCTCACCCTGTGGCGGACCGCGGCCCGGGCCACGGCCGACCTGCCCGCCGCCGAGAACGTCGTGCCGGCCACCACCCCCGGCCGCACGTGGCCGTGGTTCGCCGTCTACGGCCTGACCGGCGCAGTGGCCCTGGGGCTGGAGATCGTCTTCTTCCGTCTGGTGGACGCCCTGATGCGGTCGAACTCCTACACGTTCGGCCATGTGCTGTCGCTCTACCTCGTGCTCTTCGGCATCGGCGCCGCGGTGGCATCGCGCTATGTCGGCCGCACGGCGAGGCCCGACCGCTGGTTCCTGGGCATCCAGTTCACGGTGGGGGTCCTCGCCCTCCTCGGCCCGCTCGTCCTCGTCGAGGCGCCCAAGCTGCTGGGGGTGTACGGCCCCTTCGAGAGCCACTTCGCCATCGACGGCTACAACGTCGGCGGCTACCGCTTCGACTCCGCCCGGGAGATCCTCCGGGTGGGCTTCGTCCACCTGTTCGGGCCCCTGCTGATCATGGGCGCGCCCGTACTGGCCATGGGCGCCTCGTTCCCCTTCGTCCAGCGCCTTGTGGCCGAGCGGGTCGACACCCTCGGGCGCCGGACCGGCCTGCTCCTGCTGGCGAACATCGCCGGCAACGTGGCCGGCACCCTGCTCGTGGGCTTCGTGCTCATCGACCGGCTCGGCGCATCGGGCACGCTCAGGCTTCTCGCCGGCCTTCTTCTGCTGCCCGGCCTGGCCGCAGTAGCCCTGGCCCCCCGTGAGCGCCGCCCCGCCCTAGGCGCGGGCGCGTTGGTCCTCCTGCTCGGGCTGGTGGCCGTCTTCCCCTCCAACTTCCGCCTCTGGGCGTACTTCCACAGCGCGCCCGAGGGCGAGTTCGCTCTGGCCGAGGACCGGGCCTGCGTCAACGCGCTGAAAAAGGTGGAGGGCGAGGACTTCCTCTTCATCAACGCCACCTCCCAGAACGGCTACCCGTTCGACGACTTCCACGTCCTCATCGGGCTCGTTCCTGCCCTGCTCCACCCCGATCCGCAGCGCGCGATGGCCGTGGGCCTCGGCATCGGCGCCACGCCCTATGGCATGTCGCGCGACCCTCGGCTCGGCCATCTCGACGTGGTCGAGATCTGCGGAGGCGAGATCGAGCTGCTGCGCGTGCTGGCCGCTCGCGGCGCGGTGGAGATGGACCGGCTGCTCGACGATCCCCGGATCGACATCCACGTGGGCGACGGCCGGAAGTTCCTGCTCTCATCCGATGACCGGTTCGACGTGCTGACCGTCGACGTGGTGCGGCCTCAAGCTGCGTTCAGCGGGAACCTCTACTCCGTCGAGTTCTACGAGCTGCTGCGCAGCCGCCTCGACACCGACGGCCTCGTCTCCCAGTGGCAGGCCACGCCCCGGGTGCTCAACAGCGCCACCGAGGTGTTCCCGCACGTGCTGCGGTTCACCGTCCCGAGCTACGACGGATCGCAGTTCATGGTGGCCAGCCAGCAGCCGATCGTCTTCGACAGAGCCGCAGTGCTGGAGCGCTTCCGGTCGATCCAGGCCACCAGCGCGTTCTCCCCCGCCCAGGCCGCATCCATCCTCGAGTTCCTGTCGACAGTGGAGCCGGGGGAGGTGTCGGTGGTCCGCAGGATCGGCGACGAGGGGCTGAACCACGACCTGGCGCCCCGGGACGAGTACTTCCTGAACAACTCCGCGAACGTGCAGATCCGGGGCTGAGGCCCCGCTAGCGCGACAGTGCGGACCGCGTCGTGCTCGCCGCCTTCCAGACCAGGGCGAACGCAGCCACTCCGCAGGTGCCGGCCAGGACGCCGACCCCGTTGGCGACGACGTCGAGGAACTGCACGGTCCTGGAGCTGGAGTACGTGCGCTGGGCCAGCTCGAGGGCGACGCTGCCGAGGAACACCGTCGCACTGGCGAAAGCCAGAGACAACCACGACCAGGCTGCGAGCCCGACCAGCAGCGCGGCGACCGCCCAGATGAGCACGTGGACGTCGAAGTCCGACCTGGACACACCCACGCGGCCGCCGGGCACGTCGACTCCGGCGGCACCGGCGGCGCGTGACACGCCGGCGTCGATGCGGGCCGAGAGCCGGCGGAACAGCCCCGGTGCCCGGTCCGACAGAAGGATGACAGCGTTCGCGGCGAAGGCGCCCAGGCTCAACAGCAGGGGAAGGACCCGCCATCCCCGGAAGGGACGGCCTCCCGGCCCGACGGGCGGAGGAGAGCTCACTCCGCTCCGGTTTCCTCCTCCTCCGGCTCCCGCTCCTTCCGGCGCACGAGGAAGCTGGCAAGGGACAGCAGGAGAATGACCCCGGCCAGCACCCCGATCTCGGTCATGGCGTTGTCGAAGGCGGGGTTGTCCGTGTCGTAAATCTCCTTCGACTCCAGCGTCAGGACCACGATCTCCTTGATCGAGGCGATGATGCCGACGATCAGGAAGGGCTCGGCAATGAGCTTCTTCTCCTTCATGGTGGCCCGGACACCCGCCAGCAGCTCGAGGAGGATGAAGACGAGCAGCAGGCCGTCGAGGGCGGTGGTGACACCTTTCTCCACCCCGTCGGCCACGTCCTTGGCCAGATGCCATGCGAAGGCGCCCAGGACCATGACCGCCCCCCCGGCGAGCAGCACGCCGGCGAAGGAATAGACCACGTTCTCAGCGATGCGCAGGACGCGGTCCGCGGGATCGGCGACGGGCTCGCGTTCTTCGGTCATCCGCCAAAGTTAGGCGTCCGGCCCACGGTCCCCGTGTGCATGACCGACAATGGGCGGTATGGCTCAGGCGGCATCATCGGTGGCTTCAGCCATCGTCGACAACGTCGCATCGGTGGTGCTCGGCAAGCGCGACGAGATCGTCCTGGTGGTGGCCGGGCTGCTGGGCGGCGGCCACGTGCTCCTGGAGGACGTCCCGGGCGTGGGCAAGACCCTCCTGGCCAAGAGCCTTGCCCGGTCCGTCGGCGGCACGTCGGGCCGGGTGCAGGGCACCGCCGATCTCATGCCGGCCGACATCACCGGCGTGACCGTGTACGACCGCTCCCGGGAGGAGTGGAACTTCCACCCCGGGCCGATCTTCCACAACGTGGTCCTGGTCGACGAGATCAACCGGGCCACGCCCCGGGCCCAGTCGGCCCTGCTGGAGGCGATGGCCGAGGACCAGGTGACCGTCGACGGCACCGCCCATCCCCTGCCCTCCCCGTTCTTCGTCATCGCCACCCAGAACCCCTATGGCGATGTCGGCACGTTCCCGCTCGTCGAGGGCCAGAGCGACCGGTTCGCGCTCGTCGTGACCATGGGCCTCCCCGGGCGGGAGGCCGAGCGCGCCGTCCTGCGGGGCGAGGGTGGACCACCGGCCCTCGACCAGCTCAAGGCGGTCGTCGACGGCGCCGAGGTGCTGGGCGCCATGGCCGAGGTCGATGCCGCGTACGTCGCCCCGGCGGTGGCCGACTACGTGCTGGACATCGTCGAGGCCACCCGCGCCCATCCTGACCTCGACCACGGTGCCAGCCCGCGCGCCGCCCGCACCCTCGTCCAGGTGGCCAAGGCCTATGCGGTCATCGGCGGACGCGACTTCGTAGCCCCGGACGACGTCAAGGCGGTCACGGTGGCCGTGCTGGCCCACCGCCTGGGCGCCGTGGCCCGGCGGGGCACCGACGCCACCCGCCGGCTGGTGGCCGACATCCTCGACGGCGTGCCGGCGCCGACGGCCTGATGCAGCCGCCGCCCACCGGCGGGTGGAAACGGCAGACCCGGGCGACGGCGGGCACGGCCGGCACCTTGCTCGTGGCCGGCGCCGGTTGGACGGCGTGGCTGGCGACGGCCTCCCGGCTGGCGCTGTTCGTGTGCTTCGCCGCCCTCCTGGCCCTCGTGCTCGACCTGTTGCTGGCGGTGGTGGCCACCCGCAGCGTCAGGGCGACGATCGACGACACGCCCACCGACGCGTTCGTCGGCGACTCCGTGGCGTTCAACCTCTCGGTCACGGGCCCCCACCTCCCGTTCAAGGTCCGGGCCTTCGCCGAGGGGACGTTCCTCGTGGCCACCCCACCGGCATCCGGCCGCCTCGTCGGCGTCGCCGACGTGCGGGAGCTGGTCACCGAGGTGGAGGTGGAGGTCGCCGGGTCGGGCCTGTGCGGACTCGTCACGTGCGCCCGCCGCCAGACGGTGGCGCTCCCCCGGCCGCTGGCCGTCGGCCCCCGCCCCGTCGCCCCGCCGCACCCCTTCCCCGAGCTGTTCGGTGCATGGGGCGAGGGGGCGCCGCGCCCGGCCGCGGTGGGCGACGTCGTGCGCGGCGTGCGGGACTACGTGCCGGGCGACCCGCTCCGCCGGGTGCACTGGCCCAATTCGGCCCGCCGGGGCGACCTGGTGGTCAAGGAGGTGGAGGAGCCGGGCGCCCCCCGCCTGGTCGTGGCCCTCGACCTGGGCGGGGGGGCGGCCGCCGGCGAGGCCGCAGCGGCGCGCGCAGCCTGGTACGCCTACGAAGCCCTGCGCCGGGGCTACGAGGTGGTGCTGGCGACCGCCGAGAGCGCCGGTTCGGTCACCGGCCGGGTCGGCCCGCCCACAGACGTGAATCAGCGCCTGGCCCGGGCGGCGCGCGGCAAGCCCCGCCTCCCCGCCGGCAGCCCCGCCCGGGCAGCCGTCGTGACCGTTACCCCGGAAGGCGACTCGTGGCCGTCCTGAGCGACGTGTGATGGGCGACGCAGCCCCGGTTCGGATGGGTCCCGTGGCGGCCGGGGCCATCGCGGTGGCGACCTGGTGCGGAGCTGCCGCCGGGGGCGGGGCAGGCGTGGGCGCGCTCGACGTGCCGCTCGTGGTGCTGGCGCCGGTGCTCGTCGCCGGTGTGGTGCTCACCTCGACCCGAAAGTCGCCGCAGGTGCTGCCGCCCGGCAAGGACGTGTTGGTGCTCACCGCCGTCACCGCCGCAGGGATCCTCGGGCTGTACCTGGCCGGCTGGACCACCCGTGAGCACGTGGTGGAGGTGGCCCGCCTGCTGCCCCTCGCCGTCGTCGCGCTGAGCGTCCTGTGGCCCGAGCCGAACGTGCTCCGGTACTCCCTGCTTCTCGCGGCCGCCACCCTGCTCGGCACGGTCGGCCAACCCGTGGGCTCCCGGGTGGCGGTGGGCGGTGCCCTGGTGGCCATCGCCGGCGCGTTGGTGGCCACGAACCGGCTAACAGCGTCCAGCGGACCCCGTCTGGGTGGTGCGGCGCCGGCCCGGGGGCGACGGGTGGCCGGCGAGGCGGTCGCGGTGCTGGCCATCGTCGGGCTGCTGGCGGCGCTCGCCGCGTCCCTGCTCCCCCCGCCGCCCGGCGACGGGGGTGGAGGGCCCGGCCGGCGCCCCGCCTCGCTTCCCCGGCCGGCCGCCCCGCCGGTGGAGTTCGACGACCGCCTCGACACCGCCGCAACGCCGAAGGGGCCCGGCGGCGACGTGGTGCTGCTCGTCGGCGCATCGAAGCCCGACCTGTGGCGGGCCACGACCTACGACCACTGGGACGGCGAGTCCTGGACACGGTCACCCGAGCGGCATGCGTCGATCGACACCTCGTCGACCGACACCTCGTCGACCGACACCTCGTCGACCGACACCTCGTCGACCGACACC
>Ga0136633_1001831_pt1 | contig 15201 bp, 13 predicted proteins | sample AntDrymeUQ832206_2_FD_105494 | JGI IMG/M metagenome (GOLD analysis project Ga0136633, IMG submission 105494) | Polar desert sand microbial communities from Dry Valleys, Antarctica - metaG UQ83 (22.06) | ecosystem: Environmental > Terrestrial > Soil > Desert | place: Antarctica: Dry Valley...
GAGTTACGGCGGCCATAGCGAACGGGAAACACCCGGACCCATACCGAACCCGGAAGTTAAGCCGTTCAGCGCCGATGGTACTGCACCCGAGAGGCTGTGGGAGAGTAGGACGCCGCCGGACATCTTTTGGTCGAGGGCCACCCGCAAGGGTGGCCCTCGATTCATTTGTGGGTTCATCCCCGCATTCTCGTGGACCAGTTGTCGTCCACTGTTCAGCAACGGCGCGGTCTTTCCACACGTCTCCTCGAGCCGCGGCGAAGCTGTCGTCACCCACCTCGATGCTCGTCCCCGAGGTGATGAGAGATGACGATGAAGGACGCGCCCCAGGCCGGCCCGGCCAACGAGGTCCGGCTGATCGGCCGGGTTTCGGGACAACCGGAGGAACGAGTCCTCCCCAGCGGCGACCGGTTGGTGTCGTTCCGGGTGGTGGTTGCCCGGGACCGACCACGTGGGCGCCAAAGCGTCGACGCACTGGAATGCGTCGCGTGGTCGGCCCGTAGCCGGCGCTCGGTGTCGCGCTGGGGGGACGGCGACACGGTGGAGGTGTCCGGCAGTCTGCGGCGGCGCTTCTACCGTGCCGGAGCGACCACGGTCTCGCGGGTGGAGGTGGAGACCTCCCGCGCGCGGATCATCCGTCGAGCAGCGACCGCATGAGCACACCCACGCTCGGCTTGGGCTGGAACGAGGTGGCCTTCTCCGGCAGCAGCCGGTCGCTCGAGACGATCCGCTCGACCAGATCGAAGTCGGGCGCCGGCATCAGCACCGCGACCCGGCGGCGCGGGGCCAGGCGCTCCAGGGTGTCCTCGACGGAGTGGTGGTAGCCCACCGGACGCGGCTTCCCGGGGATCCGGGGCAACAGTTCGTCGTGGAGCACCTCCACGGCCGCGCGGTGCCCCGTGAGGTGAAGCTCGAGCCGCGCCCACTTCCGGCCGTCGGTGGCCACCAGCGTGGTCGGGCCGAGCGCCGCTGTGGCGGCGGCCTCACTCGCGGGGACGAACTCGGCGAGTCCGGTGGCCGCGGTCTCGAGGTCGGAGAGCCGGGTCTGGGCCAGGGTCCGGTGGATGGCCCCGAGGAACAGTGGAGAGTCATCCTGGTCGACCAGCATCGCCAGACCGCCGTCCGCGCTGGTTCCGGGTCGCTGTTCTTGCAGGCGCAGGTAGGCCGCATAACGATGGTGGCCGTCCGCGACGAGAGGGCGTGCGTGCGCCAGATACTCGGCCAGCTCGGCCAGGAGTCGCGGTTCGCGGATCGCCCACAGCCGGTTGTGCCGGTCGCTGTGGTCGAGGAACTCCTGATCGGGGGCCGCGGCCATCACGTCGTGAACGAGGGCGCGCACGCGCGAAGGGCCCCGGTGGACCAGCAGGATCGGCGCCGGGTTCAGCTCCATCTCACCCATCCGGGTCGCCAGCTCCTGGGCCTGGGCGTCGTGAACCCCTTCATGGGGCAACACGACTCGGTCGTGCGGGTCCGAGGACCGCCGCGAGACGTCCAGGGCGCCGACGAGCCCGCGGACCGTCAGACCTCCCGAGGTGTACTCGTGGAGGTAGAGGGCGGGTTCCGCGTCTCGCGTCAGGTTCCCCTGCCGCTCCCAGCGAGACAGCCGCTTCGGCACGTCCTGGTAGGGCCGGGCGAAGGCCCGGGCAGACGCCGGATCACCGACGCGGTGAGGGGACAGCACGATGCCGCGGAAGGGGCCCAACCGAAACGGTCCGGCGGCGGCGGAGGGAGTTCCCGCGCCGGAGTGCATCGGGTCATCGTAGGGTGCCGGATCAGCGACCCGACCCGGAGGTGGCCCTTGCTGGCAGCGTCAGCGCGACCGCTCGTCGAGATGTACGACCTGGCGATGTTCGACCTCGACGGGGTCGTCTACATCGGTGACGACGCCGTGCCCGGGGCTCCGGAACATCTCACCCGTGCCCGCGCGGCCGGTGCCCACCTGGCGTTCATCACCAACAACGCGTCCCGTCCACCGGAATCCGTCGCGGACAAGCTGCGTGGCCTCGGAATCGACGCCTCGAGCCACGACGTCGTGACGTCGGCCCAGGCGGCGGCGCACGTCCTGCTGGAGCGGTTCGGTGACGGAGCGGCCATCGCGGTGCTGGGGGCGGCGGGCCTCGAGACGGCCGTCGCCGAAGCGGGTCTGGTCCCGGTCGCGGTCGCGGATGACCAGGCTGTCGCCGTGGTGAGCGGCTACGGGCCCGACGTTCCGTGGCGCGACATCATGCGGGCGGCAGTGCGGGTGCGCGACGGTCTCCCGTGGGTCGCCAGCAACACCGACCTGACGCTGCCCACTCCGGACGGCATCGCTCCGGGGCACGGCGTCCTGGTGCGGATGCTGTCCAGGTTCGCCGGCGTCGCTCCGGTCGTGGCAGGCAAGCCCGAGCGTCCGCTGCTCGACGAGACCGTGCGGCGGGTCGGCGGTGAGCGGCCGCTGATGATCGGCGACCGTCTCGACACCGACATCGCCGGCGCCCACCGGGCCGAGGTCGACTCGTTGCTGGTCCTGACCGGCGTGACCGGTCTGGCGGAGCTGGTGGCGGCCAGGACCGAGGAGCGGCCGACGTACCTCTCACCCGACCTGGCCGGCCTGTTCGTCGCCCACGAGGCGCCACTGGCCACCGCGGGCGGGGCGTGGGAGCTGGGCGGATGGTCGGCCACGGTCGACGGTGCGCTCCGGGTCGCGGGCAGCGGCGAGCTCGGGGACTGGTGGCGGGTCGTGGCCGCGGCCGGGTGGCAGCGTCTCGACGAGCACGGGGACGCGGCGGACACCGCGGGTCTGGTGCCGCCGGCGGACGGGTCCGCCGGGTAGCCTCGCCCCATGACCGAGGACCAGTCTTTCGCACCCGATCCCGACTCCGTGCTCCACTCCGAGCCGGTCGTGACCGGGGTGCCCGAGGTCGATGCGGTGCTCGAGTCCGTGGCCGGCGTGGACCAGACCGAGGTGGCCGAGCACCCCGCGGTGTTCGAGAGGGCGCACGAGCAGCTGCGCTGGGCCCTCGACGGCCCTGCCTGACGACGGATCACGACCACTGTGCCGCCGCGCCGCCTCCGGCTTGACGCCGAGCTGGTCCGGCGTGGACTCGCCCGATCCCGGGAGCACGCCAGCGAGCTGATCGCAGACGGCCGGGTGACAGTCTCCGGTGCCCGGGCCACCAAGTCCGCCACCGGCGTCACGACCGACGTCGCGGTGGTGGTCACCCCCCACCCTGACGGTCCCGACTACGTCTCGCGAGGCGGGCACAAGCTGGCGGGAGCCTTGGCGGCCTTCGGGGCGAATGGCCTGCTCGTAGAGGGACGTCGGTGTCTCGACGCCGGGGCCTCGACCGGTGGGTTCACCGATGTCCTGCTCCGGGCCGGGGCCCGGGAGGTGGTCGCAGTCGACGTGGGGTACGGCCAGCTGGCGTGGTCGCTGCAGAGCGATGATCGAGTCGTCGTCCACGACCGCACCAACATCCGTGATCTCAGCCTCGACCTGGTCGGGGACCCCGTCGACCTCGTCGTCGGGGACCTGTCGTTCATCTCGCTCACGCTGGTCCTCGACGCCCTGCTCGGCGTGACGACCGTCGACGGGGACCTGGCGTTGATGGTGAAGCCGCAGTTCGAGGTCGGCAAGGACCGGGTCGGCAAGGGCGGTGTCGTCCGCGACCCCGAGCTCTGGGTCACGGCGGTCGCCACCGTCGCCAACGCCGCGGCGGCACGGGGGTGGGGTGCCCGGCAGGTGACGTCGAGCCCGTTGCCGGGACCGTCCGGAAACGTCGAGTTCTTCCTGTGGCTGCGTCGCGGACCGGCGACGCTGGAGCCGGACGACCGGGACGCCGTCGTACGGGCGGGCGTGCGGTCCGGCACCGGACCGTCGGCGCCGGGTGAGAAGGTGGACCCGTGAGCCCCACCCGCCGTGTGCTGCTGCTCGCCCACACCGGGCGCGAGGAGTCACGTGACGTCGCGCGCGAGTTCGTCAGGTCGCTCAGCGGTCAGGGCCTGGTGGTCCGACTCCTGCCCGGCGAGGCGCGCGACCTGCAGCTGTCCGAGGCAGACAGTGACCTCCGCGTGGAAATCGCCACGGGTGAGTCCGATGCCGACCACGGGTGCGAGATCGCCGTCGTGATCGGCGGCGACGGCACGATCCTGCGGGCGGCGGAGATCACCCACGACAGCGGCACGCCGGTGCTGGGGGTCAACCTGGGTCACGTCGGGTTCCTGGCAGAGGCGGAGATCGACGACGTCGACACCGCCATCGCGGCCATTGTCGACCGGCGATACACGACCGACGACCGGCTCACCCTCGACGTCACCGTCCACCGCGACGGGGTGCAAGTCGCGCGGACCTTCGCCCTCAACGAGGCCAGTGTCGAGAAGGCGGCCCGGGAGCGCATGATCGAGGTCGTCCTCGAGATCGACGACCGGCCGCTCTCACGGTGGGGATGCGACGGTGTCGTGTGCGCGACACCCACCGGCTCGACCGCCTACAGCTTCAGCGCCGGCGGGCCGGTGGTGTGGCCGGGCGTGGAGGCGTTCTGCGTCGTGCCGCTGAGTGCCCACGCCCTGTTCGCTCGTCCGCTCGTGGTCGCGCCGACCTCGGTGGTCGCGATCGAGGTGCTGACCCGCAGCGACGGTGGCGGCGTGCTCTGGTGCGACGGCCGCCGTACGGTCGATCTGCCGCCCGGCGCGCGGATCGAGGTGCGCAGCGGGACCCGGCCGGTGCGACTGGTGCGGCTCCACGACGCACCCTTCACCGACCGGCTCGTGGCCAAGTTCGACCTGCCCGTCGAGGGGTGGCGCGGGGCAGGTGCGCGTCGTCGGCGGGCCGGGGGCGCCGATGCTTGAGGAGATCCGGATCGGCTCGCTGGGAGTCATCGACTCCTCGGTGCTCGAGCTCGGACCCGGGCTGACCGTCATCACCGGTGAGACCGGCGCCGGCAAGACCATGATCGTCACCGCGCTCGGGCTGCTGCTCGGCGGCCGCGCCGACAGCGGCGCCGTCCGCACCGGCGCCAAGACCGCACGCGTGGAGGGCACCGTCGCCGTCGGCTCACTCCACGACTTCGCTGCTGCGGTCGACGAGGCCGGGGGAGAGGTCGAGGAGCAGCGCGTGGTCCTCGGCCGGACCGTCAGCGCCGAGGGACGCTCCCGGGCCTTCGTGGGCGGTGCGTCGGTCCCGGTGAGTCGGCTGGCCGAGATCGCGGCGCCCCTGGTCGCGGTGCACGGGCAGTCCGACCAGCACCGGTTGCTCCAGCCGCGTGCCCAGCGCGACGCGCTGGACGCCTTCGGCGGTGTCGCGGTGACCGAGCCGCTGGCCCGCTACCGAAGCCTGTACGAGCAGCTGCGGACCGCTGAGCGCGAGCTCGACGACGTCACCACCCACGCCCGTGACCGGGCCCGGGAGGCCGACCTCCTGCGTTTCGGCGTCGGCGAGATCGAGGCAGTCTCGCCAGCGCCGGGCGAGGACATCGAACTGGCGGCCGAGGAGTCGCGGCTCGGCCATGCCGACACCCTGCGGCTTGCCGCCGAGACGGCCCGTTCCGCCCTGTCGGGAGACGGCGATCAGCCCGATGCGCTCGGTGCCGTCGCCGGCGCCCGGACTGCCCTGGAGAGCGTGCGCGACCACGACCCCGAGGCGGCTGCGCTCGCCGACCGGGCGGCCGAGCTCAGCTACGTCCTCGCGGACCTGGCGGCCGACGTGGCGTCGTACGCGTCCTCGGTCGAGACCGACCCGAACCGGCTGGGGGCGGTCTCGGAGCGGCGGGCCGCGCTGACCGCGCTGACCCGCAAGTACGGCGAGACCATCGACGAGGTGCTGATCTGGCAGGAGCGCTCGTCGACCCGGCTGCTCGACCTCGACGGCACCGACGAGCGGATCGAGCAGCTGCGGGTCGAGCACGACCGGCTCCATGCCGAGCTCACCGACGTGGGTGTGACGTTGACCGCGGCCCGTGGTGAGGCGGCCGGGCGTCTGTCCGACGCCGTGACCGGCGAGCTGGCCGACCTGGCGATGCCTCACGCCCGGCTCGACGTCGCGGTCACCCAGCGTGACCAGTTCGGCTCCTCTGGGCGCGACGAGGTCGAGCTGCAGCTTGCAGCCAATGTCGGCGCGGGAGCCCGGCCCCTCCACAAGGGTGCCTCGGGTGGTGAGCTGTCCCGGGTCATGCTGGCGCTCGAGGTGACGCTCGCCGCGACGGGCACGGTGCCGACGCTCGTGTTCGACGAGGTCGATGCCGGCGTGGGCGGTGCCGCCGCCGTCGAGGTGGGTCGCCGGCTGGCGCGGCTGGCACGGAGCGCCCAGGTGCTCGTCGTCACCCACCTGCCCCAGGTCGCTGCCTACGCCGATCGCCACGTCGTGGTCGCCAAGACGAGTGACGGCACCGTGACCAGCTCGGGGCTGACCGTCCTCGACGACGCCGCTCGCGAGCGGGAACTGTCGCGGATGATGGCCGGTCTGAGTGACTCCGACAACGCCCTGGCCCATGCCCGTGAGCTGCTCGACGCGGCCGAGCCGGCGCGCGCCGGACGCTGACGCGCCGAGCCGCTGCGGATACCGCGGCCGGTGAGCACCGGCTGACACCATGTGGCGGTGTCAGTCCGCAGCAAATCCACCGCCCAGCAGCCGGGTCTGAGAGGGACGGCGCGGGTCGACCGACGCACCAAGGTGCTCCTTCCCCGGCTACGTCCGGGCGACGTCGCGATCCTCGACCAGCTCGACCTCGACCGCGCCACCGCGCAAGCCCTGATCGATGCCGGCGTCACCGCGGTCCTCAACCTCTCGCCCTTCCTCTCCGGCCGCTATCCCGCGCTCGGCCCGGTGCTGCTTGCCGGCGCCGGGATCCTGCTCGTCGAACAGGTCGAGGGCGCCTCCCGCATCGGTGACGGCGCCCGGATCCGGATCCACGACGAGGTCGTCTACGTCGACAACGAACCGGTCGCCCTCGGCCGTGAGATCGACCTCGACGTGCTCGGTGAGCAGATGGACCTCGCCCGCAGCGGCCTCGGGCCCCAGCTGGAGACGTTCACCCACAACAGCACGGAGTTTCTGCGGCGCGAGGCCGACCTGCTGCTGCACGGACAGGGGCTTCCGACGCTCGGCACCAGGATGTCGGGTCGCGCGGCGGTGGTGGTCGTCGATGGGGACGATCCACGCGCCGGACTGCGCCTGATCCGGGCGTTCATCAAGGAGCGGCGCCCGGTCCTGATCGGCGTCGACGGGGGAGCCGACGTGCTGCTCCGGGCCGGCCTCAAGCCTGACGTGGTGGTGATCGGAGCTGGCCCGGGTGACGGGGATCTTCCCTCGGCCGCTGCCCTGCGTGCCGCTCGAGACGTCGTGGTGCGAGTCGACCGCGGCAACCGTCGCCCCATCGATCAGCTCGAGCGGCTCGGTGTGCGGTCGAGCCGGGTCGAGACCTCCGCCGCCACTGAAGACGTCGCACTGCTGCTGGCCCACGCCGGCGACGCGTCGGTCATCGTCGGCGTCGGCACGCACGCCACCCTCGACCAGTTCCTCGACAGGCAGCGCCACGGCCTGGCGAGTACCTACCTGACCCGGCTCCTGGTCGGCCAGCGCCTCGTCGACGCCGCCGCCGTGCCGACGCTCTACTCCGGCCGGTTGCGACCCCCACACCTGTTCCTCGCCCTCCTGCTCGGGCTGGTGGCGCTCGGCGCGGCCATTGCCACGACACCGGCAGGCGCCGAGTGGGCCGATGAGCTGTGGTCGTGGCTGCGGGCCCTGCTGAGCGACACGGGGTGGTTCTCGTGACGCTCGTACGACGACATCTGGTCGGTGCGTTCGCCTTGGTGATGGCGTTGGCCATCGGCATCGCCCTGGGCAGCGGCCCGCTCAGCCACGAGTCGCTGCTGCCGTCCAGCGCCGAGCCGGCACCGCCCCGCGAGAAGGCAGACACCGGAGCGACCGCCGATGACGTGGCCACGGTCGTCGCGCCCGCTGTCTACGGCGCCCGGCTCGAGGGGCGCACGGTCGCGCTGCTCGCCTCTCCCGGGGTCGACCAGGACACGCTGGACGCACTGCAGGTGGGGATCGAGGCGTCCGACGGCTCGGTCACCGCACGGTGGACGGCCGGCGAGGGGCTGGTCGGTGCCGGGGAGAAGGTGCTGGTCGACACGCTCGGCAGCCAGCTCCTCGAACAGCTCGACGGGCACGGGGCCGACCCCGACGTGGCGGCGTACGAACGCATGGGACAGCTGATCGGCACGGCCATCGCCACCCGCGACCCGGTAGGCGCGACGCCCGGTCCCGACGCCCTGACCATCCGGCAGAGCATCGACGCGGCCAGCCTGCTGAGTCACGACGCAGGCGAACCCAAGCGGGCTTCGCTGGTGCTCCTCGTGCTCGGCGATGACCTCGACGACAACATCGTCGAAGGACTGGTGAGCGGTCTGGCGGCACGGGCCGCCGGTGTCGTGGTGGCGGCTCCGGGACGAGACAGCAACCTGTCAGTTCTCGAGGATCTCGGCACGGTCACGACTGTGGACGGAGTCACCGGTGCGACCGGACAACTGGCCGCCGTACTCGCCCTGGCCCGTGCCGAAGGAGAGCCCGGTGGGTCCTACGGGGCGTCGGGTGCCGACGGCGTCCTCCCACTCGGGTAGGCTCGAACTCCGTGAAGCACGCGACGCCGGTCAAGCACGTATTCGTCACCGGAGGCGTCGCCTCCTCTCTGGGGAAGGGACTCACGGCCTCGAGCCTGGGAAGCCTCCTGAAGGCGCGCGGTCTGCGGGTGACCATGCAGAAGCTGGACCCCTACCTCAACGTCGATCCCGGGACGATGAACCCGTTCCAGCACGGCGAAGTGTTCGTCACCAATGACGGGGCCGAGACCGATCTCGACATCGGACACTACGAGCGGTTCCTCGACACCGACCTCGGGCAGATCGCCAACGTGACGACCGGGCAGGTCTACTCCACGGTGATCGCCAAGGAGCGCCGCGGCGACTACCTCGGTGACACGGTGCAGGTGATTCCCCACATCACCAACGAGATCAAGGAGCGGATCCTCGCCATGGGCGTCGGTACCGCTGGCGAGCCGCGGGTCGACGTCGTCATCACCGAGATCGGCGGCACCGTCGGTGACATCGAGTCACTGCCGTTCCTCGAGGCCGCCCGGCAGACCCGCCACGACATCGGCCGCGACAACTGCTTCTTCATCCATGTCTCCCTGGTGCCCTACATCGGCCCCTCCGGCGAGCTGAAGACCAAGCCGACCCAGCACTCCGTCGCCGCGCTCCGCTCCATCGGTATCCAGCCTGACGCCATCGTGTGCCGCGCCGACCGCGAGCTGCCCGACGGCATCAAGCGGAAGATCTCACTGATGTGCGACGTCGACGAGGAGGCGGTGGTGACCGCCGCCGACGCGCCCTCGATCTACGACATTCCCAAGGTGCTGCACCGCGAGGGCCTCGACGCCTACCTCGTCCGTCGCCTCGACCTCCCGTTCCGTGACGTCGACTGGACCATGTGGGACGACCTGCTGCGCCGGGTGCACAACCCCAAGGAGGAGGTCACGGTCGGGCTGGTCGGCAAGTACATCGACCTGCCCGACGCCTATCTCTCCGTCGCCGAGGCCCTGCGCGCCGGTGGTTTCGCCCACGAGGCCAAGGTGCACCTGCGCTGGATCGCGTCCGACGACTGCGAGACCCCGGTGGGGGCGTCCCGACACCTCCACGACGTCGACGCCGTCTGTGTGCCCGGTGGCTTCGGGATCCGCGGCATCGAGGGGAAGCTGGGGGCGCTGGCATACGCCCGCACCAACGGCATCCCGACGCTCGGCCTCTGCCTCGGGCTGCAGTGCATGGTCATCGAGTTCGCCCGCAACGTCGCGGGGCTGGAGAAGGCCGGGTCGACCGAGTTCGACCCCGACGGGCCGGAGCCGGTCATCGCGACGATGGAGGAGCAGAAGTCATTCGTCGACGGTGCCGGCGACCTCGGCGGCACGATGCGGCTCGGGCTCTACCCGGCCACCCTCGCGGAAGGCAGCGTGGTGCGCGAGGCATACGGCGAGGAGATCGTGCACGAACGGCACCGCCACCGCTACGAGGTCAACAACCACTACCGCGACCAGCTCACCGAGGCCGGGCTGGTCGTCTCCGGCACCAACCCCGACCTGGGGCTGGTCGAGTTCGTCGAGCTTCCGCGCGAGGTGCACCCCTACTACGTCGCGACCCAGGCACACCCCGAGCTCCGGTCCCGGCCGACCCGGCCGCACCCGTTGTTCATGGGCCTGATCGGCGCCGCCATCGAGCGGCAGAAGTCCGAGCGGTTCCCGATCGACGAGACCGGCCTTCGCAGGGCACCGGCCGACGAGGACTGACCGGCGACGCGTCAGCCCCGGGCGCGCACCATCCGGTCGAGGGTGTCGGCACCGGTGAGCAAGGTGCCGCGCACGGTCGGATCGAGGTCGGACTGCCGCGCCACCTCACGGGAGCGGTCGGCGAAGCTCTCGTCAGCCAGCAGCGGGTACATCGATCTGACCAGCGACAGCATCGACAGCAGTCCGCCGCGCACGCCCTGCATCTCGGCGAGGTAGCGGTCGGCCCAGGGCCGGACCAGTTCGGCCTGACCGGGACGCCAGAATGCCTTGGCGACGCGGAACGTCGGGGAGCCCGCCTGTACTGACCGCACCTCGAACAGCTGCCGCCAGGCCTCCGTCTTGGCCGACTCCTCGGGCCGCGCGGCGGTGACCGCCACCGCCCGCGACGCGCAATCCGGGTCGGGGTCCCGGTCCAGCAGGTCGGAGACGACCTTCTCTTCGTAGCGGCCGAGCTCTGCCCGGCGCACGGCGATCCGCCAGGCCAGGTCCACGTCGTCGGCCGCGGCCGCGTCGAGGACCGCGTCGTGCTCGGGAGTGCTGGCCGTGCTGGCCAGCACCTGGAGCGCGGGGCGGCGCAGGTCGGCGTTCTCCGTCAGGGTGAGCGCGGCGCCGGACACCCTGGCCCTGGCGGCCTCGACCTGATCGAAGGGGGTCCACATCTCGGCTGCGTCGCGGGCCTGGATGAGGAACGGCTCGATCAGGGCCGGGTTCTTCTCGGCCGCCACCACACCGAGCACGCAGTCGAGCATCTCCGACGCCGACAGCTCGCCCTTGCGGAGCATGTCGAGGGCGGTGGAGACGGCCACCGCCCGCGCGGTCGCGTCGGGCAGGTCACCGGCGAGGGCGAGCAGCCGTCGTACGGAGTCGTCGGCTGTCCGCACCGCCGCGAAGGTGAGGTCGGTGTCGTTGGGCAGGTGCAGGGCGCCGGCCGGCAGCCCGGCGATCGGTGACCGACGTCCCGATGTCTCCAGCGACGTGCGTGCCAGCAGCGCCCCGTGCTCGGAGTAGGAGCCGACCTCGATCCGGTGGGGTCGCGGCTCGCCTCCGTCGGGGGCCGTGACCACGACCGTGTCGCCGTCGACGCTGATCGTGTCGGTGCCGGCGCTGTCGAGCCAGTCGACGGTCCACCCATCGAGGTCGCGGCCGGCAGCTCGCGAGAACGCCGACATCAGGTCGGCGAGCCGGGTGTTGCCCCAGGCGTGGGAGGCGAAGTAGTCCTGCAGCCCGCGGGTGAAGGCGTCCTCGCCGATGAAGGCCATCAGCTGGTGGAGCACCGACTGGCCCTTGGCGTAGGTGATCGAGTCGAAGTTGGCCATCGCGGCGTCCACGTCGACGACGTCGTTGCGGATCGGGTGGCTCGCCGGCCCCATGTCGGTGCGGTAGGCGTCCAGCTTGCGGCCGACCAGGAACTCCGCCCAGGCGTCGGTGAACTCGGTGGCCTCGGCCGCCGCCCAGGTGGAGGCCCACGACGCGAACGCCTCGTTGAGCCACAGGTCGTCCCACCAGGTCATGGTCACGAGGTCGCCGAACCACATGTGCGCCATCTCGTGGAGCAGGGTGATCGCGGTGCCGGACCTCTGGGCGTGGGTCGGGGGAGTGCGGAACAGGTAGCCGTCGCCCCAGGTGACGCAGCCCCAGTTCTCCATGGCGCCGCCCATGTTGGGGACGAACACCTGGTCGTAGTGGGCCTCAGGGAACGGCTGTCCGAACTTGTCGCCGAAGAACGCCAGTCCGCTCTGGGTGAGGTCGAAGAGCCACGAGGCGTCGCGGTCGAGGGACGAGGCCAGGGACTGCCGGCAGTAGAGGCCGAGGTCGTGGTCTCCCCGGGTCTCGCGGATCTCGTGGAAGGGGCCCGCGTTGACGACCACGACGTACGTCGACAACGGGGGCGTGTCGGGGAACGACCACACCCGCGCCTCTTCGTCGGGCTCGCCGACGGAGTCGGGACGCATGTTGCTCAGGACCGTCCAGCTGGCCGGAGAGGTCACCGTGAAGCGGTGGCGTGCCTTGAGGTCAGGCTGGTCGAAGCAGGCCCACAGCCGCCGGGCGTCGTCGCACTCGAGCGACGTCCAGACGTACACCTCGTCGTTCGTCGGGTCGACGGTGCGCAGGATCCCGGCGGAGCTGGTGACGTCGGTCTGCCGACACGTGACCACCAGGGTGTTCTCGGTCTGCAGGTCCGTCAGCGGCAGTCGGCCGTCGGCCGCGGTCGTGGGGTCGATCTCAACGCCGTTGAGCGTGCCGGACACGATCTCGGCGACCACGTCGACGAACGTGTCGGCACCCGGCTGACGGCATCCGAAGGTCACCGTCGACGTCGACGCCCACACCTCCCCGTCGAGGAGGCCGCGCAGGTCGACGGCGATGTCGTAGTGGTCGACGGTCAGCAGCGCGGCTCGCTCCTCGGCGTCGGTACGGGTCAGGCTGGCGGCGTACATGCCGCCACCGTAGCGTCCTGTCGCATGGACTTCTCACCACCGCTGACCGACACCGAGGAGAGCTGGCCGATCGCGTCCAGCACCGACCTGCATCGCGACGACTGGGTGGTGGCGCTGCGCGCGGACCGGATCCGGCGCCCCGGCACCGACGGACCGGACTTCCGCCGGCTGGTGCTCGAGCACCCGGGTGCGGTCATCGTGCTGGCGATCGACAGCGAGGAGCGGGTCTGCTGCGTCGCCCAGTACCGGCACCCTGCCTCCCGGAGGTTCGTGGAGCTGCCCGCCGGGCTGTGCGACACGCCCGGAGAGGAACCGCTGGCGGTCGCCCGGCGCGAGCTGCGGGAGGAGGCCGGATTGCGGGCCGACTCCTGGACGCATCTGACCTCGGCGTACTCCTCACCCGGCATCAGCGCTGAGCTGATGCACTACTTCGTGGCCCGCGACCTCTCACCGGCCGACCGCGGCGAGTTCGACCTCGAGCACGAGGAGGCCGACATGACGTTGTTCTGGGCGCCGTTCGCCGACCTATACGACGCCGCGCTCCACGGTCGGCTCCGGGATGCGCCGCTGGTGCTCGCGGTGCTGCTCGCGCACGCCCGGGGTCAAGCGCGGGCCACGCTGCACGAGGAGTAGTTTTGGGCCTGGCCCACGACTGTGTGAGGCCGATCACCTGGCTCGAGGGAGTGTGCACGTGAAGGTCGGCGTTCCGAAGGAAGTCAAGAACCACGAGTACCGGGTGGCGCTCACCCCGGTGGGTGTCCATGAGCTCACCCAGCACGGTCACCAGGTCTTCGTACAGACCGGCGCGGGCCTCGGCTCGCAGATCCCCGACGAGGAGTACGTCGCCGCCGGTGCGACGATGCTCGACGACGCCGACGACGTGTGGGGCGACGTCGACATGGTGCTGAAGGTCAAGGAGCCCGTTGCCGAGGAGTACCACCGGCTGCGTGAGGGCCTGACCCTGTTCACCTACCTCCACCTCGCAGCCGACAAGCCGCTGACCGAGGAGCTGGTCTCCCGCAAGGTCACCGCGATCGCCTACGAGACCGTGCAGCTGCCCTCGGGCTCGCTGCCGCTGCTCTACCCGATGTCTGAGGTCGCAGGCTGCCTCGCGCCGCAGGTCGGCGCCCACTCGCTGATGAAGGCCCAGGGCGGCCGCGGCGTGCTGATGGGTGGTGTGGGCGGTGTCGCCAATGCCAAGGTCGTCATCATCGGCGCCGGCGTGTCCGGTCAGAACGCCGCGAACATCGCGCTCGGCATGGGAGCGGACGTGACCCTGCTCGACAACGACCTCGACAAGCTGCGGATGTCGTTCTGGCGCTACAACAACCGGGTCCACGGCCTGGCGTCCTCCAAGCTGGCCATCGAGCAGCAGGTGATGGAGGCCGACATGGTCATCGGCGCCGTGCTGATCCCCGGCGCCGCCGCGCCCAAGCTGGTCAGCAACGACCTGGTCTCACGGATGAAGCCGGGCTCGGTGCTCGTCGACATCGCAGTCGACCAGGGCGGTTGCTTCGAGGACACCCACGCCACCACCCACGCCGACCCGACATACGAGATCCACAACTCGGTCTTCTACTGCGTGGCGAACATGCCCGGCGCGGTGCCGAACACCTCCACCTACGCCCTCACCAACGCCACGCTTCCCTACACCGTCGCGGTGGCAGACAAGGGCTGGCAGCAGGCGTGCCGCGACGACCACAGCCTCGCGCTCGGTCTCAACACCCACGGCGGCCAGCTGACGAATGCACCGGTTGGCACGGCGGTGGGCATCGAGGCGGTGTCCCTGGACAGCGCCCTTGCCTGAGGCCGGGTCGGCGGGCGAATCGGGCGGAGGTCCCGATCCGGGGTTGGTGCGCGCCATGCGGACCTACCTCGACCACCTCTCGGTCGAGCGAGGGCTGGCGGCGAACACGCTCTCGTCGTACCGCCGTGACCTGCGCCGCTACCTGGACCACCTGGCCGGCGAGGGTGTGACGGCCATGGATGCGATCTCGGAGGCGACCGTCTCCGGTTTCCTGGTCCGGCTGCGCGAGGGAGACAACGACCATCCGGCGCTGTCGGCGACGTCGGCGGCGCGGACGCTGGTCGCTGTCCGTGGCTTCCACAAGTTCTGCCTGAGTGACGGGCTCGCGAGCCAGGACCCCGCCACGGGCGTCAAGCCGCCCTCGCTGGCGAAGCGACTGCCCAAGGCGCTGCCGCTGGCCGACGTGGAGGCGATCCTCGAGGCTTCGGGCGCGGACGGGACCGTGCTGGCGATGCGCGACCGGGCGATGCTGGAGGTGCTCTACGGCACCGGCGCGCGGATCTCGGAGGGCACCGGGCTAGACGTCGACGACGTCGACCTGGTGGACCGCACCGTGCTGCTGCGTGGCAAGGGGTCCAAGGAGCGGCTGGTGCCGTTCGGGTCGTACGCCGCCGAGGCGATCGAGGCCTACCTGGTCCGGGCC
>Ga0136633_1001832_pt1 | contig 15192 bp, 16 predicted proteins | sample AntDrymeUQ832206_2_FD_105494 | JGI IMG/M metagenome (GOLD analysis project Ga0136633, IMG submission 105494) | Polar desert sand microbial communities from Dry Valleys, Antarctica - metaG UQ83 (22.06) | ecosystem: Environmental > Terrestrial > Soil > Desert | place: Antarctica: Dry Valley...
CACGATCACGACCATGCCCATGGCGATCACGATCACACGCACGGCGAGCACGATCACCACGACCACGAGCACGCAACGGCGTGAGGCAGGCGCCCGGTGGGGTGAAACCGGCCACGGGCACCGGCGCCGAACGGGTGCAGGCCCTGCTGCGCCAGCGCAGCGAGGCCAACGGCCGCTTCTTCACTGCTGAGGCCGAGCGCCTCGCCCGGCTGTGCCACAAGATGGCCGAGCGCTTCGCGCGCGAGGGCCGTCTCGTGGCGTTCGGCGCCACGCCGGCCGATCGCTCCGACGCTCGTCACGTCGCGGTCGAGTTCGTCCACCCGGTGATCGTCGGCAAGAGCGCGCTGCCCGCGCTGGCGCTCGCCGGCGAGGGCGGCCCGGTCGCCCACCAGGTCGCCCTGGAGGCCGAGGGCGAGGACATCGCGATGGCATTCGGCGATCACCCCGACACGCTCGCGGCGCTGGCCGCGGCGCGTGAGCGCGGCTGCCTGACGATCGCGTTCGAGCCCGGCTCGGGGGCGGAGTGGGAGTTCGACCTCTCGTCGGTGGCCCCCGATCCGCTCATCCGCCAGGAGATCGTCGAGACGCTCTACCACCTGCTGTGGGAGCTCGTCCACATCTTCCTCGACCATCGCGGCCTGCTCGAGGGGCGGGCCGCCAAGCCGGTGCACAACCCTGGCGCGTCGAGCTTCCTGTATCCGTTCCTCGGCCAGCAGGAGCACAACCTCGACGAGATCCTCGACGACGTGCGCAAGTCGATGCTGCTCAAGGCCGACGAGATCACGGCGCTGCGCACGCAGACGCTGCAGGACGGCAGCGAGACGCTGATCGCCGCCGCGCGCGTGCTGCGCGAGCGCCTCGACGCCGGCGGCCGGCTGATCGCGCTGGGCAACGGCGGGTCGGCGACCGACGCGATGGATGTCGTCGCCGACTTCCACACGCCGATGTTCGGCGGCCCGGCACGTCGGGCGCTTGACCTCACCGAGGACACGGGCATCATCACCGCCGTCGCCAACGACATCGGCACCGAGGAGATCTTCCAGCGCCAGGTCATCGCCTACGGGCGCGAGGGCGACGTGCTGCTGGCGATGTCGACGAGCGGCAACTCGCTCAGCGTGCTGCTCGCGCTGGAGGAGGCGCGCAAGCGCAAGCTCGTCACGATGGCCTTCGTCGGCTACGACGGCGGCAACGTCGCGGCCAACGACCTCGCCGACTACGTCATCGTCAGCGGCTCGCAGAACATCCCGCGCATCCAGGAGGCGCACGCGTCCGTCTACCACGTGCTGCGCGAGCTCGTCGAGCTCGCCCCGCCCCCCGAGTCCGCGGGCGACGGGCAGTGAGCACGCAGTCCGAGGAGTCTCTGCGGCGCGTCCGCGCCCGCGTCGACGGAACCGTGCAGGGCGTCGGCTATCGCCCGTTCGTGTATCGCCTGGCCGACGAGCTGGGCATCGCCGGCTGGGTGCTCAACGACGAGCGTGGCGTGCTCGTCGAGGCCGAGGGCCCGCCGGACGCCGTCGAGGCGTTCGTCGCCCGGCTGAGCTCCGACGCGCCGCCGCTGGCCGAGGTGCGCGGCGTGCAGGCTCAAGCTGTCGACGTCGTGGGCACGCCGGGCTTTGAGATCGTCGCGTCCGAGCGCGGCGGCGCCGCCACCGCGCCCGTCACGTCGGATGCGGCGAGCTGCGCGGACTGCCTCGCCGAGCTGGCCGACCCGGCCGACCGCCGCCATCGCTATCCGTTTCTGAACTGCACGAACTGCGGGCCGCGCTTCACGATCGTCGAGGAGATCCCCTACGACCGGCCGCTGACGACGATGGCGGGCTTTGAGATGTGCGACGCCTGCCGCGCGGAGTACGAGGACCCGCTGGACCGTCGCTTCCACGCCCAGCCCAACGCCTGCCCGGTCTGCGGGCCGCAGGTCCGTCTGCTCGAGCGTGACGGCACGCCGGTCGATGGCGTCCTGGACGCCCCGGCCGCCGCCGCGCAGGATCTGCTCGCGGGAAAGATCCTCGCGGTCAAGGGCCTGGGCGGGTACCACCTGACCTGCCGCGCCGACAGCGAGGCGGCGGTCGCCGCGCTGCGCGCGCGCAAGCACCGCGAGGACCGGCCGTTCGCCCTGCTCGTCGCCGATGTCGAGGCGGCCCGCGGGCTTGTCGAGCTCGACGAGGCCGAGGCGGCGCTGCTGACCTCCCGCGCACGGCCGATCGTGCTGGCCCGCCGCCGGCCCGACGCCGACGTCGCCGCGTCGGTCGCCCCCGGCGCGCCGGAGCTCGGGATCATGCTGCCCTACACGCCGCTGCACGAGCTGCTGGCGACCGATGCCGGCGTCCCGCTCGTGCTGACGAGCGGCAACCTCTCCGACGAGCCGATCGCGTTCGTCGACGCCGACGCGCTGCGGCGCCTGGCCCCGATCGCCGACCGCTTCCTCGTCCACGACCGGCCGATCGCCACGCGCACCGACGACTCCGTCGTGCGCATCGTGCGCGAGCGCCCGCTCATGATGCGCCGCTCGCGCGGCTACGTGCCGGCGAGCCTCGACCTGCCGATCGCCACCGTGGCGCACCTGCTCGCCACGGGCGCCGAGCAGAAGAACGCGTTCTGCGTCGCCAAGGGCGACCGGGCCTGGCCGAGTCACCACATCGGCGACCTGAAGAACTACGAGACGCTGCAGTCACTGGAGAAGGGGATCGAGCACTTCGAGCGTCTCTTCGAGGTCACGCCGGAGATCGTCGTCCACGACCTGCACCCCGACTACCTCTCCACCCGCTACGCCCTCGGGCGCGAGGACGTCAAGCTCATCGCCGTCCAGCACCATCACGCGCACATGGCCGCAACGCTGGCCGAGCACGGCGAGACCGGGCCGGCCGTCGGCGCGATCTTCGACGGCACGGGCTACGGCACGGACGGCACGGTGTGGGGCGGCGAGATCCTCGTCGGCGGCCTGGATAAGGTCGCGCGTTCCGGGCGCCTGCGGCCGATCCGCCTGCCCGGCGGCGAGCGCGCGATCAAGGAGCCGTGGCGGATGGCCTGCGCCTGGCTGACCGACATGCACGTCGCGCTGCCGCCGGCGTTCGAGGACATCGCCCAGCAGCGCTGGAACATGGTCGCCCGGATGTCGCTGCAGGGCACGGGCTCGCCGTTCACGTCGAGCATGGGGCGCATGTTCGATGCCGTCGCGGCGATCTGTGGCGTGCGCCTGGAGGTCAGCTACGAGGGCCAGGCCGCCGTCGAGTTCGAGGCGCTCGCCGACCGCGCCGCCGCCGACCCGTACCCGCTGGAGTTCGAGCATCGCAACGACACCGTCGCCCTCGACCCGCGGCCGATGATCCTCGCGGTGCTCGACGACATCGGCGCCGGGGTGCCGGTCTCGACGATCTCGGCGCGCTTTCATGCGGGCCTCGCCCGCGCGACGGCCGACGTGCTCGTGCTCGTGGCCGAGCGCCGCGAGCTGCAGCTGGCGGTGCTCTCCGGCGGCGTCTTCCAGAACCGTCTGCTGCTCGAGCTGACGATCGACGCGCTGAAGGAGGCGGGGCTGGCGGTCCTCGTCCCCGAGCAGCTGGCGCCCAACGACGGGCAGATCGCCTTCGGGCAGGCCGCGGTCGCCGCGGCGCGCCTCGCCGCCGCCTGAATCTCTCGCACCGGGACGTATGCTCTGCGCATGGACAGCTTCGCGCTGAGCGAGCGCTGGAACGGCTGGACGAACCTTCACGTGATGGTGCAGGCTGCACGCGCTGCCGCGGAGGCGGGGCCGTTGCATCCGCTGGTGTGCGACATCACGGTGGAATGGGACGACGAGGAGGACACGACGCTGCACAGCCTCGACGAGCTGCAGGCGATGCTGCGCAGCGGCGCCGAGCCGATGACGCTGGAGATCCTCGTGGCGCACGAGGCCGAGGAGCAGGCCAGCCTCGTGATCGATTTCAACGGGCGCTGGCTGCAGATCCGGGGAACGGGCACCGACTGGACGCGTGCCCGGCAGGCGTACGACGCCGCGCAGGTGGAGTTCGCCCTGGAATACGGGATCACCACGTTCCGGTTGCCCACGCCGCCGCCGGACACCGTCACGGAGGTGCGCCGGCGCCACGGCGTCAAGAACCAGGACCCGGGCCGGGCCGAGGAGGACGTCTTCCGGCCCGAGCCCGAGCCGGGCCCTCAGGGCTGAGGCGCGCCCGGGTCCTCAGCGGGAGGCGGAGCGGTCGCGCTCGCGTCGGGCGCGAACCACTCGGGGACCGTCAACGGCGCGTCGGGGTCGGCCTCGAGGCGGTCCGGCGGCCAGCGCTGTGCATACGGCGGACGCTTCCAGACCCACTGCTCGCCGCAGTAGGCGTAGTGGAAGCGGATCGACTTCAGCAGCGCCTTGCGGTGGTCGGGACAGGCATAGCGCCGCGGCCCGAGCAGGCCGCCCGCGTGCCAGACCAGCCACTTGCCCGGCATGGCGTCGATGAGCGCGCCGAAGAGATCCTCCTGGGTGGAGGCGCCGATCGCCGCGCGCGTGTCGGCATCCGGCAGACAGCCGCAGAAGTCGCAGCGAAACCAATAGCGGACGGGCATCCCGACAGCGTAGGTGCGCCCGCGCCGCGGCGCCAGTCGGAGACACAGATAACACAGCGGGGACTGCCGACCGGGACGGGCTGCGACCCGCCTGGTGGGGATTATGCGTGATTGCGACCAAGTAGCAATAGCGCTAGGGTGGCGACACGGGAGGCGTCAGAACGCTCCACACCACCACCGGAGGTTTGCCGCCATGCGCGATCGTCTCTGCCGACTGCTCGTCCGATGCGCTCTCGTGTCGCTGGGGCTCGTCGGCGCCGGCTGCGGCGACGACGATGCGAGCGACTCCGGCGCCGCAGCAGGCTCGAGCGAGCAGCTCGACATCGGCACGACCGTCGCGCCGATCACCAGCATCGCGTCGAACATCGGCGGCGACCGCGTGAAGATCACCGGCATCGTCCCGGAGGGGACGAACTCGCACACGTTCGAGCCCAAGCCGAGCGTCGCCGAGCTGCTGTCGGGCCTCGACGTCCTGTTCGTCAACGGGCTCAAGCTCGAGGAGCCGACGAAGGAGCTCGCGGAGGAGAACCTGGGCGACGGCGGCGAGATCGTCGAGCTCGGCACCACCTCGATTCCGGAGAGCGAGTACGCCTACGACTTCTCGTTTCCGAAGTCCGGCGGCAAGCCCAACCCGCATCTGTGGACCGCCCCGAAGTACGCGCTGAAGTACGCCGCGATCATCCGCGACACGCTGTCCGAGCGCGACGCGGACAACGCGAGCTACTACGCCGTCAACTACGACCGGTTCGAGGCGAAGGTCAAGCGGTTCGACCAGGCCATGCGCGCGTCGTTCGCCACGATCCCGCGGGCGAAGCGCAAGCTGCTGACCTACCACGATGCGTACGCGTACTTCGCGCGCGATTACGGCTGGGACGTCATCGGCGCGATCCAGGTGTCGGACTTCGAGGACCCGACGCCAAAGGAGGTCGCGGCGCTCATCGACCAGGTCCGCGCGACGAAGGTTCCCGCGATCTTCGGCTCCGAGGTCTTCCCGAGCCCGGTGCTCGAGCAGATCGGCAAGGAGGCGGGCGTGGAGTACGTCGACGAGCTGCGCGACGACGACCTGCCCGGTTCGCCCGGCGAGCCCGAGCACTCCTGGATGGGCCTCATGCACTTCGACTACGTCACGATGACGGAGGCGATGGGCGGCGATGCGAGTGCGCTGAAGGCCTTCACGCCCGGCGACGCGGCTCCCGACAAGGCGACATATCCGCAGTGACTGTGCCCCGCCCAGCCGGCGCACGGCAGGAGCTGATCGGGCTGGCCGGCGTCACCTGCGGCTACGCGAGCGATGCCGTGCTCGTCGACATCGACCTCGCCGTGCACAGCGGCGAGTTCATCGGCATCGTCGGTCCCTCCGGTGCCGGCAAGACGACGGCGCTGCGCGTGCTGGCGGGCAGCATGCACGTCGCCCACGGCCGCGTGACGCGGCGGCCCGGGCTGCGGATGGCCTACGTGCCCCAGGTCGAGACGATCAACTGGAGCTTCCCGGTGACCGTGCGCGAGTGCGTGACCATGGCGCGCGTCGACGGCCGGCGCCTGCCTTGGGCCAGCCGCGCCGAGCGCGCGCAGGTCGCCGCGGTGCTGGGGCAACTGGACATCGGCGATCTGGCCGACCGGCACATCCGTGAGCTCTCCGGCGGCCAGCAGCAGCGCGTGTTCATCGCGCGGGCCCTCGTCGGCGAGCCGGAGCTGCTGCTGATGGACGAGCCGACGTCCGGGGTCGACGTCCGCCTGCGCCACGAGATCCTGCACCTGCTCGACGATCTGCACGCGGGCGGGCTGGCGATCGTGCTCTCGACGCACGACCTCAACGGGATCGCCGCGCACCTGCCGCGCGTCGTCTGCCTGAACCGGGCCGTCATCGGCGACGGCGTGCCGCAGGACGTGCTGACGCCCGACGTGCTCGAGCGCACCTACGGCGCCAGCATGGAGGTGCTCGTCCACGGCGGCATGCCGGTCGTCCTCGACGGCTTCCGCCGCCACCCGCCGCACCCGCACCCGCACCCGCATCCGCATCCGCATCCCGACCCGCACGCGGAGCCGCACGTTCACGCGGAGCCGCACGTCCACGGCGAGGCCCACGGTCGCTCGGAGGCGCGCCGGTGATCGACGAGCTGCTGCGCCCCTTCGAGTTCGAGTTCTTTCGCAACGGGCTCATCGTGGCGACGATGTCCGGCGCCCTCTGCGGGGCAATCGGCGTCTACGTCGTGCTCAAGGGCATGAGCTACATCGGCCACGGCCTGTCGCACGCGATCTTCGGCGGGTTCGCGGCAAGCTCGCTGCTGGGCATCAACTACCTGCTCGGCGCGGGCGTGTGGGGCGTCGTCTCGGCGCTCATGATCAACGGCGTGACCCGGCGGCGGATCATCGGCTCCGACGCGGCGATCGGCGTCATCACGACGGCCTCCTTCGCGCTCGGGCTGGCGCTGTTCGCGCTCTTCGGAACCAGCGGGCGCAGCTTCGACGCGGCCCTGTTCGGCAGCATCCTCGGCGTCGGCCTCGACGACGTGGTGGCGATCTTCGTCGTCAGCATCCTCGCCGCCGCGCTCATCTTCCTGCGCTACCGCGCGCTGCTGTTCACGACCTTCGACCCCGAGGTCGCCGACGTCGCCGGCGTCAACACCGCGCGGATGGACGCCCTGCTGATGGTCGTGCTGGCCGGCTCGATTCTCGCCACGATGCAGGTGCTCGGCGTGACGCTGATCGCCGCCGCGCTCGTGATCCCGGCTGCCGTCGCGCGGATGCTGACCAACTCGTTCGCGCGGATGCTGCAGCTGTCGACGGGCATCGGCGCCGTCTGCGGCTTCGCCGGGATGAACCTCAGCTACCACCTCGACGTCCAGTCGGGGCCGACGATCGTGCTCGTCGCCGCGACGCTGTTCGCGGCCGTGTTCGTCGTGACGGGCGCGACGGGCCGGCGCCGGGCGGCGGCGATCGGCGCACCCGCGCCGATCGCCGCACGCGCCGACTGAGCCTCCCCCCGCGCCCCGCGCCCCGGGCCGCTGGCTCCGCCGCGCTCACGCTCAGGGCCGGCCGCTGCGCGGGCTGCTCGCCTGATCAGGCCCTGCGCTGCTTCGCGCAGCGCGCGCACAGCCCGACGATCGGAAAGTGCGAGAAGCTCGCTTCGAATCCCGACAGGTCGCGGACCGCGTCGCGCACCGTCTCGAGCGCCGCCGGCTCGACGGACTCGAGCAGGCCGCAGGACTCGCACGCGAGGTACTCCCGATCGCCGAAGCCCTCGAGCACGTAGCGCCCCGGACCGTGGCCGGCGTGAAAGTGGCGCACGAGCCCGAGCTCGCCGAGCGTCTCGAGGTTGCGGTAGACCGAGGCGATGTCCGACTGCGTCATCCGGCCGCCGAGTCCGTCGGCGATGTCCTCCGCGGAGATCGGCGTGCGAGCCGCCAACAGCGCCTCGAGCACGAGTCGTCGCGCGGCCGTGAGGCGCAGCCCGGTGCGCCGCACGGCGGCGAACGCCTCGTCAAGATCGGTGACGACGACGGGCTTGCGATCCGGCGAGACGGTCACGTGCGGCAACGTAGCGCATCGCTCCCACGGGCAAGCCGTGACTGAGAGCGGATCGCCTTGCCGCGCGGCGGTCAGTAGACCGGGTACTTCGGCGGCGGCGAGTAGTCCTTCGTCCGGCTGGCGAACAGCTTGATCGCCGCCAGCCCGAAGAGGAAGCCGCCGATGTGCGCGAAGTAGGCGACGCCGCCACCCCCGCCCGCGGGGTTGGCGAGGTCGAAGTAGCCGAACGCGACCTGCTGCAAGAACCAGAAGCCGAGGATCAGCATCGCCGGCAGCTCGATGATCGTGAAGAAGAAGATGATGAGGATCAGCGTCACGACGCGGGCGCGCGGATAGAGCAGGATGTAGCCGCCGAGCACGGCCGCCACGGCTCCGGAGGCGCCGATCGTCGGCACCGCCGCGTTGGGCTCGATGAGGATCTGCCCGGCGAGCGCCGCCACGCCGCCCAGCAGGTAGAACACGATGAACTTCACGTGGCCCATGCTGTCCTCGACGTTGTTGCCGAAGATCCAGAGAAAGAGCATGTTGCCCCCGAGGTGCAGGATGCTGCCGTGCATGAACATCGAGCTGAAGATCGTCAGGATCGTGGCAGGCTGGTCGGGGGCGGTGCCGCTCACGCCCTCCTGACCCTCGCACGCGATCTGTTGGCCGGCGATCGCGCACTCCTTCCCCGGATTCGTGATCTCGTAGGGGATCGCCCCGTAGTCGACGACCCCCGTGTCGCTCGGCCCGCTGAAGATGCCGCCCTTCTGCAGGACGAAGTACACGATCACGTTGATCGCGATGAATGCGATCGTGACGAACGCCGTCCGGTCGGTGGGGATGTTGTCCTTGAGCGGGAACACGGGCGCCGGGGCGCACCCTACCCGCCGTGCGCTCCGGTCAGCGCTCGGGCTCCAGCAGCCGCGCCTGCACGTCGGCCATGAGGTCGTTCGGCACGCCGTCCGGGTCGATCAGGCGCTCGAGTGCGAAGCCGTTGGAGAGCGCGAGGGTCACGAGCGCCCAGCGCGATGCGTCGAGCGGACTGTCGTTCGGGGCGAGCTCGGCCAGGCTCGCGCGCAGGCGCCGGTAGCGCTCGGAGAACGCGTCCAGCAGCGCGGGCTCGCGGGCGGCGTGCACCCAGAACTCGATCGACAGCAGCAGAAAGCGCGTGTTGCGCTCCTCGACGGGCTGCTCGGCGAGCGCCCGCAGGCTCGCGTCGGAGCCCGAGTCGCCGGCGTCGATGATCGCCTGCGTCGCCGCCAGGCGCCGGTCGACGATGTCGTCGAACAGCGCGAGGAACAAGCCGGCCTTGCTGCCAAAGGTCGAGTAGACGGCGCCCTTCGTGTAGCCGGCGTCGTCGGCGACATGGTCGAGCGTCGTCGCGTGGTAGCCAGCCTCGAAGAAGCGCCGCTGCGCGGCATCGAGTAGCTCGCCGCGGGTCTGCGCGCTGCGTTCTGCGCGCGTCAGGCGAGCCGTTACCGTCATGTCAGAGCCTGGAGCGCATGATCGTGGCGAAGCGCACGGCATCGCTGCCCGGCGCGAGGGGCGGCGAGCCACCGGCGGACGAAGCGGACTCGGGTGAGTGATCGCGGCCCGCCGCAGCGCGCAGTTCGTTCATCCACTCGGCCGGGACCACCGGGCCGATGTGGCCGACGTAGTCCGGCAGTACCCGGCGCGCGAGTGCCGCTGCCGGGCGCCCTTCGATGAATGGAGTGAGATCGTCGGATAGCAGGAGAGCCGAGACGTTGACGCCGATCTGGTAGTCGGCGGCGGTGAGCTGCTCCCCGCCGAGGACGCCGTCGGCGAGCCACGCGTCGATCTGGTCCATGCGCTCGGAAAGCATCACGACGTCCTCGTGGCCCGCCTCGTCCGACGCGCGGTGCAGGCCGGTCGCGAGCTTGATGACCACGGGGGCCATCATCCGCATCGCGAAGCCCTTGACGGACCCGCGGCCGGACCCCAGCACGCTCAGGAAGGTCTGGCGATCTCGGCGGGCGGCGCAGTAGAAGATCCGCCGCACCGAGTTCTGCAGCTCTTCGCCCCAGCGCTCTGCCTGCTCGACCTTTCGGCGTGCGGCGGGATCTGTCGGGAAGAGCAGCGGCATGTCGGGGTACATCTCGTCCAGCGCGCGGGCGATCCAGCGCGTGCCTTGTACCCGGATGCCGTCGACCTTGATCGCCGGGACGCCCATCGTCGGGAAGCCGAGCATGAGCATCGTCGGCGCGTGCACCGCCGGCGGCAGCTTGACGAAGTCGTACTCCAACCCTTTGTGCTCCAGCATGAGCCGGCCGGTGTGGACCGAGTTGGATCCTGTGAAGCCATACAGCTTGACCTTGCCAGACACGCCTGCCTCCTCGCCGTTTCCCCGTACCGTCAGTACTTTGATACCGACGGTATCAAAATGTGGCGGCGAGCGGGCCGCTGCCCGGCTCGTTCTGCGGCACGTGCTGGTCTGCGTGGTAGCTCGAGCGCACGAGCGGGCCGGCCGCGATGTGGTCGAAGCCCAGCGCGTAGGCCGACTCCTCGAGCGCCTTGAACTCGTCGGGATGCCAATAGCGCACGACGGGCAGGTGGCGCTCGGTCGGGCGCAGGTACTGGCCCACGGTGAGGATCTGGACGCCGTGCTCACGCAGCGTCGCGAACGCGTGGACCATCTCGTCGTGCGTCTCGCCGAGCCCGACCATCAGGCCGGACTTCGTCGTCACCTCGTCGCCGCCCATCTCCTTGGCGTTGCGCAGCACGCGGCAGGAGCGCTCCCAGCGCGAGCCGCGGCGAGCCACCGGGTACAGGCGCGGCACCACCTCGACGTTGTGATTGAAGACGTCGGGTCGCTCGGCGATGACCTTCGCCAGCGGCATCTCCTGGCCGCGGAAGTCGGGCGTCAGCACCTCGACCTTGCAGCGCGGCGCCTGGCGGCGGATCTGGCGGATGACGCCGACGAACGCGCTCGCGCCGTAGTCGGGCAGGTCGTCGCGGTCGACGGAGGTGATGACCGCGTGGCGCAGGCCCATCTTCGCGATCGAGCGCGCGACGCGGGCGGGCTCGAGCGGATCGTTCCACGTCGGCTTGCCGGTGCGCACGTTGCAGAAGCCGCAGCGGCGGGTGCAGGTGTCGCCGAGGATCATGAACGTCGCGGTGCCACGCTCCCAGCACTCGCCGACGTTGGGGCAGGCGGCCTCCTGGCAGACCGTGTGCAGGTTCTCCTCGGCGATGAGCTTCGTCAGCTCGCGGTAGCGCTCTCCGCCGGGGGCCTGGACCTTGAACCAGGGCGGCTTGCGCTCGCGCATCGGCCGCACGTCGGGGCCGAGGACGCTGAGCACGTCCATCCCGCCGGGGTTGGAGCGGGAGCGGGTGGAGAGCCTGCGTTCGTCAGTGGCCATGTCGCTCTCCATCGAGGGTAGCGGTCAGGCGGGGCGGCACAGGAAGATGAGGTCCGAGGCGAGCAGGCCGTGGCGCGCGGAGCCGTCGGGGCCCAGCTCGGCGGGCAGGTCGACGGTCTCCACCGCGAAGCCCGCGGTGGTCAGGCGGCCGGCGATGTCCGGGGCGTAGAGGCGGACGTGGTCGTGCTGCAGGAACTCGCGCCGGCGGTCCTCCGGGGCGGTGATGCACGCGTCCTCGTAGGTGCCCGACCGGTCCAGCGCAAGCGGGACCATGACGAGCGTGAAGCCGCCCGGCGCCGTGACGCGGCGCAGCTCGCGCATCGCCGCGGCGTCGTTGGGGACATGCTCGAGCACGTGGGAGCAGATGACCGCGTCGAAGGCGGCGTCGGGCAGCTCCAGCTGAGTGATGTCGAGGCGCAGGTCGGCGGGGTGGGTGGGATCGATGTCGAGGTCGCTCGTGACGTAGCGCAGGCCGGGCAGCGTGGACAGGCGCCGGCGCAGGCACCACTCGGGCGAGAAGTGCAGCAGCGATCGCGCGTCGCCCAGCAGCTGCGGGCGGCGCTCGAGGAGCAGCCACTGCGCGCGGTGGCGCTCCTGCGCGCCGCAGCGCCAGCAGAGCGCGTTCGGGCGGTTCCAGTCGTCCTTGAAACGGCCGAAGCCGTGCTCGCAGAGCGGGCAGCGCACGGCGTCGCCGCGGTGGCGCACGGCGGCGGCCCGCACGCGAGCGGCGTCGAGCAGGCGGCTCACGCGGCGGGCGCGGCGGGTGCGGCGGCGGCCGCTGCGACGTGGTCGACGTCGACCACGGCGGACCGGCGTTCGAAGGCCTGCGCGAAGCGCGCGGCCATGTCCTCGCGCACCGCGGTCAGCAGCGGCGCCCCGCCGCCCTGGGGCGGGCCGGTCTCCTGGAGCACGGAGGTCATCTGCACGCCGGTCAGCCCGCACGGCACGACCCAGCCGAACGGCGCGAGGTCGTTGTCGACGTTGATCGCGAAGCCGTGCGTCGTCACGCCGCGGGCGACGTGCACGCCGATCGACGCGATCTTGCGCTCGGCGGCCCACACGCCGGTGAAGTCCGGGCCCTCGTCGGGGCGCGCGCGGGCGCTGATGCCGGCGTCGGCGAGCGCCGTCACGATCGCGCGCTCCATCGTGCGCAGGTAGGCGATGACGTCGTCGATGCGCATGATCGGATAGCCGACGAGCTGACCGGGGCCGTGGTAGGTGACCCGGCCGCCGCGGTTCGTGTCGACGATGTCGATGCCCTGCTCGCGGTACCAGGCCTCGCCCATCGTCAGCTCGGCGGGATCCGAGCGGCGGCCGCGCGTGTAGACCGGCGGGTGCTCGAGCAGCAGCAGCGTGTCGGGGATGCGCTCCTCCTGGCGCGCCGCGCGGACGCGCTCCTGCAGCTCCAGCGCCGGGCGGTACTCGATCGCCGGCAGATGGCAGACCCAGAGCTCGTCGGTCATGGCTCGATGATCGCAGGCGTCGGGGCTTCGTCCGCGCGCTGCTCGTAGACGCGGCGGGTGAGGGCGAGGAACGCGGTGGCGGCGGGGGAGTGGCGCCGCCCGGCACGCGAGGCCAGCGAGACGTCTCGCCGCATCGCGGGCTCGACGAGGCGCGCGATCGCCACAGGCGAGCCGGGCGCCTCGGCGTCCGAGCGCGGCAGGATCGCGACCCCCAGGCCGCCGGAGACGAGGCTGCGGATCCGCCGGCTCTCGTTGGACTCCAGCGCGATGCGCGGCTCGAAGCCGGCCCCGGCCGACCCGGAGTCCAGCAGCTCGCGCAGGCGAGACCCCGTGCGAAAGGCGATGAAGGCCTCGCCCGCGAGGTCGGCCATGCGGACCACGTCGCGACCGGCCAGCGCGTGCTGCGTGGGCACCGCGATGACCAGCTCCTCGCTGACGAGCGGGTGCAGCTCGAGGCCGCGGCGCTGGATGCGCTGGGTGACCGAGAGGAAGGCGAGGTCGATGACGTCGTCGCGCAGCATCTCGGCGAGTTCCTCGCTGGACTGCTCGCGCACGGTCAGCTCGACGGCGGGGTGGTTGCGATGAAACGACGCGAGCAGCAGCGACAGGTCGACCGGGCCCATCGTGTGCAGCGCGCCGACCGAGAGGCGACCGCCCTGCACGCCGGCCAGCGTCTGCAGCTCGGCCGTCGCCGCCTCGAGCTCGGAGAGGATGTGGCGGGCGCGCGCGACGAGCAGCTCGCCCGCGCCGGTGAGCGCCACCTTGCGCGTGGTGCGCTCGACGAGCGCGAGCCCGACCTCGGTCTCCAGGCGGCGGATCTGCTGCGACAGCGCGGGCTGCGCGATGTGCTCGCGCGCGGCGGCGCGCGTGAAATGACATTCGTCGGCGAGGGCCACGAGGTAGCGCAGCTGGCGAAGTTCCATACGCACAGCTTATGAGTTGGGAAGGAAACTGGTATTGGACTTCTGGATGCCGCTGATGCACCATGGTTGAGCAACTCACCTCGCGCAACGCCAGGCCGGCTTGTCTCTCTCCTCCCGCCGCCGGCCTGACAGTTGCCGCGAGTCCCACGCAGCTCTCGCGAAGGGCGCGCCGACTCTCTCCTCCCTCCCGGTGCGCCCTTCGCAGGTTGCATGCCTCCGCTGGCAGACCATTAGGCTCCGCCAATGAGGTACGCCGACCCGTTTCGCGACGCGGGCCGTCCCGAGACGACGGACCACGACTTCCTGCTGCAGTGCTCGTGTGCGACCGAGCAGCGCCTCGACGAGATGACCCTCGACGAGGCCGGCGTGGTCACGCTCTACGACTGCAGCAACTGCACGAAGAGCCTCGTCGGCATCCTCACCGACGACCCCGACCTGCAGATGACGGCGCCCCAGGCCCTGACGCGCTGGCAGGAGAAGGCCGGCCACCACCTGCGCGGCTACATCATCGGCGCCCGCGTCGACGTCGCCCTGCGGCCGGAGGGCACCGACCAGGACCTCCTGCTGATCCCCGCCACGCGGTACTTCTTCGAGCAGTACCTCAACCTGTAGCCGCGCGCTGCGCCGCGGCCTGGCGCTCAGAGCTCGTAGCTCTCCACGCGCTTCTTCACGCTGGCCAGGAAGCGGGCGGCGAGTGCGCCGTCGAGCGCGCGGTGATCCCAGGAGAGGCCGAGGATGACCATCGGGCGGATCGCGATCGCGTCGTCGCCGAACTGGTCCGTCACGACGACCGGGCGCTTGACGATCGCCTCGACGTCGAGGATCGCGACCTGCGGCTGGGCGATGACCGGCGTGGCCATCATCGAGCCGAACTGACCGGGGTTCGTGATCGTGAACGTCGCGCCGTGGACGTCGTCGGGGCTGAGCTGGCGCGAGCGCGCGCGGCGGGCGAGGTCGCGGATGCGTCGCGAGAGGCCCTCGGGCGAGAGGTCCTGGGCGCCGCGGACGACCGGCACGATGAGTCCGTCCTCGCCGAGCGCGACGGCGATGCCGAGGTTGACCTGCTCGTGCACGGTGTGGACGTCGCCCTCGAGCCAGGCGTTGAGCAGCGGGAACTCGACGAGCGCGCCGATCGTGCAGCGCGCGATCAGCGGCAGCGCGGTGATCGCGAGCTTCTTGCGCGCGATCTCGATGCGCGAGACGTCGACCTCGATCCAGGTCGTGCACGTCGCCGCGGTCATCTGAGACTGCTTCATGTGCACGCCGATCGCCTGGCGCATGCGCGACAGCGGGCGTCCCTCGGGCGGCGTGTACGGCCCGCTGACGGAGGCACCGGCACCGGGGCGATAGGGGCTCTCGATGTGCAGG
>Ga0136633_1001833_pt1 | contig 15190 bp, 14 predicted proteins | sample AntDrymeUQ832206_2_FD_105494 | JGI IMG/M metagenome (GOLD analysis project Ga0136633, IMG submission 105494) | Polar desert sand microbial communities from Dry Valleys, Antarctica - metaG UQ83 (22.06) | ecosystem: Environmental > Terrestrial > Soil > Desert | place: Antarctica: Dry Valley...
GAGATCGGGGCTGGACTCGGGCCGCTGGCCGGCAAGATCTGGCGGGTCGGCCTGATGGGGGCAGGGGCGACCAGCGAGAATGTGCAGCGGCTCATCGCAGCACTGAAGGCGGAACTAACTTAGGGCGGTCGCGCTGCCCTCAACTGGTTTGGTACCCTTCGGCGGTGATGTTCCTGGCGGCGACGACTGTGTGCGCCCCTGTCTATGCGTTTCCGATTGCCCTGCCCGGCAGTGAGGGTCTGGCGGTCGTCGTGAGCGGTACCGATCCGGTGGTGGCAACGTTCCAGGGCAACTCGGGGTCCTTCTCCAACGACCTCTACCTGATGCTGACAGGCGCCGGGGTCCCTGGCGACGATGGCGTGACTGCCAATGACCTGTTCGTCTTCAACAACCTGACGTAGGTGGTGGGCAGTTCGGTGACCCTGGGGTCGTTCGTGCCGGGTACGGAGTTGATGTTCCGTCTGTACGTCAACAACACCGGCGAAACCTTCTTCACCGGCCCAGGGAGCCGTAACCCCGACGGCCTGCCCCACGCCCGGGTGCAGTCGGACTGGATGGACGACGAGGCCCTGGTCAGCTTCGAGGACCTGTTCGGCACGCCGGAGGGCGCTGGCGGTTTCAACGACCTCAGCTTCTCGTTCACCAACACGCGGGCCGTACCCGAGCCGGCGTTGCTGTCGTTGCTGGGGATGGCCGCAGCCACCACGGCGTGGCGGGCCCGTCGGCGCACGCGCGCCTGACACCTGCCTCAGCGCTCTGCCCCGAGCGCGTGTGCCGTCACCGCGGCGGCACGCGCTTGGCAGCGTCGCCCCATACGCCCGGGCCGAAGTAGCGCAGCGTGACCAGCGGCTCGGCGCGTGACGTGTTGGTGAACGTCACGCCCTGCCGCGCCCCCGCCTCACTGCAGAACCACTCGTCGTCGGTCAGGTCGTGCACTCTGATGAGCGTCGGGCTCGACAGCGGCTCGCCGTTGATCGTGCCCGTGCCCTGCACGCAGACCAGACCCCACGCGCCAGTGTCGCGCACTGTGCAGCTCATGCCGGGCTCCACCGTCAACTCCTTCGCGGAGAAGAGGTCAGCGCCGGCAATCCGCCCATACACGACCCACCGGTCGATGAAGCCTGGTCCCGCAGACGCTTCGCGCGGCCGGAGCAGGTGCGTTTGCCGAAAGGCCGGGTCGAGATTGGCCTCCCAGTCGATCTGCTCGACCAGGTAGTCGAGATCGCGATGGTGCGCGGGCGGGACGTCCTGAACGAGCAGATCCCATGGGATTGCCGCGCCGTCCACCAGCGACTGGTACATGGCCAGGACGTCTGAGGCCCATTGGGGCTCGTACGTGCACAGCGAGCCCGGCGCGTGCAGCATGCGCGGCGGGATGAGCCAGCCCGTGCCCACCTCCAGTCGTGACGCCTGCGCAAGATCGAGGATGCCATTGTCGCCGGCGTGCCAGCGCTCGAGGCACCGGCGGAGGTCGGCCCTGGTGGTGCCCGGGGCCAGCCCGAAGAACGTGAAGGGGAAGTCGTTGCCCTGCGCGTTCATCTGCGGAGGAAAGTAATAGCCCTCCGGCTTGGCTTCGCGCCCGACCAGGGCCGCCTGCGCCGCGTCCTGGTGCATGTGATGCGGGATGGGACCGCGGTTGTCGAAGAATTTGGCAAACACCGGCCAACGGCCGTAGCGTGCCCAGAGCGCGTCGCCGACCAGTGCGGCGCCGCACTCGGCCACCGCATCACGCAGCGTCACTCGCGCGTTGCCGATCACCGCAAAGGACAGGCCTTCGTCTGGGCCGGGGTTGGCATTGGCGGCCAGGATGGTCGAGGCGAACCAGCGTTCGTCGATGCCGCCGCGGTCCAGGCCGAAGGCGTAGAGGTCATCGGGGTGAAGCTTCAACCGTCGCCCAGGCTGTACGAACGCACGCGGCACCCAGCAGGGCGCCAGCCTGAGCAGCCCCTGCGTGCGGGCGAGTTCGCGCTCGACCGCGGCCCCGACGTCGGCCGGGCGGCTCATCGCGGCTCCGCGCGCGGGGCCATCGCGCGAAAGGTGCGGCCGATGGCGTCGACCTTCTCGGGGCTGGCGCGCAGGCCAGCCCAGGCAAACACCATCACGCCGGTGGCCGGGGCGCGTGCGCCCTCGGTCAGCACCGCATCGACCTGCGCCAGCGGCACCGGCTCGCCCCAATCCGAGATCTGGACGATCGGCCAGATCCGGTGACGTTCGCCCGGGGCCCCCGTGATGCCGAGGTGCTCACCGAGCCAGCGCACCTGGCGCGAGATCCAGGCCGGGTCGCTCGCATGTCCAAAGCGTGCGTGGTACGGCATCGGACTGAACACGTCGATGTAGGCTGCCTGCGCGCGCAGGTCGATGGCCAGCTTCTCGAGGCGTGCGCCGCCGTGGTCGGCATCGCTCCACGGATTGTGGAACGTGCCAAGCAGCGCGGTCGGCCGCACCTGGTCGCGGATCTGATCGAACTCGCGGACCCAATCGGTGAACACCCCGAGTCGCCAGCCGACCCAGGCCTCGCGGTGCGTCGTGAGCAGCAGCGCGGCGCGTTCGCGCGTCGCCACGGCCGGCAGCGTGATGCCGGTGGCCTGCTGGAACTGCTCGAGGCAGCGCGCGCAGAAGCACGTGTCGGGCATGTTGGGTTCGGCTTGCTCCCAGCTCGCGTGCGCGTGGTGGTAGTCGAGCCAGATGCCGTCCACCGCCCATTGCGTCAGCACGGCCCTGAACGCCTGCATCCGCTGCTCGCGATAGCCGCGATGGGTGGGACAGACGCCTTGCCAGTCGTTCGGGGGCGGACTGACCAGACCGTCGGCCCCAATCGGCGCCGCGTCAGGGTGCGCCTTGACGTAGTCGGCCACGTGCAGCGTGTTGAACTCCGCGTAGACCTGCACTCCCTGGGCGCGCAACAGCGCCAACCGTTCGGCCGTGATGCTGCCAGAGCCGAGCCACACCGCATCGACCCCGAACTCTCGGAGCGTACGCCCCGAGTCCAGAATCTCCTGCGGCACACCCCCATAGATGCCGCGCAATGGCACGCGCGCTGGCGCGGCCACCTGGGCCCAGGTGGTCTCCGGCAGCAATGACGAGCAGACGACGGCGACCGCCATCCAGACCAGGTGAATGCGCATACGCATGCCTAATGCTACGGGTTCCTGGACGGCTGTGCGTGGCGACTGTGTCGGTGACCTATCATGGGCACCAATGGCTCATGGACGTGTGGTTGTCACAGGCGGCAGTGGCAAGCTCGGGCGTGTCGTGGTGGCGGACCTGATTCAGCACGGATACGACGTGATCTCCATCGACGTCGTCCCGCCCCGTGGCGCGCCGCAGGACGGAGCAGGGGCGTTCATCCGGGCCGATCTGGCCGACTACGGTCAGGTGCTGGACGCCATCTCCACGCACCCGTCTGCAGGCGCCGGCGAAAGCCCCGAGCTGGTGGTTCCGCACGCCGTCGTCCACCTCGCCGCCGTGCCCGCCCCGCGCCTCAAGGCCAACGCCGAGACCTTCCGCAACAACACCATCAGCGACTACAACGTCTTCGAGGCCTGCCGTCGGCTCGGCGTCAAGAAGGTCGTCTATGCGAGCAGCGAGACGGTGCTGGGCCTGCCCTTCGACGAGCCGCCAGCCTACGTGCCCGTGGACGAGGACGCGCCGCCCCGGCCCAACAGCGCCTATTCGCTGGGCAAGCTGTTGATGGAGACCTCGGCCGCGCAGATGTGTCGCTGGGACCCGGCGCTCTCGATGATCGGGCTGCGCTTCTCCAACGTGATGGAACCGCACGACTATGCGCGCTTCCCGTCGTACGACGCCGACCCCGGCAGCCGCAAGTGGAACCTGTGGGGCTACATCGACGCCCGCGACGGCGCTCAGGCCGTGCGCCTGGCCATCGAGCGGGGCCGCCCCGGCTCGCACGTCTACATCATCGCCAATGACGACACCGTCGTCTCTCGCTCCGACGATGCCTTGCTGCAGGAGTTCTTTCCGGGCGTGCCACGTCGCGATCTGGCGGGGCCCAACGCCACCCTCCTGTCCATCGACAAGGCGCGTCGCGACCTTGGCTACCAGCCACACTTCAACTGGAGACCGTCGTGAACCGTCGTCACTTCCTGGCATCGTCGGCTGGCCTCGCCGCTGGACTCGGGGCAGTTCCCGACGGCGCTGCCGCGCAGCCGGCACCACCCGCACCACCGGCGCCACCGGTGTCCTCGCTCGCCTTCAAGACCAAGATGCACAAGGCCCTGATTGCCGAGCCGACCGAGGACGACCTGAAGCGGATCAAGGACGCTGGGTTTGACGGCGTCGAGGGCCGAGTGATTCCGCCACCGCAGGCGGCGCGGATGCGCGAGGTCGCCGAGAAGCTGGGCATGCGGGTGCACTCCGTGCTGTACGGCTGGGCCGAGTTCAACAGCCCGGACCGTGCCGAGGTGGAGCGCACCTTCACTGAGAGCCAGGCAGCCCTGCAGACGGCGCAGGCGTTCGGCGCAGAGACCGTGCTGCTGGTGCCGTGCCGGATCGGCGGCCCTGGCGCCGGCCCGAGGCGGCCCGGAGCCGGCGGGCCCGCGCTGCGGATGCCGCGGCCCTGGGAGTTCCAGATTGAACTCGACGAGGCCACTGGGCACATCAGCAAGGTCGTCTACGGCGACAACGCGCCGTACGCCGAGTACATCAAGGCGCACAACCACGCCACCGACGCGTCTCGGGAATGGGTCACCCGGCTCATCCCGACCGCGGAGAAGACCGGCGTGGTGATCGCGCTCGAGAATGTGAGCAACAACCTCTGGGTGCAGCCGGAGATTTTCCGGCACTTCGTGGCCTCGTTCCGGAGTCCGTGGGTCAAGGCCTACTACGACATCGGCAACCATGTCCGCTTCGCACCGCCCGAGCAGTGGATTCTCACGCTCGGCAATCTCCTGGCCAAGGTGCACGTGAAGGACTACCTGCTCGATCCGGCCGACCCGGATGGCCGCGGACGCTCGGTGAACATCCGGGAGGGCAGCGTGCGCTGGCCGGTCCTGCGGCAGGCGCTCGAGAGCGTCGGCTACAACGGCTGGATGACCATCGAGAGCAACGGCGACATTCCATTCGAGGAGCGTAGCCGGCGCCTCGATCTGATCCTGGCGGGCGCGTAGCGCTTCCGAGGCGGCACACATGAGCGGACACGACGATCCTCTTCACGCCACGACGACGCCAGCGGGCGTCTCGCGACGCCAGTTCCTCACCACCGCCGCCAGCGCTGGAGCGGTCACGATCGTCCCGCGCCACGTCCTCGGGCGCGGGTTTCAGGCGCCGAGCGACCTGGTCAATGTCGCCGTCGTGGGCGTGGCCGGCATGGGCGCCAACAACACCCGCGCGGTGATGAGCCAGAACATCGTCGCCTTCTGCGACGTGGACTCGGCGCTGCTCGACGCGCGCATTGCACGATGGCGCCAGGACGCGGCGGCGGGCGCGGCGGTGCCGCGGCCGGCGGCCCGGCCCACCGCGCCGGGTTGGTCCGCGTGGCAGGACTGGGGCACGACTCCCTCGCAGCGAGAGGCCGATGCGCGCGTGCCGGCCGAGGACGCCACGGCCAACCTCCAGAAGTTCGTCGCCTCGTCGTCACGCATCCGCACCTACGCCGACTACCGCGAGATGCTGCAGCAGCAGAAGGACATCGACGCGGTCATCATCGCCACGCCCGATCACATGCATGCGGTGATCGCATCAGCCGCCATGGATCTCGGCAAGCACGTGTACGTGCAGAAGCCGATGGCCTGGTGTGTCTCGGAGGCGCGCCATCTGGCCAGGCGCGCGGCCGAGACCAAGGTCCAGGCGCAGTGCGGCAACCAGCGTCACTCGGCCGATGAGAATCGCCGCGGTGTGGACTACATCTCATCAGGGGTGATTGGCGACGTCACGCACGTACACGTCTGGACCAATCGTCCCATCTGGCCGCAGGGGATCCCGCGTCCCACCGCGCCAGGCGCGCCACCGCGGGCCGGTCGTGTCAGCCAGGAGGCGCTGATGCAGGCGGGCGCGAGTGCGCTTGCGCCCGTGGCGCCACCTCCGTCCACCCTGGCGTGGGACCTCTTTCTCGGCGTGGCCCCGCAGGTGGACTACAGCCCGCTCTACCACCCGTTCAACTGGCGCGGCTGGGTGGACTGGGGTCAGGGCGCCCTGGGCGACATGGGCGCGCATATGATCGACTTTCCGGTCTGGTCGCTCGATCTCGACTTGCCGACTGCGGTCGAGACCACATCGACGCCGTTCAACGACCTCACGTTCCCGCTCGCGACGATGACCCATTACGACTTTGCCGCGAAGGGCGCGCGCCCGGCGGTGCGGCTGACGTGGTACGACGGCGGCTTCATGCCGCCAACTCCCGAGGAACTCGAGGGTGACGCGGGGCTGGTGGCGTCGGGCGGCATTCTGTACGTCGGCACCAAGGGCAAGCTGCTCTGCAACGAGGGCATGGCGCCCCGACTGCTGCCCGCGGCGCTTCACAACGCAACGGGGGCGCCGAAGGAACGCCTGGCGCGCGTGCCGCACCAGGGTCACGAGATGAACTGGATCCGTTCCATCAAGGGCCGGGACACGCTCTCGAGTCCATTCTCGTACGCGGCGCACCTGCACGAGATCATGCTGCTCGGGCTGGTCTCGTTGCGGGCACGGTCAAAGATCCACTACGACGCCGCGAACATGCGTGTCACCAACAACGTGAACGCCAACCAGTTCCTGACCCGCGAGTACCGGAAGCCGTGGAAACTGTAAGTATCAATTCTGAATTGAAATTCAGAATGCACGAGCCCGCGTGCTATCGACGCGGAACGCCGGTGAACTCGGCCGGCGACAGCGCTCGCCGCGTGAAGCGCGCCGAATGGATGGCGCCCCTGAAGTAGTCCACCAGCGTGACGCGCACGCCGATCGACGTCCGCCCGGCCTGCTGCGGTGCCAGTGCGATGGGGAAGTCGAGCTGCTTCACGCCGTTGACGTAGTTGCTGTAGGTGGTGCCGTCGTAGACCGCGGCGACGTGATACCACGTGCCGACGTCGTGCAGCGCGTCCTTGTTGATCAGCGCCTTCTCCAGCCCGTTGCTGTAGGCGAATGCATCGAGGAACCACTGGTGGCCGGCGACCCTGATCTCGAACAGCATGCGGTTCTGCGAGCCGTCCTCCTGGAGATGGAACCAGCGTTGGGCGCGCGCGCCGCCGTCCGGGCGGAAGATGGCTTCCCAGGTGAACGTCGCAGCGCCTGCCAGCGGATGCACTCCCACCAGAATGGCGTCGTTCACGCCGTCGAACTCGATGGCCTTGCCGACGGGCGCATCGATGACACGTGGGCTCCCGAGCACGGTCGTGACGTGACCGCCGATGCGGTCGAGGCGGTCGAAGGTCCACTCTTCGACCTGGGCCTGAGCCTGGGCCTGCGGTCGCGTCGTCATGGCCGCCATCGAGCCGGCCACCAGTGCCAGGAGCGCCGCCCCGTAGCGAAGGTCAACGCGCCGGCAGGACATCGGCCATCCTCACGGGACGCTTCTCGGCCAGTGACTGCAGGGTCGCGGCGATCATCGCGGTGACGACCAGGCCATCGCGGCCGGTACTTTCAGGGGTGATGCCCTGGTCGACACAATCGACGAAGTAGCGGAGGGGCTCGTACTGATAGCCCCAGGCCTTGCCGTAGCGGGTCACGGCCGTGGAGGAGAACGGCGTGTGGTAGCGATCGGTGAAGGCCCACAACGAGGGTTCGTTCTTCACTTCCAGGCCCCCGCGGTCCCCATAGACGGTGATCCGGTTGTCGACGACGTTGGTGAAGCTGTCTGGCACGATCCAGGACGTCTCGAAGGTACAGATCGCACCGCCCTCGAACTCGACGATCGCCTGAATCGTGTCCCAGCAGTGGATGCCGCGGCGCTCGAGCACGCCGCGCGTGCCTTTGGCGTAGACCTCCACGGGCTCGCGCCCGAACAGCCATCGGATCAGGTCCATCGTGTGCGGAAACAGGAACCACTCCGGACCCGACTGACCTCCCCACGAGAGCATCGAGGTGGGAACGTGGATGGTGTCGCTGAGTCTGGCGTACGCCATCACCGGCACACCGAGATCGCCCCGTTCGACGTACGCCTTGGCACCCATGTAGAGCGGATGCCAGCGCGCATGGAAGTCGACCATCAACGAGCGGCCCGCGCGATCGGCGGCCTCGACCATGGCCTGCGCTTCCGCGACGGTGGTTGCCAGTGGCTTCTCGACCAGGACGTGCTTGCCGGCGGCCAGCATCGCCAGCACGGGGGCCGCGTGCAGGTGGTCTGGCGTGGCCACCGTGACGGCATCGACATCGCTGGCGGCGACATCCTCCAGGTTGGTCGTCCAGTCGCTGCCGCACTGCTCGGCAAGCGCCTGCGCGCGGCTGGCATCGTGGTCGCAGATGACGGCCACCGTGCAGCCCGGATGATCTTTCAACGCCACGGCATGATTGCCACCCCACAGACCCGCCCCGACGATACCTACCCGCACTGCCATCCGGCCGCCCTCCGTCGATCACACGGGCGTGCCCCGTGTCGTCGCGCGCAGTCTATCCGAGCTTGGTCCGAGCCGACGGCACGTGCCGCGGCGCGAGTGCGGCGGCCACCTGCCAGGCTGGCGCGCCCGACTGCAGCGCGAGAATCGACTCGCGTACCGACACCACCTCGCCCACCACGATCGTGGCCGGCGGGCGCGCGCCCCGGGCCCGCACCAGGATCGTGCCGAGCGTGCCGATGGTGACTCGCTGCTCGTCCAGCGTGCCGCGCTCGATCACCGCGACGGGCGTGTCGATGCGCCGCCCGTGGGCGGTCAGCTTCGCCACGATCGTCGCGAGACGCTCGACGCCCATCAGGAACACCGCCGTGGGGATGCGCGCGGCGACGTGCCAGTCCACGGCCGGGCCCATCGCGTCGTCGGCTTCGTGGGCGGCAAAGACGGCAAAGGCGGCTGAGATCCCGCGATGGGTGACCGGGATGCCCGCGGCGCCAGGGGCGCTGATGGAGGAGGTCACGCCGGGAACGACCTCGAAGGCCACCCCTGCCTCGGCCAGCGCCAGCATCTCCTCGCCGCCGCGACCGAAGACGAACGGGTCGCCTCCCTTCAATCGCACGACGATGCGGCCGGCACGCGCGTGCCGCACCATCAGGTCGTGGATGTGCTCCTGGCGGTCGTCGCCCGGCGATCCCGGGGCCCGGCCGCTGTAGACCCGCTCGGCGTCCGGGCGCACGTGGTCGAGCAGGTCGGGGTGGGTGAGCCGGTCATAGAGCACCACGTCGGCGCGCCGCAGGGCGTCGACGCCACGGAGCGTGATGAGGTCGGGCGCGCCCGGCCCTGCCCCCACGAGGATGACCTTGCCTTGGTTCACGATCAGACTCCCTTGCAGGCCCGGCAGACGTCGGGCCGGTCCTGGCGCACCACGCAGCGCGCGTGCGGGTCATGTGGGCGCGTCGCGCGCTGCAGGTACTCGCGCATCACCTGGTCGGCGCGCGCCTGTTGCCCGGCGACGAGCAGGTCCGGCAGACAGCCCTCGAGCACGCCTTCCCAGAGGCTCTGACGTCGTGCGTAGGTGTCGATCTGCCGTTTCACGTCCGGCCGCCATCTCCCGAGGTAGTCGGCAAGCACGCCGATCTCAGGGGTCAACACCGCGTCCTGCACGCGGTCGCGGAGCTGTTTGGCCAACGCCGGGCTGGTGCCAGCGGTGGAGATGGCCACCTGCACGGACCCCTGCCTGGCCACGGCCGGTGCGATGAAATTGCAGTGGTCCAGGTCGTCGACGGCATTGGCCACGCGATTGTCCTGATCGGCCAGGCGGTAGATGCGGGCGTTGAGTGCGCGGTCGTCGGTGGCGGCATAGACCAGGAACTGGCCCTCGAGATCTTCGGGCTGAAACAGGCGGGCGTGCCAGACCAGCAGGCGCGACTCCTGCCAGGCCTCGACCTGCGCGCTGACCTCCGGCGCCACGACCGTGACCAGCGCCCCGGCCTCGACAAGTCCGGTGACCTTGCCGGTGGCAATGGGCCCACCGCCGACCACGAGGCAGGCCCGGCCGGTCAGATCGAGGTAGATCGGGTAGAACATGGCTTACCCGACGGGCTGGGCGCCGGGCGCCGCCGCCGCCGCCAGCCCCTTCAGTGCGTCGAAGCCGAGACGGTCGCAGAAGTCACCGAACCCCTCGCCCGCGTCACGGCCATCGCGGTAGGCCACCAGCAGGGGCTTCAGCGTGCCTGCAACGGTGCCAAGGGGCACCAGGTCGAGGAACGGGCGTGCCAGACGGGTGCCGGCGACGTCGCCGCCGAGATAGAGCAGGTACTTGTCGAGCGAGCGACCGACCAGCGCCACCTCCGCGACGTACGGACGCGCACAGCCGTTCGGGCAGCCGGTCATCCGGAAGACGATCGGCAACCCAGGCAGGCCGATCTCGTCGAGCGTGCTGTCGATGTCGCTCATCACCCGTGGCAGCACCCGCTCGGCCTCGCTGATGGCCAGGCCGCAGGTCGGCATCGCCGGACACGCCAGGCTGTTGCGGCGCACGCCGCTGATCCGTTCGACCGTCACGACGTTGTGCGCATCGAGCAGCGCCTGGACGGCGTCGCGATCGTCGGTGCGGATTCCAGACAGGAGGATGTTCTGCTGCGCAGTCAGTTGGACGTCGGTGCCGAAACGACTCACCACGCCGCGAATGCCGGTGCGCAGACGGTGCTCTCCCACGTCGCCGATACGTCCGCTGTCGACCGGCAGCCCGAGTGACCAGAGATCTGGACCCTGCCGATGCCAGCCGAGGTGATCGTGGACCTCGAAGGCAGGCATCGGCCGCGGGGCCTCGATGGGGAACGGGACGCGCGCCTGCAGCTCCTGGCGGAACGTCTCGAGACCCCACTCCTCGAGCACGTACTTGAGCCGCGCCCGCTTGCGGTCGGTGCGATTGCCGAAGTCTCGATGGACCGTGACGATCGCCTTGATCACCTCGATGGCATGCTCGGGCGCCACAAAGCCGACGACGTCGGCCAGTCTGGCAAACGTCGTCTCCTTGTTGTGGGTCACGCCCATGCCCCCGCCTGCCACCACGTTGAAGCCGGCCAGCGCCCCATCCTCGTCAAACAGCGCGATCAAGCCGGCGTCGTTGGTGAAGATGTCCATGCAGTTGTCGCCCGCGAAGGCGATCGCGACCTTGAACTTGCGGGGCAGGTAGGTGGTGCCGTAGAGCGGGTCCTCCTCCTCATCAGCGACGATGGCCTGGCCGTCTACCCAGATCTGGTGATACGCGCGTGTCCGCGGCAAGGTCTCCGCGCTCAACTGGTCGGCCACACGCTGCACCGCCTGTCGATGCGGGTCGTCGCTCGGCGCCGGGCAGCACATGGTGTTGCGCACGACATCGCCGCAGGCGCCGAAGGTGGTGACCAGCGCGTGGTTCAGGTCGCGAATCGAGTCGCGCAGGTGTCCCTTGACCACGCCGTGGAACTGGATGCCCTGCCGCGTGGTGATGCGCAGCGTGCCGTTGCCATGCTCGGTCGCGATGTCGTCATGGGCGAGGTACTGCGCCGGCGTCAGTCGCCCCCCGGGCAACTTGCTGCGGACCATGAAGATGTATTCCTTGGCAGCCGGACCCCGCTTGTCGCGGTTGGTCTGCTCGTACGAGCCGTGGAACTTGATCAGGACCTTGCCCGCCTCACTGAGGAACGCGTCGGCGCTCTCGAGGTCATCGGCCAGCGAGCCCCGCAATCCATGGCTCTCGGCCTTGACCTGCTCGACGTTCAGCTTGCTCATCGTGTTCTCCAGCCACTACCGGTCATCGGTGCAGCCCGCACTCTTTGTGTGACGTCTCCCACCACCAGCGCCCGGCCCGCGGGTCGTCACCGGGCCCGATGGCGCGTGTGCACGGCGCGCAGCCGATGCTCATGAAGCCGACGCGGTGCAGCGGGTTGTCGGGGACCGCGTGGTGTGCGAGATAGGCCTGCATGGCATCGGTGGACCAGTCGATCAGGGGATTGCACTTCAACAGCTCGTACCCGGCGTCCCACTCGATGATCCGCATGGTCTGCCGGTTGGGTGACTGCTCGCGCCGCAGTCCGGTGATCCAGACGTCGGTCTGTTGCAGGGCACGCTCGAGTGGGCGCACCTTGCGCAGGTGGCAGCAGGCCTTCCGCTCCTCCACCGACGACCGAAAGCTGAGTGGGCCCTTGGTCATGACCAGCGCCTCGACTTCCGCCGTGTCGGGGAAGTAGACCTCCATCTGTTTGCCGTACTTGGTGTTGGTGGCGTCGATGAGCGCGTGGGTCTCCTCGAACAGCCGACCGGTGTCCAGGGTGAATACCCGGATGGGAAGGTCGTGGCGCCAGATGGCGTCGGTGATCACCTGGTCTTCCTGACCGAGCGACGTCGAGAACGCGACGCGGCCAGGAAAACGCGTGGCGATCGCGCGCAGCCGGTCGGTGAGTTCGAGCGCGTCGAGGGCGGAGGCCAGGGCCGTCAAGTCGGTCGGTGTCGACATCGTCATCTCTCGCAAATGGAGGCGGCCTCACTGATGCGGCCGCAGAAACACAAAAGCCCGGAAGGGGAGCTTCCGGGCCTTGGGGCCGAATCGAGCGTGTGGCGTGTCAGTGACGACAGACGTGGACGCGATCGGGATCGTGGGCGGCGGAAGCTGAAGTCGGTACACGACAACAACAAGCGCACATACGACGCCCCCGGCTGGTGCACACCACGAGGGTCATCGACCGCTGCATGGTCCAATGCTCCATCGGATATGGGGCGCATTTCAAGGGCCGCAGGAGGATATGACGCAGAAACGGTGCACCTCGAGCGGGAGCTCGGAGTGATTGACGCGCGCCTGCGCCACAGGCGATGCGCGACAATGGCGCCCATGGACCTGTCCCGCTTTCCGCGCCGCCGGTACTCGGCTGGGCCGACGCCACTCGAACGCCTGCCGCGATTCGAGGCGCTCCTCGCGGCACAGTGCCCGGCCGGCCGTCGCCCCGAGATCTGGATCAAGCGCGATGATCAGCTGGGGCTCTTCCCCGGTGGCAACAAGACCCGCAAGCTGGAGTTCCTGGTCGCCGACGCGCTCGCCACCGGTGCCGACACGCTGATCACCTGTGGCGCCCCGCAGAGCAACCACTGTCGAATCACGCTGTCGGCGGCAATCAGGGAAGGGCTGCGCTGCCGGTTGGTCATCGAGGAGCGCGTGCCGGGCAGCTTTCACGAAGACGCGAGCGGCAACCATTTCCTCTTCCGGCTGATGGGCGTCGAGTCGTTGCGCGTGGTGCCGGCCGGTTCCGACATGGGCGCCGAGATGCAGCGCGAGATGGACGCACTGGCAAGCGAGGGGCGGCGCGGCTACGTCATCCCCGGCGGCGGCTCCAACGCGATCGGCGGACTTGGCTACGTGGCCTGCGTGCAGGAACTCATGACGCAGAGCGTCGAGCTCGGGGTCGGCATCGACCAGGTGATCGTCGGGTCGGGCAGTTCCGGCACGCACGGCGGCATGCTGGCCGGGGCGCTCGGGTTCCGCTGGGACGTCACGTTGACGGGGATTGGCGTGAGCCGCGACCCGGACCTGCAGGTGCCGCTCGTGCAGCAGGAAGCGCAACACGTGCTGCACCTGCTCGGCGCGGCCGTGGCGGTGCCTGCGGCAGCCGTGTGCTGCGTGGGCGGCTACTGGCAGCCCAAGTACTCGGTGCCGAATGCGCGGATGGTCGAGGCGGTGCAGATGCTCGCCCGCAGCGAGGGCGTGCTGCTCGACCCGGTCTACACCGGCAAGATCATGGCAGGCCTGATCGGCCTGGCACGGTCTGGCCATTTCCGATCGGGCGAGCGCGTGGTCTTCATGCACACCGGCGGCCTGCCCGGGATGTTTGCCTACGAGCGCGAGTTACTCGGCCGGGCAGACATGGCGCCCTGAACACGCCCGACGCTAGTAGATCTGCTGGGTCTTGGCCACGACCACGGCGGGTGGCGTGACGCCCGCGGCGATCATCACCTCGCGGACCGCGGCCTCGGTCTCAGGTGACGGCTTGAAGTTGCCGAATCGATAGCCTGCCGCGATGGCCAGCGGCGTCCAGTCGAACCGGTCCGGCCTGTTCCACACCTCCACCCGCGCGCCCCTGGCGGCCAGCAGCCGAACGACGCCGGGCAGGTTCTTGTACGCGGCGGCATGCATCGCCGTCTCGCCGTTGCGGTCCACGGCATCGATGTCGGCGCCGATATCGAGGACCAGTTGCACGGCGTCGACGGTCTCGGCTTCGGTGCCGGCGTCCTCACCAGGGGACCGTGTGGCCAGCCCTGCCGCGATCATCAGCGGTGTGCTGCCATCGGCGTTGGTGAGCGTGGTGTCGGCGCCGCCTGCGGCCAGCACCTTCATCAGTGGGACGTCGGCGGTGAGTGCGGCCAGGAGGAACGGCGTCGCTCCTATCTCGTTCAGTCGGCTGTTGTTGAGGTTGGGCCGGCGGGTCATGCGCGCGTTGGGATTGGCGCCGCGCGCCAGCAGCACCTTCACGAACTCGAGGCTGGTCATGTGTCCCGATCCCGCCGGGGCGGGATCGTTGTCACCGACGCCGGGCTGCCGCACGACCGAGATCGCGTGCAGCACGGTGTAGCCGGGTCTATCCGCCTTCGGGTCGGCTCCGGCATCGAGCAGTGCTGCCGCGACGTCGAAGTGCGCGTTTCTGACGGCGAGGAGCAGGGGCGTCGTGCCCGCAGGGGGCACGCCACCGCCGTATCCGCGCCGACGTGGCCCCGGGCCGTCGGGCGCAATCGCCTCGTTGACGTCCACGCCCGCGTGCAGCAGGCGACGCACGACGTCGAGGTGGCCTTCCCGGACGGCCAACAGCAGCGGCGTCAGCCCGGACCCGAGGTGCGCGCCGATGTCCGCGCCTGCGCCGATCAGCGCGCCGACCACGTCACCGTGGCCCTCCGCGACCGCCCACATCAGGGCCGTCTGGCCGCGTCGATCGTCACGGGCCTCGACCTTGGCGCCATGCGCGAGCAGCGCCTGCACCACGTGGAGCGACCCGGTTCGCGACGCGGTCATCAGCGCGCTCTCCCCGCCGGGCAGGCTGTCGTTGGCGTCGGCACCGGCCTGCAGCAGGAGCGCCACGAGGGCCGCGTTGCCGTTGGTACAGGCCAGCGACAGCGGCGTGATGCCGTAGCGGTTGCCCGCGCGTGGGTTGGCGCCCGCACGGAGCAGTCGCTCGGTGATCCCA
>Ga0136633_1001834_pt1 | contig 15183 bp, 16 predicted proteins | sample AntDrymeUQ832206_2_FD_105494 | JGI IMG/M metagenome (GOLD analysis project Ga0136633, IMG submission 105494) | Polar desert sand microbial communities from Dry Valleys, Antarctica - metaG UQ83 (22.06) | ecosystem: Environmental > Terrestrial > Soil > Desert | place: Antarctica: Dry Valley...
CGGTGCGGCTGTGGGACGCAGCCACTGGCGCCGAGCTTCGCTCCCTCACCGGCCACGACGATGGCGTCAACGCAGTGGCCTTCGCCCCCGACGGGCGCACGCTGGCCAGCGGCGGCACCGACGGCACCGTGCGGCTGTGGGACGCAACCACCGGCGCCGAGGTGCGGTCCCTCACCGGCCACACCGCGTCCGTCAGCGCCGTGGCCTTCGCCCCCGACGGGCGCACACTGGCCAGCGCCGACGACGGCGGCACCGTGCGACTGTGCGACGCCACCACCGGCACCGAGCTGCGCTCCCTGACCGGCCGCGGCGGCCCGGTCTTCGCGTTGGCCTTCGCCCCCGACGGTCGGGCCCTGGCCAGCGCCGGCGACGATGGCATCGTGCGCCTGTGGGACCTGGCCACTGGTGCTGAGCTGAGCTCCCTCACTCGCCACGATTACCTGGTCTTCGCAGTGGCCTTCGCTCGCGACGGTCGCACTCTGGCCAGCGCCGACGAGGACGGCACCGTGCGGCTGTGGGACCCGATCACTGGCGCCGAGCTGCGCTCCCTCACCGGCCACGACCAGATGGTCAACGCAGTGGCCTTCGCCCCCGACGGTCGCACGCTGGCCAGCGCCGGCAACGACCGCACGGTGCGGCTGTGGGACGCAACCACGGGCGTCGAGCTGCACTCCCTCGCCGGTCACACCGGCTGGGTCAGCGCCGTGGACTTCGCCCCCGACGGGCGCACCCTGGCCAGCGCCGCCGACGACGGCACGGTGCGGCTGTGGCACCTGACCACCGGCGCCGAGCTGCGATCCATCACCGGCCACGACGGCCCGGTACGCGCCGTGGCCTTCGCCCCCGACGGGCGCACCCTGGCGAGCGCCGGCGACGACGGCACGGTGCGGCTGTGGGACGCGGCCACCGGCGCCGAGCTGACGGCACTGAGCCTGGGACAACCGGCGTACGACATCGACTGGGCACCGGACGGGACGATCTTGGGCGCCAGCTTCGGCGAGTCGGTCACGCAACTTCGCGTCCGCTGGCAACAGCCCTGACCGATGCCTGCGCTGGCTGGGTCGGCAGCTAGCCTCCCGCCGTGCGCCGGCCGGTGATCTGGGCCGCCCTCGGCTATCTGCTGGTCGGGACGACGGCGCTGTGGCCGTCCATCCGTCCGGGGCGCACGCTCGTGCCGTCGGACGCGCTGATCATCGCCACCCCGTACTCAGCACTCCCTACCGCACGCGAGCCGCACAACCTGCAGCTCTCGGACACCACGTTCCAGTTCTTCCCGTGGTTCCACTACCTGGCCGAGGGGATGCGCGACGGCGAGATCCGCCAGTGGAACCCGACCCTGCTCGGGGGGCTGCCCGTCAGCCCGAACGGGAACGTGAGCCCGTACTACCCGCTCACCTGGCTGGGCGGGGCGATGTCGCCGTACGACGCCTACGACCTCTACGTCCTGCTGCACCTGGTCATCGGCGCGCTCGGCGTGTACGTGCTGGGCCGGGCCCTCGGCATCCGCCCCCTTCCCGCCTGGGTCGGAGGCCTGCTGGCGTTCACCGCTGCGTTCTGGGTCAACTGGTCCACCCACCTGGTGCACGTCGCCGACATGGTGTGGGTGCCGTGGGTGCTGGCTGCGACGTGGTGGCTCCTCGCCGCCCCGTCACGGCGCCGGGTGGTCGCCCTGGCCGGCGTCGTCGGCGTGTGGCTCCTCGGCGGCAGCCCCCAGTACGTGTACTACGGCGGCCTGGCCGTCGCCGGCTGGGCTGCCGCCGTCCTCGTCGGCCGCAGGGTGCGCGGCTCCGGTCCGCTGCTCCGGCCGGCGGTGGCCTTCGCCCTCGCAATGGTCCTCGGCGCGCTGCTGGCTGCGCCGGTGATCCTCCCGACCCTGGCGACGTCCGGCAAGGTCGTGCGCACCCGGGAGAGCGAGGCGCAGACCGCCCACGTGCCGGTTGACGATGCCATCCGGATGGTGGTCCCGGGCGCCACGGGCAACGCCGCCGACCGCATCTTCTACGGCTCGAGCGACGAGCTGCGCATGGACTCGCCTTTCCTCGGCATCACCGGCGTGCTGCTGGCCGCCGCTGCGATCGGCAGCGTCGGGCTCGGCGGGAGACGCCGGCTGCTCCTCGTCATGGGCACCATCGCCGTCGTGCTCCTCGCCTTCACCGGACCACCCCACCGCCTGCTCTACGAGGTCGTCCCCGGCTACGACCGCTTCCGCTCCGTGCCACGCTGGCTCTTCCTGCTCCCCGCTTTCGTCCTGCCGCTGGCGGCCCTGGGCATGCAGGACCTGTTGGCCGGCGCCCGCCGGGCCCGGACAGCCCTGACGGCCACGGCGGTTGTCGCCGCTGTGGCCGTGGTCGGCTGGTACGCCTACGAGCTCGCCCAGCCGGGTGCGCCGACCACCTACTTCCGCAACCGGGCGGTCTTCGCCCTGGCCCTCCTTGGAGTGGTCGCCGTCGCTGGCTGGATGGCGCGGGCGCGACCACGGATCGCAGTAGCCGCGCTCGTGCTCGTCGTCTTTGGGGAGATCGCCTTCCACACCCAGCGGTGGTACCCGCGGATCGAGCAGTCGACGGCCTACCCCGACACCGTCGTGACCGACGTCGCCGCCATGCGGGGCGGTCGGTTCGTCACTGTGGGTGTGCGTCACCCGTTCCCGCCGCTCGCTCCCGACGTCTCCATGGTCTACGGCGTGGCCGACGCCCACGGCCTCTCGGTGCTCTTCCCGAAGGACTACGACAGGTTCCTCCGGCTCATCGACGACTACGGGGTCTACGCCGAGGAGTTCAACCTCGCCCCCTCGCTGGCCCGGGGCGACCAGCTGAACTCGCCCCTCCTCGACGTCCTCGACGTCCGCACCGTGCTGGCCGAACGCGATGTCCCCATCCCCGGCAACTACAGGCTCCTCGTGCCCCCGGCGGTCGAGCCGTGGGTCTACGAGCGCTCCACGTCCGCCGCCGCCATGGTGGTGGCCTCAGCGGCCCCGGCCACCGAGGAGCAGATGTGGGCGCGGGTGGCGACGCCGGGCTGGGACCCCCGGGCCACTTCGGCCGTGCTCGGGCTCCGGGACAAGGTGGACGGCGCCGGCGGCGAGGTTGCCGGACGACCGGCGGCGCCGGACCGCGAAGTGTGGGACGTCGACGCTCCCGGCGGCGGCCTCCTCCGGGTGGGGTCCCGGTGGGACTCCGGCTGGTCGGCGACGGTCGACGGAAAGCCGGCGCCCGTCCTCCGGGCCGACGGCGTGTTCCGCGGCGTGGTCGTCCCGCCGGGGCGCTCGGTCGTGCGGTTCTCGTACCGCAACCCGGACGAGATGCGGGGCCGGGCCGTGGGGGGAACGGCGCTGGTCGTCCTCGCCGGGCTCCTCATGCCGCGGCCGGGAATTCTCCGACGACGTCAACCGAACGGCCCCGTGAACCGTCTAGACAGGTAGGGCGGCTATGGTGAGATCGCCCTGAAGGCGGCTTGGCATACGCCTCGGTACCCACTGTGCGGTCTGTGATCGCCTTCGACGGGGCCTGGCTCGACACAAGGAGACCAATGAGGAAACGCAACGTGTTCACCGCGTTGGCAGCGGCGGCGATGGTGCTACAGGTGGTCGGCTTCACTGGGCCGGCACTGGCACAGGCGACGCCGGAGGTCACGTTCACGTTCAGTCCGACCTCCGGGCCGGCCGGAACCAAGATCCAGTACACGGGCAGCGGGTGCCCCCACAGCGCCACCGCCGAGTTCGACGGGCTGGTCTACCTCACTCAGGGCGGTCCGCCCCTGGACAGCACGGTCACCGAGTTCGTCTCCAACGGGTCGGGCCAGTTCACCCCCCAGATCGACACGACCGGGCTGCCGCCGGGTCAGTACACCGCCTGGGCGCTCTGCCGGACCACCAGCAAGGTCGCACCTGGCAGCCCGTTCACGGTGACGATCCCCGTCATCCCGGGGTCGACCTACTTCCCGCTCAGCCCCGGCCGCGTGCTCGACACGCGTGACGGCACGGGAACCGGCGGTGTGGTCAACCCGATCGGCGCCGGCGGCACCATCGACGTCCCGGTCACCAACCGGGTCGGGGTCCCGCTCACGGGTGTGACCGCGGTGGCTCTCAACGTGGCCGCCACGAACGCCACCGGCCCCCCCAGCTTCCTCACCGTCTGGCCCACCGGCCAGACCCGGCCGCTGGCGTCGAACCTGAACTTCGTGCCCGGCGTCTCGGTGCCCAACCTGGTCATCGCCCGGGTCGGCATCGACGGTAAGGTCTCGATGTACAACAACGTCGGCAGCGTCAACGTCGTGGCCGACGTGCAGGGCTACTTCCAGGGCGACGCCACCGGCTCCACCTACATCCCCCTCAATCCGGCCCGCGTGCTCGACACCCGCGTCGGCACCGGTGGCACTGCGGCGAAGGTCGGCCCTGGCGGCACGATCGAGCTCAAGGTCACCGACGCCGGCGGCGTCCCGGCCGCAGGCACGGCCGTCGTCCTCAACGTCACGGCCACCAACGTGAGCGGCGCCGAGAGCTTCCTGACGGTCTGGCCGTCGGGCTCCTCCCGGCCGTTCGCCTCCAACCTGAACTTCATCCAGGGCCAGACCGTGCCCAACCTGGTCATCGCCAGAGTCGGCGAGGGTGGGAAGATATCGATCTACAACAACGTCGGCACGGTCGACGTGGTAGCCGACACTCAGGGGTTCTTTGCCGCCCCGGTCACGCCCCCGGCCACCCCGACCGGCTCGCAGTACTTCCCCGCCAACCCGGCCCGTATCCTCGACACCCGTGACGGCACCGGTGTCCCGGGTGGGGCGACCGGCCAGCTCGGCACGGCCAGCACCATCGACCTCCAGGTCACCGGCGCCGGCGGCGTACCCGCCAACGCCACCGCCGTCGTCCTGAACGTCACCGTGACCGAGTCCCCCGGTCCGGACAGCTTCCTGACGGTCTATCCCACCGGCACCGTTCGTCCCCTGGCTTCGAACCTGAACTACGCACCCGGCCAGACCATCCCGAACCTGGTCATCGCCAGGATCGGGGCCGGCGGCAAGGTGACGATCTACAACAACTCCGGCTCCACCTTCGTAATCGCCGACGTGCAGGGCTGGTTCACGGCCGCCTGAGCCAGCCACATCCAGGCGCGACACTCCACGCAGTCACATCAGGCAGCGGGCTCCGGCCCGCTGCCTGATGTTGGTTTTAGATGGAGAGTCGGGCGCCGGCCACACCCACGGTATGGTCCCGGCCGTGACGACCGGCTTCGGGCGAATCAGCCGGCTGGCCGTGGTCGCCCATGTGATCAGCCTGGTGGCCGGGTTCTTCGTCCTCCTCTACTGCAACCGCGACCAGTGGTTCTTCGGCGACGAGTGGGACTTCATCGGCCACCGCGGCGTGGTGGGCGCCGAGCGGAGCATCTGGGCTCCGCACACCGAGCACTGGTCGACCGGGCCCATCCTGATCTACCGGGCGCTCTACCACTTCTACGGGCTCCACACCTATGTCCCCTACGTCGTCGTGCTGCTCCTGCTGCACGTGGCCGTCGCCCATTTGCTCTGGCAGTTGCTGCGCCAGGCGGGCGTGGACGTTCCCCTCGCCACCGCTCTGGCGGCGGTCTACGTGGTGCTGGGGGCGGGCCAGGAGAACCTCCTCTGGGCGTTCCAGATCGGCTTCATCGGATCCGTCGCCGCCGGCCTGGCCGTTCTCCTGCTGGTCAACCACGGCGGGCGGTGGGGGTGGCGCGACGCCGCCGCCTGGCTGGTGTCGGTCGTCGGCCTGATGTTCTCGGGCGTGATGGTGACGATGGTCACCGTCGCCGGGCTCACCGTCTTCATGCGACGCGGCTGGCGCCAGGCAGCGTTGTCCGTGTCCGTCCCTGCGATCGTCTTCCTCGTCTGGTTCTTCCAGATCGGGGACCAGAACCTCGACGACAGCGAACGCACACTCGACGACCTCTTCGAGTACCCGGAGTACATCTGGAACGGCCTCCGCTCGTCGATCGAGCAGACGGTCGGTTTCCCCGGGGCCGGAGCCATCATCGTGCTCGGCCTCGCCGCCTACCTGTTCCGCCGGGCCGGCCTGGCCGCCGGTCGGGCCGCCCCCGCCTTCGCCTGTGCCCTTGGCGCGTTGATGCAGTTCGCCATCATCGCCGCAGGCCGGGCCGGCCTGGGTGTCGAGCAGGCCGGGGCGTCGCGGTACACCTACATCGTGATCGCCCTGGCCCTGCCGGCCATGGGTCTGGCCCTGAGCGAGCTGGCAGGGCAGAGCCCCGGCGGCCCGCTGAGGGGGGTGGCGAGCCCCATGGGCTCCTTGGGCGGAGTGGCGGGTGGAAAGCCGGCGCTCGCGGGCGCCCTCGGCGGCCAGCCTCCCGTGGGCCGACGGGCCACGCCCGGCCGGCGGGCCGTCGTGTGCCTCGTCCTGCTCCTTGTGGGTCTGCACAACGGGGGCATCCTGCGGGACGAGTCGAGGTCGCAGAAGCGCCTCGAGCAGCGGCTCAAGGCCAGGATCCTGGCCGCCGCCCAACTGATCGCCTCGCCGGCGGTGATCCTGGGGGGCAACCCCGAGCCCGAGTACAGCCCGGACATCGTGATCGAGGACCTGCGCCGGATGGCGCGCGACAAGAAGCTGCCTGCGCCCACCCGCATCACCGACGACGACCGCCTCACGGTGGCCACCGTCCTGCAGTACGCCACCAGCGCCAACCAGCTGGCGACGCCGTTCACCGCGCCGCTGGTGGACGGCGTCGTGGGCGGCTCCGATCAGAGCGACGGTCCGGGTTGCATCCGCCTCACTCCCGGCGGCCCGATCGTGGAGCTCCATCTTGCAGGCGGCGACCCGATGTCCCTGCGGGTGACGACAAGTGTGTCCGGCGAGCTGACCGGATACCTGCGCATCTTCACGCCCAGGCTCCTCACCGGCGCTCCGCACATCGACAAGGTGCGGGCCGGCGTCCCCGTCTACGTGAACGTGACGGCCACGGTCGACCAGGTCGTGCTGCGGGTGCCCTCCTTGGGGACGACCCAGGTGTGCGGCGTCCTCTAGCTTGACTGGCCGTCGCCGAGCGGGCCTAGGGTGGCGCGGTCATCCGGGTCCGGCGGGATCCACGGGCGCCCCGAGACGAGGAGGCCGGACCGAAATGAGACTGTTCGCGCAAACACGCTGGTTGGTGGGCGCGATCGGCGGGGAAACTCCTCTCGTGGACGTGGCGGCCCTGTCGGGTCACAAGGCTTGACGGTCCGCCGCGGGGCCTGGGCGGCGATCTCCGACCTCTTCACGGCAGTACCCGCCGACGCCACCCCTCCCCCACGACCGGTGCCGGCGCCCACTGATCCGGACGCAACGTTCGCGACCCGTCTGAGCGCCCATCTGCTGCGCCGGCCGGGCCGACTCGTCGCCGCCTGCCTCGCCACTGTCGTCGGCCCCGCGGTCGTCGCCCAGGCGATCGACACCCGACCGGCGGCGCGGGTACAGGCCTCGGAGGCGTCCGATGGTGAGGTGCCGGTGCCCGTGCCCGGGGACCGGGAGACCTGGCTGCCGCTGGCCCGGCGGGCGGCGACGACCTGCCCCGGACTGTCGCCGGCGGTCCTCGTTGCCATCGCCCACGTCGAGAGCAGCCTGGGCCTCCAGCCCACGGCGTCGTCCGCCGGGGCGGTTGGACCGATGCAGTTCCTTCCGGCCACGTGGGCCGCCTACGGCGTCGATGGCAACGGCGACGGGCTCACCGACGTCATGAACCCGATCGACGCCGTCCACGGCGCAGCCCGCCTGCTCTGCGCCAACGGGGGCGGCGACTCCGACCGCCTCGCGTCCGCGCTGTGGAACTACAACCACTCCGACGATTACGTGCGCCAGGTCATCGGCCTGGCCCGCCTGCTTCCCGTCGCCGGCTGACGGTCACCGACGCCGAACCGGCGCATCGTGGCGGCTTCACCCGCCACGGCCTTGCACGATCCGCTGGTACTCTCCACGCCCCCGTACGCGCGGGTCAGGCGAGCGGGTGCCCGTCCGGGCACTCGGTCTGCCAGCGGAACCCCTGGAATCCGCAGATCTCACAGGTCCTGCCGGGAAGGTCGGTGAACCCGGTTGACAGCATCGTGCGGCGGACACGCTTGCGCGGGGGCGCGGCGCCCGGCTGCGTCTCGGCCGGGTCGGTGCCCGTTTCGACGGGAAGCTCGCTCATGGAGCGATGGTACGCGGGAATGGGCTTCGGGGCCGTCGGTCCCTCAGGTCGAGCCGGCCGGTCACGACGTTGTTGTTGTAGACGCCCACCTTGCCGTCGGCGCCCACCTTGGCCACCACGAGGTTGGGAACCGTCTGGGCGGCGACGAAGTTCAGGCTGGAGGCCAGCGGACGAGTCGTGCCGCTGGGGTAGACGGTGAGAAAACTGCCGGTCGTCGGCTGGGTGACTGTGACGTTGAGCACGACCGCCGACACGCCGGTGGCGGGGACACCGCCCACCGGCCACGCCGCCGTCGCCGGCGTGGCCGGAGCGGCCGTCGCCGGCGATCACCCTGGACACGCCCGTCCGGCGGTCGAGGACCCGTACCAGCCTCCCGGAGTCGGCCGTGTACACCAGCGATCCCCGGAACGCGATGGCGGTCGGCGTCTGGCTGATGTTCGTGGCCACGCCCTGACCCAGGCCGCCGGCGAAGGTTGTCATGTCGCCCGTGGCCGCCTTGACCGGCGGCGCCACCTGCGTCGTAGCGGCAAGCACCAGCGCGCACACCGCTCCGATGCTCCATGTAGCGGCCGCTCCCGGAGCCGGATTGAGCGAAAGCCGTCCGTCAGCCGGTGCGCAGCGGGTCGTACTCGGTGAGGAACTTCTCGAGCCTGGCCTCGTCGACCCGGTGGACGACGGTGTTGGCCTCATGGTTGTCCCGCACGCACTTGGCGAGCGTGAATGCCGACGTGACTGCGTAGAGCAGACCGAGGGCGAGGAACGCCCGTATCCAGCTGGTCACGGGGAGGTAGGCGATCCCGAGGAGAACCCCTGCCCCCGAGACGGCGAAGGAGATGGTCGCCTGCGCGTAGAACGCGGACGTCGGCTTCTGGTTGATGGTGATGTTGGACATGTCGCCATCATGAAGGGGACCGGCGACCGGGGCTATCCAGCCTTGCCCTCATTGCCACCTGGGCCGACACCAGGGCCTATGTCTAGATGGTGCCCTCGTCGACGGCCTTCCGGATCCAGGGGATGACCTCGTCGAGGATCTCCTCGAGCGGGGTGATGGCCTCGAAGCCGAGCACCTGCTTCGCCTTGTCGGTGGCGGGCACCCGCCGCTGCACGTCGTGTTCGAAAGGCTCGTCGGACACGTAGCGGAAGGGCACGTCGGGGCCCTTGATCTTGCGCCAGATGATCTCGGCCAGCTCGAGCACCGTCGTCGACGTCGCGGTGGAGAGGTTGAAGTCCTCGTTGCGGGCGTCGGGGTGCTCCATGGCGGTCACGATGCCCTTGGCCAGGTCGCCGCCGTAGGTGTAGTGGCGGATCTGGGAGCCGTCGCCAAGGATGTGCAGGGGTTCCTGGCCCTTCAGGACCTTCTGCACCAGGTCGGGCACCACGTGGCTCATGGCCAGCTTGACGTTGCCGGAGAGCACCTCCACGTCGCCCAGCGCCCGACCCTCGCCGATGCCGACGCAGTTGAACGGCCGGACGATGGTGAACGGCAGCTCGTACTGGTCCCACGCGGCCTGCGCAAAGTACTCGACAGCCAGTTTCTGGAAGCCGTAGGACGACTTCGGCGGGGGCACCTCGCGCTGCTGGCCTTCGTACGACGGCCAGGAGTCGGCCGACTCGAACACCATCGACGACGACATGTACGTGACCTTTTGCAGGCGGCCGGCGCGGTGGGCGGCGATGGCGGCGTCACAGCTGGCGGCAGTGATGCGCTCGTTGGCGGCCAGCAGGTCGTAGGCATAGGCGTGGAAGTAGGAGATGCCACCGATGAGCGCGGCGCCGGCGATGAAGTGGTCGCACCCTGACAGCAGCCCGCTCATGAGGGGGACGTCTCGGCAGTCGCCCTCCACGAGCTGGTAGTTGCAGTGCCCGTCGAAGGACTTGGCCACCCTGCCGTACTTGGAGAAGTTGTCGACGCCGACGACGGTGTGGCCGCGTGCGAGCAGCTCCTCCACCACGTACCCGCCGATGAAACCCGACGCCCCTGACACGAGTACACGACTCACGATGCATTCCTTCCGGTTCGCCGGTTGAGCTCCTGCAGGTCGAGCCGGGGCCCGAACGCCAGGAAGTACCAGCGGAGGTAGCGCGACAGCCACGCGGCCATCTTGAAGTTGGACACGCCGGCCGTGCGGTCGAGCCAGATTGTCGGGATCTCGGCTACCGGCCGGCGCAGGCGTCGGGCCTTGGCGACCAGCTCGATGCCCATCTCGAAGCCGGCGTCGGACTGGATGCCGACCTCCTGGATGAACGCCTTCGAGTAGGCCTTGAAGGAGTTGGTGGCGTCGTGGGTGCCCACCCGGGCGAACCAGCACAGGGTCATTCCTGCGGTCTTGGAGAACGCCCGCTTCAACGTCGGGACGCCGACCTGCTGCCCGCCGCGTGAGTACCGGGAGGCGGCGGCCACGACGACGCCCCGCTCGACCAGTCTGGCGAGGTCATCGATCTGCTGGGGGTCGTCGCAGCCGTCGGCCATGGTGACCACCACCACCGGCGCCTGGGCCGCGTCGACACCGAAGCGCATGGCGTCGGCCGGGCCCCGCCCGTAGGTGTTCAGCATCGGTACGAGCCGGGGCTCGTCCTCGGTGTACTTCTCCAGCCAGGGCACGGTGGTGTCCTCCGGCGTGTCGAAGACCACGAGGATCTCGCACGGGAGGGTGACGGCCTCGAAGACCCGGTCGAGGCATGCGACGATGGCGTCGCCCTCGTTGTGGACCGGGATGACCACGGAGATCCGGGGCGGGCTCACACAACGACCCCGTTTCCGAACAGGTCCCAGATGTCGACCACCGGTTGGCGCGGCTTCAGTGCCGCATAGGCCTGGTGCGGGGTGCCGATGATCAGCAGGTCGGCCCGCTCCAGCACGTCTTCGAGGGGCAGCAGGTCGGCATCGGAGACCACGTGCGGGTCGGTGGTGAGCACGCCGGCGGCCTTAAACCGGAGGATGCGCTTCAGCTTGTAGCTGAGGCTGTCGCGGGGGTCGTCGGACTCCGCCTTGAAGCCCATGCCAAGGATGCCGACGGTCATCGTCGCCAGTTCGAAACGCTGCTCGAGGCGGTGGACCACGTACAGCGGAAGGCCCTCGTTGACCATCATCGCCGCGTGGCCGAGGGTGAAGTTGTTGTTGTTGAACGCCGCCAGCTGCATGGTGTCCTTGAGCAGGCACGGCCCCGCCGCGAACCCGGCGCCGGGGAGGTCGGCCGCCCGCGGATAGTCCTGGGCCATGGCGTCCCTGATCCGCTGGAAGTCGAGGCCGAAGTCGTTGGCGATCATGTAGAGCTGGTTGGCGATGGCGAAGCGGATGTAGCGCCAGGTGTTGGTGAATAGCTTGGCCAGCTCCGCCTCCTCCGGCGACAGCGGCACGACCTGCGACGTGAGCGTGCCGAACAGCTTGGCGGAGCGGTCCATGGCCCGGTCCGTGCGCGCCGCGACGATCTGGGGCAGCTCGAACAGCTCGGTCATGGCCTTGCCCTCGGCGATGCGCTCGGGGCAGAAGGCCACGTCGACCTCCTTGCCCATGGCGCCCACGAGGCGTTCGACCATGGCCGTCACCCCGGGGTACAGCGTGCTGCGCAGGACGAGGAGCTGGCCGTCGCGCAGCTGGTCCTCGAGGGCGGCGACGGCGTTGGGCACGGCCTGGGGCTCCGGGTTGAGGTGCTCGTCGACCGGCGTGCCGACCACGATGATCACGTGCTCGGCCTGGGCCACGCAGGCCGGGTCGGTCGTGGCCTCGAGGGTGTTGCCGGCGGCCCGGGCCAGCATGCCGGCCGCCCCCGGCTCGTCGAAGGGCAGGACGCCGCGCGCCACCTTCTCAACCGCGACAGGGTTGATGTCGAACAGAGTCACCCGGAGGCCGCGGTCCGCGAAGGCCAGTCCGAGAGGAAGCCCAACGCGCCCACAGCCTCCGATGACGACGACGTCTCGGCTGAAGTCCTGGATGCCGAACGATAGCGTGCCGGTGATGCCCTCCTGGCTCGACGTCATCGCCTCGGACCCCGACTTTGCGGGGCACGCCCGCCGGTGCTTCGCCGTCCGGAAACACGCCACCCTGGCCACCCTGCGCCAGGACGGGTCACCACGCATCAGCGGCACCGAGGTCGAGTTCGAGGATGACGCCGAGGTGTACCTGGGGATGATGGCGGGGTCGCGCAAGGCCCTGGACCTGCGGCGTGACCCCCGCCTCGCCATCCACTGCCCCACCTTGGACGCCCCGGAGGACGAGCCTTCGTCGTGGCTTGGCGACGCCAAGATCGCCGGCATCGGGGTCGACGTCAGTGACGCCTCTTCGGAGGACGGGTCTCACCGGTTCCGCGTCGACATCACCGAGGTGGTCGTCACCAGGGTGGCGGGAGACCTCCTGGTCATCACGTCGTGGCACCCGGACCGGGGCATCGAGATCCGAGAGCGACGCTGAGCACAGTCGTGGCCGCCCTCTGCGGCGGCGTGGGCGCGGCACGGTTCCTGCGGGGGCTCGTCGACGTCGTCGACCCCCGGCTGGTGGTCGCCGTGGTCAACACCGGTGACGACGCCGTGCTGCACGGCCTGCATGTCAGCCCCGACCTCGACACCGTCACCTATACCCTCGCCGGGGCGATCAGCCAGGAGCGGGGGTGGGGGCTGGAGGGCGAGACGTGGACGGCCATGGACGCCCTGGCCCGCTATCCGTCCCGGCTGTCCTGGTTCGGCCTGGGTGACCGCGACCTCGCCACCCACCTCTTCCGGACCCAGCGCCTCGGCGACGGCGCACCCCTGTCGACCGTGACCGCGGAGATCGTCGCCGCATGGGGGGTCGACGTCTCGATCCTGCCGGTGACCGACGACCGGCTGCAAACGGTGATGGACGTCGAAGGCGAGGGAGAGATCGGTTTCCAGGACTACTTCGTCCGCCTGCGCCACTCGGTGGTGGTCCGTGGCGTGCGGTTCCGTGGGGCGGACGTGGCCAAGCCGGCGCCCGGCGTGCTCGATGCCATGGAGGCCGCCGACGTGGTCGTGATCTGCCCTTCGAACCCCATCGTGTCAATCGGCCCGGTCCTGGCCGTACCGGGCGTGCGGGAGGCCGTGGTCGCCCGACGCCACCGGGTGGTGGCGGTCTCGCCCATCATCGCCGGCGCCGCCCTCAAGGGCCCGGCCGACCGTTTGCTGGCAGAGCTCGGCCACGAGGTGTCGGTGGTGGGTGTGGCCCGGCTCTACGCCGCAGTGGCGGCCACGCTCGTGATCGACACGGCGGACGCGGCCCTGGCCCCGGCAGTGGAGGCCGCCGGCATGCGCTGCATCGTCGCCCCCACCGTGATGCGCGGCCCCGCCGAGGCGGCGGCGCTGGCCCGTGCGGTCGTGGGGGCGGTGTGAGCGGAGCACGCCGGCCGGGCCTGCCGGCCCTGCCTGAGCGAAGCGGAGGCCACGCCGGAAGGCCCTTGCGGGCCGGCGGGCATAGCGACCCGGAGATGCTGTGAGGAGGCTGGAGATCATCCCGGTCGAGGGTATGCCGGAGGTCCGCCCCGGCGACCGGTTGGCGCCGCTGCTGGCGGCGTGCGCCCCTCTCGCCGACGGCGACGTGCTCGTCGTCACCCAGAAGGTGGTGTCGAAGGCCGAGGGCCGCATGGTGGCGGTCGACCCAGACGACCCGGCTGCGTATGCGGCCGTCATCGAGTCGGAGTGCGTCAGGGTGCTGCGCCGGCGGGGCGACCTCGTGATCGCCGAGACCTCCGCAGGGTTCGTGTGCGCCAACGCCGGTATCGACCGGTCGAACGTCCCGGACGGCTTCGTGACCTTGCTCCCTGTCGACGCCGACCGCTCGGCCCGCCGCATTCGCGACGGGCTGCGTGCCGCGCCGGGCGTCGAGGTAGGGGTGATCGTCTCCGACACGTTCGGTCGGACGTGGCGCCAGGGAGTGACCGACGTGGCCATCGGGTGCGCCGGCATCGCCGCCGTCGTCGACCTGCGGGGGACGGCCGACGCACTGGGGCGACCGATCGAAGTCACCGAGGTGGCGGTGGCCGACGAGCTGGCCGGCGCCGCCGAGCTGGTGATGGGGAAGGCCACGGGCGTGCCCGCCGCCATCATCCGGGGCGTGGACCGCTCGTGGTTTCGTGACGCCTCGGTCCGGGCCGAGATCGTCCGCCCGCCGGCGGAGGATTTGTTCCGTTAGTCGCTGCTGCGGCGGAGGTGCTCGGCGTGGCGGATCTCGCGCCGGTGCTCGGCGTGGCGGACCGATTCCAGGGCGAGCGTCGCCCACAGCACCGTGGCGACGATCCCGACCGTGACCGGCGGCTCCACCCGGTGGGCGACGGGCACGAGCCCGACGAGGAGAACCGCAGCGATGGCCGCCACCATCGGCAGGTGGAGGTACGAGATGCGTCGCGGGCCAGCCGGTTGCGCTCCGGCACAGCGTCGATCTCGGCCAGACGGTGCCCGGCGGCCAGCGCCGAGACGTCGAAGTACGCCCACCAGAGGGCACAAACCACCGCCATCCGAACACGGCGGCGATGATCACGCCTCCGTCGACCCCGGCCTCCGCGCCCACGCCGATGGCGACGATCGACTCGCCCAGCGCCACGCGGCTCGCACCACCCCGTAACTCAACACGAAGGCCACGCCGAGGTCGCCGAACGCGCCCGGAACACACAGGGACGTGACGAGCAGCGCGGCCATGGCCACGAACAGCACGAGGCGCACGGGGCCTTCGTCGGGGTCCACCACGCTGGTGATCCACGCATAGCCCACCCATGACCACCAGAGCAGTCCAAGGACGAGGAGCGCCCGACCGATGCCGGCCCAGGTCGGGTCGTCGGCCATCAGGGCCGTGCACTGGGTGATGGCCAGCACGAAAGACGAGGTCGAAGAAGAGCTCCAGCGTGCTCACCGTCTCGCCGCTGCGCAACGTCACGCTGCGCGACGCACCCGAGCCACCGATGGCGTCGACCGTGGCAGCGGTGGCAACGGACACCCTGGCGGCGGGGGTGCTCACCCGCTCACCGCAGCGGCGATGGCCGCGACCACCACGAGGACGGGGACGACCACGAAGGAGACGGCGGTGAGCACCCAGAAC
>Ga0136633_1001835_pt1 | contig 15179 bp, 14 predicted proteins | sample AntDrymeUQ832206_2_FD_105494 | JGI IMG/M metagenome (GOLD analysis project Ga0136633, IMG submission 105494) | Polar desert sand microbial communities from Dry Valleys, Antarctica - metaG UQ83 (22.06) | ecosystem: Environmental > Terrestrial > Soil > Desert | place: Antarctica: Dry Valley...
CGAGGATGTTCGTGGAATACCAGCCGGCGAGTCCGAGCATGCGCGCCTTGAGCGCCGGCGCAACGACCGTCTTGAGCCACGTCTGTCCCGTCTTGAAATCCTTGCCGGAAACCGGGACGCCTTTGCGCTGCGCGAGATCGATAAGCGCGAGCGTGTCGACGCACAGGTTCGGCGCACCGTTGGCGAACGGCACTCCTTCCATGATCGCCGCCCAGGCATAGAGCATCGACGGCGCTATTGCGTCGTCGTTGTTTTCCATAGCGCGCTCGAACTGCTCGATCGTCGCATGCTGCGGGCCGGGACTGATGAATATCTCCGTCGATGCGCACCAGACGACCACGGCCCGGTCGAGCTTATTCCGGGCTATGAAATCGCGGATGTCCTTCCGGATCTGTTCCGCGAGGTCACGCTTGGTTGGCCCCTGCTTGAGGTTCGTCCCCTGAATCCTCGCGACGTACTTGGTCTCGAACGCGGCTGGCATGGGCTTGATCGCAGCAAGAAAGTCGGCGACCGGTGCGAGGTCGCGCTCGTCCAGCACTCCGGCTTTCCGCGCCGCTGTGAGCGCGTCGTCGGGGATCGGATCCCAAGCCCCGAAAACCAGATCGTCGAGCTCCGCGAGCGGTACGAGATCTTTGATCAGCGGCGCACGGCCTTCCGTGCGCTTGCCCAGCCGGATGGTAGCCATCTGCGTGAGAGAGCCGATCGGCTGCGAATGCCCCCGGCGAACGCTCTCGACGCCGGCCATGAATGTCGTAGAGACGGCGCCGAGCCCTACCGTTAGAACGCCGAGCTTTCCGCTCGCAGGCTTCACGCCGTCCCGGTTAGCGCCGGGCGTTGAATCAGACACGAGATGATGTTGTTAGGAATGAGCGCGCCGCGTCGCCTGCTGGCCGACGGGCGCGGAATTATCACCGACGACGTGAATACGGGGAATCTTCTCGGTCGTCGTAAGCGTGCGTACGAACAGAATGCGTTGAACCGCGGTTATCCATGCGGTAATGGCAAGCACTATAACGATCCCCGCCAGAACCTTGCCGCCCAAGGCCAAGCCGAATAGCGCCTGCGGCGCCGAGAGCAGGACGAACCGCTCGGGCCGCTGCAGAAATCCAACCTTCGCATCGAGCCCCAGCGCTTCGGCGCGCGCACGGGCGTACGAAATCACGAACGTGCCTACCATGCCGACCAGGCAAACGATCATTAGCGGAACGCTCGCGAACTGCGCGCTCGTCGCGTAGAACATGGTGAGTCCCGCCATCAGCGCCCCGTCGCCCACCCGGTCGAGCGTCGAGTCGTAGAAGGCGCCGAACACGGTCTCGCGGTTGGTGCGCCGGGCGACGCGCCCGTCGAGCACGTCGAAGAACGCGGTCAGGCCGAGCACCCACCCGCCCAGCATGATGTAGCCAAAGCCGAACGCGACCGCGGCAGCGACCGTGAACAAGGCGCCGATCGTGGTGAGCGCATTGGGGCTCACGCCGAGGCGAGCCAGTAGTCCGGCTACGGGGTCGATCAGGCGCAGCGTCCCGTCCTTGACCCCCTCCCACAATGCTTTCATGCAGCTCCGAACGTGAGTGATGGCCCGGCGACGGACGACCCGCTCGAACGCTCGAAAAAAGAACGGGCCGGCGCCCGTCTGGGGCCGACCCGTAAAGGTATCTGTCGCTGGGACTTGTAGCTAGGAGTTTCTAGCTGGGAGTTGCAGTTAGGGAACTCGCCACTCGTACATGTTTTCGAGGACGATGTTGTCCTTGTGGTAAGTCCGCGCCCCGTCCACGGTCCTGGCGCGCAGAGTCACGACGGATCCCACCCGGAACCCCTGCACCGGCACCCATTCGGAGCTGTTCGCGCCGATCTGCTTCACGAAAATGTCGGTCGTCCCGCCGCTGCTGATGTACACGTTCACGCCCTGGCTCAGGTTGTTGGTGACCCGGAGCGCGACCTCATTGCTGGTCGGCGTGCCTGTCTCGATCTGCACCTGGCGCGGACCACAACCAACCACGGCGGTGGCGAGAACGAAAGCCGTCAGAGTCCTGAGCACACTTGCCTCCCTGTAGGCGTGGGGAATGACGAGGAAGCGTGCAAGAGCCGTGCGCAATCGCTATCGGTACAGGAAGTGAACTCGCGCGCGATCCCTGAACGCGAATACGCTCGCCAGCTCCCGGTCGATCAGCGCATCGGGATCCTCGCCGCGGACGAGTGCCCTGCGCATTCCGGGGTCGCCGAACCGGAGATCGAAGCCGAGCGTGTCGATCCGCAGCGAGTCGAGCGACGTCCGCGCCAGCGCCCAAAGCACGTTCGCCCCGATTCTCGACGGCTGGACCTGGTTGCGATTCGTGATGAGCATCCGAATCCCCGGCACCCGCTGGCCGTCGTACTTCCCGTCCGTAGGCGACACGGGAACGAACGTATCGGCCTGGAATTTGACCCCGCGGATCGGACGCTCCGCGAGCAGATCGAGCACCTCCTTGACTTTCATCCACGGCGCGCCGAACCGCTGAAAGGGCGCGTCGGTGCCACGTCCCACTGACAGCCGAGTCCGCTCGAACGCGACCAGCGACGGATACAGCAGCGCACTCTGTATGGAAACAATGGCTGGCGAGGGCTTCACCCACGGGAGCCCCGTCCGGTCGAACCAGAGATCACGGCTCCACCCCTTCATGGGGACCACGTGCAGGTCCGCGCCAATGGCCAGCTCCTGGTTGTAGTACAGCGCCATCTCGCCCATGGTCAGCCCGTGCCGCAGCGGCATGGGATGCAGCGCGTACGCCCGCGCCGGGCGACCAGGAGTCGCCGTGTCCGCGTTCGCGAGCGCCGAGTCCAGCATGGGCCCTTCGCTGTAAAAGCCGGTCAGCGGGTTTGGCCGGTCGAGCACGATGAACGGCTTGCCATGCCTCGCCGCCGATCGCATCGCGTAAACCATCGCTCCGACGTAGGTCCACGTTCGAGTGCCGATGTCCTGGAGGTCGAAAACGATCGCGTCGAGCTGGCGGACCACGCTGTCGGGAGGCGCGGTCGTCGCCGCACGGTAGAGCGAGTAGATCCGCACTCCTGTCTTGGGATCGACGTAGTCGGGCAGGTCGGTCCGGTCCTCCGTCCCCCGGATGCCGTGCTCAGGCGCAAATACCGCCGCGAGCGTGACCCCTGCCTGGCGAGCACGGGAATCGGCCGATAGCAGGTCCACGATGGAGCGGCGCCGCTCGTCGATCGACGTCTGGTTCGCGATCACTCCGACCCGCTTGCCGCGGATCAGCCCGATGCTGTCGGTCATGAGCACCGTGAGTCCGGGCAGCACCTTTGCCCGGGACAGCTCGTTCGTGGGATCGTATTGCTTGTGCGTTACCGTGCACGCGGCAAGCAACGGGACCAGTGCCAGCAGGCGACTGAAGCGAGGAACAGTCATCGGCGATACGGGGTCAGAGTGGAAGGGCCCATGATAATACCCTGAAAAGCAGGCTTTGGCCGATAGCCGTTAGTAGCCAATGGCCACTGGCGCCCCTTAGATTGTTATTAGCACAAAGGAGGCATCAGATGTCAGTTTCGTCCCATGCAGAAATCGCGCTCGTCATCACGCCCGTCGCGGCGACCGAGGTCAAGCGCTTCATCGAGACCGAAGGCGTGAGCCCCGATCAGGGGGGACTGCGCGTGTCCGTGCAGCCCGGCGGATGCAGCGGATTCAAGTACAGCCTGCTCATCGAAGACAAGAGCGCGGAGGACGACGTCGTCCTCGAGCAGGACGGCTTCAGCGTCTTCGTCGACCCGTTCTCTGCCCAGTACCTCAGCGGGATCACGATCGACTACGTGACCTCGATGCAGGGCTCGGGCTTCACGTTCAAGAACCCCAACGCGACCGGCGGCTGCGGCTGCGGCAGCTCTTTCTCGGCGTAATCGCCAAGCGTTTGCGACACTTTTAGGAGGGCGGTGAAATGAGCAGCGCATTCACCGCCCTCGATCTTTTTGTCCTCGTCGCGTATCTCGGCGGCACTACCTGGCTCGGGATCCACCTGGGCCGCGGCCAGAAGGACGCGAAAGACTACTTCATCGCGGGCCAGAAGATCCCTTGGTGGGCGATCCTCTTCTCCGTAGTCGCGACCGAGACGAGCGCGCTCACCTTCATCAGCATCCCGGGCGTCGCGTACCTCGGAAACCTCGGATTCCTCCAAGTGGCGGCCGGCTACCTGATCGGCCGCATCATCGTCGCGTACACCCTCCTGCCGCGCTACTACCAGGGCGAGCTCGTCACGGCGTACACCCTCCTGGAGCGCAGGTTCGGACTGCACACGCGCAGGTTCGCGTCGGTCACGTTCATGGTCACGCGCGGGTTCGGCGACTCCGTCCGGATCTTCGCCACGGCGATCCCGATCGCGATCATTATCGGTCCTGCGCTGCCGGCCGGGTACACGCGCCCGGTATCGATTCTGGTGCTCGGCGTTCTGACGCTCATCTACACCTATCACGGCGGGATGCGCGCGGTCGTGTGGACGGACGTCGTGCAGACGGTGGTCTATCTCCTTGGCGGGTTCGGCGCGGTGTATCTCATCGGCCAGGGAGTCGATGGCGGCTGGAGCGCGATCTTCGCGCAGGCCAGCGACGCGGGAAAGCTGCGCGGCATCGATCTGTACACGGGCTTCGACCGGCCATTTACCCTCTTTGCCGGCCTGATCGGAGGCGCGTTCCTCTCGATGGCCTCGCACGGTGCCGACCAGCTCATAGTGCAGCGATTGCTGGCGTCGTCCACCCTGCGTGACGCGCGGAAAGCGCTCATCGGGAGCGGGATCGCCGTGTTCTTCCAGTTCTCGCTCTTTCTCGTGATCGGACTCGGGCTATGGTCGTTCTTCGGTGCGCGGACATTCGACGCGCCCGACGCGATCTTCCCGACCTTCATCGTGGAGAACATGCCGTCGGGGATGACCGGATTGATAGTCGCGGCCATCCTCGCGGCCGCCATGAGCAGCTTGTCCGGCTCGATCAACTCGCTTGGCGCCGCGACGACGCACGACATCTACCTGCCGCTCACCAAGCGACGCGCCGACGATCCAGCCACCTTCCGCGCGGGCAAGCTGTTCTCGCTCGCCTGGGGGGTGTTGCTGCTTACCGCCTCCCTTCTCTACCGCGCGCAAGGCACGCCCGTCGTCATCGTGGCGCTCTCGATCGCATCGTTTACCTACGGCGCGCTGCTTGGCGGCTTCTTTCTCGGAATACTCTGGCGCCGCGCGATCCAGCGGGACGCCATCATCGGAATGGCTACGGGAATATTCGTCATGACGTTCGTGGTTTTCGCCAAGCAGTTGGGCCCCCTCCTCCCGGGAATCGGTGGCACACTCGCGTCCTTCTCGACGATCGCCTGGCCGTGGTACGTCCTGATTGGCACCACGGTGACGATGACGACGGGAATCCTCTCGTCGCTTACCCACGCGGCGCCCCCGCCGCGCGAGGCATGACCGCGTTCGTAGCGGGGGTCGACGGCGGCGGATCGAAGACACACGTCATCATCGCGCGCGCCGAAGATGGCGCGGTCATGGCGGAGTCCGAAGGCCCCGGATCCGCGGTGAGCCCTGGGCACGCGCCGGAATCCGCGCGAGTAATCGCGAGCGCCGTTGCGGCCGCCATGGAAAAGATCGACGAGCCGGAAAAGATCGTCTCCCTGCTCGTGGTGGGTGTCGCTGGGGTCGGGCGCCAGAGCGAGCGCGAGCAGCTCTCCGCCGCGCTGGAAGATCTGGACATCGCGGATGAAGTCATGGTCGAGACCGACGCGGAGATCGCGCTCGAGGACGCCTTCGATGGCCGCGCGGGAATCATCCTCATCGCTGGCACCGGGTCGATCGCCCATGGACGAGGCCCGACAGGAATCCGCGCAAGATGCGGCGGTTGGGGACCGAAGGTCGGCGACGAAGGGAGCGGCGCATGGATAGGCCGGCGCGCTCTCGGAATAGTCGCCGCCGCGCACGACGGTCGCGAGCCCGAGACGGCGCTTACCGGGGCGATTCTCACCGCCGCGCAGCTGAACGAGCCGGAAGATCTGATCCCCTGGGCTGCAGCGGCCGATTCACGCACGCTCGCCGCGCTTGCGCCCGTGGTTTTCTCCACAGCCACCACCGATCCCCGTGCGAAGGCGCTCGTCGATCTGGCGGCGGAAGAGTTGGTGCTCCACCTCCGTGCGCTCTCGCAACGCCTTTTCGGCGACGAGCGCGCCGACGTGGAAGTGGCGTTCGCCGGCGGGCTCATGAAGAAGGCCTCACCGCTACGGAAGCGCGTGGAGCACCGCTTGAAGTCAGCTGTCCCGGGCGCGCACGTACGTTCGGAACCCATAGTCGCCGCCAGGGGCGCGATCAAACTGGCTTTGCGCGGAGTACCCGCTAGCAGTTAGTTCGCGACCGCCGGTGCAGCGGCATTGGGTCCGGGTGCCGTTCGCAGGACCGTCTTAGCGAGCGCAGTTTGCGAGCGTAGGTCCAGGGAACGGCACCCGGACCCAATGCCGCAGTAAACAGCCTAGGCTGCGGGCTTGGGCCAATCGGGACTGTCGTCCAGCCTCGCCTCGCGATCCATGTCCCCAACGACCGCTGGAACATCGGCCGCAGACCACACGCCCTCGGACCGCGCGATGACGCACGTCGCGCTCAGATCACCGATGATGTTGACCGTCGTTCGCGACATGTCCAGAATGCGATCAATGCCGAGCACCAGGGCGATCCCTTCGCCCGGCACCCCGAACATCGCGAGGATCCCAACCAGCAGCGGAATCGAGCCGCCTGGCACGCCGGCGGCGCCGACCGCGGTGATGACCGACATCGCCATCACCACCGCCATCTGCGGAATCGTGAACGAAACACCGAATACTTCGGCGAGAAAGATGACGGTGATGCCCTCGAACAGCGACGTCCCGTTCATGCACATCGTGTTGCCGAGCGGAAGCACGAATCCCGCGACGTGCCTGGGGATTCCGAGGTTCTGCTCCGCGACGGCGAGATTCGTCGGCAGCGTGGCGGCGCTCGAGCTCGTCGAGAACGCCGTGACCATGGAGGAGCGGATCCTGGAGAAGAAGAGTACCGGCGAGAGCCCGGCCCCGAACTTCACGAACAGCGAGAGCGTGATAACGGTGTGCAGGACCAACGCTCCAATCACGACCGCCACGTAATTGCCCAGCGGAATCAGCAGCGCGAAACCGAAGCGCGAGGTGACGCCGAAGATCAGCCCCGCCACGCCGTACGGGGCAAGGCGCATCGCGATCTCGACGATCTTGATGACGATGTCCTGCACAGCCTGCAGCCAGACCATCATGGGCTTGGCGCTTTCCGGCCTGATCATGGTGAGCGCAGCGCCGAACATCAGCCCGAAGAAGATCACGCCGAGCATGTCCATGTCCACGGCAGACTTGAGCGGATTACGGGTGACGATGTTCACCAGCGTCTCGATCCCGAATCCCCCAGCCTGTGACGCCTCGACTTTGGTCGCGGCGTCCCCGGCGTAGGTCGCCAGCAGCTCGGAGCGGACAGTGGGATCGATGCGGCTCCCCGGGCGGATCGCGCTCACGATCATAATCCCGAGGGTGGCCGCGAGGGCGGTGGTCACGAGGAAATAAGCGAGCGTCTTTCCGCCTACGCGGCCCACGTTCCTGATGTCGCCAAGCCCCGCCACGCCCAATGCGATCGACGCAAACACCAGCGGCATCACGATCATGAACAGCATCCGCAGGAAGATCTGGCCGACCGGGCCCGCGAGATACTTGTTGACCCATTCGACGGTCGGGTGACCCGCGCCGAGCATCAGATTGGCCGTCACGCCGAGCACGGCGCCCGCAGCGAGACCGAGCAGGATCTTGGTGTGGAGCTTCATGCCCCGTCCGTCCGATGCGATCGACTCACTCATGGTCGCTCACTCCCCTTCTGGCAGGATGCCCATGCGCTCACGCCGAAGCTTGGAATTACGGTAGCCGTAAGCGAAATACAAGATGATCCCCAGCGACATCCAGATGCCGAACCGCTCCCATGCACGGGCGGGCAAGCCGGCCATGACGTAGATGCACGCGGCGGCGCCGCCGAGCGTGACGGCCCATACCATGGGAACGCGGAACGGGCGCGGTCTCGACGGATCGATCCGCCGCAATACCAGCACGCCGATGCACACAATTGCGAACGCCGACAGCGTGCCGATGTTGGTGAGATCGTAGATCTCATTCTCGTCGGCAAACAGGGCGCCCACGGCGACGATCGCGCCGGTCCAGAACGTAGTGATGTGTGGTATCCGCGTCTTGGGATGGATCTTCGCCGCCCACTTCGGCAGCAGGCCATCCCTCGCCATCGCGTAGAAGATTCTCGGCTGGCCGTACTGGAACACAAGCAGCACCGCGGTGAGCGATACCACCGCGCCGAACGCGACGATCCAGCTCGCGGTCTCGAGCCCGGCCACTTGCAGCGCGCGCGTGAGCGGGTCGGCGGCACGGAGCTGCTCGTATGGCACCAGTCCCGTCGCTACGATTCCAACGATGACGTAAATGACCGTGCAGATCGCGAGTCCGCCCAGAATTCCGCGCGGCATGTTGCGCTGCGGGTTTTTGGTCTCCTCCGCGGCGGTCGAGATCGCGTCGAAGCCGATGTAGGCAAAGAAGATGATCGCCGCGCCCTGGTGGATGCCGCGCCAGCCGTTGGGCGCGAACGGAACGTAGTTGTCCGGATCGATGTGAATCGCGCCGACCACAACGAAGAATCCGAGCACCAGCAGCTTCACGATCACCATGATGTTGTTCGCCCGCACGCTCTCGCGGACTCCGCGGAGCAGCAGCCAGGTGATCGCCGCGACGATTGCGAACGCCGGAATGTTCACGAGAATCGGAACGCCCATTATTCGCGGAGCGGTCTCCAGCAGTCCGTGCACGGCGGGGTCGGAGCTCAGCAAGGCAGAGCGGTAACCGTGCGAAGCCCAGTCGGGAAACGACAGGCCGAACGCGGACAGCAGCGAGTTGAAGTAGCCACCCCAGGCAACCGCCACGGCGATGTTGCCGATCGCGTATTCGAGCATCAGGTCCCAGCCGATGATCCACGCGATGAACTCGCCGAGCGTAGCGTACGAGTACGAGTACGCGCTTCCGGCCTGCGGGATCATCGCGGCCAGCTCGGCGTAGCACAGCGCGGCAAGAGCGCATACGCCGCCGAGCAGGATGAAGGAAAAGACCAGCGCCGGGCCGGCGCCGTATCGGACCACCATGCCGTCCGGGAGTACCTCGCCTGCTGCCGCCGTACCGATGGCCGAAAAGATTCCGGCGCCGATCACCGCGCCGATGGCAAGCATCACCAGGTCACCTGCGCCCAGCGTGCGCTTCATCGCGTTGGGATGGTCCCGATCATCGAGGATGTCGACGATCGGCTTGCGCGCAAGAAGCTGTCTCAGCATTCGGTCATCCGGTTGCGATGGTCTCGGACGGGAATAGTCGGGATCAAGCCGCCGACTCGATCCGCATGGCGTAGAACGAGCGCCAGACGAACACCGCGGCTACGAGGAAGAAAACCCCGGAGAGCGACGTGGTCCAGAGCGCGCCCTGCTGCGCCGTCACCGATACCGCGAGCTCGACCGCCAGCAGACCGAACAGGGTAGTGAACTTGATGACCGGATTCAATGCCACGGACGAAGTGTCCTTGAAAGGATCGCCTACGGTGTCTCCTACGACGGTCGCGGCGTGCAGCGGCGTTCCTTTCTGCTTCAGCTCGACTTCGACGATCTTCTTGGCGTTGTCCCACGCGCCACCGGCGTTCGCCATGAAAATGGCCTGAAAGAGCCCGAAGATCGCGATCGAGACCAGATATCCGATGAAAAAGAACGGCTCGATGAAAGCGAAGGAAAGCGTGGAGAAGAAGACCGCGAGAAAGATGTTGAACATCCCCTTCTGTGCGTACAGCGTGCATATCTCGACAACCTTCTTGCTGTCCGCGACGGACGCGCGCGTGCTCCCTTCGAGGTCGATGTTCGCCTTGATGAATTCCACGGCCCGGTATGCGCCCGTGGTGACGGCCTGGGTGGACGCGCCGGTGAACCAGTAGATCATGGCCCCTCCGGTCACGAGCCCGAGCAGAAACGGTGCGTGCAGGATCGAGAGCCGCTGCAGGAACTCCGGCTGGAGCCCGTGCGTCAGCGAAATGATGATAGAGAATATCATCGTGGTGGCGCCCACCACCGCCGTGCCGATCAGGACCGGCTTGGCGCTGGCCTTGAACGTGTTTCCCGCTCCGTCGTTCTCTTCGAGCAAGTCTTTCGCGTGGGCGAAGCGCGGCTCGAACCCATACTCGCTCTTGAGGATCTGCTCGATTCCCGGGATCTGCTCGATAGTCGAAAGCTCGAACACAGACTGCGCATTGTCCGTCACCGGGCCGTATGAATCGACCGCGATCGTGACGGGCCCCATCCCGAGAAATCCGAACGCCACAAGCCCGAACGCAAACACCGCCGGCGCGATCATCAGCGCATCGAACCCGAGCGAGCTGATGCCGTACGCCACCGCCATCAGCGCCATGATGGTCATCCCCAGCCAGTACGCGCTGAAGTTTCCGGCGACGAGCCCGGAGAGGATGTTGAGCGACGCGCCGCCTTCCCGCGACGACGTGACGACCTCGCGGGTGTGCGCGGAATGCATCGACGTGAATATCTTCACCAGCTCGGGAATGATCGCGCCCGCGAGCGTGCCGCACGTGATCACAGCCGACAGCTTCCACCAGAGAGTTCCGTCGCCGAGGTCCGGGATGAGCAGGTACGAGACCAGAAATGTCAGCGCGACGGAGACGAACGACGTCAGCCAGACGAGCGTCGTGAGCGGCGCCTCGAAGTTCATCCGCTCGGCGGCGCCATAGCGCGCCCGCGCGAGCGCCTCGTTGATCAGATACGACGCGCCGCTCGCGATGATCATCACCACGCGCATCACGAAGATCCAGACGAGCAGCTGCACCTGCACGGCGGGGCTCGCCACCGCCAGCAAAATAAATGAGATGAGCGCTACGCCGGTGACACCGTACGTCTCGAATCCGTCGGCGCTCGGCCCCACGGAGTCGCCCGCGTTGTCACCAGCGCAATCCGCTATCACTCCCGGGTTACGCGCGTCGTCTTCCTTGATGTTGAAGACGATCTTCATGAGGTCAGCCCCGATGTCCGCGATCTTGGTGAAGATTCCGCCCGCGATTCGCAGAGCCGCCGCGCCCAGCGACTCGCCGATGGCGAACCCGATGAAGCACGGCCCCGCGTACTCGCCGGGGACGAACAGCAGGATGAACAGCATCAGCAGGAGCTCGACGCTGATCAGCAGCATCCCGATGCTCATTCCCGCGCGGAGCGGGATCGAGAAAAGCGGGTACGCGCCGCCCCGAAGGCTCGCGAACGCCGTTCTGGAATTGGCGAAGGTGTTGACGCGAATCCCGAACCAGGCCACGCCGTAACTGCCGCCGATGCCGACCAGACTGAACAGGAGAATGATCCCAACGCGCTCCGCTTCGAAGTCGAGCAGCACCCCGAAGTAGAGCAGTATCACGAGGCCGATGAAAACCTCGAGTATCAGGAGAAACTTTCCCTGCTGGATCAGATACGTCTTGCAGGTCTCGTAAATCAGCTCCGATATCTCGAGCATGGAGCCGTGCACCGGCAGACGCTGCAGCTGCCTGTAGATCACGAGGCCGAACAGCATCCCCAGGACGCACACGCCCATTCCCCACAGGAGGAGCGTCGTTCCCTCGACTCCCATGAAGGTCGCGCCGGACAGATCGGGTACGACGAGACTCGCTTCTCCGCCCGGCCTGTGCTGCGTTACTTGCTCTGTTTGCATGGCGCGCGAATGTAGTTACGGGTAACGCGCGATGCCAGCGCGGAAGCGGGCGGTCATGTCGAAATGCGTGCTGAGTGCTGCCCGGTTCGAGCCGGCAGCCGCCAGCTTACGACCACTTAGAACAGCCAAGCGGGGAGCGGCCAGCGGGAAGCTGCCCGCCACGGGCGGCGGAAATGAATGGCTCATGAGAGCAGAGCAGTGGTTCGCTGGAGGTGGAGCAGGAACGATACGCTTGGACTGTGAGTGACTATCGAAAGCTCCATGTCTGGCAGAAGGCGCATGCGATGGCGCTCGCGGCCGTGCGGGTCGCCACGCACATTCGCGGCGCTCAGTTCGCATCCTTCAAGAATCAGATCACCCGGGCGGCGATGAGTGTGCCGACGAATATCGTCGAGGGACGGGATCAGAGGAGCGAGGCTGGTTTCGCGCGATACCTCCGCATCGCCATTGGGTCGGCATCGGAGTTGGAGTATCATCTCCTCGCAGCCCGGGATATGAATGGGATCTCGCGGAGCGAACATCACGCCCTATCGGCACAGGTCGTGGAGGTTCGCATGATGCTTCACGGTCTCGTCCGCCGTCTGGAACGCACTACTGCCTCGTCCTCCCCCAAAGCCGATACCCATCCCTAACCAAAGCCCGCGGCTGGCAGCTTCAAGCTCGCCGCTCCCCGCTTGGCTGTTCTAGGTGGTCTTAGGCTGGTGGCCGAGAGCTATCGGCTGGCAGCGCCCAGCTCGGCCGTTCTCAGTTCCAGTCAGCTTCAGTCAGAAAACGAACTGGATGTCGATCGTGTCGCGGACAGGCACCCCCGCGGCGGTCACACCCGGACGAAACCTGAGCGAGAGGAGCACGTCGCGGAGGCGGCGATTGTAACCGCCGTCACGCGACGGGTTGAAGCTCAGTAGCTTCGCGTTGCCACGCTCGTCCACGTCGAACCACGCGACCAGGTGATACGGCTTGATGCGCGGCGGGGCCGGCAGCGGCGGCAAGAACACCTGGGTCGGGGTGGGCGGGTGATTGATTCCGTCGCCGCCGCCAGTTCCCGGGCCCGTCCCTGAGCCGCGCCCGGTTCCGGTGCCAGAACCAGTGCCGCCGCCCGTCCCCGGCCCCGCTCCCCCAGAGCCTGCCCCCGCGACACCGACGCCTGAGGAAGTGCCCGTGCCCGACGGAACGGCCTGCACTGCTGGCGCGGTCACGACCGGCGCGACCACCGGCGGAACCGGTGTCGAGAGTGGCGGAGAGGGTACGAGAGCCGGCGCCGGAGACGGAGGAGGCGCTGCCGCGGCGCGCATCTGCACAAATCGCAGCCGACCGCCGTCGAAGCCCGAGCCGGGCTGGCCGCCTCCGCCACCCGCGGGTCCCGGCCCGCCCGCTCCCTCGGTAGATGTTTCCGTGAATCCGTGCGAGAACGGCGACGTGATCAGCAGCAGCACGATGGTCGCGTGGACGAACAGGGACAGCAGATAGCCCCCCGGCCCGTCTCGCTTGCGGGGTGGCGGACCGGCGATCGCCGGCGAGGATCTACGCTTCCGTTTCATGTCATCAAATGATACGGCGGGCGAACCCCAAGGGTCCGCCCGCCGTGATAACCTCTGGCGATAGCTGCTACGATGCGGGCGCCGCTTCCTTGGGCGGAATCCCGATCACTTTCACCCCGGCGCCACGCGAAACATCCATGGCCCAGATGACGTCCGCGTACTTCACGGTCGGATCGCCCTTCACGAAAATGATCTTCTCCGGACGCGGGTCGTAGATCTTCTTCAGCTCGGCGGCTAGCGCTGCCTTCTGCACAGGCTGCTTGTTCACCAGGAACTGCCCGTTGGGCAGCACCTCGAGAACGATCTGCGCCGGAGGCGGCCCTGACGACGGTGGCGGGTTCGGATCCGGAAGCTGCAGATCGATCGCCTTCCGCGACAACGGGATGACGAGCATGAAGATGATCAGCAGCACGAGCAGAATGTCGATCATCGGAACGACGTTCGGCTCGTTCGAGAGCGTGTTCTCCGCGACCGCGCTTACGTTCATGGACATTATTCCTGTCCTCCCGGCGGCGGAGCGCCCAGTGTCGGCGCCAGAAGATTATCGCTGGCCACGAGCGACTGCGTGCCAGGCGTCTGATCGGTGATCATCCCGGCCACGCGAACATCGTTCTTCGCCGCAATGTCGAGCGCGTCGAGAACCTTGGCGTATTCCAGGTCTCGATGAGCCTTGATGTACAACAGCCGGTCGAGCTCTCGCTCGGAAAAAATCGCCTTCAGCCGTTGCGGAAGCTCGGCGTTCGGAATCGGCGCGCGGTTAAGGTAGTACTGGCCGTCCGCGTCGATACCGAGCACCTGATCGGTATCTTCTTCCGGATGGGGCTTGAGGTTCTGCCCCTGCGGCGGCACCGCCTGAAAGCCGGCGCTCACCGCAGGAATCACGAGCATGAAGATGATCAGCAGCACGAGCATGATGTCGATCATCGGCACCACGTTCGGTTCCGCTTTTATGGTGCCGCCTCCCCCTACGGACATTCCCATCGCCGTATCTCCTGTGAGGGGGGCCGGTTATCCGGCTATCGGGTCGGTACCAGCCGAAGCTGCCGTGTTGAACTCGCGCGTGAACCTCGAGCGGCCGTACTCGCCGCTGACGCCACGGATGAGATAATCGATGAATTCCTTGGAGGTGTACGTCATCTCCGCGGCCAGATTCTCGATCTTGACCTGGAAGTAGTTGAAGCCCCACACCGCCGGAATGGCGACGAGCAGACCGAAAGCGGTCGTGAGAAGCGCCTCGGATACACCCGCGGAAATCGCGCCGATACCGCCCGATCCGGACACGGCCATGCCCTGGAAGGCGTTGACGATACCCATGGTCGTTCCCAGCAGTCCGACGAACGGGGCCGTCGCGCCGACTGTGGCGAGAATACCGTTGCCGCGCTTCATGTCGGTCAGCGTCATCAGCATCTCGCGCTCCACTGCGCGCTCCGCTGAATTGATGTCGTTGACGGACACCGAGCCGTCCTGGATGAGCGGCTTCACTTCGGTCAGCGCCCCGCCGAGAACGCGGGCTACGTGCGACTTCTTGTAGCGCTCGGAGAGATTGATCGCCTCGGCGATGTTGTCCTCTTCCAGGAACTGCGAGAACTCCGGGGCGAACTTGCGGGTCTCAGCCTGCGCTCTGCGCAGATCCCACCACTTCTTGACGAACACGGACATGGACCAGACGGACATGATCAGCAGGATGAAAATAATGCCCTTCGCGAACCACATCATCTAGTGCCACATGTCCAGCAGCGAAATCTGCATAACGCGGTGCTCTCCGGTTTCGGTTGAGAGTTGAGCTGGGTTAGTTCTGGATGTTGAAGACGAAGTTCTGCTGCACTAGCTGGCGGACCTTGCGGCCGCCG
>Ga0136633_1001836_pt1 | contig 15169 bp, 23 predicted proteins | sample AntDrymeUQ832206_2_FD_105494 | JGI IMG/M metagenome (GOLD analysis project Ga0136633, IMG submission 105494) | Polar desert sand microbial communities from Dry Valleys, Antarctica - metaG UQ83 (22.06) | ecosystem: Environmental > Terrestrial > Soil > Desert | place: Antarctica: Dry Valley...
AAGCTCCGCGAACAGGCTCTCCACGCCCTCGTCGGACTTCGGCGGGAAGAACTCGATCGAGAACGTCAGCCCGTCGCGGGCAAAGATGTCACGCAGCTTCGTCACGGTCTGGCTCTCCCTACTCGATGACGGCATTCGATGCCCCAGACAGAGTAGACGCGCGGTACTTTGTGCTGCTGTGCGACGGACGCCTACCTGCGGCGCCGCTTCGCCAGCGCGTGGTCGTGCGCGCCGAGGAACCGGTCGTGCAGGTCCCGTAGGGACCTGATCGTCCCGGCGACGTCGTCGAGCTCGCGGGTGCCGCTCGCGCTGAGCTTGTACGACCTGCGCCGCGGACCGACTACGGACTCCGTCCAGTGCGAGCGTACGAGCCCCTCGTTCTCGAGCCGGCGCAGGGTGCGGTAGACGACCGCCGAATCGATGCTGATCGACTGCGCTTCGAGACGCCGCCGCAGCTCGTAGCCGTAGCCGGCACCGCCGTCGAGCATGAGCAGCAGCCACGCCGTCACGAACTCGTCACGGGGACGGATCGGCCGTGCCGCGGCCGGGGGAGCCGGCGCCAATGCCGGGGCGACCCGCAGCGGCGGCGTCATCGCCATGTCTGGGGCGCCGTCGACGATGCGTGGCAGTCCGACGAGGTCTCGTGAAGTCATGATCGGTGACTGTACGGTCGATGCGGGGCGCCGTCACGGGACCGTGCGTACAAACTCGGGCCGCTCGGCTCGACTGCGCGGCGTACGCGTTCGACACACGAAAGCGCTCACAGGCCCCGATGTACTGCGGCATCGCCGTGAGGGCGCGACGAACAACCCATCGTCACATACGGGTCAGTCGTCACACCCTCACGGATCGAGCGGCGCGAGCCCCTACTCCCAAGGACGCGCCCCGACCACCGAGATACGGTCGGCCGGCTCGGCGGCAGCAGCAGGCGGCGCGGCAGCGCTGACCCCGAGCAGGGCGTTCAGCGTCGCCGTACCGCGAGGGTATTCCTCACCGATCGCCACGACGGGACCGCGCCGGCCGACGCGTTGCAGGAACCTCTGACCTTCGCCGGGGAAGCACGACTCCACCAGGCCGGCCGCGTCGGGCCCCGTCTTCTTCAGGGCCAGGCCTTCGAGCAGGTCGCGGCCCGCGACGAGGGTCACGTTGATCGCGTCGAGCACGCCGTTGACCGGCGCGGTCTTCGTCGCGATCTCCGCGACCCCCTCGAGCACCACGCCGAGCCCCGCGTCGATCTTGCGCAACTCCAAGATCGTCGCGATCAGAAAGACCGCCAGCGCCAGGATGATCAGCGTGATGAGCAGGATGATGATGAGAACAGGGAGTTCCATGATCTACCTCACGCGTCCGGGAGGGCGACATCGAGTGAGCCCCCGTAGTTGGCGAGGCCGGCGACGACCTGGCTGATGTAGTTCTGCGTCGTGACCAGCGCGATGACCGCGTCGAGATCCTTCGATGCGGCCGCTGCGACGCCCGAGATCGCTCCGACCGTCGGCGTGATGCTGCGCGCAGCGCCGAGGACTCCTTTGAGCAGCACCAGAAGCGCGATCAGCGCGACGGTGAGGACGATGCACATGACCCAGAGAATGACCATGGCTAACCCCCCGTGACCTTGCGAACGACGAATGCCGCCTTGGCGGCGATCCCGGGCAGCACGCTCAGGATCGTGGCGAAGCGCTCGTTGATCTGCCCGACGGCCGCGCCGAACTGCCTGAGGTGTTGTGACTCGACGGTGGCCAGCGCGCTTGCGAGCCCCGTGAGGCCGCCCGAGATGCCGTTCAGCCCCTGCCGCACGCGCGTGAGCGCGACGGCGAGGATGACCACGAGCAGCAGCGCCTCGGCGACGCTCAGAGCGATCATCGTGTCGGTGCTCATGCGATGACCTCCCCTGGCGCCGCGTAGTGCGCGCCGAGGACGTTCATGTACTCGTCCTGGACGAGCGCCTCCGCGATGATCATGTCCAGTACCCCCGGCGTTGCCTTGAGCTTCGTGAGGTTCTCGGTCTGCTTGGCCACGACCGGCGCGACGACGAGCAGCGTGTCGACGCTCGTGCGGATGTCCTTGATGAGGCTGAGGAGGAGGAGCATGAGGACGATCACGACGGCGAGGACGACGGCGCCCATGCCCAGTGAGACCTGCCAGATCGCGTGCGTGTCAGCCAATCCGATGGTGTTCATTTCCCTACCGCCGCCTTCCTGAGCACCCGCGCCATGTGAAGAATGCGCACCGCAGAGTCGTTGACTCTGTCTACGCCACCGTCGAGGCTCGTCGTCTGGGCGCGGACCACGTCGACTCCAGTGGTCGCCTGCCCCGCCTTGTCGGCGATCCGAGCGGCCAGCGTCAGGATCGTCGCGACGATGACGACCACTACGACGATGACGAAGAACGACAGCCCGAGACCGATGTACCAATCCTGGTAACCGTCTGCTGAATTCATGTACGCCTCACTTGCCTGGACGTCCCGATGGAAGCGGGCATGAAATTGCCAGACCCCATCCGTGGGATTCGCCCGCTTGACGGCGACCATGTGATGAGCGCACCCAAATCCAACGACTCCGCCGATACGAAGCCGTCGACACGCCCCAAGCCAGCAGCCGTCTGAGGTCGAACCTACGGTGTTGGTGCCTGGGGAGTCAAAATAACATTTCGCTTACCATTCATCGAAGAAACATGATGATTTGCATAAGCGCCAGCGCGCATTGAGGTCATCGAGCGTCTGCACACTCTAGTGCGCGCCCGGGCCGTCGATCGCCGTCCTCGTGATCGCGTCCTCGACTTCGAACGTGTCGGCGGCCGGGGCCCCCGATTCTGCGACACCTTCGACGGCGTCCTCGCTCTGGTCGGGCGCCACCGCGAGCTTCTCGGTACCGGCGCCGGTGGCCTCGTCGGTCACGAACGCCGGTGCGTCCTGCTCGATCTCGTCGGCCTGGGTCTCGTCCGCCATCTGATCTCCACCGTTGGATGTCCGAGACACATACCCGTCAGCGGTGACCTCAGACTCGTCCCGCCAAGGACTTGACGAAGCTATATGTATCCGTCATATATGTATGGAGCCGTCTTCCTCCGGCGGCTCCGACGTTCTCCACGTGACGTCGGCTGAGCAGACCGGCGGCCCGTGACTACCTCCCTTGTCGCGGGCCGCTCGTCATCGCGTCGCCGTAGATCCAGCCCCCGGAAGCGAGAACGCGTCGGCGAGCAACTCGTACGAACGACGCCGGACCACGTGGTCGTGGGTCACCGCGACGACGAGCAGCTCGTCGACGCCGTAGTCGGCGGCCAGCTGCAGCAGGTCGGCCCGGACGGTGCTGGGCGCACCCGTGACCATGCGCCTGCCCAGCGCGGGATCGGACGCCCGCCCGCGGGTGCGCCGCTCGACGAAGCGCACGGCGGTCTGGACCGGCGGCACCGCCGTGAATTTCCCGCGCCGCGCCAGCAGCGTCACCATGCGGGCGCTGGCAGACAGCTCCAGGGCCTCCTCGTCGCTGTCCGCGCAGAGGGCCCACACCGCGACGACGGCACGCGGCTCAGGCAGCCTCTCCGACGCGACGAACCGCTCGCGGTAGAGGTTCACGATGTCCACGCCGCCGCCGGCGTTGATGAAGTCCGCAAACGCGTAGGGCATCCCGAGCTCCGCGGCCCACACCGCGCTCTGCGCCGACGAGCCCAGCAGCCATGGCTCAGGACCATCGGGGCGGCCCGGCAGCAGCCTCTGCAGGTCAGCGAAGAGATGATCCGCGGGCAGCTCCTCGCGCAGGTAGCCCAGCAGCTCGGCGAGCTGCTCGCCGAACTCGTCGAGCGCCGGGTGGTTGCGGTCGCGCTGCAGCGCGAAGATCGTGACCGGGTCGTCCGTCCCGTCGGTGCGTCCGATGCCGAGATCGATGCGACCGGGGAAGAGGCCTCCGAGCACGCTGAACACCTCGGCGACCTTGAACGGGCTGTAGTGCGGCAGCATCACCCCGCCGCTTCCGACGCGAATCTGCGATGTCGCCGCGGCGATCGGGCCGATCAGCGCCTCCGGGCTCGTGCCGGCGAGCATCGGGCCGCCGTGGTGCTCGGCAACCCAGTAGCGGTGATAGCCGAGCCTGTCGGCCAGGCCGGCGAGATCGAGCGTGTTGCGCAGCGCCTGCGCGCCGGATGAGCCCTCGGCGATCGGCGACTGGTCGAGCACTCCAAGTCTGACGGCCGTCGACATGTCCCGATGATCCTAAGTACTCCCCGCCGGAAGTTCCGTGCCGACACCGATCCGCAGCCGGCCGGCGTGGACGGCAACCTCGACGTCGTGCCGCAGGCCGGTGGCTACACCGGCCGCGATCCGAGGACAGAGATGCCACGCATGCCCAGCATCCCGGAGGCGCAGGACGACGCGGGCGCGCACGACGACGACGCCGCCTGACACCCATGTGAGTCGGCGTCGGGCGGCTAGATCGAGCCGGCGCGATCCTCGGCACGGTCGACGTGTCCGCCCGCCTCAAGCTCCAGCAGTTGCGCTGCTGAAGTCCTCGGTCGCGTCCGGGGCGGTCGCCGCTTACCCGGACGGGTCCTCGACCCGTCTCCAGGCGACCGTGCTCATTCGATCTTGCTGGCTTCCAGCTCAGCAAGCTCCTCCCGGAACGGGTCGCCGAGCTCCTCGAGAAATTCTCGTGTGGCCTTCGCCTCGGCCTCGTCGACCTTCGACATCGCGAAGCCGACGTGGATGAGCACCCAGTCGCCGATGTCGACGCTGTCCTCGGTCTCAGCCAGCAATCCCACGTTGACGTTGCGGCAGACGTTGGCGACCTGTGCCTTGGCGATGTTCAGGTCCCGGTCGACCCATTCGACGATCTGTCCGGGGATGGCTAGGCACACGTCGGCACGCTCCGTGTTCTCAGTAGTTGGTGTAGACGTCGGAGGACGGCTGTGACGGCGAGTCGCCGTTGGGCTGTCTGTCGTCGCCCTGCCCTGTCAATCGCTGCTCAAGGCGATCGACGCAGTCGGCGAGCGCCGACTGTCCGTAGGCGAGGTCGTTGGCGATCTCGTTGACGACGCTCTCCAGGCCGTCGGTCTTGTCGACGGTGTCGACAACGGCGCCGAGGATCGTGATGAGCCTCAGGTGCGTCCGGCGCAGCTCGACGATGACGGCGATGAGAAAGCCGGCGACGACGAGAACGGTGACGAGCGCAAGGATGATTGAAACGACATGCTCGGGCTTCATCTGTCCTCCCTAACGGATCTTGTCGATCGCGGAGATGTACGCGACGACGCCCTGGTTGACCTGCTTGACGAGGTCGCGCGTGGTCACGAGCTCCGCGGTCGCCTCGAGATGCGGCCCGAACAGGCCGCCGTGATCGGTGATGTCATCCGCGTAGGCGCGGATCTCCCTGATCGGGTTGAGCAGGTTGAAGAGGATCGAGACGACGACCGGCACGATCACCAGCGCGAAGACGATGTTTGCAATCCACCACATCAGGAACGCACCCCCCCGCGGGCGTACTGCTCGGCCATCTCGACGAGGCCGGGTGCGACCGCGCCGATATCCGTCAGGCTGGCGTTGGTCTGGCGGATGTTGGAGCGCAGCGCCTTGAGCTGGCGCTCGACGGCGCGCGCACCCCAGGCAACCTCCGCCAGCGTGCGCGCGATGTTCTTCAGCAGCCGCGTGATGATGATGAGAAAGAACGCCAGCGTGGCGACGAGCACGACGATCTCGATGACCGTCAGCCAGGTGAGCAGTGACTCGCTCATGCCGCTCGCCTACCGGTCACCGTGGCCAGCAGCTTCTCGTGACGCAGAAGCTCCTCGCGAAGCGCCCGCACAATCGAGGCCGTGCCCGCGAGCTGGTACAGGCCGGTCGTGTTGATCGCGGTGCGCTTCGTGACGGTCCAGAGATACGTCACGCGGTCGTCGATGTCGCGCACGAGCGACCAGAGGAACGACAGCAGAACGATCACGACCAGGACGACGACAAGCCCGATCCCCAAGACGATCGTCCAGAGGACGCGCTCGTCAGCGGTGGTGTGCAGCATCACCTTCCTCCTTCCAGGAGCATGCGGGCTCTTTCCGCAGACCTCCAGATACCTGTTGCCGAAACATTGATGTCTTGAACGCGCCAGACCGAGACGGTGTTCGCGCGCGCCATATCCATCCGCGCGATGCCTTCTTGTGCTTGATCTCGGATTCGCGCGGCGTAGGTGAGGATGAACGAGACCAGGATCACCACCACGACGACGATCAAGAACCCGATCCCGATGCCGGCCCACCAGCCGGGAAACGACGCTGCCTCGGCCACGTGCGATGCCTCCTCTACGAACGGTTGTTGACGGCGAGACTAACAGAACACTGTGTGTCTGGCACACATATTGTGCTGGCCCGCGGCCACGGGTGTCAAGGCTGGCGCAAAAGTGAGCACCATGCAGGGCTTTTCAAGCACTTGGGGCAGCGACCGGTACCGAGCGGCGCATCGGGCGCGCCGTGTTCAGACCACCGATGAGCTTCGCCATGCCCGCGATCGCGCGAGGGTCGTGGCCCGGGACGAACTCGTCGATGAAGGGCATCGCGGCGCGCATCCCGATCGCGAGCGGTTGCTTGTCGACCTCCATCGGCCGCGGGTTGATCCAGATCAGCCTACGCGCCTGCAACTGCAGCCGTCGCACCTCGCCGGCGAGGATGTCGGGATCGCCGCGATCCCAGCCGTCGCTGACGACGAGGACGATCGCGCCGCGCGAGAAGCCGCGCCGGGCGTACGTGCGATTGAATTCGGCGAGCGCGCCACCGATCCGCGTCCCGCCCGACCAGTCCGGGATCGTGGCACGCGCCTTCTCGAGCGCGCGCTCGAAGTCGCGGCCGTCGAGTGATTTCGTCAGGCGCGTGAGCCCGGTGGCGAAGACGAATGCCTCGGCCTTGCGCGAGGCGCCGACGGCGACCTTCAGCGAGGCCAGCAACACGCGTGAGTAGCGCTCCATCGACCCGGAGACGTCGCAGATGAACAGCATCCGGCGCGGTACCGGTCGCGGCCCCGTGTACGAGAGCCGAAATGCCTCGCCGTCGGTGGCCATCGACCCGCGCAGTGTGCGGCGCACATCGAAGCGGTGACCGCACGCAGACGCGTGCTGGCGCCGGGAGTTGCGCTCGGGCGAGGCGCGCTTGATCTCCTCGGCGAGCAGACGCAGCGCCGAAAGCTCGTCCTGCTGGTACTTCATCGCCTGCGTCTCGGTGAGGTCCTCCGCCGCGCTCCACGCGACGAGGATGCCGTCCTTCTGGTTGCTCGTGGCGTCCTCGCCGTCGGCGTTGGGCAGGTCCGCATGGGCCCTGGTGCGGTCGCCGTCCAGCGCGACCTTCTCCGTGCCCTTGCCGCCGAACTGCGGCAGCGCCTCACCGCCGTGATGTGCCCCGCCGCCCATCCGGGCGTCGCTTTCGCCGTGCTCCGAGCCGCGAACGCCGGGTACGAGCGGATAGCCGCGCCAGAGCCGGTCGAAGACGACCTGGTAGGTCTCGATCTGGTCGGGGCTCTTGACGAACGCCGCGTGCCCGGCCCAGTACATCGCGCCGGCATCGCGCATGTCGATCTCCGTCAGTGCGCGCAGGAAGACGTGCTCGCTGTCGATGCTCGTCGACAGACCGTAGAGGCGCAGCGCGCGGGCGAACTGGACGGCCGTGTGCACGATCAGCTCGTCCGTCGGGCGGTCGGCGGTGGGCGAGAGCATCAGCCGACGCCGCCCTGCCAGCCTGGCTGGGGCTGCTTGGGCTGCTGGGGCTGCTGCGAGCGCGCGATCAGGCCCTCGAGACCCTGGCTCCTGATGCGCTCGAGGTCATCTCGCTCTTTGAGCAGGACGCCGAGCGTCCGGTCCGCCGTCTGGGCGTCGAGCGATTGGCGCCCGAGCGCGTGGAAGCCCTCGATCCAGTCGAGCGTCTCGCCGACGCCGGGCGAGCGGTACAGATCCAGCCAGCGCAGATCCTGCACGAACGAGCAGACCTGGCTGGCGAGGTTCTGCCCGATGTGCGGCAGCCGCGCGCTCACGATCGCCAGCTCGCGCTGCAGGTCCGGGTGCTCGATCCAGTGGTACAGGCAGCGCCGCTTGAGCGCCTCGTGCAGGTCGCGCGTGCGGTTGGACGTGATGATCACGATCGGCGGCGTCTCGGCCTTGTAGACGCCGACCTCCGGGATCGTCACCTGAAACTCCGACAGGAACTCCAGCAGGAAGGCCTCGAACTCGTCGTCGGCGCGGTCGAGCTCGTCGATCAGCAGCACGGCGCCGGGCTGCGCGAGCGCCTCCATCAGCGGCCTGCGCAGCAGGAACTCCGACGAGTACAGCTCGGTCGTGCCGCCGGCACGCAGTTGCAGCAGCTGGCGCGGATAGTCCCAGTCGTAGAGCGCGCTGTGGACGTCGATGCCCTCGTAGCACTGCAGGCGGATGAGCGGCGCCCCGGAGCATGCGGCGAGCGCCTTGGCGAGCTCGGTCTTGCCGACGCCGGGCTCGCCCTCGAGGAGCAACGGCCGGCGCAGCTTGAGCGCGAGGAACACCACCGTGCCCAAGCCGTCGTCCACCAGGTAGCGCTGCTGCGTCAGCGCGGCGCGCAGCTCTTCGATCGAGTCATAGCCAAGCATCGACGATCTCCTCGATCTTCTTGACGGCGTATGGAAGCGCACGTTGTACCACCGGCGACAGGCCCTGGCACATCTCCTCGATGTCCAGCGGCTGGCAGCCGATGATGCGCACGCGATCGGGCAGGTAGCCCATCGTCTTGGCCATTGACAGCACCCGGTCGGGGTTGGCGAGGTGCACGTCGGGAACGTGCACGCCGGGGCTGACCTCGGGCTCCAGCACGAAGACGGTTCCGGGCTCTGCGCCGCGGTCGCAGGCGTCGATGATCACGAGGCCGTTGCAGCCGACCATCAGCTCCTGCAACAGGGCGAGGCCGCCGGTGCCCGTCTCGATGACCTCGGCGCCGGCCGGCAGGTGACCGAGCAACTCGGTGACAGCGGGACCGAAACCGTCGTCGCCGCGCAGGGTGTTGCCGACCCCTGCGACCAGGATGCGCGTGGACCGCACCTCCTCCGGCGGGAATGCCAGGCTCACGCTACGTTCGCCGCGATCCGCATGACGCCCTCCGAGGAGAGGGCGATCGGAACGACGGCCAGCGAGTCCGCGTTGGGCTCCTCGTCGGCGCGCTTGCCCGTGCGGGCGTCATACGCGCAGTTGTGCCAGGGGCAGATCAGCACCGACCCGGTGAGCCGTCCGCCGTCCAGCGGATTTCGGCCGTCGACGGGGCAGATGTTGCGAAAGGCGTAGGGCTCGCCGTCGAGGTTGATGACAAGAATCGCGTTGCCATCGACGTCGACTGTGGTCATCTGGCCATCGGGCAGATCGGCCATCAGCCCCACGTCGACGAAGACCGGCCGCTTGAGCTGCGCGATCTGCAGCAGCTCGCCGCCGCCGTTCGCAGGGGTCGGGCTGAGGCTCGCGCTCGCGCCCACCTGCACCATCGGCAGGGCACCGGGCACCGGCGCTTCGTCCGCCTCCACGGGGTCATGCGCGACGATCTCCTCGAACCACGGGATCCGCTCGCGCAGCTTCTCCTCGACGCCGCGCCGCAGCGTCATCGCCGAGGCCGCGCAGCCGTGGCAGGAGCCCCCCAAACGCACGTGCACGATGCCGCCGTCGACCTCGAGCAGCTCCAACTCGCCGCCGTGCGACTCGATGTAGGGGCGCACCTCGTCGAGTGCCTCCTCGATCTGGGAGTGCTCGTCGAGCGGCACGAGCTCGTACATCGCCAGCACCGCGGCCGCGACCGGATGGTCGGCCTGGCCGGCGAGCATGAGCTCGAACGCCGGGCGATGGATCGCGTCCATCAGCTGCAGCAGCAGCAGCGCGCGCTCGTCACCGTCGCGCTCCAGCGTGCCCACCAGCGTCTCGAGTTCTGCTACAGCCTGGTCAAACTCCATACCGTCTCCGTGATCTCGGGGATCTTGGCCACGACCTCGTCGCTGAAGCCCTCGCCCCACGTCTCGTCTCCAGGCTCGATCTCCACGACCCACACGTCCTCGGGCAGCGCCTTGAAGGCCTCCGACACGATGATCAGGTTATCCAGCGAGATCGAGCCGGAGACAGAGTCACCGACGCGCTCCTGGATCTCCTGAACGTCAGGCAGCACGTGGTCGTATTTGTACGTCGTGATCGTGCCCGGCTCGCGCCCGCGGTTGATCGCGCCTACGAACACGATGCGATCGTAGGCCGGCCGTTCGTTGAGGTTCTGAGTGAACCCGACCGGATGGTAGCCGAGGTCCTCGAACTCCACTCCGTTGGATGCCTGCGGGGCGAGGGTGTCGGTGATGTGAATGCCAAGCGCGTTGTCGCGCAGAAACCGATACCCAACCCCGCAGACCAGCACGCGCACGGCTGGACTCCTCAGAATTCCTGTGTCGTCTTCGGGCTAGTGATGCTCATGCACCTCGTCGGCGCCGCACGCGCAGCTGATGATCTCCCGGGAGACCGTGCGGCCGTCCATGTGCATATGCGTCGTGCACGGCATGCAGGGGTCGAAGCTGCGAATCGCTCGCAGGACATCGATGCCCTTGAAGTCCTCGGGCTTCTCGTAGTTCTCCAGCAGCGGCGTGGCGAGCACGGCCTCCTCGTAGGGACCGGGGTTGCCGAAGGGATCCTTCGGCGAGGCCATCCAGGTCGAGGGCGTGAGAATCTGGTAGTTCTCCAGCACGCCGTTGTCCATCTCGAGGTGGTGCGTGAGGTAGCCGCGACCGGCGCCCCACAGCCCGACGCCGATGCGATGGTCCTTCGGCATCTCGTACGGGGTCGACATGCGTGCGTCCGGTCCGCCGGCCTTGAGCAGCTTGTAGGCGAGCTGGAGGTTGTCGTAGGCGATCGCCGCGGTGTACAGGATGCAGTAGGCGCGGGCGCGGTTGCGCTCGAATGCGCCCCAGGTCTCGGGGATCTTCCACTCGATGTCCGTGTTCGGCAGCTCCGCCTTGGGCAGGAAGATCTGCATGCTGGTGCCGGTCGAGTGCAGGTACGGAGACTTGCGGAAGGCCTCCGGTCCGGTCTGCGCCGCCGCCCAGATGCGCGAGTACGCCCCCGTCTCCATCGCAGTGCGGTCCCAGCGCGGCGCCGTCGACCAGGAGTACTTCTCCTTCCAGCTCGTCGCCGTCGGCTTCGGGATCGTCTCCTTGTTCCACGGATGCCACGGCGACAGCGGGTTGCCGTTGGGGTCGGTCGGGTGCTTGTAGTACTCGTTGCCGCTGCCCGCCCACTCCTCGTAGAACGCGTGCTCGACGAACTCCTCGACGCCGGCGTTCAGCATCGTCAGGCTGGTCGTCACGAGCTCTCCGTCGCGGATCACGCCGGGCGGAGCCCAGCGCTCGCGACCCCAGGCGTCGGCGTTCTTGTACGTACCGTCGTAGGCGTAGGGGTCGTCCCACTGGCCGGGCTCGATCATGTTGGCCGGGCGCGTCCCGATCTCCTTGTACTTCGGGTTGACCTCGTAGAAGAAGGAGGCCAGGTCATCCCAGATCGCAGCGGTCTTGCGGCCATAGTCGAAGTACTTGACGACGCGCAGCATGATCTCGTTGAGATCCGAGGCGTCGATCGTCGTGCTGACGCCACCCGGGACGACCGTCTGCGGATGCGGGTACTTGCCGCCGATGAGGACGTACGCCTCACGCGCGAGGCGCGTGTAATAGAGACCCTCGAGGTAGAGCTTGCCGGTCAGCGGCGTCAGGTCGGTCATCAGGTCCGACATGAGCGCGTAGCCGTGCGTCACCTCGCCCTCGCACCTCGTGTTGAGCGCGCGCTCCCAGATCTCCGGGTTCGTCTCACGCACGGCAGGCTCCGAGAAGTCCGGGCCGGCCAGCAGTCCGAGGTGGATCGGGTGGTCGTAGAGGTACTCGACCGACAGCAGCAGGTTGCGGGCGACGATGCCCATCGGCGGGGGCTTGATGCCGAACGCCATCTCGCAGGCCAGCGCGGATGCGGTCGCGTGCACGCCGCCACACACACCGCAGGCGCGGCTGGAGATGAAGATCGCGTCGCGCGGGTCGCGGCCCTTGAGGATGATCTCGTAACCGCGGAAGAGCGTCGCCATCGACGCGGTCTCCATGACCTGGCGGTTCTCGAGGTCGACGACGGTGTGGAACGCAAGCGCGCCGGCCACACGGGTCACCGGATCGAAGTCGACCCGCCGGACCGCGCCGTTACGGGCGAACAGCTCCCGCATGCGCTCCGGATCGTCCTCGATCGGGGTCGGCGCCGGAACCTCGGTGTACGAGTACGGGTTCGCAGCCCCGGGCTTCAGCGAAGCGTTGCCCGCGGCGTCGAACTCAATCGGCAAGTTCTTGAAGCACATACTTAGTTCGTCTCCCGATGCTTGACAGTTGCTCCGACGCCGGCGCTCGGCTGGAGGTTGGCGCCCTGCTGGCCCAAGATGTCTCGGCTCTGCGGCAACGGCTGCTTCTTGTTGCGCTTGGCCTGGTTCACCGAGCCATGATATTGCAGCTTCTTGTAGAAGAACGCGTTCGCATGCGCGATCGTGCCCCCGCCGCCGCGCCCGCCTGCGGCCGAGGGCACCGCGCCGGTCTTGTCCCATTGCGGGGCGCTGTTGCCGTTGTGCATCGACATGCGGCGCAGTCGCCTGATCGCCCCGCCGGTCACCTTGGAGATGCCGCCCGACAGGGCAGAGCCCGGAGCCGACTTGTTGAACGGGCTGAACTTATCCGGGAACCCGGGCATCGTGCAGCCGATGCAGGCGCCGCCGGCGACCATGCAGCCACCCATGTTGTTGATCGCGCCGCGCTCGACGATGTTGCATTGCACGACGGGTCCCCAGCAGCCGATCTCGACGAGGCACTGGTTGTCGCCCTCGTGCTCGGCGAAGACGCCCTCCTCGTAGTAGCCCGCCTTCGGGCAATGACGGTGGACGGTCTCCTCGAACAGCCAGGCAGGCCGGCCAAGCTCGTCGAACTTCGGCACGGGCGCGAGGTTGGCGAGGAAGAGGAGCACCGCCGCGACGGTCTCCGTGAAGTTGTCCCCGACCGGTGAGCAGCCGGGGATGTTGACGACAGGAACGCCGAGTGCCGAGCGGTAGTCCTTGCCGAGGAAGTCGGTGAGGCTCATCGAGCCCGTGATGTTGCCAGCCGCCGCGGGGATCCCGCCCCATGACGCGCAGGTGCCCATCGCGATGTACGCGGCGGCACCCGGCGCCAAACGCCAGAGCCAGTCGGTCACGCGGTTGGGCTGCTCGCTGTCGGAGTTGGGATCAAAGCCTCCGGCACCCATCGCCGAGAAATAGCCGAGGTCGCTCGGGAAGGCCTGATCATCGGGGACCGAACCCTCGAGGATGACGACGTAGGGCGCGCCCAGCGTGCCGTTGGCGGCGCGCCGAAACGGCGCGATGAACTCCGTGCCCGCGCCGGGCGACAGCACCGGATGGTGCAGGACGACCTTGGGCAGGTTCGGGATCCTGCCGAGCAGCAGATCCTCGACGGATGGGTTCGTCGCGCCAGAAGCGGCGATCGTGCAACCATCGCAGCTCATGCCCGCGATCCAGAAGACATGAACGATGTTCAGCGGCCCGACTGGGCTGCCACCGATCCCGCCAACGCCCTCGACTCCACCGCCGAAGACTCCGCCAGCGTGGGGGACCGTCTGAAGCTTGAGTTTGGACATCCCGCTTACCCTCTCTCGATCGACCGGCGACTACGCTGTATGTACTGTACACATACCATCTCAGAAATGTTCGACATGCTCTTGAAAAACACCACTTGGCGCGATCGCGCCACCCGCCGATGACCAACCCTCGCCCTGACGTCATCGCGGTCGACTCCGGTCTCGCCGGCAAGACGATCGTCGAGGCCGTCTTCACGAAGGTGCAGGAGCGCGTGGCGCCCACGCCTCCGGACCCGGCCGGCCCCGCGCTGGACGATGCCACCATCGCCTTCGCGGATAACGACGAGGCCGCGCTCGAGATGCGGCTGCGACGTGCAGGCTACCTTGCCCGCGTCGTCGAGGCCGAGCTGTTCGAGCCCGCTCGCCAGACGGCCGTATGGCTCACGCCACGGCTGCAGGAGCAGTTCGCCCTGACCGGGGACTGGTCGGCGTCGATCGGCGCAACGTGCGCGCAGCTCGCGCGCGCCGAGCCGGTCGGCAAGCCGCATCCCGACGATCCCGCCGCCGCGACGTGGCGCGTCCCCGGCCCGGGTGGCCATGTCCGTCACTACCTGGCGCGGCGCACGATCGAGGAACTGCTCCAGGGCCGGGACCGCGCGATCACCGGCGATCCGGCCGACCTGAAGCTCCCCTGGGTCTACGGCTTCTTCGTGCGAGCGTGCGAGGAGGCCCTTCCCGATGGTGCCTCCCCGCCTGTCTGATTCACGCACCGGCCGTCGTCAGTGCGTGGCGCACGACATGCACGGGTCGAAGCTGCGGACAGCTCGCAGGACGTCGACATGGCGTTCGTGACCTTGCGTCGATAGCGACGGTGTCGCTATCACGGCCTGCTCGATCGGGGCCGCCGTGGATCCGTCGCTGCCGACGACGAACGTCGTCGGCGCGACGATCTGGTAGTTCTGGATCACGCGATTGTTGACCTCGAGGTGATGGCTGATGTAGCCGCGCGCCCCGCCCCAGAAGCCGACGCCGATGACGTGGTCCTTGGGAATCTTGTAGTGGGTGAAGACCCCCGCCTCCGGACCGCCGATGCGCGCCAAGTCGAAGGCGAACAGGCAGTTGTCGTAGGCGACGAGCGTCGACTGCACGAGCGAGTAGGCGCGCGCACGGTTGCGCTCCAGGGCGTTCCAGGCACCGGGCACGGTCCATTCGAGCTCAGCCTGCGGTAGGCCGGCCTGCGGCAGGCCGAACAGCATGCTGCGACCCGTCGGCTCCATGAACCCGCGGTTGGACGTCTTCTGGGCCATCGCGGTGATCCAGAGTCGTGCGCCGGCGCCCGTCTCCATGGCGTGGCCGCGCCAGCGCGGCGCGGTCGCCCACGAGTTCTTCCCACGTGGGTCCGGATCGGCCGGCTGCGGCAGCGTGCGCTTGTTCCACGGATGGCGTGCCGAGAGCTGGTTGCCGTTGGGGTCCTCGGTGACGATCTTCGGGTAGGTGTCTGCCCAGTCCTCGTAGAAGGAGCGGCGCACGAACTCCTCGACGCCGTTGTCGATCTCCGGCAGGCGCGTCGTCTGCAGGGCGCC
>Ga0136633_1001837_pt1 | contig 15167 bp, 13 predicted proteins | sample AntDrymeUQ832206_2_FD_105494 | JGI IMG/M metagenome (GOLD analysis project Ga0136633, IMG submission 105494) | Polar desert sand microbial communities from Dry Valleys, Antarctica - metaG UQ83 (22.06) | ecosystem: Environmental > Terrestrial > Soil > Desert | place: Antarctica: Dry Valley...
CTCGGCGGCACCGTCCAGGTGATTCCCCACATCACCGACGAGATCAAGCAGCGGATCCTGATCGTCGCCGAGGCACAGTCGGTCGACTTCGTGATCACCGAGATCGGCGGCACCGTCGGCGACATCGAGTCGCTGCCGTTCCTCGAGGCGATTCGCCAGCTTCACACCGAGCTCGGCCCGAAGCGCTGCATGTTCCTGCATCTCACCCTGGTCCCCTACGTGGGTCACGCGGGCGAGCTGAAGACGAAGCCGACCCAGCACTCGGTAAACGAGTTGCGGCGGATCGGGATCCAGCCGCACGCGGTGATCTGCCGCTCAGAAGGCGGCCTCGACCGCGACATCCGCCAAAAGATCGCCCTCTTCGGGTCGCTCCCCGAGGAGGCCGTGATCTCCGCCCGCGACGTCGATAACACCTACAAGGTCCCGCTCGTCTTCCGGGCCGAGGGAATGGACGACCTCGTCCTCGACCACTTCGGGATCGAGGATGCACCGGCTCCCGAGCTCTCCGACTGGGAGGAGTTGGTGCGCCGCGCAGATGCGGCGACCGAGACCGTCCGGATCGCGATCGTCGGCAAGTACATCAAGCTCGAAGACGCCTACAAGTCGGTGATCGAGGGGCTGATCCACGGCGGCTTCCACCACGGAGTCAAGATCGAGGTCGACCTGGTCAGCTCCGAGGATCTCGACGCCGACGCATTGCAACGCGCCGACGGCGTCCTGATCCCCGGAGGCTTCGGGGAGCGCGGTATCGAAGGCAAGGTCGCGGCCTCGCGATTCGCCCGCGAGAACGATGTCCCCTTCCTCGGAATCTGCTTGGGAATGCAGATGGCCGTGGTCGACTACGCGCGCCACGTCAGCGGCATGGACGGCGCCAACTCATCCGAGTTCGACCCCGAGACCCCCTATCCGGTCGTCGATCTGCTCCCCGAGCAGAAAGAGGTCTCCGATCTCGGCGGCACGATGCGCCTCGGCGCCGATCCGGTCAAGCTCCACGAAGGCACGCGAGCACGCGAGATCTTCGCCGACGAGGGCGTCATCTACAAGCGCCACCGCCATCGCTACGAGGTCAACAACATGCTGCGCCGCCGGCTCGAGGACGACGGGCTGGTGATCAGCGGCACCTCTCCCGACGAGCGGCTGGTCGAGATCATCGAGCTGCCCGAGCACCGCTTCTTCATCGCCTCGCAGTTTCACCCTGAGTTCAACTCACGGCCTACCCGCCCTGAGCCGCTCTTCCGCGAGTTCGTCGGCGCGGCCGTTAAGTTCGCGGCCGAGCGCGAGCCCGCCGCCGAGCAGTCGTCGGAGCCCGCAGACTCGCAGCTCGAGTCGGCAGCCGACGAGATCAGCGTTCGTCGCAGCGGCTGATCGCCGGCCGGCCGTCGCTCACCGTCGCGCGCTCTAGGATCGCGCCAGTGTCCGCGATGCTTGACCGATTCGTCCGACTCTGCGAGATCCCCAGCCCGACCGGGAGCGAGCGGGCGGTTGCCGACGCCGTGGCCGCAGAGCTCGACGGCCACGGGATCGATGTGGTCGAGGATGACAGCGGGGCGCGGATTGGCGCGACCGCCGGCAACCTGCTCGCCCGCGTACCTGGAGAGGGTGACGGATACGTGATGTTCGCCGCCCACCTCGACACAGTGCCCCATCAAGGGCCGATCGAGGTGGTCGACGACGGCGGCGTCTTTCGGAGCGTCGGCGAGACGATCCTCGGAGCCGATAACAAGGCAGCCGTCGCGGTGCTCGTCGAGCTGCTGATCGGAGCCGTCGAAACCACGACCGCGGTCGGGATCGAACTGCTGCTGACCGTCTCGGAGGAGGATGGGCTGCGTGGGGCGGGGGCTTTCGATGTCTCGCAGCTCCACTCCGAGTTTGGCTTCGTGCTCGACCATGCCAGCCCGATTGGGGAGGTCGCGGTGGCCTCACCAACCTATAAGCGTCTCGTCGCCGAGTTCAGCGGCATCGAAGCCCACGCCGGGATCCGCCCCGAGGCCGGCCGCTCCGCGATCGAAGCCGCATCGGCAGCGATCGCCGCGATGGAGCTGGGCCGCCTCGATGAGGAGACGACCGCGAACATCGGCTCGATCGACGGAGGCTCGGCGACCAATGTCGTCGCCGGCCGCTGCCAGGTCGAGGCCGAGGCACGGGGGATCGAGCAGGGGCGCGCCGAAGCAACGGTTATGGCGATGGTCGATGCGTGCACCTGGGCCGCGGGCGAGCACGGCTGCGACGTCGATGTCGAGATCAGCGAGGTCTTCAGGGGCTACCGGCTGAGATCGTCCTCGACCCCGCTTGGCGTCGCCAAGGCAGCGCTTCAAGCATCCGGAGTTCCGCCCGTCGAGCTGATCAGCGGCGGCGGCAGCGATGCGAATGCGCTGCGGGCTGGGGGCTTCGACGCGATCCTGCTCGCCAACGGGACCGAGGCCAACCACACCACACACGAGTGCGTCGCCGCCAAAGAGCTCGAGCGGATGCTGGTCGTTTGCGATGCGATCGTCGCGGAGGCGGCTCGATGCTGAAGCTACGCCGGGGCACGGTCGTCTCCGCCGACCCGCTCGAGGTCGAAACCGGGGGAGAGGTTCGCCGCGCCTGGGCGGATCCGGGCTCAGTCGGCCCGTGTCAAGCCGGCGACGAGGTGATCGTCAACACCGCAGCGCTCGATCTCGAGCTCGGCTCGGGCGGCTTCGACATCGTCCACGTCAACCTGAGCAGAGGCCTCGAGGGCGGGGACACCCCCGAAGGCGTCCACGTGATCAAGCTCAACTACAGCTCGCTGCAGCACGCGGTTGATCCGATCGAATCGCCGGCCGGCACGCCGCCACGGCCGCGGCGAAGGATCCCGGTGCTCGTCTTCCAGCTCCACGGCCACCTGGCGCCGGCGATCTGGGCCGCCGCGCAGGCGCGATCCGAGCTCAAGATCGGCTACGTCCAGACGGCCGGAGGCGCGCTGCCCGGCGCTCTGTCACGGGATGTGGCGACGCTGCGTGAGCGCGATCTGCTCGCCGGACACATCACCGTCGCGCCGACCTACGGCGGGGAGCTCGAGGCGATCAGCACCGTCGGGGCGCTGCACGCGGCCGCCATGGAGCTGGACTGGGATGCGGTGATCGCCGGCCCCGGACCGGGGATCCTCGGATCGGCGTCTCGCTACGGCCACGGCGGGATGGCCGCGCTCGACACGCTGCACGGCTCGCTCGCGCTCGGCTTGCCGACGCTGCTCTGCCCGCGACTCTCCTCCGGGGACCCGCGATCGCGCCACCGCGGCATCAGCCACCACAGCCGAGCCGTCCTCGAGCTCGCGCTCGCGCCCGTTCGGGTCCCTTATCCGATCAACGTCGAGCAGCACTGGCCCGCCGACCACACGCGGTCGGTCCTGGGAACGCTCGGGCAGGGGATCGACGCCGTCTGCGGCGAGAGCCACGTCCCCGACCCACAGGAGGTCGACCTCGACGGCTACAAGGAGGCGGGCCTGCCGACCCGGACGATGGGCCGGGGCATCGAGGAGGATCCGCTGTTCTTCTCGGCGCCGCTGGCCGCGGGCGCTGCGCTGGCGGCGGCAAGCTGAACTGACCGGCGCGCACACCCGCCTGAGCGTCCGGTTGCACGAGCAGGGGGGCGATCGCCGGGGGGGAATCTCATCGCCGTGGTCACGATGCTCGAGAGAGAGGATGCGCCCGCCGCGACGGTGGCGCGGATCGAGCCCTTGCTGCTCGACTTCCTCGCCTATCTCGAGTTCGAGCGTGGCCTCGCCCGCAACACTTTGGCGGCCTATCGAACCGACCTGCTCCAGTACGGCGACTTTCTCGACGCCCGCTCGATCGATCCGATCGAGGCCTCGGGCGCCGAGGTCGCAGACTTCCTCTCAGAGCTGGCGCGCGGTGGGGAGGACCGCGCGCCGAGCTCGGCTTCGACCCTGAACCGAAAGATCGCCTGCCTGCGCTCCTTCTACCGCCACCTCCGGCGCGCCGAGCTGATCGAAAGCGATCCGACGGCGTCGATCCGACCGCCACGCAAAGACCGGACCTTGCCCAGGGTGCTCAGCTACCCCGAGGTCAAGCTGCTGCTCGACACCGCAAAGGGCGCCGGGCCCGCCGAGCTTCGTGATCGCGCGATTCTCGAAGTCATGTACGGATGTGGGCTTCGCGCCTCGGAGACGATCGGCCTCGAGGTCGGCAGCATCGATCTCCGCCGTGGCTTCCTGCGTGCCTACGGCAAGGGATCGAAGGAGCGGATCGTGCCGCTGGGACGTGAAGCCGCTTCGGCGGTGAAGCGATACCTGCGAGCCGGACGTCCGGAGCTTGTCGGAGACGGCGACCCGCGCGGCCTGTTTCTCAACCAGCGGGGCGGCGCTCTCTCGCGTCAGGGCCTTTACAAGATCATCCAGGGGCACGCACGCCAGGCGGGCCTGGGGGAGCGGATGAGCCCGCACACCTTGCGCCACAGCTTTGCAACGCACCTGCTGGACGGCGGCTGCGACCTTCGCTCAGTCCAGGAGATGCTCGGCCATGCCGACATTTCGACGACTCAGATCTACACCCACGTCTCAGCCGAGCGAATCAAAGAGGTGTACTTCGACGCGCACCCGCGCGCTCGCAGCTGAGGCAAGCGAAGCCGGGCTGGGTCCTTGCCCAGCAGCCGCGGGCACCGTCAGGTAAACCTGCGTGGATGCCTGAGTTGCCCGAGGTCGAGACGATCCGCCGCCAGCTCGAGCCCGAGCTCGAGGGGCAGAGGATCGTGGCGGCGCGAATCCTCGATGAGCGCTGGTCGCGGCCCGCTCGAGCAGAGGCCGTCGAGAAGGCGCTCACCGGGCGGAGGATCGAGGTGGTCGAACGTCGCGGCAAGTACCTCCTCGTCGGCCTCGATGACGGGGCCACCTTGCTGATGCATCTGCGGATGACGGGCAACATCGTGATCGCAGACGCCGACGAGGAGCAACGGCTAGGCGGCGAGCGGCTTTATCCGCCTCCGGATGGCCCGGCGCACCTGCGTGCCGAGCTCGTCCTCGAGGACGGCCGGCTGATGCGCTTCATAGATGCCAGACGCTTCGGCCACGGTGCGGTCCTCGGCGCCGAGGAGCTCGACGCTCATCTCAGCGCCCGCCTCGGTGTCGAACCGCTCGAGGAGGAGCTGACGGCCGCCCACATCGGCCAGATCGCGGCGGGCCGGACCGTGCCCTTGAAATCGTTCCTGCTCGATCAAAAGGGGATTGCAGGCATCGGCAACATCTACGCCGACGAGGCGCTACACGGCGCCGCCCTGCATCCGCTTTCGCCGGCGGGCTCAATGAAGCCCGAGCACTGGGAGGCGCTGCGCGAAGGGATCATCTCCTCGCTCGAGCTCGGGCTGCTCAACGGCGGCGCTTCGATCGACGACTACCGCGATGCCCGCGGCGAGAAGGGCTCGATGCAGGACGAGTTCCTCGTCCACACGCGCGAGGGGCTGCCCTGCCCGCGCTGCGAAGAGCTGATCGAGCGGATCGTCGTCGGCGGGCGCTCGACCTACTTCTGCCCCGCCTGCCAGCTACGACTGCGCCGGCGGCCGCGCCGTCGAGCGGCCGTCAGGGGGCGGCGGGCATGAGCGCACCGCCCGCACTGCCCGAGGGCTTCGCCGTCGGCCACTGGACCGACGCCGAGGCGATGACAGGCTGCACCGTGATCCTTGCTCCGCCCGGCTCAAGAGGAGGGGTTGACGTGCGTGGAGGCGGGCCCGGAACGCGCGAGACGGACGTGATCTCGCCGCTGGCCAACGCCGGCGAGACGACGGCGGTGCTGCTCGCCGGCGGCAGCGCCTATGGACTGGCCGCGGCAGACGGCGTAGCCGCCTGGTGTGAGGAGCAGGACCGCGGCTACGCGACGCCCGCGGGGCGGGTTCCGCTGGTGCCCGCGGCGGTGATCTACGACCTCTTGGCCGGCCGGGCCGACGTCAGACCCGGTCCTGGCGAAGGGCGGGCGGCCTGCGAGGCGGCGCTCGGCGGGGTTCCAGCCCGGGGCGCCGTCGGTGCCGGAACCGGCGCGGCGGTCGGGAAGATCCTCGGTCGCGAGCGGGCGAGCGGCTCGGGCGTGGGCTATGCGGGCCGGCAGGTCGGGGATTGGACGATCGCCTCGATAGCGGTCGTCAACGCGATCGGCGATGTCATCGACGCCGACGGAGCGATCCTCGGCGGGCCGACGCTCGAAGATGGGACTACGGGCCGGAGCGCCGAGCTACTCGCAGAGATGGCCGGGAGATGGCCGGCCGAGGAAGCAGCGCGTGAATCGACGACGCTCGTCTGCGTCTGCACCGATGCGCCGCTGAGCAAGCTGGACTGCGCGAAGGTGGCTCGGATGGCGAGCGCCGGGATCGCCCGGGCCGTCGATCCTGTGTTCACCCCCTTCGACGGCGATGTCGTCTTCTGCCTGGCTTCGGGAGTCGTCGGCGTCGACGTCGGCGCGGGCCCGATCGCAGCCTGCGGCTCCGTCGCCGCCACCGTGACGGCGGCGGCGATTCGAGACGCGGTCCGCTCGGCGGCCGGCTGATCCGACCGTGGCCGGGTTCAGTATCTGAGAGCCATGCCCGGCAGCTACAAGACAGAGGCGGTGGTCCTTCGCAGCATTCGCTACGGCGAGGCCGACCGGATCATCCATCTCTACACGCGCGACCGCGGACGCGTCAACGCGATCGCCAAGGGCTCGCGCCGACCACGTTCACGCTACGGCGGCCGTCTCGAGCCCTTCTTCCAGCTCGACCTGATCCTCCATGAGGGCAGAAGCGATCTGCACACCGTGACCGGCGCCTCGACGATCAACGGCTACCCGCGACTTCGCGAGAGCGGTCCGGCTCTCAACGCCGCAGCCCGTGCCTGCGACGCAGTCCTGCGACTGCTCGACTCGGGCGATCCGAACCAGGCCGCCTACAACCTGCTCTGCCGCTATCTGACCCTGCTGGACGGCGACGGGCTCGGCCAGGAGGGTGAGCCGTCCGTGGGCGCGGCGGCATGCAGCACCGCGGCTGCGCTCGCCTTCCGGATCAAGCTGGCGCTGGCCGCCGGGTTCGCCCCCGAGCTGGCGTCCTGCGCACGCTGTGGCGAGCGGGAGGGGATCGTCGGCTTCTCGGGCTCGGCCGGAGGCGTCGTCTGCGGCGCTTGTGAAGGGGCGGGGTTCCCACTCGATCGCGAGGCGCACGAGTTCATGGTCGCCGCGCTCGGCAAGCCGCTCGCGGCACTACCGCTCGCGAGCAGCCGCAGCCTCCAGCAAGCGGAGCGAGCGATCGGCGAGACGCTCTCCCACCATGCGCACGTTCACCTTCGCGCTGCCTGAGGCCAGACGGCCGGCTGGTCCTTGGAGCGAGTTCTCGGCATCTAAATCGTCACCGAGCCGTCTTCGGCGATCGTCCAGCCGGGGTTGTGGGCGACTTCCCACGGATGGCCGTCGGGGTCGGTGAAGACGGCCGAATAGCCGCCCCAGGAGGTCTCTCCAGGCTCGCGGGTGATCGTCCCGCCGGCGGCGCGCACCTCGGCGATCACCGCATCGACCTGATCGGGGGAGCGGACGTTGTGGGCGAGCGCGAAGCCGCCGCTTCGGCCGACGTCTTCGACGCCACTGTCCTCGGCGAGCTCCTCACGGTCCCAGAGCGCCAGGACCATGCCGCCGGACTGATAGAAGGCGACCTCCTGCTCCTCGATGTCGTTCGCGGCCCGCCAGCCGAGCTTCTCGTAGAAGACGCAGGCGCGGGGGAGATCCTCGACTCCCAAGGTGATCAGGCTTAGGCGCTGTTCCACCGGCTCAGCCTACAAGTGGGGCGCGCCTAGAATCGATCCCGTGGAATCGAACGTTTCAAAGCCTCCGGCCTCCAGCCGTGAAGGCGCCGTCCAGCCTGAGCGGCGCTCATTCGAGGAGCGTGTCCGCGCCTGGGAGGGGGAATGGCTCTGGAGCCTGGCAACTCCGTCCTATCCGGCCAGGCGGCCGAGCCCGGAGGACGACAGCGTCGTGCGAACGCCGTTTCAGCGCGACCGCGACCGGATCGCTCACTCGAAGGCGTTTCGGCGCCTCAAGCACAAGACGCAGGTCTTCATCGCGCCCGAGGGCGATCATTTTCGGACCCGACTCACCCACACCCTGGAGACCTGCTTCATCGCGCGAACGGTGGCCCGGGCGCTCGGCCTCAACGAGGATCTGACCGAGGCGATCGGGCTCGGTCATGACCTCGGCCACCCGCCCTTCGGCCACATCGGCGAGGAGGCGCTCGACCGGGCTCTCAAGGAGCGCGGCGGCGACGGCTTTCGACACAACGAGCATTCGCTGCGAGTCGTCGAAGTGCTCGAGCGCGAGGGTCGCGGCCTGAACCTGACCGACCAGGTCCGCGACGGGATCCTCAACCACACGGGATCGGGCAAGCCGTCGACGTTGGAAGGCCGGATCGTCAGGCTGGTCGACCGGGTCGCCTACATCAACCACGACATAGACGACGCGGTCCGGGCCGGGATCCTGGTTGAGAAGGATCTTCCCGCCGCCGAGATCGCGATGCTCGGCCCGACCGGCTCGCTGCGGATCGATGCCTTGGTGCGCGACATCGTCGAGCGCTCGCGCGAGGCCGGCGACGTCGTCCAGAGCGAGGAGATGGGGGGAGCGATGCTGCGGCTTCGCAAGTTCATGTTCCAGAACGTTTACCTCGGGACCGATGCGCGCAGCGAGCACGACCGCGTGCACCGGACGCTGATCGCGCTGCTGGATCACTATCTGGCCGATCCCGATCTGATCCCCGGCGACGGCGAGCCGCTTCAGAAGGTGACCGACTACGTCGCCGGGATGACCGACCGATTCTCGATCCGGATGTTCCGGAGGATCGCGCTGCCGGAGGAATCAAAGCTTTGAGCAACTTCACGACGGAGACGATCGAGCAGGTGCGGGAGGGCGCCGACATCGTCGAGGTTGTCTCCGCCTACACCGACCTACGCCGACAGGGCGAGCGCTTCGTCGGGCTCTGCCCCTTTCACGACGAGCGGACGCCGTCGTTCTCGGTCAAGCCGCGCGACGGCTTCTACTACTGCTTCGGCTGCGAGGCGGGCGGCGACACGATCCGCTTCGTCCAGGAGAAGGAGAGCTTGTCGTTCCCCGACGCCGTCGAGGCACTGGCCGACCGCTTCGGGATCGAGGTGACGCGAGAGCAGGAGGATCCGCAGGCGGAGGAGCGGCGGCGGCGTTTGGGCCGGCTCGGGCAGGCGCTCGAGCGCGCGGCGGCGTTCTATGAGGCATTCCTCTGGAACTCCTCCGAGGCGGCCAAAGCGAGGGATTACCTCCTTGGCCGGAAGTTGAGCGAGGAGACCCTGCGGGCGTTCGGGGTCGGCTACGCGCCGAGCGGCTGGGACTCGGTCCTGGTCCGCGGGCAGAGAGCGGGCTTCATCGTGCCGGAGCTACAGGCGGCGGGGTTGGTCATCCCCGGCCAGAAGGGCGGTCACTACGACGTCTTCCGCTCGCGGATCACGTTCCCGATCCGGGATCGACGCGGACGAGCGCTCGGCTTCGGGGCGCGGGCGATGGGGGAGGCGATGCCGAAGTACAAGAACACAGCCGAGAGCGACCTCTACCGCAAGGGCCGCACGCTGTATGGGATCGACAGGGCAAAGGGGCCGATCGCGAGGGCCGGGCGGGCGGTGGTTGTCGAGGGCTACACCGATGTGCTCGCGCTCCATCAAGCCGGGACCGACAATGCCGTGGCGGTAATGGGGACCGCGATCACACCCGAGCAGCTGAAGCTGCTGACGGGATATGCCGAGGAGGTCGTGCTGGCGCTCGATGCGGATCGGGCCGGCACGGCGGCGATGTTGCGCGCCCAGCGGGTCGCCGGCAGCGGCAAGCTGAGGATGCTGGTCGCTTCGATGCCGGAGGGAGAGGATCCCGCCGACGTACTCGGCGGGGTCGACGGTGCCAAGCGGCTCGAGGCGGCACTTGGTGGAGCCGTCGACCTGCCGGTCTTCCACGTGCGCTCGATCCTCGCCGACGCAGATCTCGAGACGCCGCCGGGCCGCGACCGTGCGCTCGACGAAGCGGCTCCCGTGCTGGCGGCGATGGGCGAGACGATCACCCAATCGGAGCTGATCCGCGAGGTCGCCGACAAGCTCGACGCCGACCCCTCGCTGGTCGTGACGCGAATGCGGCAAGGCGGGCGAGGTGGAGGGCGGCCGCCGACAAGGCGGAGTCCGCAAGCGGATTCAGCGGAGCCGGGCACCGCCGTCACCGTTGGTCGCGGAGATGGCGAATCCCGCCCCGTGGCCACCGCGCCACCTACCGCCACGGTCGAGCCGGGCAGCGCCGGTCATGAACGTCGCGAGGAGACGCTGCTGGCGATGTGCATCGCCGCGCCGAAGATCGGCGCCGGCTACGTAGCCCGCCTGACCCCCGAGCACCTCAGCACCGCGGCGTCCAGAAAGGCGCTCGACTGGCTGCGCGAGCACCTCGTCGACCCTCTCGCCGAGCTGCCCGCCGATGACGAGGAGCTCGCCGGAGAGGTGCGCCGCCTGACGATGCTGGCCGACCGTGAGCCCGCGACCGAGGCGTCGATGGAAGTGAGCTGGATGATCCTCGAGCGCCGCCGGCTGGAAAGCGAGATCACCGCGGCCACCGAGGCGGAGGGGGCGACAGCCGAGCTGGTCGCCTTACAGCGCGAGCGCGCAACGCTCGACGCGCAGATCCGCCGCGGCGTCTGAGTGGTCTGACGAAGCTCCCGGGGTGGGACTCGAACCCACAACCAGCGCCTTAACAGGGCGTCACTCTGCCAATTGAGTTACCCGGGATTAGTCAGTCGCGTCATGCGTTCCGTCACTCAGGATCCACGACCTCGGCCAACTCTACGGGAAGAGTGATCGCGCCGACCCCGACGGCGGCGTGACAATTGGCGCAGAGCAGAATGCACTTTGCTGCTTCCTTCCGGGCGCGAGCGATCGACCTTGTTGCACCCGACTCAGCCACGCCGTGGGCTTTTGTGGTCGGATCGAGGTGGTGAAACTGCAGCGCCGCCGGATGGGCGTCGAACCCGCAAGCGACACATCGCCCGCCGGCCTCGGCAACCAAGATCGCCTTGATGTTTCGCCGGCGTCGCGAGACGGCATCGGTGTTGCATTTCGCGCAGCGCGACCCGCCGTCCGGGAATGCGAGGAAGTCGGTCACACCGTGTGTCTTGCAAGTGCTCTGAAATCTCGTCGCGCCACGCTCTCTCGCCGCAAGCGCTGCGTCGCGGCGCGATTGGGCGCGGCGCCTGATGCCCTGACGAAGCAGAAGTCGATTTACCGTCGATTGGCTCACGCCGAGGCGCTCGGAGATGGCGCGAGCCGGCAGGCCTTCATCGGCCAGGGCCTTGAGCAGGTCGGGGTCGATGTTGGTCCGCCTCGCGTGCTTCGCGCCATTGGCAACCAGGCCGTGCGTCTGGACCCAATACGCGACCGTCGAGGGGTGTCGGGCTACGCGCGCACCGATCTGATTGAGGGACAATCCTTGGGCCAGGAATTCCTCGAGCTCAGCACGGTCCATACACAGCATCCTTCCGCTCCCCTCGGACGGAAAAGCGAACGTCTGTTCGCTGCTCACCGAGTGCCTTGCGCCCGCCTCACCGCCCCTCGAACAGCCTCTCGATCTCCGCCACCGCGGTTGACGACTCGCCGACCCTCCAGGCGCCAACAGCGTGAGCTCGCTGCGCGTAGCGCGGCTCCGAGAGCATCTCGCGGACAACCGCCCGCATCGACGCCGGGCGCCGCAGGCGGCTCGGCAGCATCCGCCCGCAGCCGGCCCACTGGACGCGGACCCCGTTCTCAACCATGTCCCCGACCGCGGGGGAGACCAGCAGCGGCTTGCCCTCGGCGAGGGCTCGCACGACCGTGCCGTGGCCGCCGTGGCAGACGACCAGGTCGGCCAAGGGCATCGCTTGGTCGTATGACAACCAGCCACTCAGCACCGCGTTGCCGGGGACCTCGATCGGCTCGCTCGGCATGTGCCCGTTGGTGGTCGCCAGCACGCGCACCGGCTCATCGGCCAGCGCCTCGAGAGTGCAGCGAACGAGAGCCGCCTGCGGGTCGTGCGCGGTGCTCGGCGCAACGACCACCAGAGGCCCCTCGCCCGAAGGCAACTCGACGGCCGGATGCTCCATCGAGAACGTCTGTGGCCCGACCACTTTCACGTGCGCCGGCCACTCGCGCGGGTACTCCAAACCGGGGTACGTCCCGACCAGGACCAGCTCCTCGCTAATTCCCCCGTGGAACCGATCGAGCGGTGCCAGCCCCAGCTGCGCACGGGTCTGGTTGAGCTCCTCCCGTCCCTGTCGCAATCCGATCTCGAGCACCGGCGTCATCGCTCGCCAAGCTGCTCTCCCCAGCCGCGTCCGCGGCAACCCGGCGCCGATCGCGAAGAAGGGCATGCCCCGCTCGTGCACGGCGTAGAGGTGGGGGATAAGGGTCACGTGCCGAACGCCGGCGATCTCCGCCGCCAACGTAGGCGCCAAGGTGAGGATGTCGCTGACGACGACGTCCGGGCGGAACTCTTTGAACAGAGGCGCCAGCGCAAGCGCCGCGTCCGCCGCGCTCGGATCTTCCCCGGGCGGGGGAGGGGGGAAGACCGTGTAGGACTCGGCCGCCCGGAACTCCAGGCCCAACTCGTCAACAGCTCGCCGCCAGCGCTCCCAGGTCTCGACCAGCACCTCATGTCCAGCTGCGTCGAGGTCGCGCGCCAAGCCGATCGCAGGGCAAGCGTGACCTGCATCGCCGAACGCCGAGACGACGATCCGGAACCCGCTCACCTCAGGCTTCCATGACCGGCCCCGGCAGCGACTCGCGCCGCAACGGCTCATTCCTGCCCCTGCAACATCCCGCCCGCCGCGGCCACGGCGGCAGAAAAGCCCGTAACCCGTCGGCATCCTGACCGAGATGCGTAAGAGCAACAACCGCAATCCCGCCGAGCGGATGCGCTTCGCGGTCGATGCGATGCCGCGTCGCAGCCGCGAGGCAATGCTGCGCGGGATCGAGGACAACACGATCATCGCCGGCGGCTACACCGATCGCGACAGCGGTGGGATCTGCCCGATGCTCGCTGCCCACCGCTGCGGTGGTCGCACCAGCCTTGCCAGCTTCGCCCGATCCTGGGACCGCTTCACCGGCGCCCGGCGACCTCGCGTCGCCACCGATCGCGAGCTCCGCGCCCTCCGCACCTACCTCGAGATGAGCCTCTCCAACGAGGACGCCGAGGGGATCTCGATCGCCGAAGCCGCCGCCACGATCCGGGCCGAGCGCGACTCCGCCCCGAGCCGTCTGCGGATCCGCGATCGCCGGCCCACCGGTGAGCGGGACCGGACCACAGAGCTCGAGCGCAAGCCCTTCTGGGCCTGGATCCTGCCGACCCGCCGCTACGACGTCTACCGCGATCGAGTCGCCGCGGCCTCCGAGCAGTTCGCCGAGCAGCGCGCGGTCGAGGTCCTCGGCGAGGACCGTCACGACGCAGCTCGCGAAGCGGCGCTCAACTAGGTCGAGAAGGCGCTGGGATCGCCCGGCCGCGTGAAGACGACTTCGGGGATCAGGCAGTTCGGTGAGGTCCGCAGCAGGAGCCGTACCGTTTCGGCGAGATCCTCCGGCTTGATCATCTCCTCCGGCTTGACCTGCCCCTGGACCCACTCGGTCATCGGCGTGTCGACGAAGCCCGGGCAGAGCGCCGTGACCTGGATCCCGGCGCTGCCCAGCTCCATCTGCGCTGCCTGGGAGAGCCCGACGACCCCAGCCTTCGTCGCTGAGTAGACGGCCAGCCAGCCCTGGCCCGCTTTCCCCGCGATCGAGGCGGTGTTGACGATCAGGGCCTTGCCGTGCTCGCCGCCGGCCTCTCGCAGCATCGGCAGCGCCTCGCGGATCGCCAGAACGTAGGAGCGCAGGTTGACTCCAAGCTGCATGTCAAGGCTCTTGGTCGCATAATCATCCAGCGCTCCGCCGATCCCGACGCCGGCGTTGTTGACAAGCACGTCGAGGCGGCCGTAGCGCTCCTTGTGCGCCTCAAGCAGCGCCTTCAACTCGTCTTCGTCAGCGACGTTCGCGGGCATCGCCGCGACGTCGAGGCTATCGGCGCTGAGCGTTGCGACCGCCGCCTCGAGCTTGTCCGGGCGTCGCGCTGAGACGGTCACCGCGTAGCCGTCCTCGGCCAGCGCCCGCGCGATTGCGAGGCCGATCCCGCTTGATCCTCCGGTCACCAATGCCGCGCGTTCAGCCATCGCCGCTCCTCTCGTAGCTCTTCGACGCGGTGAATCCCGCGCCGCGCGGCACCCTACGCGACCCGGCCCTCTGGCCGCCGGGACTACGAACAGCCGAGGAGAGCCGAAAGCCGGGATAAAGGGCCGAGCCGGCGGCCTGAATAGGATTACGGCCCGATGTCCTTGCGTCTATCCCGAATGCGGCTGACCGCCCTCCTCGCCTGCCTCGGCGTGGCCCCGCTGATCGTCGCCTGCGGCGAAGAGGCCGGCGAGTCGGTCCAGACGCCGGACCCCGCCGGCTTCCCGAAGGCCGACGGCGAATCGCTCGCAGAGATCCAGCAGGATCTCGAGCCCTCCGAGCTCGTCGTCCTGCCGGCGGGCAACGTCTTCCGCGAAGGCACAAACCGGCTCGGCCTCGGCGTCTTCACGGTCGAGAACGTCGCGGTCGACGACGCCGAGATTGCGCTCTACGCCGCTGCCGGGAACAAGCCCGCAGCCGGTCCCTTCCCAGCCGCCCTCGACTCGCTCGAGACCGCCGCCGCCTTTCGCTCCCAGACCTCCGCCGGCGATCCCGACGCGCCCACGGCCGTCTACAGCGCCGAGATCGAGCTCGGCAGCTCCGGTACCTGGCGCGTGATGGCCGTGGTTCGCGAAGCGGATGGCAGCGTCGGCTGGGTAAACGTCACCGATGCCATCGTCGACGAATTCCCCGAGATCCCCGATCTCGGAGAGAACGTGCCTGTCGTCCACACTCCCACCGTCGACGACGTCGCCGACGTATCCGAGATTGACACCCGCATCCCCCCCTCGACGATGCATGAGGAGGACCTCGCCGATGTCCTCGGCGAGGAACCGGTCGTACTCCTCTTCGCGACGCCCGCCTACTGCGCCAGCCGCGTCTGCGGGCCGGTCGCCGACGTCGCCGAGCAGGTCAACGAGGAGCGCTCCGACGACGCCGCCTTCATCCACATGGAGATCTA
>Ga0136633_1001838_pt1 | contig 15166 bp, 12 predicted proteins | sample AntDrymeUQ832206_2_FD_105494 | JGI IMG/M metagenome (GOLD analysis project Ga0136633, IMG submission 105494) | Polar desert sand microbial communities from Dry Valleys, Antarctica - metaG UQ83 (22.06) | ecosystem: Environmental > Terrestrial > Soil > Desert | place: Antarctica: Dry Valley...
CAGGGCTTTGCAGGCCCTCCACTCAGCCGAGGTGGTCGCAGAGGAGGTGGCAGGCGGTCTCCAGCTCGGCGCTCACCCACGTGAGGTCGCCCACGCCGTTGCTCCACGCCACCAGGCAGGAGAACCACACGTGGCCCAGCACCTTGGCGATGGCGGCTTCGGTGATGGGGTCGACGTCGTCGGGGAACGCCCGCAGCATCACGCGCTGCATGACATCGGTGGTGGCGATCGACGCCGTCCCGGCTTCGCGGTCATCGGAGGTGAGGGCGGTGATGACGGCCTCGGCCAGCTTGGGCTGGCGCTCCATGGTGGCCACGGCGCGGCGCAGCACGTCGTTGACCCGCTCAGCAGTGGTCTCGCCTCGGGGCGCCCGGGTGGTGACTCGCCGCTCGAGGTCCTCCATCCACTCGACCATGGCGGCGGCGAGCAACGCGTCCTTGGACGGGAAGTAGCGGTAGATGGTGCCGAGGGCCACCTCCGCCGCAGCGGCGATGTCACGCATCTGGACGGCGTCGTAGCCGCCGTCGGCGCCTAACCGGAGGGCGGCCACGAGGACGCGCTGGCGCCGCGCCGCCTGGCTCGTCGTGAGGGTCTCGGCCGCCGTCGTCACCGAAGCAACCTACTAGAACACGTTCTAGTAGGAGGCGATCTGGACCGCCGCCCGCTCGGCGACATGGGGCCGGATCACGTCGACCACCACGTGCTGATGAGCGGGGTGCTGGTCGTAGGCCTGCCACCCTGCCACGTCGTCGCAGTCCGCCACGATGCCGTAATCCCAACGCCCCTCACCCAGCCCGAGGTCGGACCCGTGGTGGTAGGCGCGGAGGCTCGGCACCAGGGCGGGCAGCTCGACGAGGGCGGCGTCGATGGCGGCGACGTTCGCGACGGTGGTGCCGTCCTTCCAGCGGAAGACCACGACGTGGCGGACCGTCATCAGCTCGTGAGGGTGTCGGCCAGCTCGGCCTCCAGTGCGGGGGTCGGCGCGTTGCGACGCTCCCAGAGGGTGGAGAGGAACCGCTCGACGCCCTCGATCACCTTGGCTGTGCGGGCGGAGGGGAACACCTCGAAGGCGTGCTGGGCACCCTGCATCTCGGCGTAGAGCACCGGCTCCGTCGACACCTCCCGCAGTCGCTCCACGAAGGTGCGGGCATCTTCCACAGGGGCCAGGGTGTCCTTGTCGCCGTGGATCACGAAGAAGGGAGGGGCGTCGGACCGGAGGTGGTGTAGGGGCGATGCGTCCACAAACTTCTCGGGTTCGTCGGCCAAGAACGCCTGCATCACGATGGGCTCGAGGAACTTGGTGAAGATCTCGGGGTTGCCACCGAACACGCCGGCGTCGGTGAAGTCGTAGATGCCGTAGAAGGGCACGGCGGCGGCCACGCTGGTGTCGGCGTCCTCGAAGCCGGGCTGGTACGCCGCGTCGTTCACCGTCAAGCCCATGAGGGCGGTGAGGTGCCCGCCGGCGGAGCCACCGGTGACGCAGATGAAGTCGGGGTCGACGCCGTACTCGGCGGCGTGCTCCTTGATCCAGGCCAGACCCCGCTTCAGGTCGACAAGGTGCTCGGGCATGGCCACGCCGGGGCTCATCCGGTAGTTGACGTTGAAGCCCACCCAGCCCTGGGCGGCCATGTGGTTGAGCAGTGGCAGGCCCTGCTCGCGCTTGTCGCCGAGCACCCAACCGCCGCCGTGGATCTGCATGAGGGCCGGGCGCAGAATGCGTCCGGCGGGCACCGGCGCGCTGGGGATGGTCACGTCGAGGCGGATGAGCTTCCCGCCGATGCGGGCGAAGGTGATGTTGCGCTGGCGGCGGACGCCCTTGCGCCGGTTGACCAGGAACGGGAAGACGACGTGGCTGCGAGGGAAGCGGGGGGCATCCGGGCCGGGCTCGAGGTCTGCGAGGGCTCCCCGCATCGACACGACGGTGCGGCGGGTGGTGATGCCGATGAAGACGAACAGGACGCCGGTGACGCCCATGAGCACGAGGCCCACGACGCCGGCGGGACCATCGAGGGCGCCGCCGCTCACGAGCAGGGCGGTGAGCACGGCTCCGATGACGAGGTGGTGCCAGACCAGCTCGATCGTGATCCAGGAGGCGAAGAAGCTCCACAGGAACACGAGGGGTGGTTGCTTGCGGGGGGCCAGCGCGTTGAGGGCGTAGAGGACCCCCAGCATGCCGAGCCCGAGGAGGAGCCAGCTCATGGCTCCAGTGTGTCCCTTGACGCCGCGGCAGGTGAAGTCGGTGCCCGTGCCCAATCATGACGGCGTGGAACGACTCTCCGGCATGGACGCCTCCTTCTTGTACTTCGAGACGCCCAGCATGCACATGCACGTGGCGATGACGGCGATCTTCGATCCGTCCACGATGGCCGGGGGCTACGAGTTCGACAAGATCAAGGACTTCATCGAGTCGCGCCTCCACCTGGTGCCGCCATTCCGGCGTCGTATCATCCAGGTTCCCTTCCGGCTCAACCACCCGATCTGGGTGGAGGACCCCGACTTCGATCTCGACTACCACAGCCGCCGCATCGGAGCCCCCACCCCCGGTGGGCACCGGGAGCTGGCCGAGGTGGCGGCCCAGATCGCCAGCACGCCGCTGGATCGCAGCCGTCCGCTGTGGGAGCTCTATGTGGTGGAGGGCCTGGCCGACGGCAACATCGGCGTCGTCACCAAGATGCACCACTGCGCGGTGGATGGCGTTTCCGGGGCGGAGCTGATGGTGAACCTGTTCGACCTCGAACCCGGCGGACGGGTGCTCGACCCGCCCGAGCCCCGCGAGCTGGAGCCCATCCCGAGCGACCTCGAGATGGTCGGCCACGCGCTGGCGTCGCGGGCCCGACGCCAGGCCAGCATCCTCCCCCTCCTCGGTTCCACGGCCCGCACGGTGAGCACGCTCGTGTCTCGGCGCCGCGAGCCTGATGCCGTCGTCGGGGCCGTTCCCCTCACTGCCCCGCCGACCCCGTGGAACCGCTCGATCACGCCCCACCGTCGGATGAGCTTCACCCGCGTGAAGCTCGATGACGTCAAGAGCATCAAGAACCACGTCGGCTGCACGGTGAACGACGTCGTGCTCGGCCTCATGGGGGGCGCGCTGCGCCGTTACCTGGAGGCCCACGATGCCCTGCCGGAGACACCGCTCATCGCGGTGTGCCCGGTATCGGTTCGCACCGAGGAGCAGACCGGTGAGCTGAACAACAAGGTGTCGGCCATGTTCACCAGCCTGGCCACCGACGTGGACGATCCGATCGAGCGGTTGCGGGTGATCCACGAGGTGACCAAGGGCGCTAAGGAGGACCACAACGTCATTGGCGCCAACCTGTTGCAGGACTGGGCCGAGCACGCCGCCCCCACCACCTTCGCCCTGGCCGCCCGTCTCTACTCGAGCATGAACCTGAGCGACCGGCACCGCCCCATCCACAACGTGGTGATCTCCAACGTGCCCGGGCCGCCGTTCCCGCTCTACTACGCCGGTGCCCAGCTCCAGTACACGCTCCCCATGGGTCCGGTGATGGAAGGAGCGGGCCTTAACATCACCGTGCTGTCGTACATGGACAACGTGGACATCGGCTTCATGGCGTGCCGGGAGCTGGTGCCCGACGTGTGGGACCTCGTCGACTACGTGGGCGAGGCCATGGACGAGCTCCTCGCCGCCATTGCGCCCGCCCAGAAGAAGGCCGTCGCCAAGAAGAAGGCGCCGGCCAAGAAGCCGACGTCCAAGACCGCCTGATTCGGGGGCAGCTGCACATCTGACGTAGCGTCAGATCCATGGCGTACAACATCGCCGACCTCTTCGAGCACACCGTGGACTTGGTGGCCGATCGCGAGGTCCTGGTCGTGGGGGAACAGCGGCGCACCTATGCGCAGCTCGAGGCGCGGGCCAACCAGCTCGCCCACCACCTCGCCGCCCAGGGCATCGGCGCCGGCGACCACATCGGGGTCTACGGCTCGAACAGCGTCGAGTGGATCGAAGCGGCCCTGGCCGCCTACAAGGTGCGGGCCGTGCCGGTGAACGTGAACTACCGGTACGTGACCGAAGAGCTGAAGTACATCTTCGACAACGCCGACTTCAAGGCCGTCGTGTACGACCGGACCTTCGCCCCGCGGATCCAGGGGGTGCGAGCCTCGTTGCCGCGGTTGGAGCACCTCATCCACATCGGCGACGGCAGCGACGCCCTGGTGGACGACATCCTGGTGGACGACATCCTGGTGGACGACGCGCTGGCGGCGCTTGGCTCCGTGGCCTTCGAGGACGCCATGGCCTCGGGATCACCGGAGCGGGACTTCGCACCGCGCTCAGACGACGATCACTACGTCCTGTACACGGGGGGCACCACAGGCATGCCCAAGGGGGTGGTGTGGCGCCACGAGGACGTGTTCTTCGCCCTCGGTGGCGGCATCGACGCCTACTCCAACGAGCGGGTGGCCGACGAGTGGTCCCTGGCCACCAAGGCCAAGGCCGTCGAGAGTCCGCTGCGCTCGCTCAACCTGCCGCCGCTGATGCACGGGGCCGCCCAGTGGGGCTTCTGGCGCTTCGCCTTCGAGGGCAACCTCGTGGTCATGCTCGCCAAGTTCGATCCGCACGAGGTGTGGCGCACGGTCGAGCGGGAGGGCATCAACACCGTCTCCATCACCGGCGATGCCATGGCCCGACCGATGATCGAGGCGCTCGAAGAGATGGGCGGGCCCGGCGCCCTCGACCTGTCGTCGCTGTTGGTGCTCGCATCGACGGCCGCCATCTTCTCCCCCACCGTCAAGGACCAGTACCTCGAGCTCTTCCCCAACCTCATGCTCATCGACGCCATCGGCTCTTCGGAGACAGGCGCCAACGGCATGCGGATGGTGGGCAAGGGCGACACCCACAACTCCGGCGGTGGGCCGACGGTCACCGCCGCTCGCGACGCGGTCGTCCTCGACGAGGACCTCAATGAGATCCCGCCGGGCCGCGGCCAGCCGGGCCGACTCGCCCGCCGGGGCAACGTGCCCGTCGCCTACTACAAGGACCCCGAGCGCTCGGCCGCCACCTTCGTGGTCGGCCCTTCGGGTTCCCGCTACGCCCTGGCCGGCGACATGGCCCTCCTCGAGTCCGACGGCACCATCACCTTGTTGGGCCGGGGGTCGCAGTGCATCAACTCAGGTGGCGAGAAGATCTTCCCTGAGGAAGTCGAGTCCGCCCTCAAAGCCCACCCGGCCGTGTTCGACGCCATCGTGGTGGGCGTGCCCGACGACCGGTGGGGCCAGCGGGTGGCCGCCGTCGTCCAACCGCGTGGCGGCGAGACCCCGACCCTGGCCGATCTCGACGTCCACTGCCGCGACTACCTTGCGGGCTACAAAGTGCCCAAGGAGCTCCACCTCGTGCCCGAGGTGGTCCGCTCCCCCAGCGGCAAGCCCGACTACCCGTGGGCCGGCAAGGTCGCCCGCGGCGAGATCTCTGTCTGACCAAAGGAGCCAGTGCATGCAGGTTCACGAGAAGCTCTTCATCGGAGGCGAGTGGGTCGATCCCGCGGGCACCGATGTCATCGAGGTCATCTCCCCCCATACCGAGGAGGTGGTCGGGCGAGTGCCCGAGGGCACCACGGTCGACATCGACCGCGCCGTCGACGCCGCTCGCACGGCCTTCGACGAGGGAGAGTGGCCCCGCTTCTCCGCCGAGGAGCGCATTGCGGCCGTGCAGCGCTTCAGTGACATCTACGCCTCTCGCATGATGGACATGGCCCAAGTGATCACCACCGAGATGGGCTCGCCGATCAGCTTCTCGCAGCTGGCCCAGTCCCCCGCTCCCTGGATGATGCTCAACAGCTTCATCGCCGAGGCGCAGAAGTACCCGTGGGAGGAGGAGCGCACCGGCATGCTCGGCACGCCGGTGATCGTGCGCTCCGAAGGCGTCGGTGTGGTCGGCGCCATCGTGCCGTGGAACGTGCCGCAGTTCGTCACCATGACGAAGCTGGCCCCGGCCCTGCTGTCGGGTTCCACCATCGTTATCAAGCCGTCCCCCGAGACGCCGCTCGACGCCATGCTCATGGCGGAGCTGCTGGAGGAGGCCGGCATCCCCAGGGGTGTCGTGAGCATCATCCCCGCCGGTCGTGAGGTCGGCGAGCACCTCGTCCGCCATCGCGGTGTCGACAAGATCGCCTTCACCGGCTCCACCGCCGCCGGGCGCACCATCGCGTCGATCTGCGGCGAGCAGCTCAAGCGGGTGAGCCTCGAGCTGGGCGGCAAGTCGGCGGCCATCATCCTCGACGACGCCGACCTGGCCGCCACCATGGAGGGCCTCAAGTTCGCCTCGCTGATGAACAACGGCCAGGCCTGCGTGGCCCAGACCCGGATCCTCGCCTCGCGGAAGAACTACGACGCCGTGGTCGACGCCCTCGGCGCGACCGTGCGCGGCATGACCGTCGGCGACCCCGACGACCCCACCACCGAGATCGGCCCGCTGGTGGCCGAGCGCCAGCAGGAGCGGGTGGAGAAGTACATCGCCCTGGGTCAGGAAGAGGGCGCCCGCGTGGTGGTCGGCGGCAACGGCCGGCCCGACGGCATCACCAAGGGCTGGTATGTGCAGCCCACCGTGTTCGCCGACGTCGACAACTCCATGCGCATCGCCCAGGAAGAGATCTTTGGCCCGGTGCTAGCGGTCATCCCCTTCGACAACGTCGACGACGCCGTGCGCATCGCCAACGACAGTGAGTTCGGCCTGGCCGGTTCGGTCTGGACCGGCGACCCGATTGGGATCGGCATGGACGTCGCCCGCCGGGTTCGCACCGGCACCTTCGGCGTGAACCAGTACACGATGGACTTCGTGGCCCCCTTCGGCGGCTTCAAGGCCAGCGGCATCGGCCGGGAGTTCGGCAAGGAAGGCCTCGAGCACTACCTGGAGCAGAAGTCCATCATGCCGAAGGCCTGAAGCAGGGAAGGTCAGGTGTCAGGTGGTGCCGAGGTAGGCGGCCTCGAGCTCCGGCGCGATGTCGTCGGGCTGGCCGACGGAGGTGACCTTGCCGTGGAGCATGATGGCGGCGTAGTCGGCCACACCCAGCACCGTGCGGGCGAACTGCTCGACCACGAGGATCGACACCCCGGTCTTGGCGATCTGCCCCACGATCTCGTAGAGCTCCGCCACGATGAGCGGGGCCAGCCCCATCGAGAGCTCGTCAAGGAACAGCAGGGTGGGGTCGACGGCCAGGCCGCGGGCCATGGCCAACATCTGCTGCTCGCCGCCGGACATGGTGCCGGCGAGCTGCTGCCGCCGTTCACCGAGCCGGGGGAACTGGCTGAAGGCTCGCTCCTCGACGTCCTTCTGGTTGACGCCGCCGAAGGTGACCATGCGCAGGTTCTCCCGCACCGTGAGGTTGGGGAAGATGCCGCGTCCCTCGGGGATCGTGCAGACGCCGATGCGGGCGAGGGAGTCGGGGGAGGCACCGTTGACATGGCGGCCGCTGATGTGGACGCAACCGGCGGTGGCCGGCATCTGACCGCTGGCCACCTTGAGGGTGGTGGTCTTGCCGGCACCATTGGGGCCCAGCAGGGCGACCACCGAGCCACGGGGCACCACGAGGTCGACCCCGTGCAGCACCTCGATGCGGCCGTAGGCAGCCCGCAGACCGACCAGCTCCAGCATGGGGATGGGAGGGGTGCGCTCCTCGGCGGTGGTCACTCCACCTCCGCTGGGGCACCGAGGTAGGCGTCGAGCACAGCCTGGTCCCGCTGGATCTCCTCGGGCGTTCCCACGGCCAGGACCGCGCCGAAGTCGAGCACGTGGATGTGGGCGCACACCCGCATCACGAGCTGCACATCGTGCTCCACGAGGAGGATGGTCATCCCCTCGGAGGCCAGCTCCAGCAGCAGGCTGGCGAAGTCGTCCGACTCGGCTTCGTCGAGGCCCGACGCAGGCTCGTCGAGGAGGAGCACCTTGGGACGGGTGGCCAGCGCCCGCCCCAGCTCCACGAGGCGGGCCAGGCCCGTGGGCATGGCATCGACGCGTTCGTCGGCCACGTTGCGGATGCCTACCCGGTCGAGGATGTGGTCGACTTCGACCCTCGGGTCGATGCTGCGGTCATGGGACCAGGATCGGCGGATCTCGGCCGCAGTGAGGAGGTTCTCCCGGGCGGTGAGGGAGCCGAACACCTCCAGCCGCTGGAAGGTGCGGGCGATCCCCTGGCGGGCTCGCACGTGGGCCTTGGTGTGGGTGATGTCCTTGCCCTCGAGGATCACCGTGCCGCTCACCGTTTCCTGTAGACCCGTGATCACGTTGAAGATGGTGGTCTTGCCTGCCCCGTTCGGGCCGATGAGGCCGGTGATCTGGCCGGCGTCGCAATCGAGATCCACGTCCCGAACGGCGGCATGGCCTCCGAACCGTACGTTGGCCCCCCTGACCTCCAGCACTGCCATGTCAGGCCTCCCCGACCGGCTGGGCGGCCAGGCTGGCGCCGAGGCGTAGCAGTGACGGGCTGGCGCCCCCGAGGGTGAGCTCGAGGACCTTGGCCCAGCGGAAGTAGCGGTGGATCGGGTAGTCGAGGTCGACCCCAATGCCGCCGTGCAGGTGCTGGGCGGCGTGGACGACTCGCTGACCTCCGTCGGCGGCCCAGAACTTGGCCGTCATCAGCTCGTCGTGGGCGTCCAGGCCTTCCGACAGGCGCCAGATGGCCTGCAGCGCCGTGAGGCGGATGCCTTCGGTGTCGATGTAGGCGTCGGCCACCCGCTGTCCGACCGCTTGGAAGGTGCCGAGCTTGCTCCCGAACTGCTCGCGCTCGGACACATACTTGGCGGTGATGGCGAGGGCCTCCTCGCACACACCGGTCTGGGTGGCGCAGATGGCCGCCAGCATCCGGTCGCTGGTCCACTCCACGATCTCCCGGCCCTGTTGAGGACCACCGACGATGGCGTCGCCGTGCACGATCACGCCATCGAGCCGCACCGTCCACTGCGGCTCGCCGGTGACGGCGGTCTCCCGCTCGAGGGAAACCCCCGCTGCATCCGGGGCCACGAGGAACACGGCTGAGCTCGACTCGTCCGTGCGGGCAGGCACGAGGATGGCGGTGGCCCGGTCGGCGCCCACCACCAGCGACTTCTCGCCGTCCAGCCGCCACCCGTCACCCTCGGGGCTGGCCTGGGTGGTGGGCACCACGGGCACGGCGACATCGTTGGGCTCGTAGAGCGCCAGCGTGAGGGTGGCCGAGCCCTCGATGACGCCGGGGAGCAGCCGTTGTCGCTGGGCCTCGCGGCCGAACTGTGCCAGCGGGAGGGCCGAGGCGATGATGCTGCTGAGGTAGGGCACGGGGGCCACCGTGCGGCCAACCTGCTCGGCGATCAGGCAGGCCTCGACCAATCCGAAGCCGCCGCCGCCGTCGACCTCGGGGAGGGCGATGCCGAGGAGATCCGCTCGGCCCAGCTCGGCCCAGACGTCGTCAGCGAACCAGGTGTCGGTCTGCTCGAGCTCACGGATGCGCGCCGCCGGCAGCCGCTCGGAGAGGATCCGGTAGGCCAGCTCGCTGATGGCCTGCTGCTCGTCGCTGAAGGTGAAGTCCATCCGCGCTCAGTGCCTCGGCACCCGGGGCAGGCCGGCGCCGAAGAGTGCGATCAGGTCACGCTGGACCTCGTTGACCCCGCCGCCGAAGGTGAGGATCAGACATCCCTGGAATGCCCTTTCGAGCCGGCCGGCCAGCACGGCCGCCCCCGAACCCCGGCTCAGGTAGGCGTTGGGGCCCAGCACCTCCATGAGGAGCCGGTAGGCCTCCGTGTAGAACTCGGTGGCGAACACCTTGGTGGCACTGGCATCGGCCGGGTTGGCGCCCCCTGCGGCGGCCACCTTCCAGTTGATGAGCTTCACGAACTCGAGCTTGGCGTGCACCCGAGCCAGGTTGAGCTGCACCCACTCCTGATCCACGACGCGTCGCCCGTCGGGGAGCTTGGTGTCCTGCGTCCAATGGCGGACCTCGTCGAACACCCGCTCCACCGTGCCGGGCGGTCCGAGCGACACGCGCTCGTAGTTGAGCTGGTTGATGATGAGGTCCCAGCCGCGGTTGAGGCCATAGACGATGGCGTCGTCGCCCACCCTCACGTCGTCGTAGTACGTGTTGTAGGTGCTGGCGTTCACCATGGTGGAGATCTTCGACATCGAGAAGCCGGGATCGGTGGTCGGCACCAAGAAGATCGAGATGCCCCGGTGCTTCGAGGCGTCCGGGTCCGTGCGCGCCGCCAGCCAGATGTAGTCGGCGTAGCTGGCGAGCGAGGTGAAGGTCTTCTGACCGTTGATCACCCACTCGTCGCCGTCCTTGACGGCCTTGGTGGTGAGCGAGGCGAGGTCGGTGCCGGCGTTGGGCTCGGTGTAGCCGATGGAGAAGTGCATCTCGCCCGCGAGGATCTTGGGCAGGAAGAATCGCCTCTGCTCCTCCGACCCGTACTCCATGATCGTCTTGCCGACGGTGTTGATGCTGAGGAACGGGATCGGTGCACCGGCTCGCCAGGCCTCGTTCATGAAGATGAACTGCTCCACGTCGGTGCGGCCCTGGCCGCCGTACTCGGTGGGCCACCCGATGCCGAGCCAGCCGTCACGACCCATCTTTCGCACGGCTTCCAGACAGGCCGGGCCCCCGGTCTCGCCCTCGGCGACCTCGGCTTCCACAGCCGGCGTCATGAGGTCTGCGAAGTAGCCCCGGAGCTCCTGGCGCAACCCTTCCTGTTCGGCCGAGTAGGCGAGGTACATCGACGGGCCCCCCTGCCGGGAAGTAGAACGTGTTCCAGAGGTTTCTAACACATCGTCAGATGTTGGATCGCCCGAGGCAGGAAGGCCCGCGCAGGGTGCCGAAATGGGTGTACGGGCCGCATCTGGCGCCCAGGGGGAAGGTCACCGTCGCATGCAGCTCCGCAGGTCTGTTTCTGCTCTTGCCGTGCTCGCCATGCTCGCCGCCACCGCGGCCTGCGGGTCGCGGCTGAGCGAGGAGGAGCGGGCGTTGGCTGTCGCCACGGGACAGTCCAGTACGGGCCAGGGGACTCAGGAGGTGGCCACCGACGGCGGCGATGGCGCTACCGAGGTCACCGCCGCCCCCACCGAGGGGCCGGTCACCGACGGTAGCGCCACCGGAGGCGACACGACCGGAGGCACCACCACCGGTGGCACGGAGGGCGGCACCGCCGGGGGGGCTGACCCGGCCGCCTGCAAGCCGGGTGCGGCCAGCAGCACCGGGGTCACCCCCACGGAGATCAAGGTCGGCAACGTCAGCCAGATCACCGGTCTGGTGCCGGGATTCGGCCAGACCGGCGTGAACGGGGTCAAGGCGTACTTCAACATGGTGAACAACGCCGGTGGGGTCTGCGGACGGAAGCTCACGCTGGTCACCGCAGATGACCGCTTCCAGACGGCGACGAACCGGGCCGAGACGGAGAAGCTGGCCGGACAGGTGATCGCCTTCGTCGGCAACACCTCCGTCGTCGATGACGGAGGGGCTCCCGTGATCGATGCCAAGGGCGTGGCGGACATCTCGCTGGCGACGACACCACCCCGTGTGAGCGCCAAGAACAACTTCTCCCCCAACCCGATCGACCCGACCCCTGGCGCGGGCAACGGGGTGGACAAGGTTCTCAGGTACTTCGACACCACGCAGGGGGTCGCCAGTGCGGCGATCTTCTACCAGGACGCCGCCGTGGCCGCGAGCCAGGTCCCCGCGGCCGAGATCGCCTTCCAGAAGGCGGGGATCCCCGTGGTCAAGAAGTACAACGTGGCGCCGACCGCGACGAACTTCCGCTCCGAGGCCACCGACATGAAGAACAAAAACATCGAGCTCGTGTACACGATCGCCGAGGTCAACGCCATCTCCAACCTCGCGAAGGCCTTCGCCGACGTCGGCTACTTCCCCAAGGTGCCCTTCTACGGCGCCCAGACCTACGGCCAGAAGTTCATCGAGCTGGCGGGGCCGGCCGCTGAGGGAACAGAGATCGGGCTGATCTTCGCCGTGCCCGAGGAGAAGGCCACCGTGCCCGGCATGGCCGCCTTCGACACCTGGTACAAGCGCACGGCCAGCGGAGCGGACGCCGACTTCTTCGCCGTGCTGTCGTGGGTGGCCGCGGACATGTTCGTGACGGCGCTCCGCGCCGCCGGCCCCGATCCCACCCAGGCCACCATCATCGCCCAGATGAATACCTTCACGGCCTACACCGGTGGTGGGATCGTCGCCACCATCAACCCGGCGCAGAAGAAGCAGCCGACGTGCTTTCAGATCCTCGAGGTCAAGGGCGGCCGGTGGATCAAGCAGCACCCCGCCACGGGCTTCGCGTGCTGAGCGAGCTGCTCGCACGGGTCCGGGCCGACCGGAACACGGCGATCGCCGTCGCGATCGGCTCCATGGCCGCGGTGTTGCTCGTGCAGCGCACCTATACCGGCGCCGGCTCTCTCAGCGCCTTCCTGCAGTTCACGCTCATCGGGATCAGCTTGGGCTGCGTGTTCGCCATCGCGGCATCCGGGCTCGTCCTCACCTACACCACCACCGGGGTGTTCAACTTCGCCCATGGCGCCGTTGGCATGGTCGCCGCGTTCGCGTACTACCTGGTGAACACCGACCTCGGCGTCCCCACACCGCTGGCGCTCCTCCTCGTCCTGGGTGTCCTGGCCCCGGCCATGGGCCTGGCCCTCGAGCGCCTCATGCGCAGCTTTCGGGGCGCTCCGGCAGGCACCGCGCTCACCGTCACGATCGCCATCACCATCCTGCTCATCGGGGTGGTGCAGTACCTGTTCCAGTCGGACGGCACCCAGCGCACCACCAGCTACCTCTTCGGCGACCGGTCCGTCAGCATCGTGGGGGCCCGGATCCGATACGACGAGATGGTCTTCCTCATCGTCGCGATCGCGGTGGCGATCGGGCTGCGTTACCTGCTGCGGGTCACCCGCATGGGCGTGGCCATGCGAGCGGTGGTCGACAACCCAGACCTCGCCGCGCTCACGGGGGCACCACCGGTGACGATCGCCCGCACCAGCTGGGTCCTGGGCGCCATGCTGGCGGCGTTGGCGGGCGTGCTCTACGCCCCGACGGCGGGCGCGCTGGACGCCGTCAACCTCACGTTCTTCGTGCTGAGCGCCTATGGCGCCGCCGTGTTCGGAAGGCTCCGGAGCCTGCCCCTCACCTTCGCAGGCGCCATCCTCCTCGGGCTCGTCCAGGCCTACGCGCCGATCAGCTTCCCGGATACGGCGTTGTGGAGCCACCTCCAGGTCGCCGTGCCCGGCATCTTCTTGTTCCTCGTCCTCCTCGTGCTGCCGGACGCCAAGCTGGCGGTGGGGCGCGTGGTGGGCCGGAACACCCCCCGCGTGCCGTCCCTTCCGGCGAGCCTCGTGCGGGCGGCGGTGTTCGTGCCGGCCGTCGCGCTGGCGGCCGCGGGCGCCGGCGACTACCTCCCTGACCTGAGCCTGGCCCTCATCTACGGCACCCTCATCCTGTCGCTCGTCCTGCTCACCGGGTACTCCGGACAGATCTCCCTCGCCCAGTACGTGTTCTTCGGGCTGGGGGCCTTCGCCATGGGCAAGGTCGCCGGCGGCGACAGCCTCCTCGGGCTCGCCGCCGCCGCCGCCATCGCGGTGCCCCTCGGCGTGGTGACCGCGGTGCCGGCCATCCGGCTCCAGGGCCTCTACCTCGCCTTGGTCACCTTCGCGCTGGCCCAGGTGTCACGCGACGTCATCTTCCAGGACAGTCGCACCTACGGCACCGGACCGGTGGCCGTGGGTCGGCTGGAGGTCTTCGGCATCTCCTTCGTGGGCAACCAGGCCTTCGCACTCCTGTGCGGGATCGTCTTCGCCCTCGTGGCCATCGGGGTGCTCGCACTGCGGCGGGGCGCCTTCGGACGTCGGCTCGCCGCCATGCGGGACAGCCAGGCGGCCTGCGCCACCCTCGGTCTCGACGTACGCCGCACCAAGCTCACGGTGTTCGCTCTGTCGTCGGCCATCGCCGGTCTGGCCGGCGCCCTCTACGGGGGCCTCGGCTTCAGCGCCAGCCAGCTCCAGTTCGAGCCACTGCTGAACGTCCTGTTGTTCCTGTTCGCGTTCGTGGGTGGGATCACTACGGTGACTGGCGCCCTCATCGGCGGCCTGCTGTTCGCCGCCCTCCCGCTCGTCCAATCAGAGGCGCCCAACCTCGCCGGCCTGGTGTTCGCTACCATCGCCGTCACCGCGGTGGCGCTCGGGAAGCAGCCCAACGGCATGGCGGGCATCATCTACTCGAGCCTCGGGCGCAGCTCGGCACCGAAGGGCGCATCGGAGATCAGCAATGCCGCATCGTGAGCGTCGTCGCCGCCTCAGTCTGCTCGTCGGGGCCACCGCCCTGTTGGGAATGGGCCTTGGGCCCCGGGCCCAAGGCCAGGAGTCCCCCGCCGCCCGCCTCGGTGAGGAGCTGTTCGGCTCCTACACCCTCGAGAGCCACGGCCAGGGCGTGCAGACGCGCTACGAGGTCGAGGGCCTCCTCCCGGGTGGCACCCCGGTCCTCGACCTCGGGATGCCCGAGGCCCTCTCCCGGTTCGTCTCAGGTCCCACGGGCTACGGGGTGGCGTCACTGGCCTATCCCGGCGGCATCATCGTGAACCTGCCGTCACTGATCGAGCAGAGCGGTGGGGGTAGCGATGGGCCGCCCTACCCGATCAAGGCGGAGGCGTTCTTCCCTTCCGGGCCGACGGAGGCCGACGCATCGCAGCCCGGAGGCACCACGCAGCGGGTCGTCACCGGGGAGCTGGGGGTGGACTCGCTGGGCACCTTCGCGGGCATCGACGCCCCGCCGGCGGTCAAGGTCGGCAGCGTGACCGCGCACACCCGAACCGCCATCGAGGGCACGTCGGCGGTCAGCCGGGCTCGGGTCGTCGCGAGCGACGTCGCTGTGCTTGGCGGCCTCCTCACCTTCGGCTCCGTCACCACCGACCTCGTCGCCGTCCATGACGGCACCACCGGCTCCACCTCGGGGGGCACAACGGCGAGCGACGTCCGCTTCCTCGGTCTCGATGCCGCCCTCACCGGCGAAGGCCTCGTCCTCACCGAGGCGCCGCCTGTGGAGGGCCCCGGGGCACCGCTGGGGGGCGTGCTCACCCCGATCGTGCCGCCCGCCACCGGCGCGCTGTCGCCCGTCCAAGCCGCCCTCAACCAGGCGCTGGGACAGGCCGAGCCGAACCTGGACGACGTACTGGCCATGGCCGGGGTGCGCGTCAGCGTGGC
>Ga0136633_1001841_pt1 | contig 15161 bp, 14 predicted proteins | sample AntDrymeUQ832206_2_FD_105494 | JGI IMG/M metagenome (GOLD analysis project Ga0136633, IMG submission 105494) | Polar desert sand microbial communities from Dry Valleys, Antarctica - metaG UQ83 (22.06) | ecosystem: Environmental > Terrestrial > Soil > Desert | place: Antarctica: Dry Valley...
GGCGAGGACGTCGAGAACATCCTGCTCAAGCTCATCCAGGCGGCCGACTACGACGTCAAGAAGGCCGAGACCGGGATCATCTACATCGACGAGGTCGACAAGATCGCGCGCAAGGCCGACAACCCGTCGATCACGCGCGACGTGTCCGGTGAGGGTGTCCAGCAGGCGCTGCTGAAGATCCTCGAGGGCACGACGGCCTCGGTCCCGCCGCAGGGCGGGCGCAAGCATCCCCACCAGGAGTTCCTGTCGATCGACACGACGAACGTCCTGTTCATCTGCGGCGGCGCCTTCGCCAACCTCGACAAGGTCATCGCGCGGCGGATCGGCTCCAACGGCATCGGCTTCGGGGCCTCGATCCAGTCCAAGTCCAAGAGCGACTCCAGCGAGCTGTTCGCGCAGACGCTGCCCGAGGACCTCGTCAACTACGGGCTGATCCCCGAGTTCATCGGCCGCCTGCCGGTCGTCAGCGCCGTGCATCAGCTCACGCGCGACGACCTCATCACGATCCTCACCGAGCCGCGCAACGCGCTCGTCAAGCAGTTCCAACGCTTCTTCTCCTTCGACGGCATCGAACTTGTCTTCTCCGACGAGGCGCTGGTCTCGGTCGCCGAGAAGGCGCTCGCCCGCGAGACCGGCGCACGCGGGCTGCGCTCGATCATCGAGGAGACCCTGCTCGAGGTGCAGTTCGAGCTGCCCTCCCGGCGCGACGTCAAGAAGTGCGTCGTGACGAAGGAGACGATCGAGAAGGGCATCACGCCGACGCTCGTCACCGAGGCGGCGCCCGACGTTCAGCAGTCGCGCCGCGCCGAGTCGGCGTAGCCGCCGCGCGGGCCGGGTACGATCGCCGCCATGGCTTCCCTCCTGCGTGTCCGCGCCATGCCCTGGCTCATGGTGCTCGAGCTCGCCGTCACGTTGCGCAAGCACTGGAAGCGCCTCGACCCGGCCGAGCGCCAGCTGCTCTCCGAGCTCGTCGTGAAGTCACAGGGGCGCCCCAACCGGCTGACGGCTGCCGAGCGCGCGCACGTGCGCCGGCTCGTCGCCAAGCTCGAGCCCGGTCAGATCGCGCGCAGCGTCGTGCCGATCGGGCGCCGCGCCGCCCGCGGGCGACGCGGGCGCTGAGCGCCGACCCGCGCACCGCGCGCGGGCCCTGACGGCGAGAGGGACGCAGCGAGCCGGTCCCGGCGACGCTCCATAGACTGGGATGTCGTGTCCACGGGAGACCTGCAAGCACGCACGCGATTCGAGCCGGCCGAGGCCGAGGCGCGCATCCTCACGCGCTGGCTGGAGGCCGGCCTCGTGCATCCCGAGGCCGCCGGCGCCCCGGAGGAGAACTTCTCGATCGCCATCCCGCCGCCCAACGTCACGGGCGCGCTGCACATGGGCCACGCCCTGAACTGGACGATCCAGGACGTCCTCATCCGCACCAACCGCATGCGCGGACGGCGGTCGAAATGGATCTTCGGCACCGACCACGCCGGCATCGCGACGCAGCGCCAGGTCGAGAAGCTGCTGGAGTCCGAGGGCACCTCGCGCGTCGAGCTCGGCCGCGAGCGCTTCCAGGAGCGCGTCTGGGCGTGGCGCGAGCGCTACGGCGGCGAGATCATCGAGCAGGGCAAGCGCCTGGGCGCGACGCCGGACTACGAGGACGAGCGCTTCACGATGGACGAGCGCTACGTCCAGGCGGTGCTGAAGGTCTTCGTCGAGCTCTACGAGCAGGGCCTGATCTACCGCGACCACTACATGGTCAACTGGGACCCCGGCCTGCGCTCGGCGATCTCCGACCTCGAGGTCGAGGAGCGCGAGGGGATCGTCGACACGCTGTACTCGATCGCCTACCCGCTGGCCGGCGGCGAGGGGGAGCTGGTGGTCGCGACGGTGCGCCCGGAGACGATGCTCGCCGACACCGCGGTCGCGGTGCACCCCGACGACGAGCGCTACGCGGCGCTCGTCGGCCAGGAGGTGGTCCTGCCGCTCGTCGGCCGCCGGCTGCCGATCATCGCCGACGAGTACGTCAAGACCGACTTCGGCACCGGCGCGCTGAAGATCACGCCCGGCCACGACCCCAACGACTTCGAGATCGGCCGCCGCCACGGCCTGGAGGAGATCAGCGTCATCGGCGAGGACGGCCTCATGACGGCGGCGGCCGGCGGGCGCTACGCGGGCCTCACGGTCGCCGACGCGCAGGCGCGCGTCGTCGCCGACCTCGAGGGGCTCGGCGCGATCCGCGACCGCGAGGAGTACGTCCACACCGTGCCGTTCAGCCAGCGCTCCGGCTCGCGCGTCGAGCCGCTCATCTCGCTGCAGTGGTTCATGAACATGGATGAGCTCGCCGGCCCGGCGATCGACGCCGTGAGGTTCGGCCACATCAAGATCCATCCCGAGTCGCAGTCGCGGCGCTACGTCGACTGGCTGGAGAACATCCGCCCGTGGTGCATCTCGCGACAGCTGTGGTGGGGTCACCAGATCCCGGTCTGGTACCGGGGCGATACCCGAACCGGTGCAAAGGACGACGGTACCGGTTCGGGCACAGGTGAGACCTACGTCGGCGCGACGGCGCCCGAAGGCGAGGGCTGGGAGCAGGACCCCGACGTGCTCGACACGTGGTTCTCCTCCGGCCTGTGGCCGTTCGCGACGCTGGGCTGGCCGCAGGACACCCCGCAGCTGCGCGCCTTCTATCCGACCGACGTCCTTTCCACCGGGCGCGACATCCTGTTTCTCTGGGTCGCGCGGATGGTGATGCTCGGGCTGCGCTTCGCCGACGCCATCCCGTTCGAGCACGTCTACATCCACTCGATCATCCAGGCCCCCGACGGCCGGCGTATGAGCAAGTCGCTGGGCACCGGCGTCGACCCGCTCGCGCTCGTCGAGGGCGGCCCGCGTCCGCCGGCGTTCCCGCAGGGCGGCGACTTCCCGGCGTACGGCGCCGACGCCGTGCGCTTCGGGCTGCTGGCGATGTCCTCCACGCAGGACGTGCGCTTCAGCGAGGAGAAGATCGCGCAGGGCCAGGCGCTCGCCAACAAGCTCTATAACGCGACGCGCTTCGTCGTGCTGCGGGTCGGCGACGACGCAGACGCTGCGGCCGCCGCTGGGGGTGGGCGGGGTCCGGATCCACGCACGGTGGAGGACCGCTGGATCCTGTCGCGCCTGCAGGCCGCGAAGACCGAGACGCAGGCCCGCCTGGACGCCTTCGACTTCGCGAAGGTGGCGCTCGGCCTGTACGACTTCATCTACGGCGAGCTGTGCGACTGGTACCTGGAGATCGTCAAGCCGCGGCTGGGGGAGGATGCCGACCCCGAGGACCGCGCGGCGCTGGCGGCGACGCTGCTGCACGTCCTGCGCGAGACGCTCGCCGCCGCGCACCCGGTGATCCCGTTCGTCACGGAGGAGCTGTGGGACCTGCTTCCCGGTACGGAGGGGCTGCTGGCCACCGGCACGCTGCCCTCCGCCGACCCGGCGCTGGCCGACCCCCGTGCCGAGGCGCAGATGCAGCAGGCGATCGAGGCGATCCGGATCCTGCGCGGCTGGCGCGACTCGGTCGGCGTGCGGCCCGCCGTGGTCGTGCCGGCGGCGCTGCACGCCGAGGGCTACGAGACGACGATCGAGCGCGTCGGCGCGCTGGCGCGCTTCTCCTTTGACGGCGACGGCCACCGCGCTCATGCCGGAGGCCGCGCCGAGGTGGCCAGCGTGGCGATTCCCGGCGGCACGGTCGCAGTGTTCGAGTCCGGCGACGTCGACCTCGGGGCCGCCGAGGCGCGCCTGGAGCGCCAGCGCGAGACCCTGCGCAGCGAGATCGAGCGCGCCGAGCGCAAGCTCTCCAACCAGGGCTTCGTCGCGAAGGCGCCGCCGGCGGTGGTCGATGGCGAGCGCGCGAAGCTCGAGCGCCTGCGATCGGAACTGGAGGCACTGTGACGCGCGCCGCCCCGAACGTCGGCGCCGGGCGGACCGGGAGCGCGGACGCGGCCGAGCGCTGGCTGCTGTCGCTGGAGCTGTTCGGCATGCGCTTCGGCCTGGACCGCATGCGCCGGCTGATGACGGCGCTCGACGCCCCGCACGAGCGCTTCGCGGCGATCCACGTCGTCGGGACGAACGGCAAGTCGTCGACCGTGCGGATGATCGCCGCGCTGCTGCACCATCACGGCGTGCGGTCGGGCGCGTATCTGTCACCCCATCTCGTCTCCTTCGCCGAGCGCATCCGTGTCGACGGGGCCGACATCTCGCAGCAGTCGTTCGCCGCGGCGGTGGGCCGCGCGCGCCGCGCGACGCAGCTCGTCAACCGCACGCTGGACGCCGACGACGGCGTGACGCAGTTCGAGGCGCTGACGGCGGCCGCCTACGCCCAGCTCGCCGAGGCGGGCGTCGAAGTGGCGGTGGTCGAGGCCGGCCTGGGTGGGCGCTGGGACGCGACGAACGTCATCGACGCGCGGATCGCGGTGCTGACGAACGTCGGCCTGGAGCACACGCGCTGGCTCGGGCCGACCGTCGCCGACATCGCCCGCGAGAAGCTCGCGGTGGTCGCCCCCGGCGCGACGCTCGTGCTCGGTCCCGACCTGCACCCCGACGCCGACGCCGAGGCGCGGCAGGTGGCCGAACGCCAGGGCGCGACGATCGTGCGCGCGCCCGCCGCGCCGCCGGGCGGCGTGGAGCTCGTCGCCCGCGGCGCCTTTCAGCGGCGCAACTTCGCGGTCGCCTGCGTGGCGGCCGAGGCGTACCTCGGGCGCCTGGACGACGGCGCGGTGCGCGCCGCGGCGGCGTCGACCGTCGTGCCCGGCCGCTTCGAGGTGCGCGACGGCCCCGGCGCCGGCCCCGGCGCGCCGGACGACTGCGTGGAGGTCGTGCTCGACGGAGCCCACAACGCGGGCGGGATCGAGGCGATCGCCGGCTCGCTGCCGGAGTTCCTCGCCGGGCGACCGCTCGTGGCGGTCCTCTCCGTGCTCGACGACAAGGATGCGGCCGCGATGCTCACCACGCTGCTGCCGCTCTGCGCGGGCATCGTGTTCTGCGCGAACCACAACCCCCGGGCGCTCTCCCCGGCGACGCTGGCCTCGCTCGCCGGGCAGATCGGCGCGGGTGGGTGGGACGGGGCCACCCGTGTCGAAGCCGATCCGCACCGCGCGGTCGTGCTGGCGCGGAGGCTGGCGGCACAGCTCGCCGCGGCCCGCCCGGCGGGCGCCGGAGGCGGCGTCGTGCTCGCGACGGGCTCGATCTACCTCATCGCCGACCTCGTGCGGCCGGCCGGCTCCGGCCAGGGGTCCACGCTGTGAGCGGCGAGGGTCCCTCGGCGCTGAAGCTGATCGGCGCGGTCGCGCTGCTCGTGGCGGTCACGATCCTCTTCTGGTTCGGCGTCGGCTACGGGCTCGGCCGCCTGTTTCTGTAGCCGCATACCACGCCATCCCCTGCGACGGATAAGCTCCGCCGATCGTGGTCGCCGTCTTTGGCATCAACAGCGATGGGCTGAACCTTGCGGTCAACATGCTCATCCTGTTTCTCGTCGTCATCTACCTGGCGCTCGTGTACTGGACGTACATGGACGCGATCAGGCGGATCGAGGACCCGATGCTGGTCATCTGCGCCACGGTCGCATCGCTGTTTCCGTTCGTCGGGACGATCCTCTACGTGATCGTGCGTCCGCCGGAGTACCTCGAGGACATCCACGAGCGAGAGCTGGAGATGCAGGCCGCCGAGGCGCGATTGCACGAGGCGCACTACATGCTGTGCCCGCACTGCGACTACGAGGTCAAGGAAGACTTCCTACGCTGTCCGAACTGCGTGCGCAAGCTGCGCGACCCGTGCCGCAACTGCGGCCGGCCGCTGGATCCGACCTGGAAGCTCTGCCCGTACTGTGAAGCAGAGCCGGGCGACGTCGGACGCCAACCGCGTTTGCGCTCCGAAGCCTGAACCCCCCACTTTCTAGGAGATCACCATGGACCGGACCTTGATCCTGGTCAAGCCCGACGCCTTTGCGCGGGGACTGACCGGCGAGATCATCACGCGCTTCGAGCGCAAGGGCCTGAAGCTCACGGCGATGCAGCTCAGGACGCTCGACGAGGACACGGCCACGCGCCACTACGCCGACCACGAGGGCAAGCCGTTCTTCGGCGGCCTCATCGAGTTCATCACCTCCGGCCCGGTCGTCGCGATGATCGTCGAAGGGACCGGCGCCGTCGAGGCCGGCCGGCAGATCATCGGCGCGACGGACCCCCTTCAGGCCGCGCCCGGCTCGATCCGGGCGGACTTCGCGACCGAGATGCGCCGCAACCTCGTGCACGGCTCGGACTCCGCCGAGTCGGCCGAGCGCGAGATCGCGATCTACTTCGGCGACGAGTAGAACGATCGCCGGGGCACCGGGCGTTGCGCGCGCAACATCCATCCGGCGGGTCGACATACCGACACTTCCGCGCGCGTACGACGTAGAGTGAGACATGCGCCGCCTAATTCTCGTCACAACGTTGCTGTGGCTGGGAGCGCCGCCCGCGGCGCTCGCCGGGACCGTCTCGCTCGGCTCGGTCGTCACCGATCCGAAGTACGGCTACGAAACCTCCGTGCTGGCGTTCACCGGCGCCGGGTGAGCGCAACCGGATCGTGGTCGCCAAGGTCGACTCCAACCGGCCGGCGACGCTGGTGCTGCGCGACGACGGCGCCCCGGTGCAGGCCGGAACGGGCTGCACGGCGATCGACGAGCACACGGCCGCCTGCGTGGCCGACTACGCGTTCGTCGACGCCGGCGACGGCGACGACATCGTGACGCTGCGCCCCGGCGTGGGCGACGATCAGTACGGCAGGTACACCCCCTACGTCCGCGGCGGCGAGGGCGCGGATGTCCTGACCGGCACCGGTGAGCTCGCCGGGGGCCCGGGCAACGACACGCTCACCTGCCCTGAGCCATGTGCGGGCAGCGCGCTCGCCGGCGGCAGCGGCGACGACGTGCTGCGCGGCGGCGGCGGCCCGGACGTGCTCAGCGGTGACGGTGACGGTCCGGCCTATATCAACCGGATCTCCCGGACGCTCACGGAGACCGGCTCCGTGGGCAACGACCGGATCGACGGCGGCGGTGGCCGCGACCGGCTCAGCTTCGACGGGCGCGTCGCCGGGGTTCGGGTCGACCTCGCCGCCGGGACCGCCACCGGTGCGGGCGGCGAGCGCGACACGCTGGCCGGGATCGAGGACGTCCTCGGCTCCAACGGAGCCGATCTCCTGCTCGGCGACGCCGGCGACAACCAGATCGAGGGCGACGCCGGCGACGACCGGGTCAGCGGACGCGGGGGCGACGACCACCTTCTCGGCGATCTCGTGCCGGATACGAACGAGTTCGGCGACACCTACACCCCGAGGACCGACGGCGCGGACACCCTGCACGGCGGCTCGGGCGACGACGTGCTCGACGCGGGCGGGGAGCGCGGGGATGCGCTCGACGGCGGCCCGGGCAACGACACGCTGCGCAACGGCCTCGTCGGCCGCACGCGGGCGAGCAGCGTACGCTGTGGCGACGGCCGCGACGTCCTCGAGTTCGCACCGGAGGGCCAGCGGGTGCCGGGCTGCGAGCGGTTGCGCTCCGAGTACGACATCGACATGGCGCTCAGGCCGCAGCGCCGCGCCGGCGGCCGGCTGCGCTTCGCCTGGACGTGCAAGCGCGGCCCGTCCTGCGTCATGGGCGTCGGGGTCCGCGTGGGCTCGTCGAAGCTCGTGCGCCGGCGGTTGTCGCTCGGTCGCCGGAAGAGCGCTTCGTTTCTCATCCGCCCCGCGCGCAGCGCCCGGCGCGGCGAGGTCGTGGACGTGACCATCGTCATCCGGGCCGACAGAACCACGCAGGCCTACTCGGCGCGCTGGCGGGTCGTCCTGTAGCGCGCCGGTTCGGTTGTCACGGTGAATCGCCGGCGGGCACCGCGCTGCGCGCCGCTACGCTGCGGCCCCTGATGACCGAGCCCCTGATCCTGGCCAGCCGTTCCCCTCAGCGGCGAGCGATCCTCGAGCAGCTGGGCATCGCGTTCGAGGTGCTCGCCGTCGACGTCGCGGAGATCGCCGCCGGCGACCCCGTCGAGGTCGCGCGCGCCAACGCGTTGGCCAAGGCCGAGGCTGCCGCCCGGCTGCGCCCGGGCCGGACGATCCTCGGCGTCGACACGGTGGTCGCGCTGGACGGCGAAATCTACGGCAAGCCGGCCTCCGCCGCGGCTGCCGCGGAGACGCTCAAACGGCTTTCCGGTCGCATCCACGAGGTCGTCAGCGGCATCGCGCTGCTCGATCCGGCAAACCCTCAGGTTGGGCATGAGGTAACGAGCGTGGCCTTTCGGGATCTCGACGACGAGGTCGTCACGCGTTATGTGCAGACCCGCGAATGGTCCGGTAGGGCGGGGGGTTACGCCATCCAGGGCAAAGGCGCGTTGCTCGTTCGCCGCATAATGGGCGACTACCTCAACGTGGTCGGTCTACCCGTCGCAAAATTACTCGACCTCGACTCGAGCCTTATGCTCAGGGAGAACTAGAGGGATGGCTTGGCGCGGGCCCTTGCGCCGCTAGACTCAACGGCGGCGGCAGCACCGTGAGCACCCTTCGCACGCGGCTCGCAGCACGGGTTCTCGCCACCTCTCCATGGGTTTCTTCAGCTACCTCACCGGATTCGGCGGCCGCGACATGGCTGTTGATCTGGGCACGGCGAACACGCTCGTCTACGTGCGCGGGCGGGGCATCGTCCTGAGCGAGCCGTCGGTCGTCGCGATCGACTCACGCAGCGGCGAGGTCCACGCCGTCGGCATCGAGGCCAAGCGGATGCTCGGCCGTACGCCCGGCACGATCTCCGCGATCCGGCCGCTGAAGGACGGCGTCATCGCCGACTTCGACGTCACGGAGGAGATGCTGCGCCATTTCATCCAGAAGGTTCACCAGAATCGCTGGGCGCACCCCCGTGTCGTGGTGTGCGTGCCGTCGGGTGTGACCGGGGTGGAGAAGCGCGCGGTCGAGGAGGCGTGCCTCAGCGCCGGCGCCCGCCAGGCCTACCTCATCGAGGAGCCGATGGCGGCGGCGATCGGCGCCGGCCTGCCGGTCGGCGAGCCGACCGGCTCGATGGTCGTCGACATCGGCGGCGGCACGAGCGAGGTCGCCGTCATCTCGCTGGGCGGCATCGTCGTCTCGCAGTCGATCCGCATCGGTGGCGACGAGCTCGACGAGGCGATCATCAACTACGCCAAGCGCGAGTACAAGCTGCTCATCGGCCAGCAGACGGCCGAGGAGGTCAAGCTCGAGATCGGGTCCGCGCACCCGATGGAGGAAGAGGTCCAGGCCGAGATCCGCGGCCGCGACATGGTCTCCGGCCTGCCCAAGACCGTTGTGCTGACCAGCGAGGAGATCCGCCAGGCGCTCGAGGAGCCGCTGGCGCAGATCATCGACGCCGTCAAGGAGACGCTGGACCGCACGCCGCCCGAGCTGTCGTCGGACATCATGGACCGCGGGATCATGCTCGCCGGGGGCGGATCGCTGCTGCAGGGGCTCGACGAGCGCCTGCGTGAGGAGACCCAGATGCCGTGCCACCTTGCCGAGTCGCCGCTGACGTGCGTCGCGGTCGGCTCGGGCCGCTCGCTGGAGGAGTTCGAGGTCATCCACCGCACCAACCGCGGTAACCCGAAGAACCGCCGCCGCCGGTACTAACGACAGAAACCTGGAGTCAGCGCCCACGTGTACGACAAGACCGTCCGCCGGCGCCGGGCAGTTCTCGGACTGCTCGTCGCCTGCTCGCTGATCCTGCTCACCGCGTACTTCGGAGAGTCGGGCAGCGGGGCGTTGCACTCGGTGCAGCGTGGCACGAGCGAGGTTCTCAATCCGGTCCAGGAAGGCGCCAGCCGGGCGCTGAAGCCGGTCCGCGACCTGTTCGGCTGGTTCGGCGACACGATCGCCGCCAAGGGGCAGGTCGAGGATCTGCGCCGCGAGCGCGACCGGCTGCGCACCGAGGTGGCCCAGAACGAGGTCAACGGCGCCGACCTCGACCGCCTCAGCGAGCTCTTCAAGCTCAACGGCGCGCTTGGCATCAGCGAGCTCGGCCCGAAGACCGGGCGCGTCATCTTCCAGTCCCCCACGGTCTGGTACGCGACGATCCGCGTCGACAAGGGATCCGACGACGGGGTGCAGGTCGGCCAGCCGGTGATCAACGAGGAGGCGCTCATCGGCCGCGTCACGACCGTCTTCGGCGGCTCGGCGCAGGTCACGCTCATCACCGACACGACGACGAAGGTGCCCGCGCGCGCGGGCCGGCGCCAGGAGTTCGGCATCGTCGAGCCCGCCAGCGCCGGCAACCCGACGGACCTCATCATGAACTTCACCCAGCCGGGCGCGAAGATCGCCGTCGGCGACCGGGTCGTGACGCGCGGCACCGAGCCCGACGACCGCGCGCCGTCGCGCTACCCGGTCGGCCTGCCGATCGGCGAGGTCAAGCGCATCGATCACGAGGGCACCGACACGCAGGAGATCCACGTGCGCCCGTACGCCGACGTGCGCAACCTGGACTTCGTGCAGATTCTCACGCGCCCGCGCGGGCCGGACTCTCCATGACCACGATCTCGCTCAAACTGCTCGTGCGCCTGGCGCTGCTGGGGATGCTCGGCGTCGTGGTCCAGACGGCCGCGGTGTCGCAGCTGTCGTTCGCGGGCGCCGATGCCGACCTGTCGCCGCTGCTCGCGATGGCGGTCGGCCTGCTGTGCGGATCGTTGGCGGGCGGCGTCTTCGGCTTCGGCGTCGGGCTCTTCGCCGACGTCGTCGCGCTGCAGACGCTGGGGGTCTCGTCGCTCGTGCTGCTCGGCGTCGGCTACGGGGCCGGGCGCCTGCGCGAGGCGCGCGACCCCGAGGGAACGCTCGTGCCGCTCGCCGTCGGCGCCGCCGCCACGCTGGCGTTCGGCGTCGGCTTCGCGCTCATCCAGTTCCTGCTCGGCGTCGAGTCGCCGGTCTCCTGGGCGCTCGTGCGCCAGCTGCTCGCGACGCTCGTGCTCAACACCCTGCTCGCGCTGCCGATCTACGCGCTCGTGCGCCGCTGCCTGCACGGCGCGATGCCCGACGATCCGCGCCGCCGGCGCCGGCGCGCCTACACGACCGGCGGCCTCAGCCCGCTGTCCCGCGGCCCGGAGATCCGCCGCTGATGATGGAGTCCAGCGGCAGCCGCGCCCCGATCACGCCCCAGCTCGCGCTGCGGGTGGCGATTCTCGGCGGCGTCGCCTTCGCGCTGTTCGCGATCGTGTTCTTCCGCCTCTGGTACCTGCAGGTGCTGTCGGGCGACAAGTTCCTCGCGCAGGCGACGGTCAACCGCGTGCGCGACCTGCGCATCCAGGCGCCGCGCGGCAACATCGTCGATCGCAACGGCCGGACGATCGTCGCCAACCACGTCGCGGTGGTGGTCGAGATCGACCCCGCCAAGCTGCCCCAGGCCGAGCGCGATCTGGCGGCGCGGTGGGGTCAGGCCATGACGAAGCGCGGCGCGAGGCCGAAGGGCCGGCGCGGCGAGCCGATCCCGATCCCGCGCACCCCCACGAAGGAGCTGCGCGAGCGCTACCAGCGCCTGGGCCGTGTCCTCGGGCTGCCTGGCGGCGAGGTGCACCGCCGCGTCGTGCGCTCGCTCGTGCTCGTGCCCTACTCCAACGCGCGCCTGAGGACCGACGTGCGGGCCTCGACGCTGTCGTACATCTCCGAGCGCCCGGAGCTGTTTGCCGGGGTCACGGTCGACCAGACCTACCTGCGCGACTATCCGAACGGCACGGTCGGGGCGCAGATCCTCGGCACGGTCGGTGAGATCAGCGAGGAGGAGACGAAGGAGCCGCGCTTTCGCGGGGTGACGGCGGGCACGACCATCGGCAAGAGCGGCCTCGAGCGCACCTACGACCGCTACCTGCGCGGCGTGGACGGAAAGCAGCGCATCCAGGTCGACGCCTTCGGCCGCCCGGTGTTCAACCCGCGCCTGAAGCGGGTGGAGCCGATCGCGGGCCAGCGCGTGCGCCTGTCGCTCGACCTCGGGCTGCAGAGGACCGCGCAGCAGCAACTCGGCGACATCGGCGGCGGTCAGCCCGGCGCCGCGATCGCGATGGACCCGCGCGACGGGTCGCTGCTGGCGATGGTCTCGCACCCGACGTTCGACCCCGCGCTGCTGACCAAGGAGATCACGCAGGAGCGCTACGACGCCCTCGTCGGGCGCAACAGCGACGGCCCCGGCCCGCTTTTCAACCGCGCGATCTCCGGCCAGTATCCGATCGCCTCGACGATGAAGGCGGTTACCGCGCTGGCCAGCCTGGAGAAGGGGCTGATCACGCCGGGCACGGTGATCAACGACCCCGGCTGCATCGAGATCGGCGTGATCGAGCGCTGCAACGCCAAGGACCAGGCGTACGGCAGCGTCGACCTCGCCAAGGCGATCCAGGTCTCCTCGGACGTCTACTTCTACAAGCTCGGCGTGAGCACGTTCAGAAACGGCGGGCTCGTCCTGCAGCGCTACGCGCGCAAGCTCGGCTTCGACCAGCCGACGGGGATCGACCTGCCCGGCGAGGACGGCGGCACGATTCCCGACCCCGCGTGGCGCAAGGAGATCAACAACATCGAGCTGAAGTGCCGCAAGGACAAGGGCCTGCCGCTCACCGGCTTCTCCGGCTGCGGCATCTCCGACCTGCGTGAGTACGACGTCGGCGACAACGCGAGCCTCGCGGTCGGCCAGGGCGACATGCAGGCCACGCCGCTGCAGCTCGCCGTCGCCTACGCGGCGATCGCCAACAAGGGCAAGGTCGTCGTGCCCCACCTCGGCCTGGAGATCGAGCGTGCCAACGGCGAGCTCGTGCAGCGCATCGAGCGCGACCCCGCGCGCCGGGTGAGCATCGACGAGGGCGCCCGCCAGGCCGTGGCCAACGGCCTGCATCTCGCGGCGAGCGCGGAGGGAGGCACGTCGGCGGACGTGTTCGCCGGCTGGCCGCAGGACCGGCTGCCGATCTTCGGCAAGACGGGCACCGCGGAGCGCGGCAACAAGGCCGACCAGTCCTGGTACGTCGCCTACGTGCCCGACCCCAAGCACCCGGTCGTCGTCGTGGCCACGGTCGAGGAGGGCGGCTTCGGCGCCGCCACCGCGGCCCCGATCGCGTGCCGGATGCTGGCGAAGTTCTACGACCTCACAGACGTGCCCTGCGCGCGCGGCGAGAGCGCCGCGCGATGAACGAGCCCGCCGCCAGCCGCCTGCCGTCGGGCCTGCGCCTGCCCTTCGATCCGCTGCTCGCCCTCGCGGCGATCGGGCTGATGGCCGCCTCGCTCGTTACCCTGAACGCATCCACGAGCAAGGACGTCCCGGGCGATCCGCACTATTACGTAACGCGCCAAGGCGTGTTCTTCGCCATCGGCACGTTGCTCGTGATCGTCCTCAGCCGGATCGACTACTCCCGCTTCCGCGAGCTGAAGTACGGCATCTACGGCCTGATGATGGGCGGCCTGCTGCTCGTCGCCGTCTTCGGTGGCGTGACGCGTGGCTCGCGGCGCGCCATCCAGCTGCCGTTCTTCGAGGTGCAGGCTTCCGAGCTGGGCAAGGTGCTGCTGATCGTCGCTCTGGCCGCCTTCGTGGTGGACCGATCGCGGCGCCTGGGGGAGCGCGACACCACCGCGCGCCTGGTGATCGTGGGCATGGTTCCCGCGATCTTCGTGATGACCAGCGACCTGGGCTCCGGCCTCGTCTACATCGCGATCCTCTTCGCCGCGCTCTTCGTCGCCGGCGTGAGCTGGCGGCACTTCGCCGGGCTGATCGCGCTCGGGGCCGTCTCGATCTCGCTCGTGATCCTCGCCGCGCCGGCGATGGGGGTGACGGTGCTCGAGGGCTACCAGGTCGAACGCCTGACCTCCTTCCTGCATCCGTCGGAGGTGGCCGGCGACGCCGGCTACCAGCAGAACCAGTCGCGCATCGCGATCGGCTCCGGTCAGAAGACCGGCCGCGGCGAGCAGGCGACGCAAGCCACACTGAACTTCCTGCCCGAGGACCGCACGGACTTCGCGTTCGCCGTAGTCGGCGAGCGCTGGGGATTCGCCGGCGCGGGCCTTCTCCTCTCGCTGTACGCGCTGCTCATCTGGCGCGGTCTGCGGATTCTCACCATGGCCAAGAACCTCTACGGCGCGCTGATCGCCGGAGGCGTCGTGGCCATGCTCCTGTTCCAAGTCTTCATCAACGTCGGCATGAACGTGGGGATCATGCCCATCACCGGGATTCCACTGCCGCTGTTCTCATACGGCGGCAGTTCGGTGCTCTCCACCCTTTTGGCCATCGGCCTGTTGCAGTCGATCTACGCGCAAGGGCGCTTCGCTGCTGCAACCAAACGCCGGGGGCTCCCATTCTGAGCAAAGGACCCTTCTCATATGAAGAAGCAACTGCTGGTCAGCGTCGATCGCGGCGAGACCCGCGTCGCGCTGCTGGAAGCATCCGGTAACCCGAGCGCCGCAGGCGCCGCCAAGCCCCCCGCCAGCCGCGCCAGGAAGGCCGACCAGTCCGACGGCTACCGCGTGGCCGAGCTGTACTTCGAGCGCCGCGGCGCGCGCTCGATCGTCGGCAACATCTACAAGGGCAAGGTCGACAACGTGCTGGCCGGCCTGGAGGCCGCGTTCGTCGACATCGGCCTGGACAAGAACGGCTTCCTGCACGTCGACGAGATCGTCGTGCCCGGCGTCGACGTCGGCCGGCGCGGCCGCGGCAAGGAGGGCGGCTCGAAGATCACCGAGCTCATCAAGCCGGGCCAGGAGATCGTCGTGCAGGTCGTCAAGGACCCGCTGAAGAGCAAGGGCGCGCGGCTGTCGATGGAGCTGACGATCGCCGGCCGGTACATGGTCTACGCGCCGATGGGCGAAGGCGTCGGTGTCTCCCGGCGCCTGGACGACCGCGAGCGCGAGCGCCTGCGCCGCGAGACGAAGGGCCTGGACCTGCGCGGCGGCGGCGCGATCATCCGCACCGCGGCCAGCGGCGCGACGCGCCAGGACTTCGAGCGCGAGCTGCAGTACCTCTTCAAGCTGCACGAGGTGCTGCTCAAGCGCGTCGAGGAGACGCCCGCGCCCGGCCTGGTCTTCCAGGAGGCCGACCTCTCGGTGCGCGTCGTGCGCGACATCTTCTCCGAGCACTTCGAGAAGGCGATCGTCGACGATCCCAAGCAGCACCAGCGCCTCGTCTCGTTCTTCACGCGCAC
>Ga0136633_1001842_pt1 | contig 15156 bp, 14 predicted proteins | sample AntDrymeUQ832206_2_FD_105494 | JGI IMG/M metagenome (GOLD analysis project Ga0136633, IMG submission 105494) | Polar desert sand microbial communities from Dry Valleys, Antarctica - metaG UQ83 (22.06) | ecosystem: Environmental > Terrestrial > Soil > Desert | place: Antarctica: Dry Valley...
GGCGGGGTCACGGTCAACGAGGTCCCGACCTTCCGCGCCGATCAGATGCCGTACGGGGGCGTGAAGGACTCCGGTCTTGGCCGCGAAGGACCGAAATACGCGATCCTCGACATGATGGAGCCGCGGGTGCTGGTGCTGGATCATTCATGACGCGCGGTGCGTCTTCTTGCCGAACGGCATGCCGTGAAGCACACGGGTCGCAGTGCGTTCATGTGTTCCCTCCCCTTGCTAAACCATCGACTATTGCGTGCCGGCTCCCCACAGTTTGTTGGTATCGAGCCAGCAGGTCTGACCGCCGCGACGGCGGACCTCCTCTACCAGGTAGCGTGTGCCGCCCGGCCCGTCGCCCCCGCCCCCGTCCCACAGACATATAAAGCATAGCCTCTCGGCGCCGAAGGCGAGTGCGTCTTCCAGCATCCAGAGATTACAGCGCTCGTAGGGATCACCCTCCGTCGGGCCGAGCACCTTCTCCATCTCTCGGCACCGCACAGCGGGATGCCTACGCACTGTTTGGAAGCGCTCGCGCCAACGATCGGGTGCGGCCGCTGGGTCCTTCTCAAACGAAACTGAGGCGCGCAGGAATACCGCCTCACCGAAGGGCAGATACAGGTCGAGCGCCGCCTCGCGCGCAAGCATTGTTTCGGCGAAGAGCAGGTCGCCGCCACAGGCGCCTTCGGTGATCCCCAGGTCCTCCGGCCCGGCGCTGAGATCATCGAGAGTGTGCCGAATCGCTGTCGCGGCAAGCGGCTCCTTTTCGGGCGGAAAGCGCGGCGCGGGCCGGCCCTTGGCGTCGATCATGTGGCCGCTGAACAGAAAAACGCAGCGTGGCACGGGGTGGTTCGTGCGATCCTCAAGTGTCATTGGATGTAAAACACCCCGAAACTTGGCGCCTCGGGCCGATGAAAGCCAGGCCCAGGGAAGGGCCTGCTTGGCGCGCCGAGGATGCAAGGGCCCGAAAAGCCCCAGACGCTAGGCCGAGGACCCGCATGTTTGACCGCTCACGATCCCAACAGTGCTGTGCCTCTTGAGGAAAAGGGCGTTTAAGGTTACCTGGCCCTTGCTGGTCAATGTGGCTAGCGTCGTAAGATGCTTTCTCATACGTATGCCTTCCCAGGCTATGCCAGGTAAGCATGGATCTCAAGCCCCCGCACGGATGTTGTACGGCGACCTGTTGCGCACGGTCGGTTGTCGTGCTAAACATACACGCAGGGAAGGAACAGGACTTCTACACCCACGGGGTGGAGCGCTTGATGCCGCATATGCCCCTGTCGGCGGCCACGGTATACGCCGGGTATCGCTACCAAAGGATCAGCACCGATTTCGATCAGCCCGATGTCCAGGATGCCGGAGATGTCACCGAGGGCTTTGCCGTGGGGGTCAACTTTTCGTTCTAGGAGACCTGCATATCATCCTGTGCCCCTCCGGTAGAGGGTTAGACTCAATGGAGACTGACTATCGTAGTGTGCGCACGGCGTACCCCATTGTGCGTAAGGCCTAATACGAACACGAGTGCCTTTAAAGATCCGTGATTTGGTTAGAGCGCTTGAACAGGCCGGGTTTGCGTACCGATCTGGGAAAGGCAGTCATAGAAAATTCGTACATCCGAAGGTAGCCAAGCCGGTTGTTATTTCCGGCCGACTTGGCGACGATGTGCGTCATTATCAGGAAAAGGCCGTGAAAGCGGCGTTGGAGGAGGCACAGCAATGAAAGAGAGTGCTTTCTATGTCAAGATCGTCGAATGGTCCGAGGAGGACCAATGCTTCGTAGGGAGCTGTCCAGGGCTGTTCTACGGCGGATGTCACGGTGATGAAGAAAGACAAGTCTTCGCCGAGCTTTGCGAGATCGTCGATGACACCATTGATCTCTACAAGCAGGAAGGTAGGCCCTTGCCCCCTCCGACTTCCGGCAAGGACTACGCGAATAAGATGCTGAATACAGGTTAATGCGTTTTTAACGGACACTCATGGTGTCGCCGTCGTACGCCCGCATTTAGGCTCCTGTGAGATAAGGCGCGAGAAATTCCGGAATACGGCGATCCAGCCAATAGTAAGGACGGCCGGGGAAGGCGCCGGCGACGAATCCGTTATGCCCCCCGCGCGCGGTGAGCTCCAAGCGTGTGCTCGATGATAATTCATTGGCGTCGGGGATGGCGGCTGGGGTCATGAACGGATCGTCGCGGGCATGGACGATGAGCGTGGGCACCGTGATCCCCGGGAGATATTGACGGCTGCTGCTGCGCGCATAGTAGTCGTCCACGCCGGTAAATCCGTGGAGAGGCGCGGTGACTTCGTGATCGAAGCTCCAGAACGACCGTAGCTTATCGAGGCGGCTAAGATCGATGGGGCTCGGCAGGCGGGTAAATTTTTTCCTGGTCTTGGCCCGCAGGCTTCGTAGTAACCACCATTGGTAGGTGCGCGAAAAGCCGCGCTCGAGCCGCTCGGCCGCGTTGTCGAGTTTGAAGGGCACCGAGACCGCGACGGCCGCCACGAGCGGCGCCCGATCTTGCGCCTCGCCGAGGAATTTTAATAGCACGTTCCCCCCGAGGGAAAAGCCGACGGCGGCGAGGGGAGCGCCGCAATAGCGATGCCGTAGCGTGGTGATGAGATAACTGAAGTCCTCCGTGTCCCCCGAATGGTAGCTGCGCGCAAGGCGGTTATTGAGCCCGCTACAACCGCGGAAATGCATGACCACAGCGCGCCATCCGCGCGCCCCCAGCGCGGCCAGTAACCCCCGGGCATAACGGGACTGGCCCGAGCCTTCGAGTCCGTGGAGGATCACAACGATGGGTCCAGCGCCCTGATCATGCCAGTCCAGATCGATAAAATCCCCATCGCGGATCTCCAGCCGTTCGCGCCGCAAGGCCAGCTTGGCGGCTCCACGGCACAAGGCCCCCCAAAGGGTCTGAGCATGCGGCCCCGGCAGCCACCACGCCGGCTCAAAACTCGTCATCGACCTTGAGGCGCCGCCGTCACGCGGGACGAGAGATCATCGGTTTCATCGATTGGGTAGGGCAGCGGCTGGAAAACGAGCGGGGGTCCGTCGGGGTGCTGCAGATGGATGCTCCCGGCGTGAGCGGCTTCGTTATCGACCACGGCAAGCAGCGCGAAACACTTGCTGTCCCGAGGGGCGGCGGCGACGATTTGTCCCGCGGGTTGCGAGCCAAGGTGAGCGTGGGAATAGACACGATCGCCGGCGCGGAGGGCCGCCGCGTCCTCAACCAGTGCGAGGTACATCCTACGCTTGAGTTGGCCCCGGTACTGGAGTCTCGCGATCACCTCTTGCCCGGGATAACAGCCCTTGGTGAAGCTCACTCCTCCCAATGCATCGAGGTTCAGCATCTGAGGCAGAAAGGCTCCCGTGGTCGCCGCGCCCACCATGGGTATTCCGGCGAGGATGTCCTGTAGCCGCCACTCGGTGTCCGAGACGTCCGCCCCCGGCTCTTTGGCGCCCAGGGCGGCGAGGGACTCGTTCGCGCCGATGATGAGCCAACGGGGCAGGGCGCCCGGGACCCGGATGACCGAGACGCCGGCCCGGTGGGCGACCGTCTCTTCGTGCTCGGGGATGGGCGGTAGATGCGCCGCGAGGCCTGCCAGAGGCTCCGCGCCGAAAGCAGCGAGAACCCGCAACTCCTCGCTCGCCTCCTCGAGCGTTAATCTGGCGCGCAGAACAAACTTTTTGAGACGCTCGAGTGTCGAGCCGATCATCTCTTGGGGCAGCACCAGCACATACGAGGCTTCGTGCCTTAGCAATCTAAACACCACCAAGACACGGCCTTGCGCATTGCACCAGGCACCTAATTGGCTACGCGATTCGGGCAGCGTCCCTACATCGCTCGTGAGCTGCGCGGTGAGGAAACTCCCCGCCTCGGGACCGGACACCCGGATGATCCCGAGGCTCGGCAACATGACTATGCTCTGGTAACCGGCAGCCGGCAAGTTCCGGGGATCCGTAGAAGATGTCTCCGTCACCGCGGGTTCAGGGGTGCCGTTACGGTGATCGGATGAACGTATAAGTTACGACAGACCCGCTTTGGTCGCCTAGAATACTCCTTAAATTAAAGCCGTCTCGTAAATAGCGTTCCAGCTCGCGAGCACAACTGTTTGTGAAGACCGCACGGCGGACGTTGCGGCCCTCACTAGCCGCCGTGGGTTCGAACGCCGTGCCGGCGACAGTGCATTGGAGGATCAGTACCGTATCCAGCGGCCCCGATAGCGTCGGCTGTGTGAGTCCTAGGCTCAATAGAGCGGCGGCGAGGGCAAATAAAAATTTCATGGCGAATACTCCTTTTCAGTCAAAACAATTCTGGCGGGCAACGCCAGCCAAGGTATTATATCAAAAATATCAGGCGCCCGCGGCGAGGCCGGGTCCTCTGGTAGCGCATGTTCTGCTAGGTGGCTATTATTACTATTGATGATGTGAAAGAATGGCTTTAATCGCCGAGCGGCAGCGCGGGCACCCGCCCACATATGTCGATGCACGGAAACAAATCACTACGACCCCATTGTTTCTCAGAGATCACAAATGCCCAAACCCAACTATGCATTCGCGAAGCGTCAAAGAGATATAGCCAAGAAACAGAAAAAAGAAGAGAAGCGGCAGCGGAAAACTGGAGCAAGTGACAACCCGACCCAAGAGGGTCCGCCGCAGCCGCCGGGCGATGAGAAAACGGTCGCCTGAACCAGGCGCGCGCAACTGTTGTTGCATCGCGATCCCTAGGGCGGCTTGTCGTGGCCGTTCCTCAAGCTTGGAGGTGACGGCCTATGTACCTACCTGAGCGCCCAGGTGAGGTTTCGCTGCGATGGCCCCTGAGGGGTTGTGAATAAGCAGATTTATTCACAACCTCTGAGATCGGGTTCATGGCAATGAGCCTGGATAAATTCACGCGCGGCGGCGCGCAGTTCGAGTGCGGTCTTCCATAGGCCGTGGCCGCTGGCCGCGGCTCGCGCGCCGGTATCGATCGCGGGTCCGATCGTGATCGTGACCTTGCCGCGGGAAGGCACCCAGTTTCCTGCCCGCAAGATGTTGCGCGTACCTTGAATGGCGATGGGGACGACCGGTGTCGCCGTCTCGGCGGCCGCGATGAAGGCGCCCATGTGGAATGGGAGCAACCCCGGAACGCGGCTGAAGGTGCCCTCCGGGAAGAAAAGCAGCGAGTCGCCGGCGCGCAAGGCGCCGGCGATCCTGCGTGCGTCGGCCAAGCCCTTTTCTTTATCAAAGCGTTCCACGAACTCGGTCGCGAGCCGCGATAGAAACAGGCGCGCTGTAAACTGTCGCGCTAACTCGGCCTTGGCGACGAAGCTCGGGATGCGCGGCAGATAACCCACTAAGAAATACGAGTCTAAATAGCTTGCGTGATTGGCGATGAAGACTGTCGGCTGGTCCACGGGGGGTAAGTTTTCCACGCCTTTGAGCGTACAGGGGATGAGGACGGCGCGGGCGAGGAAGCGCGCGGCGGTACTTGCGGCTCCCCAGCGCCATTCGAGGCGCGGCAGCAACACGACGGCCATCCACACCACGGGTGTGATGAGTCCGATCACGGTCCACGCATAGACTCCGTAGGCATGCCCGCGCAGCGCCTTACCCAGCCGTCTGATGAGCGGCGCAATGCTGGCTGAGACAAGGCGTCCGAGTTGTCGCCAAATGGGTGGTGAACGCTGACCGATCTGCCCGCGTTCATAAAGATCGCGGCTGGCGCTGCGCCGGATCTTGCCGCTTGAGGTTCTGAGTACGGTGCCGGGCGGCGCTAATACCACGGTGTCGGGCGGACCGCCGGCGAGATCGGTCGCGATTTCGTTGATTCTGGCCAGGATCTGCTCGCGTTTATCGGGGCGCGATTCGCGTGATTCGGCTACCACGATCAACCGTTCGGTTCCGGTTTGCGGATCCGGGCTACCGAAGACCGCGATCCGATCCTTGCGCACGCCGTGGATATGCCCGATGGCATCTTCCAATTCATGTGGATGGATATTTCGTCCCGCGCGGATCACCAGGTCCTTGGTGCGGCCCGTGATGTAGATGTCGCCCTGAGCGACGTAAGCGAGATCGCCGGGATCGAGCCACTCGCCCTTGATGAGATCGCGGGTGGCATCGGCGTTTCGATAATAACCTCGGGTCGCCGAGGGACCGCGAAACTGCAGATGACCTTGATGGCGATCGGGCAGCTCGCGGCCACCCTCATCGGCGATCCGGACTTCGTGCCCGGAGATCGGCTGGCCGCAGGCGACAAACTCGATCGCGGCCGGATCGGTCTCCGCGGCCGGGATGGCGATCCCGCGCTCCGCGAAGGCTTTGCGATCAATTCGATCGATGAGCGGACCGCGATCGACCGGCGGCATCGTGAGCGCGAGCGAGGCCTCGGCAAGACCGTAGACCGGCGCCATGGTTTCCGGGCGAAATCCGTAACGGCTGAAACGTGCGTTGAAGCGCCGCAGGGTGGCTGCGTTGACCGATTCCGCTCCATTCAAAGCCGTACGCCAAGAACCCAGATCCATGCCGTCGAGGTCCGCATCGGCGATACGGCGCGCACACAGATCATAGGCGAAGTTCGGCGCCGCCGAGAGCGTTCCCCGGTAGCGATGAATGGCCCAAAGCCAGCGCTGGGGGCGCGCGAGAAAGCTCAAGGGTGACATGATGATGAGAGGCGTCGCATGGTACAAGGTGCCGAACCACGCACCGATGAGCCCCATATCATGATAAAGCGGTAACCAACTGACGAAGACGTCGCCGGTTTGAACCCGCAGGGCCGCGCCCGCGGCCCGTATATTCGCAAGCAGATTCCCATGGGTAAGCAACACACCTTTGGGATGCCCCGTGCTGCCGGAGGTGTACTGAAGAAACGCCGTGTCGTCGGCATGAATGGCGGGGATATCGATGCCGTCCGCGGCCGGGTAAAGCTCAGCGGCGGTCGCGATGAAGCGCAGGGTGTCGGTTTGCGCCTTAAACAACAGCGCGAGCGCGCGTCCTTCGGGGACCGTGATCAGCGCGGCGGCTTGGCAGTTGCGAAGAATCGCACGATAGCGCCGCGCGTGATCATCGAGCTGACTCTGACGGGTCGGGGGGTAGACGGGCACCGGGATCCCGCCGGCGAGCAGCACGCCCATGAAGCAGCGAAAATAGTCGCGGCCCGTAGGGAGCATGAGGACCACGGCCTCTCGCGGTTGCAATCCTCGCCGTTGCAGGCTCCCGCCGATCGCCTTCGCTTCCGCATAGAGATCACCGTAGGTGAGGATGTCTTCATCACCGGTTTGCCCGAGGAGCGTGATGTGCTTGCGATCGGGATAATTGGCCGCATGCCATGCGAGCGCCTCGGTAAGCGTTCGGGCGCCGTGCGGCGTGGCGTGCGCGGGGGAGGGCGGCTCGACGGGTGCTCGAGGATCCGCGGTTGGCTCGCTGGCCGGGCGCTGAACGGACAACGCCAACAGCAGATCGTGAATTGTCCGGACCTCGCTGAACAGGCCCTCTGAAAAGGCAACGCCGAACTCGCGTTCCACACGCGCGAACAGCTCCACGCGCGCCAAACTATCGAGGCCGACGTCCCGATCGAGTGCGCTGTCGAGCGTGAAGGCACGCCGCCCGGAGGGATGGGCGTGGATCTCCGCGGCAAGCTCTTCAACGAGCCTGAGCAGGCGCGCGGCTGGTTCACGCTCTGATGGGGCGTTTAACATGTAAGCGCTCTTATCCGAACCTTCGCCGCGGTTGGAGGAGCCTGATAAGCTCCCACGTCGAGGCCGCAGGCCGGACCGTTAAGCCCTTATAAAACGATTCACTTTTTAGCAGGATTGACGGTGAGCAGATCGATGTCGAAGATCAAAATCTCGTTCGGCCCAATCGCACCGCCGGCGCCGCGCTCTCCATAGCCTAATTCCGGCGGAATAAACAACTGCCATTTGGCGCCTGTTTTCATCAACGGCAAGGCCTCCTGCCATCCCTTGATCACGCTGTTCACCTGGAAAACCGCGGGTTGGCCGGTGCGCGTGGAGCTATCGAATTCGCGCCCGTCGATGAGCGTACCGCGGTAGTTTACCGATACCGTATCGGTGGATTTGGGCCGGTCCCCGGCGCCGTCCTTAACGACCCGGTATTGCAAACCGCTGGGTAACTCCTTGACGCCTTCCTTTTTGCGGTTCGCCGTTAGAAACGCCTTACTCGCTTCCAGGTTCTTACTGGACTTTTCTTGTTGTGCTTTGAGCATGGTGGCCCGTTGTTTTTCCAGTAGGGCCTGGAATTCCTCGCGTGGGATCCGCGGTTCGCGGCCCGCAATCATATCCTCGATCGCTAGCGAAAAGGCGTCCGGGTCGAGGTCAACCTCCTGACGGCTGAGACTCTGAGCCACTTGTACCCCAATCGCGTAACTCAACTTTTTTCGATCTGTATCGAGTTTTACCGTTTCTTCGGCGGACGCGTTCGATGACACGACACAGATACAGGCCAACGTCAATAAATGTCTTTTCCTCATGGTAGATCCTGGACTTTCTAGTAAGGCTTTCGTTGTTGCCCTCGCGAAGGCTTGCGCATCCTTCAAAGGCGTGTGGGCGAAGCCGGGGGTTCCGCCTTGGCCGCTATATTCCCACAAGCGACTGAGCTATCCAAGTTGCTTATGTCCCCATACGCCGGTTATGAAGCTCCATGCGAGCGTCCACTTCATGTGTCAAAATGATCGTCGAGCGGGCCGATTGCGGCGCCATCACGGCATCAAGAAAACGCCGAGGTTTGTTACATCTCTTCAGGCACAAACGTTCTCGTCCTATGACATAGGCCTATGGAGCAAGCAGATGAGGATCATATTATTGGGCGCGCCGGGCGCCGGCAAAGGTACGCAGGCGGAGTTTATATGCCGGCGTTTTGATATCCCCAAGATTTCGACCGGCGACATGCTGCGCGCGGCGGTGGCCGCAGGTACACCCTTGGGACAAGAGGCTAGAAAAGTCATGGAGGCCGGCGGCTTAGTCTCCGATGAAATCATTTTGGGCCTGGTGCGGGAGCGCATCGCGGAGCCCGATTGCAAGCATGGTTTCCTGCTTGACGGATTCCCGCGGACGATACCGCAAGCCGAGGGCTTGAATCAGGCCGGCGTGGTGATTGACTTTGTGATCGAGATCCACGTCGACGATGACGAGATCGTGCGGCGCATGTCTGGACGGCGTGTTCATCCGGCATCGGGACGAACCTACCACCTCGTGTTTAATCCGCCCATGTCGGAAGGCAAGGACGACGTGAGCGGCGAAGCTTTGGTGCAACGAGACGACGATAAAGAAGAGACGCTACGGAATCGATTGCAGGTTTATCATCGCCAGACAGAACCTTTGGTTCATTATTACTCGGCGCGCGCATCGGGATCCGGACCGCAATTTCTGCGCGTAGATGGAATCGGAACTGTCGAAGACATTCGCGATCGGATCATTCCGAGTCTTCAATGACACCGACCCCGGCAAGAAAAAGTTTGAACGTTTACTGGATCTATGCATAGCGACCGCACTCAGGCCTCAAATACTTTTTATTCGATGATGACAAAACTGTTGCATAGTACAAAATTGTAATGTATATAGCGTCGTAATCTTGAGTTCGTTATCAAGATTATTCGTCAACTATCACATGGGGATGAACCTATGGCAGCAACAAAGAAGGCACTTGCAAAAAAACCAGTGATGAAGAAGAAGGCCCCTCCGTCGAAGGCGCCCGCGGCTAAGAAGCCCATGGCCAGCAAAAAAGCGCCGGCAAAGAAAGCGCCCGCAAAGAAGAAGTAGCGTAATACCCGCGCGCATCGGCGTGACTCTACGCGCCGGCATTCAGCTTTAGCCGGCGCGGCCTTTAGACGTGCCGATCGCGCTGGGCCGATATGCAGGGCGTAAGCGCCGCATAAGAGGGGCGTATTTTGGGAGAGGTACGCCACCGCAGGCTCAATAAGCGTAAATGTGTAACAGCTACGAACGCGCGGGTTCCGATTAAGTAGCTAGAGCGTTAGCGCGACTGTAATCACGTTTAGAGGCGTCGTGAACAACTACGCCTCTTTATTTTCCGATGCCCGAAGCGGACCGCAAGTTTATCGGTAGTTGCTTCCGTGCCGCGTCGCAAGCACAAGGGAGGAGGGCGGCGATCTCTGTATCGGCGGCTGCGCGCTTGGTGGATCCGGCTCGGTTTGGTCTGCCTGGTGATCCTTGGCGCCTGGGTGTCGTGGATTGATCACCGGCTCCGCGTGCAGTTCGACGGGTACCGCTGGTCGCTACCGGCGCGCGTCTACGCGCGCCCATTCGAACTTTACCCGGGACGTCCACTGCATAGAGCAGAAATCATCGGCGAGCTCGGGGTCTTGGGCTATCAAGAGGCGCCCCTCATCCGGAGACCGGGCCAATATCAACAAACGTCAAACGCCGTGCGGCTTTTCTCACACGGCTACCGGTTTTGGGATGGCGAGGAATCCTCGCGTGTGGTAGAGATCCGGCTGCATCAGGGACGCGTGCAGGCGATCATCGATAGACGCAACGGGACGCAGGTGGCGCTCATGCGCTTGGAGCCTTTGGAAATCGCGAGGATTTACCCTCACCATAATGAAGATCGTATTCTCGTCAAGATTGACGATGTGCCGTCCAGGCTAGTCCAGGGCTTGATCGCGTCCGAGGACAAAAGCTACCTGCATCACTTCGGAATCGACCCGCTCGCCATTGGACGCGCTTTCATCGAGAATCTGCGCGCGGGTGAAGTGCGGCAAGGGGGTAGCACCTTAACCCAGCAACTGGTTAAAAACCTGTTTTTGAGCTCGGAGCGTACACTCTGGCGCAAGATCAACGAGGCGGTGATGGCGGTCCTCTTGGAATGGCATTACAGCAAGGCTGAGATCCTCGAAGCTTATATCAATGAGATCTTCCTCGGTCAAGACGGTTTTAGAGCGATCCACGGCTTCGGCCTCGGCGCGCGTTTCTATTTCGGCCGTCCGTTGCGTGAGCTCGAAGTGCATGAGCTGGCGTTGCTCGTTGGCTTGGTTCGCGGCGCTTCCTATTACGATCCGCGGCGCCACCCGAAACGCGCGCTTGAGCGGAGGAATCAGGTCCTGGCGCTGATGATCAATCGCGGTGCGCTTACCCCCGCGGTGGGTGGCGCATTGATGAAATTGCCTCTTACCCTGAGTAAGAAAAATCGATCGGCCACGTCCAATCATCCCGCGTTCGTCGATCTGGTGCGCCGCCAGCTCGGCATCATTTATGATGATGAGGATCTGCGCAACGAGGGCTTACAGATCTTCACCACCCTCGATCCTCAAATCCAACGGCGAGCCGAGCAGGCCTTGCGCGTAAGTCTTAGCGAGCTGGAGCGGCAAAGGCGAATGCACGCCGGGCATCTGCAGGGAGCGGTTGTCGCCGCGGCCATCGACACCGGCGAGGTGCTCGCGCTGGCCGGAGGCCGCGATCCGCGCTATGCGGGATTTAACCGCGCACTTGACGCCAAGCGCCCCGTGGGTTCCTTGGTGAAACCCGCCGTGTATCTCGCCGCGCTTTCGCAACCCTCCCGCTATAACCTGATCACGCCTTTGTACGACAATCCCATTGTGCTGCGCCAGCGTAACCGCGCGCCCTGGACCCCGCAAAACTACGACAAGCGCTATCGTGGCCGTATGCCTTTGATGCGGGCCTTGGCGGAATCCAACAACGTTGCCACGGTGCGCTTGGGCATCGATCTCGGGATCGACAAGCTCCAGCGGACCTTGGCTCAACTAGGCGTGAGCGGAGAGATACCGCCTTATCCGTCCACCTTTCTCGGCGCGATCGAAATGTCGCCTCTCGAAGTAGCGCAGATGTATCAGACCCTCTCGAGCGGCGGGTTCTACAGCGCCTTGCGCGCCATCCGCGACGTTCTTACCAAGGACGGGCAGCCCCTGCAGCGCTATGGATTAACGGTGAAGCAGGTGCTCCCGGCGGCGCCCGCTTATTTGATCAACTACGCCCTCACACAGGTTGTGCGTTCAGGCACCGCGTCCTCCCTCGGCGCCAAGCTCCCGCGGTCGATGCCGCTCGCGGGTAAGACCGGCACCACCGACGGATTAAGAGATAGCTGGTTCGTGGGCTTCGGATCGGATGTGCTGGCCGCGGTTTGGTTGGGAGCCGATGATAATCGGCCGATCGGATTGACAGGCGCGTCGGGCGCCATGCGGGTATGGTACGAGGTGATGAAGGAACGCCCTCCGGCCCCCCTCGATCTGGCGGTGCCGCGTGGCGTGGAGTGGCAGTGGGTGGACGCCCCGGGGATGGCGCGTACCACGCCGTCCTGCCCCGGATCCCGGCGCTATCCCTTCATCACGCCCTTTATTCCTTCCAGACATGCGCCGTGCGATTGGCGCCAAGAGAGCGATTATGCGCGCGCCCCGCGAGAATTTTTGTGGTGAAACTTCGGCGTCGATTTCTGGGGACCGTTTTGGTGGCGGCCCTGGTTGATGTCGGCGCGCCCATTCAGCCCTGGAATGCATTAACCGCCGCCGCTGAGAGCGAAGGCGCCGGGATCTCCGCGGCGCCGGCCGCGTCCATGGTGAGTCCAGCGGTCGCGGCCTTACTGCGTTTGGCCCGCTCGCAGGCCGACGCCGGTCATGGCGAGCAAGCGGCAGCGACGCTCGAGCGGGCGCTTCGGATCGAACCCCGTAACCCCTGGCTCTGGCACCGGCTCGCGGTATTGAGGCTGCAACAAGGTTACTGGGACCGGGCGGCCGAGCTGGCGAAAAAATCCAGCGTGCTCGCGCGCGATCACCGCCGGCTCCTCACGGGTAACCTGGAGGTGATCCAAGCGGCGCGCGCGCGCATCTCGCGGTCTAACGTGGAATAATCAATATACTTCGCGGGCTGGGTATGAACCCCGCCCTTGACCAAAGGGGAGAGCTGCGCTTCTCCCCTTTGGAAACCCCATCGCTAAGGTACCCGCGGCAAGACCGCGGGGTATAAATGGAAGATTATTCCAAGCTCCGTATCGACCCCGGCGCCAAACCTGGTGCGCATGCGCTACGCAAGCCCGTCAGGGCGATGTACCTGGCGGCAGGTGCGATTATCATCGCGATTTTAGCGACTCTGATGGGTAAGGCGTGGCTGGACGGGGCGGTGAGCGTCAAGGTCGCCATGGTGTCAAGCACCTTTCCGGCTCAGGCACACACGCTCTTCAATGCGACGGGTTACGTGGTTCCGCAGCGCAAGGCGGATGTCGCATCCAAGGCGACCGGACGCTTGGAGTCCTTGCACGTCGAAGAGGGCAGCCGGGTAATAGTAGGGCAAGTGCTTGCCCGTTTGGAGAATCGCGATCTCCTCGCGAGCAGGAACCGCGCGGCGGCGAACGTGGACGTGGCGCGCGCGCAAGTCAACGAGGCCGCCGCGGCGCTTGATGAATCGCGTTTGATGTTTGAACGAACCGCTAAACTGGTAACGAAGCAATTCGCCACGCGGGAAGACTACGACGCCGCGCAGGCGCGATTGAAAAAAGCCCAAGCCGCCCTCGCGAGCGCCCGGGCGTCGGTCGCGGCCGCGGATAGCGCCCTGCAAGAGACCGAAGTGGCCGTGGAGTACACCTCGATCCGCGCTCCTTTCGATGGCGTGATTCTTAGAAAGTACGCGGACCTCGGCGACATCGTGGCGCCCTTGGCATCAACCGATCAGTCGAAGGGGGCCGTGGTTTCATTAGCCGACATGGGTTCACTACAGGTTGAGGCGGACGTGGCCGAGTCCAATTTTCCGAGCGTGCGCGTGGGGCAGCCGTGCGAGGTGCAATTGGACGCCTTACCCGATCTTCGGCTGGCGGCGATGGTGCGGAGCATAGTACCGACCGTGGATAGGAGCAAGGCCACGGTGCTGGTTAAGATTGGATTTGTCGATCCCGACCCACGCATCTTGCCGGAGATGAGCGCGAAGGTTGCCTTCTTGTCGCGGGAATTGTCCGCCGGTGAGACCCGCCCGGTGTTGACGATCCCGCGCGCAGCCGTGGTCCGCCGCCATCAGCAACAAGTGGTATTTCGGGTGCGTGGCGAGCGCGTGCAGGAGGTGGTCATGGGATCCGCGCAAGTCTTGGGCGACAGGCTCATCGTGCGCGGAGAGTTGCGGGAAGGCGATCAGGTCGTGATCGATCCTCCGGCGCCGGTCAGCGACGGCGCCAGGGTGCGCATCGAACCTTTGTGAGTTGCCGATGGGGACGATGGTCGAGGTGGCCGATGTTTCCAAGTCCTACCGTCGCGGCGATCGGCGCATCCCGGTGCTCACCGGCATTAATCTGGCCATCGAGGAAGGGGATTTCGTTGCGCTCATGGGACCCTCCGGATCCGGTAAGAGCACGTTACTGAATTTGATTGCGGGGATCGATCGCCCCGACGTCGGAGCTATCCGCATCGGCGGTGTCGATATCAGCCGCCTGGACGAATCGGCGCTCGCGGGCTGGCGCGCGGCGAACATCGGCTTCGTGTTTCAGTTCTATAATCTAATACCGGTCTTAACCGCGTATGAGAACGTCGAGCTGCCGCTGCTGCTCACGCGGCTCACGAAGCGGGAGCGGCGCGAGCATGTCGAGCTAGTCTTGCGGCTGGTGGGCTTGGAGGAACGCAAGGACCATTACCCGGCGCAGCTTTCCGGCGGGGAGCAGCAACGGGTTGCGATTGCGCGCGCGGTGGTTACGGATCCGGCGCTCATCGTCGCCGATGAACCGACGGGCGATCTAGACCGTAACTCTGCCCGCGGGGTGTTGGCCTTGCTTGGGCGGCTGAACCGTGACTTGGGAAAGACCATCATCTTGGTGACCCACGACCACCTTGCCGCCGCTTCCGCGCATGCGATCATGCAGTTGGATAAAGGGGAGCTCATCGACGGAGCGATGGGTTTAAGCGACCGGATCGATTGAGCATGTCGCGACTGGCGTTTTTTGTCGGATGGGTAGCGCGGAACCTGCTGCGGCACCGCTTGCGTTCGGCGTTAACATTGGCTGGAATTATCGTCGCCATTGTGGCTTTCGGGCTCCTGCGCACTGTGGTCGATGCGTGGTATGCGGGCGCCGAGGCGACCTCCGCCAAGCGCCTCATCACCCGTAACGCGATTTCGCTCGTCTTCCCGTTGCCCATCAGCTATCTCAATCGCATTCGCCAAGTCGCCGGGGTGGCCACGGTGAGCTACGCCAATTGGTTCGCGGGAGTTTATATCGATGAGAAGA
>Ga0136633_1001843_pt1 | contig 15155 bp, 11 predicted proteins | sample AntDrymeUQ832206_2_FD_105494 | JGI IMG/M metagenome (GOLD analysis project Ga0136633, IMG submission 105494) | Polar desert sand microbial communities from Dry Valleys, Antarctica - metaG UQ83 (22.06) | ecosystem: Environmental > Terrestrial > Soil > Desert | place: Antarctica: Dry Valley...
ACGCGGTCGTCCTCAACGCACTATTCCGGGATCGCATCGCGGAGATCGGAGTCCTCATCAGGGCACTTCACGGGGTCAAAGGCGTGAGGGCGCTCCCCGACGCAAGCGTGCTGTTCGCGATGATCCGCGCCGCCGTCTGCGTGCTCATCGACAACGACCCGGACGGAGAGGTGCGGTCGCTATGGAGCAAGGACGTCGAGGAGCTCCGCGCCCTCAGCGGGAAGAAGACGTCCAATGAAGTGGTGCATGTGGCGAGGCTGCTCTCAGCCGCCAGCGAGGCCGGCATCCAAGTGGAGCCCATGTCGATCGAGGCCCGGGACATTCTTGGTGAGCTGGACGATGTCGTGGTGCGAGAGGTTCTCGAGGAATCCGAGGCTGAAGCGGAGCGCTACCCGGGATTTGACGGTGCGGTCGCGGATCACGCGCTCAGCGGGGGCAACTTCGACGAGTTCCTCGCTAAGCGCTACGGGATCCGCAAGGACCCCGCATTCTTCGGCGACGTGGCCGGACGCATGCGGGAGCGATCGATCTTTCCGCCGGCGCTCGTCGCCTGCTTCGATGACATGGAGCGGATGGCGCTAGAGCTGGACTGACTGGCCGAGCGGGTTCGAACGGGTACGACTCAGACGGGACCCGTATCCCCAGTTGCATGCCCAGAACAGCGGCATCATAGATGGACTTTTCGGCCTTAGCTTGGCCGGATCCCTAGACGCCCGAGACGTGGCGAAAATATTGAGTCGGGGCGTCGATCCGTCGAGCGGTGCTGCGCGCCAGTGGACTGGTCATGCCGTGGAATCGCACTCAGGATCCCATTCAGGGCGCTCGCCCTCGACGCGAGGGCGGCGACGGCAGACCCGCCGACAGGCCGCTTCGTCCGAGGGCTGCGATCGTCGCTCGCGCGATGTCAGGGCCGCTTCAGTTGGCCCCCTGAGCGCCGTTCAAAACCGCTGCGGAGCCGAGGGCTCCAAAGCTCATGGTCGGTTGATCCTGTTCCGGTTGAGGAAGCGGCGTACGGCTGTGCCCGCCGTGGCCCGTGGTGACGGGGCTGGTGGCGCCACTGGACCGGCGCCCGGTGGAGGGTTGGACACGACAGCACCATCCGGCTCGGGTTCTGCTTCACCGGGGAGCACGTAGTAGGTCCCCTTCGCCTTACCCCGTCTGACGAGCTCCGCGCGTTCCACGAGATCTTGGAGGATGCGGCGCGCGTCCTGCGCCTCGATCATTGCTACCTCGCGAAGTGCGCTATTCGTTACTCGACCTGTTCGACGCGCGATGCCGAGTGCAACCCCGAAGATCTCCTCGAGGTCGACCAGGTTTCTCGGCGGCTGCGACTCGGACTCGGATCGGGGTTCGACAAACGGTGTTCGCGGCACCGGTTCGACGCTCTCGGAGCTCCCGGTCGAATCGACCAGGGTGGGTGTCAGGGAGAGTGCGCCGCCGCCGGCGGCTGCATCGAGAACGTCGCGAACCACAGCGTTGAGCTCGATGTCGTCCAAGGAGTTGAAATCGATGATCGGCGTGAGGCGAACCAGCCACTTGCCGGCCTCTCGCATGAGGAACATCCGTCCCTCGTCGCCACCCTGCTCGACCCGGCTCAGGAACTGCCCTGCGAGCGCGCGAGCGAGGCGGCGATTGGATGCGACGGTGGGTCGCTCCATGATGTTGACGAGCTCGTCCTCGCCCAAGCTCGTGAGGTCGATGCCGGGACCGAGCACTTCGGCGCGCCACCAAAGGCGGCGAAAGGTGTTGCGGTTGACATCGCCGCGAAAGCGCCTGTCGCTGTCGCCGATCCCTCCCCAGCGCCACGCGGCGATGTCCAGTAGCCAGGAACACGTCAGGTGACTCCACGCGGCTTCCTCGGACGCCTCGTGGGGTGTGATCCCGAGACGAGAGTGCACCTCGCGGGCGCAGAGTGCGTCGAATCGGGGGAGTTCCCTACCGGGGCCCGGATAGCCGTGCTCGCCAGCCAGGTCGACAGTTGCGGCCCGAAGCGCAGCGAGATCATCGTGGCCGATCTCGAGGCCACCGAGCGCCGAGGACGTGGTCCTGACCTCTTTGTTGGGCATCCGCTCGGCGATCTCCTCGACCGTCAGCTCGCGCGCCTCATCGAGGAGGTTGCGGGTCTGCTCGCGGTCGAGGCGCGGAAGCAGTGCGTTCATGTTGCGATCTCCAGCGCTTCTTGGAGTTCGGCGTCCAGCCGAGCGGGTTCCTCGAGGAGGCGGGCGCGCAGCGACGCGATGGGGATTCCGGGCCAGATCGTGGCGAGGAGATCCGACAGCATTCGACCGACGCTCTCTTCGGGGAAGGCGTCATGTGTCAGTACGAATCGCTCGTTGCCAAGAGCGGCTTGGGCGAGATGACGGGCGACGTCGCACTCGATCAGGGAACGCACAAGTGGTGCGGCGGGATCATCGCTTGCCGTCCTGGCGATGCTCCCCATTCGTGGGTGCGCGCTGTTGAGGAGGAGACGGAGGCCACCCAACACCGGGGCATCGAGATCCTCGTGGTCCCAGTCCACGTACCAGGCAGCGCCGTCGGGAACCCGCGACAGGGTCGCGAAATCGACCGCGGCCATGGGAAAGCGGGCTGCGTTTCCCTCAAGGGCCACCCGCTGGGTGTCGGTCCATAACACGGCGCCTGAGCGGCGGGGTGATATGAGGGATGGCGCAGTCCCGGCCGAACGCAACACGATGCGGGTGGTCAGGTCAACACGTCCGCCCGCCTCGGGTCCGGGCACCGTGACGGCGATCGGTGTGCGCAGTAAGCCGCTGAGATCGCCAAGATCGACCCGTTCGCCGGCACCACCAAGGCGAGTGCGGTTCGGACAGCGCCACGAAGCGATGACGGCTAGCGCAGAGTCCGCTTCGAGCCGGCACTGCGATCGAACGGTGTCGACATCGATCGTCAGCGCGCGCGTGAACGTGAGATCGGTCAGCGGGTCCCAGTGGTCGATGCTCTCCGCGATCTCGACCCCATCCGCATCCTTCCAGGGCCCCGTCGACACAACGTCATCGTTGGGCAGAAGGTACGTCGGGGCCGCCGGAGTCCTCACCCGATGACCTCCGACACGATGTCAACCCCCATCACGGCCTCTTCGACGATCGGGATCTCGACGATCCAGCTGCCGTCCGCCTCATCGCCCGCGCGCTCGAGCTCGGTTGCGATGTGCTCGTGCCCCTCGGGATCGATCCACGCCCGTACTGCGGGAGGCGTCCAACCGCGTGGCGGCTCGATCTCGATCGATTCACCATCGTTGGTCATGACCTGAACCGTGGCTCGAAGCCGTACCCTGTTGCCCTTCGCCCGCAGCTCGAACGGATAGCGCATCACGGGCGTTTCGTCTGACGCAAGACTTGGTTGAGGTTCGCCCCCGACACGCAGGATCGGCTTTGGACGCGTGGGCAGCGTGGGCTCGACCGGAGAGCCCGATGCGTCCTGTGCGACGGCTCCGTCTGTGGGGGTCTCGGAGGTCGCCCTCGTCGCTGCCGTATCTCCTTCGACCCAAGTTGCGTCCTGATGATCGGTCGCGACGCTGCGTCTCCCCGGGGCGTTGCGTCGCCGGCGGCGGCTGCCGGTCGCGGATGACGTGCGCCTGGCTCCAGGACCCTGGAAGCCGGCCATCAGGCGGGCCATGCCATCGGCGAACTCCCCCAACGGGATATCCGCGCCCTCGGTCAGAACGGCGGTGCCGGTGCCGTAGCCAGCAGCCTCCCGACAGGCCTTGCGGATGCGATCAAGGGCGACGTTCACGAAGACGCGATCGCGTCGCTCGGGAACCGCTCGCGGCACCCAGTCGTCGTGTGTCGGTGGCTCTGCACTGCGGAACGCTTGGTCGGTGTCGTGCGAGCAGCGAAAGACGCCCGAGTAGCCGTAGCGCCCGGTGGTGGGTTCGACACCGGGGAGGTACTTGACCACCAGTTCGGCGTTTCGCATCAGCGCGACGTGGTGCAACCCGGCGGCGGTCACGCGCATGCCCTCGGGCGCCGATTCGCCACCGAGAGGGGCGGCGGGAGCCACCGGACCCTTCTGGATCACGAGCCGTCCGAGGTGCTGGATCGGTCTCTGTGACGCGATGGGCTGATCGATCACCGTCGCATCGGCATCATCAGGCTCCGTTCGAAGCCGGTCCATGGCGTCAACGAAGCCCCGGAGCCGCGGATGAACCCGCGGATCGGGCAGTCTTACCGGCGCGCCGTCATCGGATAGTCGGAAGGCGATGGTGGCCTGCACACCTCCGCGCGTGGAGATCATCTTCGGCCAGAAGTTCCACACGAGCGCATCCGCGATGAAGGGCATGACCGAGTCATCGCGCCCATCGGGCTCGAGGCCGGGAGCGATGATCGCAACGGTGGTTCCGAGTCCCTCCCGGGCTTCCCGGGGCGGCAGACCCAGCAGAGCGGCCGTTGTCGCCGCGTCCTCCCCGGTCAAGGGCTCGGGCACCCCGCCCGCAATGGTGCCCCACCAGTGCCGTCCGGTGTACGAGCGCCCATCTTGCGTGTGGTTCGTGCCGAGCGCCGCGCCGATGAGCCGGCGTTCCAGGCCGGTTGAGGTCTCGCAGATCGTGTCGATCACGATCGTCCTGGCGCGGCTGGCGATGTAGAAGGCTGCCTTGCCGTAGCCGAACGATCCGCCGCCGAAGTCCTTGTCGGGTGGCTGACCGATATTGCGGACGAAGTCGACAAAATCGCGGACGCCCCCGTCGATCATGCGGTCGGCCCTCGTCGGGCCGCCGAGTCCGGCGGTCCCGAAGTCCGCGAAATACAGGATTCGCATCCCGGCTCGTAGTTCATCCGCCAGCGGTACATCAGGCGGCGGATCGACAAGCACCCGGCTCGCCACAAGCGCGGCCTCGTCGGCGTTGAGCTCACGACGCCCGATCTCAACGCGGATCGAAGGCTCAGTCTCCCGCCGAGCGTCCCAGCAGTTCTGGACGGCCTCCCGAACCAGTACCTCCAGCGGCTCGATGTCTGGCCGGCCGAGCTGGTTGATCACGCCCTCGGCCGCCAGCCCGCCCGTTGGCTGGTACGGCTCGGAGTAGCGCACCATCGTCACGACCGCGCTCCGGTGGCCGTGAGTGATAGGACGAGCTCGTCGAACGCCGCTTGATCGAGTGCCCGTTCGGCGACGTGATCGAGATCGGCGCGATAGACGATGTCGACGATTCCCTGGGGCCGCTCCCCTCGAGCAAACGTCGCCGGAACGATACGGGGAGTCTCGTCGTCGACTGGGTACGTCAGGCGCTCACGCACCTCGAAACGCACAGCCCCGACGGTCGCAAACGCGGCCGGCGGGACACCCGCGTCTGTCAACGCGTCGAAGACTCCGACCCGCGGCACGCCGAGCTCGACAAGTTCGTCCGCCAGATCGATCACGGAGACGCCGAGGCCCGCCACCTCCTCGAGACGCACGAAATGGAGGTGCAGGCTGCCCCCTTCGGGAGGAAGCAGTTGATCCTCGCCGTGGATCGTCACAGTGCGCGAGGTGTGGGAGCGTGTGGCCTTGACCTCCACCGCGGTGAGCCGCCGCCGCAGGTCGTGTCGTCCACCTCGCGGACCAACCCAGATCGACAGGACGTCGGTCGCATCCACCGCGGCGACGTCTCGCAGGAACAGCAGTTCGCCGATCGCGGCCGTGAGCGTCTCCCTGCCGGGTGGCGGACCCATCTCGGCGAAGAAGGCTCGCCACTGGTCGAGCACCTCCGCGACCAGGACGGCGAGACCTCCGGTCGCGGTCTGCGCCCGTTCAGCAACCGCTGCGACGAAGTGATCAAACACCTCAGCGAGTTCCGTCATGGCGCACACGACATCGAGATACCGCCGAAGATCAGGCCCGATCATCAGCTCACGGGTGCTCGTGCTGATTGCGGCAACGCCGGTGTCGATCGCATCGCCACCTGGCGACTCCACGAGCAGGTGCTGCCGGCCGTCTCGGTCGAGTCCCACGAGCAGCCCGAGAAATCGGTCATCGACTGCCCTCACTGTCAGCTCATCCTCTCTGGTGAGTTCGATTCCGCGCAGAGCGGCATAGGTGAGACGCACAGCATCGATCACGTCACGGGGACCTCAGGCTCCTCCGCTGGCTCGTCTGACTCGTCGGGAGCGTCGGGCTCCTCGACGCCGAGTTCCCTGATGTCGGCCGTGACGTAGTCGACCTTCGCGGTCGTGTCGCGGCTCTCTGGGAAGACGAGCCCGACGCCGATCACGTGCTCCGCGGCCTGCAGCGGCTCTCGGGTGCGCGACTTCCGTGCGGCGTCGCTGGTACCGACCCGTGCCGGGACACTGTCCTTCGAAACCGGATAGAGCAACACGAGACCTGAGCCGTCGCCACGACCGCCGTCTGCGGGCAGGTTGCGAATCCTCGCGAGCTCAGCGGCCGCGGTCGGAAGATCCTTTACGTCGAGATCGACCGCGCGGTCCGGGCGGCTCATGAGCGCCTTGATATCGGCGTACGCAGTCCCGCCGACAATCTGCATTCGGGAACGATTGATGCAGTTCACTGGCTCCTCAAGCCCGAGATCGACCGCACCCAGGGCATCCGAGCGAGTGGCTCGCCCCATGATGGCCACCCGGAAGTGCGTGAGTTCCCCATGCTTGAGGCGACCCTCGATGTACTCCCAGATGAGCCTGCTGTTCAGGTCCCTGCTCTCCTCGTGGAACCGGTAGGTGTCGAGGAATGCGCGCATGTCAGCGGCGGGGATCGGTCCGAGGATCCGGATGCCCGGCCGTTGGATGATGTCTCCGGTCGCCGCCGCCGCTTGCACCAGAGCGCGCGCGGCGTCGATGTTCGTCCCCAGCCACGACGCGTCACGGTGGTTGAAGAGGATCGTCTGGATACGCCGGCCGGAGTAGGACTGCTGCGCTGTCTTGGAATGCTGCATCTTCGAGGCAGCGGTGATCGCAAGCTTGGGATGTGTTCGGATCCGCACCCCGAAGTCACTGGGCTTCTCGTGGCCCTGCGAATAGCGCTCGACATCAAAGCGGATCTCCTGCTCCACCGTTGCGAGGTGGTGAAACCAGCCATGCATCTCCGCGGTCATCCAGATCCGCGTCAGGTCGGCGTATCCCCGTCGGTAGCCGAACCATCGACCCATCTGCAGAAGGGTGTCGTAGGCCGAGGCGCTGCGAACGAAGAAGGAGACCGAGAGGCCCTCCAAGGTGAGCCCACGGGAGAGCGTGTTGCCGCCGACGGCGATGATGACCCGGGGTGTCGTGCTGTCGAAGCTCAGCCGCTCCTCGCTCTGCGAGTTGTCCGTGATGATCTCGGCATCGAGCGCGACAGTAGGGAGCGTTGCCGCGACGTCCGCCCAGGCGATCGGCTCGCACTCCCAGTCCTCCGCCGGCACACGGTCGCATTCGTCATGCCACTGATCCTCCAGTTCCGCGAACAGCGCTTGGTCGCGTTCCGCCAAGCGACGAGCAAGGGCCTTGATGTGACTGCCGATGATCGCGGCGGTCTTGCGATGTACGTCCACGTGCTGTGAGGTGTGCACAAGGGCGGTCGCGTGGCGGTTGTGTCCGCCGCGTACGCGTCGCGCGGCCGTGCTCAGCAGGAAGTACCGCAGTGCGGCGTCGAGGCTCGCGGTCATCGCTGGGTAGAAGTCGTGGCGGCCCTTCGCACCCTTTGGGCGCAGGTCCTCAAGCTCGTCGACCGGCACCTCGCGGACGAAGTCGCCGCCGTCGTCGCTCTCGGTTCCGTCAGCGTCGAACTCCAGCGGTTCGCGTCCGAAGATCGCCTCAGGCCCGATGTACGAGGTCGGCCGCGGAAGGTCGACGATGAAGTCCCTCGGATAGAGGTCTGTCTCGTCGTTCGGATCGATGAGGACATTCGCGAACGGTGTCGCTGTGTAACCGACGTACGCGGTCTTGGGGACCTCGTTGACGATCTTCCGGATGAGCCGGTTCATCGCGGTCGGATTGCGATCGGGCTTGGCGGTGTTCGGTGTCGCCTGGTCCGCCTCGTCGTCGATGATGAGCATCGGGCAGGCCTCAAGGATCTCTGGTCGCGCGCCCGCCAGCCATTTGCTCAACGCGCGCAGACGGGCTCCATTCTTCTTCACGATCGCAAGCACGCGCTTGTTGCTGGCGGGACTCAGATGCGCATCGACATTGGCATCGGGCCGGAAGTCATCCTCATCGGTCAGGCGGAACCACAGATCGGGATGGCGCTCCCAGAGTTGCTCATTCAGCCGGTCCTGGGTCTGCTGGCGCAGGGCGTTGTGGACGCCGCCCAGGACGAGGAAGAAGCGGTAGCCAGCGTCAGCGGCCTTGGCGATGACCGCGGTGAAGCTCGAGGTCTTGCCGCTCTGGACGTACCCCAGGACGAGACCGCGGCAGTCGTAGGAGCCCTTGCCATGCGGGTTGGGGAGTTGAGCGACCACCTTGGTTGAGGATCGATCGAGATCCTCGAGCGCGTCGTCATCCCAACCCTCGCCACGGAGGATGTCCTGTAGCGCCGGCCAATTCTTGTCCTCAGGACGGGGGCCCAGGTACCAGGACTCGATGTTGCCGGCGACGACGCCGCGCGGTGCCTGTGCGGTCTGGATGTCCTTGGCGAGTGCCCGGATCTTCTCGACGGCGGAGTTCACGTCGTCGGCGGGAAGCCCCAGCTCTTGGATCAGCTCGTGCGCCGCATCCTCGACCCGCATCCCGCTTCCGTCCCGCATGGCGCGGACGAGGAACTTCACGATCTTGTTGCTCTCGCTCAGCTCGTCGAGTCCTGCGGCCATCTCCTCGGTCATCGGTTCACTGCTCACCTTCCATGGTCGAAGTCGCACGCCGCTCGCTGACAGCGCGCAGTATCTCTGCTGCGGCACCCGAAGGCGGTTCGTGCTCCCACACGCGCATCACCAGCCATCCTTCCTCCTTCAGCCGGGCGTTTGTGTCGCGGTCGCGGTTGACATTCGCCTGAAGCTTCGCAGCCCACCACTCGCTGTTTGCCTTCGGTGGGATCGCGTGAATCGGACAGCGATGCCAGAAACATCCGTCGATGAAGACCGCCACCTTCGTTGGGCCGAAGACGATGTCGGCCGTGGCGCGGAACCCCGGCACCGGTCGCCGGTGTACGCGGAAGCGCAGCCCAAGTCGATGCAGCTCGGAGCGGAGCGCCATCTCGGGCTTGTGTCGCGTCCTCGGTTGGCGCGACCTGTTACCGATGCCGCTGGCGATGACGGCGCGGGTCTGGGTCTCGTGACCAGCTCCTGTCTCAGCTCGGGTTGAGAAGCGCCGCGTCCTCGGGGTCCGCGTTGGCCAGCTCCAGCAAGAGTCGATCACGTAGGTCTACATCGTGGTCCAAGATCCTGTCGACGACGGCGAGGATCGCCGGCCAGTCGCGGCTGATGCTGATTGCGTCCGGGGTGGGTTTCTCGGTTCTCGTCAGCGTGGCGGCCGTGTTGGCGTCCAAGTGATCACGGTAGCTCTCTTGCGCAACGGCGACGACGGCGGACGCCAGCGTTCGAAGTGCCGGGCGCAGCTCTTCGGGGATCGAGACTCGCGTCTTCGCGATGTCGACCGCAAACCGATCCTCCTCTCCGATGGGCAGGTCGATCACGATCCGTGCGAGCTTGGCGTGCTCGTCGAGCGTCCGGAGGCGGTTCCAACCGCCACCTTGGATGAGCCGGTCCCGTCGGTAGATGTAGAAGCCCTGATGGCGATTCCATCGGCCGGGCCCGCCCGCCGCGCGGTGCGCCTCTTGGCTCGAGAAGTACTGCTGGCCGGGAAGTACGTATGGCTGAATGTCTGTGACGATCACACGACCGTCCGCCTCGGTGTACTCCAATCGCTGCTGGGAAAGCCGGCGTGTGTGCGGCTCGCTGCGTGCGAACGGGTCCCACGCCTCCAACCGCTCGCCATTGATCGTCAGCGTCAGGCGATTGCGCCCTTCAAACGCCTCGCCATCGAGAAAGCGATGGAAGACCATCGCCAAGTGCTCGCGGACATCCTTCGTCACGGTGCGAAGCACGCGTGCCGTCATCCCTTCCGTCGGACGCCGCGGAACGACGCGATCCAGGTTCTCCCACAGAACGACGGTCCCGTGCGCACCGTCGCCGAGCGGGCCGACCAGCCGCGCTGCGCAGCCGGCCGCTCGCGGACGCTCGAGATCCCACGAGTTCCTGCGCGTGACCTCGTCGAGATCCCACCGGCGCACTGCGATACGTGTCCCATCCCGTGCGCGAGATGCGACGGTCAGGCGCCGGCATTGCGACAACGACGCGGTCTTGAGACCGAGCCCGAAATGCCCCAGCGCGCGTGGTCCGTAGTCAGCCTCGGTGCCGTAGCGCATCGCCTCGTCAAGCCGCGACGGAGACATACCGATCCCGTCATCCTGCGTTCGGATCCACGAGTCGCGGCCATCGGCCTCGATCTCGATCGTGATCGTCTTGGCGTTCGCGTCGATCGCGTTGTCAACGAGATCAGCCAGCGCGCCAGGCACGTCGTAGCCGATGTCGCGCATCGACACCATCAGCCGCCCAGCTGATGGCAGGACTGTCACGTACCGATCGCTCACGCCGCCACTCCTTGGATGTCCGGTGTCGAACCGAGTCTCAGCTGGCGGGCGACGATGCGGCCATGTGCGCAACGCTCGACGAGCGGGCAGCTCTGGCAGTCCGGGTCCACCGGGCGACAGAGCTCGCGACCCAGGTCGAGCAACGCGCGGTTGAACTCGGCGTCTGGACCTGCGGCGCCGGCCAGGCGGTGCAGGTCGAGCCGGAGCTGATAGCGGCGGGTATCCGCGTGTCGCGCGATACGACCCACGACCCGGGAGGTGGTTCGATCTACCAACACCTGCCGGCGGCCGAATGCGAAGGTGAGGACTGCGCGCTGCACGTAGTCGCCGACGCCGGACAACCCCCGCAGATCGTCTTCATGCGGTGGCACCTCGCCTCCGAAGTCGCGGATCAACTCGGTCGCGATCTCAACCAGGAGAGAAGCACGTTCCCCGACGCCAGCTGCCTCCAACAGTCCTTGGCCATCCTTGAGCTCGACAAGCGTGCGCGCGTCGGGCGCGACCGCCTGCAGACGAGCAAACGTCGCGTCGGCGTCCTCGGGACGAGCCCGCGCGAGGAGGAGCTCGCCCATCAACACGAGCCAGGCATCCCCCGTCCTGCGCCACGGAGGAGACCACAGATCCGCGCTTGAGTGCCAGACAAGCAGAGGCTCGCGGATCGATTCCTGGCGATCGCTCAGGTTGCGCGCCGGACGCTCTAGCGCGTTGACCAATGCTCGGCCGACGGACTCGCCCAGCAGGACGGGCACGGCGTTACCGATCTGGCGGTAACGATGTGTCGGAGTACCCGCGAATCGGAAGTGGTCCGGGAAGCTCTGGACTCGCGCCGCCTCCCGGATCGACAGCGTCCGGTGTTGCTGCGGATGGATGTACCAGTAGCCGTCCTTGGCGATGTGCGCGGTGATGGATCGACAGAGTTCGTTCCATACAAGACGCTTGTACTTGTCGGTGAAGACATCCGACCGGTATCTGCGCAGGCGTTCTGGGAGGTCAATGTACGTCTGCCCTTCGCCCAACAGCCGAAAGGCCTCCATGTCGTCGGCGCGGACGTCTCGGCAGATGTGTTCGTGGACGTGGCGGATGTCCTCGTTGGGCACATCACGACGCATCAGCTCCTGGAAGGAGGACGTCATCCGGCGTGGGTCGTAGCTGAGCGTCTCAGCGCGTTGCGCGCGCGGGATCGGGGGAAGGTCTCCGATCGCGTCGCGCAGTGTGACCTGCTCATCCAGAGACTCGGGCCACCCAGGGATCCTGCCACCCGCAAGACCGATGATGATCAGTCGCTGGCGGTGCTGAGGCACACCCAACAGGAACCCGTCGATGATCCGTGCGTCGACGTGATAGCCCAGGTCCTGCAGTGACTCGTAGAGCCCGGCCAAGACCGCGCCGTCATTCCATCGGGGGAGGTCGGGGACGTTCTCGACGAGTACTGCCTGCGGGCGCAGGGCTCGAACAACCGCGACAAAGGACGACCACAGGTCGGCACGATGGTCGTGCGCTCCGCGTCCTCCCCTGTCGACGAGGTCTCGGATGCGCGAGCTGCCGGCGCGGCTGAACGGCTGGCAGGGAACGCCGCCCGCAACAAGATCGACCTTGTCGATTCCCCATACCTCGAGGGTGGCAAGGAAGTCCGAAGCGTCGGACAGGTCGCCGCACCACCCAAGGCCCGGAAGGTTGGCATCGTGCGTCTTGACAGCCCACTCGTCGGAGTCGGCGCCTACGAGAACGTTGAATCCTGCCCGCTCCAAACCCAGGGACAGCCCACCCGCGCCGCAGAAGAGATCGACGGCGGTCGGACGCCCATCGGCGCCGGCGAGGAATCGCCTCAGACCCGCCCGATCGAATGCATCAGGCGTGTCGGGATGGGGCGGTGGGCGAACCGGACTAGTCCGATGGTGGGGCACCATCGGCCTCCTGTTCGCGTCAGCACGGCCCGTCACGTTGTTCGCCCGAGCGCTGGCCACCCGTTCAAGCTACCGGCGCGCCCGGTCGGCCGCGGTCTGGGCCCCGCGGGCTTCTCGGGTGGCCGCCGGGTACTGTCGCTGTGGCCTAATGGCATCGAACCCCAAGATCAAGACCGAGGGCCTGCTCTACCACTTCCTGCAGCGGGAGCTATGGGCTGACGATGTCTGGCTGTTTCAGTCTCTCGCCTCGCGACTGATTCTCCGCCTCGGCATCTGGCTCTCGCCAGCCGCATACGCACGCCTTCCATGGCTCGTTCCCTACGCGAGACGCGATCCGACGTGCCGAGGAAACAAGAAGCTTGGGCTAGCGGATGCGTGGGGCTCCCCCGACGACCAAGGCTTTATGCGCGATGACAACAGCCTTCTCAAGGGCGTGCCTCGAAGCATGACGGTTCAGAGCACGCTGGGGGCCTACGCCGGTCGTCGGGTCGACACCGGCTTCGTCGCGGCGCACGTCTGGCGCCGGATCGACCACGAACTCCTCGCGGCAAGGCACCCACTCACCTACTCGTTCGTGCCCAATGTCATCTGGCTGCCGGCGGACGTCGCGAAGCTCACCGATCGCGAGGGCTCGTTCGCGCAGCAGTTCGTGCAGGCTCTTGCCGTGAATATCTATCGGGCTGTTGCGGTGCCCGCGAGCCTCGAGAAGCTCGTCGAGGAAGCCTGGGAGATGCTGCCTGTGCCTGCATCGATACCTCCGCAGGCGCTTCCCGAGGTCAGCGAGCTTAACTTCTTCGAGCCGTCGCCAGAGTTCTATCTTCGGCGCCGTAAGACGTTCTTGACCGTCGCGTCCGCTCTGCACCAAGGCGGCGGGAGTTCCAAGGTGGTTGCCGCGCGCTACGCGCCGGGATTACACGTCGTCGATCCGAGCGTGCGGGCTTCGCTAGCGCAACGCCTTGAAGGCTTGAGCGAAAGCCTCATCGTCTAGCAAATCATTTGCCCTCCAAGGCGCTTCTAGGAAACGAATGCCTTCCGAACAGATGCAGCTGTCCATCTGTTCGTGCCGTGAATCGTTGGAACCTTCTTCACGTTCAGCTTCTCGGCGATCTCCTCCAGCGACATCCGTTTCCCCAGCATCGCGTTGATCTTCAATCTTCATCCGCCATCCGTAGTCACGTTGGTTGCAGAGCCGATGCGCGAGCCGGACGTTGTCGGGGGTGAGGTGACCTCCGTGCATCTTGAGTCTCGGATAGTGGTCGGCCGTCGGCTGCCAATCGGAACGCGGCGATCTCGGCTCGAAGTACCTACGACCCCGGAAGCAGTAGCACTGGGGCATCTCGCAATGCACGTCGATGATCTGGCCATCCCGGGCAAGTTGCCGGAGGATTCCGCGAACTCCCAGGGCCTCGAGCTTCTCAACTGGGGTTTCTCCAGCGTCCGCTGGTGCCGCTGGGGTTTGTGCTTGAGGGACCTGCTCTTCGTCATTCATGCTCGGCCTCTCAGTCTTAGGTGGCAACAATCGGGCTATGGTCGCTGAAGGCGTACCACTCAGTCAGAATGGACGCCACTGCGCCGTTCGGCGGTCGCGGGCAACGACTACGGGGTCGACGTCGACAACCCGATCGAGCCCGACGGCGTCCTGGATAGCGCCGCAGGCGACTCGGTCTGGAGTTCCCCCGGTTTGGTGGACACCTGACGACTGAGTTTGCTTGGTCGGGAAGGATGTCTGCTGATGCCGAAGATCTCGCCGTATTCGAAGGAGTTCAAGCTGGAGGCCGTGCAGCTGCTCAGATCGAGCGGCCGGCCGGTGCCGCAGCTGGCCAAGGAGCTGGGCGTTTCGCCGCAGTCGCTGAGGAACTGGGCGGTCCAGCACGATGTCGACGACGGCAAGTCCGAAGGGTTGAGCTCGCAGGAGCGTGAGGAGCTGCGGCGGCTGCGCCGTGAGGTCAAGATCCTCGCTGAGGAGCGTGAGATCCTAAAAAAAGCCGCGGCCTTCTTCGCCTCGGAGAGCAGGACCCGGTGAAGGTGTTCGGGTTCGTGCTCGCGAGGAAGGCCGAACACTCGATCGCCTTGATGTGCCGGGTGCTGGAGGTGTCGCGGTCGGGCTATCACGCGTGGGCGGCCCGCGAGCCGTCGGCGCGGGCCGTCGCCGACGCGGCGCTCGATACGCAGATCGCGGCGATCCACGCGGGCAGCCTGAAGACCTACGGGTCGCCGAGGGTGCATGCCGAGTTGCGCCTGGAGCACGACGTTCACGTCGGGCGCAAGCGCGTCGAGCGGCTGATGCGCCACGCCGGCCTGTCGGGCCTGCACAAGCGCCGGCGGGGCCGCACGACGATCCGCGTGCAGGGCGTCAGAACGGCCCCAGACCTCGTGCAGCGCGACTTCAACCCGACCGCCCCGGACCGCCTCTGGTGCGCGGACATCACGTATATCCGCACGTGGGAGGGCTGGCTGTACCTGGCGTCGGTGATGGACTGCTACAGCCGGCGGATCGTCGGCTGGGCGATGGCTGACCACATGCGCGTCGAGCTCGTCATCGACGCCCTCGAGATGGCTGTCGCGCGCCGCCGGCCCGATGGCCGCCCGGTGCACCACTCCGATCAGGGATCGCAATATACGTCGCTGATCTTCACCAAGCGCTGTCGCAGCGTCGACATCGACGTCTCGACGGGCAGCAAGGGCGACTGCTTTGACAACGCCGCGATGGAAAGCTTTCACGCGAGCCTGAAGAAGGACCTCATCCAC
>Ga0136633_1001844_pt1 | contig 15151 bp, 13 predicted proteins | sample AntDrymeUQ832206_2_FD_105494 | JGI IMG/M metagenome (GOLD analysis project Ga0136633, IMG submission 105494) | Polar desert sand microbial communities from Dry Valleys, Antarctica - metaG UQ83 (22.06) | ecosystem: Environmental > Terrestrial > Soil > Desert | place: Antarctica: Dry Valley...
CGGCGTCGACGCCGACGACCTTCCAGCGGTGCCTGCCGGTGCGGCTGACGCGCGTGCGCAGCATCGAGCGCCGGCCCTTGGCGACGGTGCCGACGCGGCGGCCGTCGAGCAGCACGCGCCAGCTCGCGACCCGCGCGTCGCCGCTGGCGCGCCAGCGCACGGCGGCGGCACGGCCGGCCAGGATGTGCGCCTTTGCCAGCACCTGCACGCGCGCGGACGCGGTGGCCGTGCCCGATCCGGCGGCGGGCGCGGCACGCCACATCGAGCCCGGCAGCACCCTGTGCATCGCGGCACCGACGTCGAGGCCGCCCGAGCCCAGTAGGCCGGCGAGCAGGTCGTTGCGGGTGGCGCCATCCATCAGCGCGGCGCGCAGCGCCGACTGCGGCAGGTCGGGACGCGCCGCGGACAGCAGCGCGAGCGAGCCGGCGACGAAGGGCGCGGCCATCGAGGTGCCCTGCCGATGCTCATAGCGCGAGCCGAGCGCGGTCGAGAGGATCATCGCGCCCGGCGCAGCGATGTCGACCGAGCTCAGGCCGCGGTTGGCGACCGGCAGCAGGCCGCCGCTGCGCTCGGTGGCGGTGACGCTCAGCACGGCCGGAAGCGGTGACGAGGCCGGGTAGGATGGGCGCAGGTCGAGGTCGCGGGAGTTGTTGCCCGCGGACGTGACCACGGTGGCGCCGCGGTCGCCCGCGTAGCGCAGCGCATCGTCGAGGTCAGGGCTCGTGCCTTCGCCGTTGAGCGAGATGTTGAGGATCCGCGCGCCCTCGTCGACCGCGTAGCGGATGCCCTTCGCGAGCAGCGACGAGTCGCCGACGCGGTTGGCGTCGAGGACCTTGACGGACATGATCCGCGCGCCGGGGGCGATGCCCGCGCCGCCGGTGGCGTTGCCGGCCGGAGCGGCGACGATGCCGGCCACGTGTGTGCCATGCCCCTCGTCGTCGGTCGCGCTGGCGGCCGGGGAGATGATGTTCGCGCCGTGGACGTCGTCGGTGTAGCCGTTGCGATCGTCGTCGACGCCATTGCCCGCGACCTCGCCGGGGTTCGTCCAGAGATTCGCGGCGAGGTCCGGGTGGTCGAACTGGACGCCGCTGTCGAGGATCGCCACGACGACGCCGTCACCGCGCGACTGCGTCCAGGCCTCGGGAGCGCCGGTGGCGGTCGGGGTGCTGAGCGCCCACTGCTCGGAGAGCATCGGATCGTTCGCCGCCTGCGCGGGCACGGCGACGGCGCTCAGGGCGAATGCGGTGAGCAGCGCGGCGAGCGGTGGTGTGCGGCGGCGGGACACATGACGTGTCTTCGGCCGTTGCGCCGCCCTGCGTCCAGCCGATCAGCGCGAGACGGACGGACGGACGACCGATCGGTTCTGAAGGCGATTGGACGAATGACCGATGCGGGGGCGGGCTCAGGGCTCAGGTGCTCACGACATCCACCCCGTCGTGCAGCGTCATACGGTCTCGGCGGAGTCGCAGGCCCACGCCTCGCGCTCGGCGCGGAAGGCCGCCTCGCGCCGTGCGCGGAACGCGGCGATCTCGGCGGCGTTGTCGGCGAGGTAGCGCTCGTGCGCGGCGAGTGAGAAGCCGCCGGGCTCGACGCGCGGCGCCCACGTTCCCGCCTCGCTGGCGGAGCGCAGCTCGGTGAGCTCTTCGGCCGCCACCGGCTCGAAGCGCAGCTCGTCGAAGTGGCGTAGGCGCCAGGGCGGGTCGTCGCCGGCGTGCCAGATCGGGACCGTGCGGCCGACGAGCTGGTAGCCGCCAGGGCCCTCCATCCCGTAGACGCACAGAAAGGCGCCGCCGATGCCGACCGCGTTGGGCGGCGTCCACGTGCGAGCCGGGTTGTACTTCGTCGTGACGAGCCTGTGGCGCGGGTCCAGCGGAACCGCGACGGGCGCGCCCATGTAGACGTCGCCGAGGCCGAGCACGAGGTAGGACGCAGAGAACATGATCGATTTGACGGCCTGCTCGTCGGGCAGGCCGTTGATGCGGCGGATGAACTCGATGTTGTCCGGGCACCAGGGCGCGTGTGCGCGGACGGACTCGTAGCGCGCGATCGCGCTCATCGCGACCGGGTCGCGCCAGGCGAGCGGCAGGTGCACGACGCGGCCGGGGACCGTCGCGGCGTCGGGCGCGGGCAGCTGCGCCTCGAGCGCGACGAGCAGCTTCAGAAGTTCGGCTGCGGGCAGCCGGCCGGGGTCGTGCTGGACGTGCAGCGAGCGCACGCCGGGCGTGAGATCGAGCAGGCCGGCAGGCGCCGCGTCGTCGAGCGCGGCGCGCAGGAGGTGGACCCGCACGCGCGAGCGCAGCTCCAGCAGCGGCTCGCCGAACTCGACGAGCAGGCTGCACTCGCCGGCGCGGCGGAACGTCAGCGGGCCGCCCGAGCCGTCGCGCGGCGCATCGAGGATCGGGGCGGGCGGCGTCTGGCGCTTCGGCGGGCGGCGCTGCGGCGGCGCCTGGGGCAGGACCGCGATCTCCTCCTCGGAGGCGTCGTGCAGCGCGGTCGCATGCTCCGGATCGACGGGGTCCAGGCTGACGGCGTCGCCTGCGCGAACCTGGCCCAGGCGCCACAGGTCGGCGCGGATCACCTGCGCGATCGCGGCGAAGCCGCCGAGGCTGGGACCGTCCGGTCCGACGATCACCGCCATGTCACCGGCGAGCATCACGGTGCCGACGCCGTACGCGCTGTCGAGGATGTTGGACGGGTGCAGCCCCGCCTCGCCGCCGTCGGCGCGCGCCCAGCCGGGCACGGGGCCGGTCAGGCGCACGCCGGTGCGATCGGAGTGCAGGTGCACGGCCCACGCTGCGCGCCAGAGCTCCTCCAGGCCATCGGCGGTGAGGAAGTCCGGAGCCCCGTGCGGGCCGGGCACGACGCGCAGCGTCCACTCGTTCGTCATCGGCGGCGCGTTGATCCACGTGCCGATCGGCAGCGCGGCCATCGCGTCGCCGATCGCGAGCCGGTCGCCCTTGCGCAGCGCGCCGCCGCCGAGGCCCGCGGGCGCGAACGTCGCGCGGCTGCCCATCACCGCGGGGCGATCGATGCCGCCGCGCACGAGCACGTAGGAGCGCAGGCCGACGCCGCGGATCGAGCCGAGCTTCAGGACGCTGCCGGCCTCGACGTCGAGCGCCACCCACTGGCGCCGGGGCTCGCCGTCGATCTCGACGGCGATCGGCGCGCCGGTGACGGTGATCACGGTGCGCTGCTCAAAGCGCATCCGCGGCGCCGTCAGCGTCACCTCGATCCCGGCCGCGCCCTGCGCGTTGCCGACGAGCCGGTTGCCGAGCCGGAACGAGCGCGCGTCCATCGGCCCCGACGGCGGCACACCGACCTCCCAGTAGCCCAGCCGCCCGGGCCATTCCTGGACGGTGGCCCGCGTGCCGGAGGAGAGCAGCTCGATCATGCGTCGTGCGTGGCGAACAGTGATCGGACAGCGATCACAATTCGCCATCCGGCGCCGTTTCGTCCTTGACGCGTCACCACACCACCAGGCGCACCGGCGTCGGGTCGTAGCCGTTGCAGGGGTTGTTGAGCTGGGGGCAGTTGGAGATCAAGACGAGCGTGTCGCGGTCGGCACGCAGATCAAGGTACTTGCCGGGCGCCGAAATGCCGTCCTCGAACGTCAGCCCGCCCTCGGCCGTCAGCGGGACGTTCATGAAGAAGTTCACGTTCGCCGGCAGGTCGCGCTTGTTCAGCCCTCGCCCCCACGCCAGCGCCTGGGCGAGGAACGTGTTGCGGCAGGCGTGCATGTGGCGGGTGTGCTCGCCGTAGCGCACGACGTTCGATTCCTGCGAACAGGCGCCGCCAAGCGTGTCGTGGCGCCCGCACGTGTCGGCGACGATCGTCACGAGCGGCTCGAGGTCGAGCGCGAGCAGACGGGAGCCCAGCGTCAGATACGCATTGCCCTGCTCGCGCAGCGTGTCAACGGCGCTGAAGCGGTTGGCGTAGTCGCCGGCGTCGAAGAACAGCGTGTCGACGGCCTGGTTTCCGTGCAGGTCGATGATCCGCAGTGTCTCTCCCGCGGCCAGCTCGCCGATCCAGCCGTCGCCGGCGTCGACGTCGAGCGTCAGGCGCGCGCCGGCGCCGGCGCTCATCGCAGCGCGGCCTCGGTCGCCGCGAAGCCGCGCTCGTTCTCCTCGCAGGCGCGGCGCACGGCGTCCTCGTGCGTCGTCGCATCGACGCGCGCGATCTGCAGGCGCACCGGTCGCGGGCTCCACTCGGGCGCCGGGTCGAGCGGGTGCGGCACGCTGCACAGCACGACGAGCGTGTCGAGCTCGAAGCGCAGCGTCACCGCCGCGCCGGCTGCCGAGTTGCCCTCGACGAACGCGAGGTCGCCCGCGTCGCCGACCGCGACCTTCGTGAAGAAGTTCACGTTCGCGACGAGGTCGCGCGCGCCGAGGCCATGCTTGGCGAGCTCGACGAGCAGCCCGTCGCGGGCGCTGCGGCGCCAGTCGTTGCGCGCCTGCTGGTAGGAGGCGGCCCCCCAGCGCGCGGCCACGTGCGCTGCCGTCGCGTGGCCGGTGATCGCGTCGTGCCAGCCACACGTGTCATGGGTGAGCGAGGCGAGCACACGGCCCATGTCGGAGTACAGCGCGACGCCCGCCGTCAGCCGACTGACGTGCTGGGCCTTCAGCGTGTCGGGCATGCAGTAGCGCTCCAGCCGATCGCAGGCGCGGTACAGCAACGCCGACACGTTCGCGCCGCCTTCGACGTCAGTCAGCGTCAGCGCCGTGCCGCGCAGGCAGATGCGCGACCAGCTCGCGGCGGGCGGCAGGATCCCGTCGATCAGGGTCATTGATTGAGGGTTGAGGGCACCCACCGGTGAGTTACTTACTTACACGGTCCGGATCCGCGGGTCCGCCGCGGCCTGCGCGACGTCCACGAGGAAGTTCACGACGACGTACGCGGTGCCCAGCATGAGCGTCGTGCCGGTGATCGCCGGGAAGTCCGAGAACGCGATCGACTGGTTGAGGTACAGGCCCAGGCCCGGCCAGGAGAAGATCTGCTCGACGACGACGATCCCCGCCAGCAGCAGCCCGAACTGCAGGCCGCCCATCGTCAGCGCCGGCCCGGCGGCGTTGCGCAGCCCGTGGCGCAGGATGATCGCCCGCTCGCGCATCCCCTTCGCGCGCGCCGTGCGCACGTAGTCCTCGCGCATGACCTGCTCGAGCGTCGTCGCCAGCGTGCGCGCGATCGCGAGCGCCGGGACGAGCGCGAGCGTGAACGCCGGCAGCACGAGATGCGACAGCGCGCTGAAGAACACGCCCGGGTCGCCGGCGACGAGCGCGTCGAACAGCAGCAGGCCGGTCGGCCCGTCGGGCAGGACATACGTGTCGGCGACCCGGCCCGACGCGGGCAGCAGGCCGAGGCCCGAGTAGAAGACAAGGATCGCCAGCAGCCCGACGAGGAAGCCCGGCACCGACGCGCCGGCGACGAGGACGACCCGCAGCACCCGCGCCGCGCGTCCTCCCGCCGCGAGCGCGAGCGCCAGGCCGACCCCGATGAGTCCCGCCAGCAACGACGCGGCCAGCGCCAGCTCGAGGGTCGCGGGGGCGAACGTCCGCAGGTCGTCGGCGACGTCGTTGCGCGTACGCAACGAGGACTGCAGATCGCCGCTGACCGTGCGCCCGAGGTAGTCGGCGAAGCGCTCGGGCAGCGGCTTGTCGTAGCCGAGCTCGTGCGCCTTCGCCGCGACAACCTCGGGCGACGCGTTCGCGCCGACCATCGCCCGCGCCGGGTCCGACGGGATCACCGCCTGGAGCACGAACACGATCACCGCCAGTCCGCAGAGGACCGCGAAGAGCGCGACGAGCCGCTTGCCGATCAGCGTCGCCATGCGTGCTCAGCTCCCCCCTCGCTTCAGCGGCGCGTAGGAGATCGTCCACGGATATGTCGGCACGCTCTCCACGCCCTCGAGGTCCTTCTGCAGGACGAAGACGTCCTTGACGTTGCCGAGGAAGAAGATCGAGTCGGAGTCGATCACCCGCTGGCCGGCCTCGAGGTGGAGCTTGTTCACCTCAGCCTCGGGCGCGTCGAGCGCGTCGTCGAGCGCCGTGTCGACGCCCTTGTCGGCGAAGCCGAAGAAGTTCAGCCCGCCGGTCGAGTAGAAGACGATCCGCGCCCACGTGTCGGGGTGCGCGGCGTCGGGTGTGTTGGTCTGCAGCAGCAGGTCGGGCGCCTGCTCGAGGCGTTTGATGTAGCCGTACGTGTCGGGCAGCTGGACCTCGCGCAGCGTCACGTCGAAGCCGGCCTCCTTGAGCTTGGCCTGCAGCAGCTCGCCGACGCGGCGCTGGACGCCGGATTCGTCGGCGGTGTAGGCGAGCGTGATCTTCTTCGTCTTCGCCTTGTCGCCCGCCGCCTTGGCCTTCGCCGGATCGACCGCGTAGGGCAGATCGGGCTGGCCGGCGAGGAGCGCCTCCGGATAGGCGCCGACGGACTTCGTCGCCGTGCCGGCGTAGGCCTGCTCGACGAGCTGCTCGACGTCGATCGTCGAGCGCAGGCCGGCGCGGACGGCGGGATCATCGAACGGCGCCTTGTTCGTGTTGACATACAGCAGCAGGCGCAGGTTGGCGTCCTTGCGCTGCACGACTAGGCTGTCGGGCAGCGACGCGAGCTCGGACGCCGGGAAGGACTTCACGATCGCGTCGAGGCCGCCGTTCTGCAGCTCCAGTCGCTGCGTCCCGATATCCGGCGTGATCTTGATGAGGACCGTCTTGAAGTTCGCCTTCGTGCTCCAGTACTGATCGTTGCGCGTCAGCGTGTACTGGCGGCCGCGGTCGAACTGCGTGAGCTTGTAGGGACCGGTGCCGTCGCCGTGGTTGCGCAGCCAGGTCTGGCCGAAGTCCTTGCCGGCGTTCGCCTTGATCGCCGCCGGGCCGATAACCTTCGGACCCCAGCTCGACGCCATGTAGGCCTCGAACGGGTTGACGGGGCTCTTGAGCTTGACGACGAACGTGAGGTCATCGGGCGTCGACATGCTCTTGACGCCAGCGAGCATGTAGGACGGCGCCTGGTTGACGTCGAGGCGGCGCTGGAAGGCGTCCTTGACGGCCTGCGAGGTCAGCGGCGCGCCGCTGTGGAACGTCACGTCGGGCTGGAGCGTGAACCTGTACGTCAGCCGGTCGGGCGAGACGGTCCAGCTCTTGGCGAGGCTGCCGACGATCCTCGTCGAGGACGGCGCGTAGCGCAGCAGGCCCTCGTACTGGTTGAGGATCACGGAGTCGCCCTCGATGTCGTAGAAGACGTCGGGGTCGGGCACCGACATGTCCGCGAGATACGGGATCCGCAACACATCGCTGGACCCCGTCGATGACGCCTTCTCGGTCGAGCCGCAGCCCGCGACGGTGATGGCGAGAGCGAGCAGCACCGCGCTCAGGGTCCTGCGGGTCATCGGTTCGTCCTTTCGTCGATGCGACGGTTGATCAGATCGCCCGTCAGATTGGCCGCGAGCGCCAGCAGCGCGACGGCGACGGCGGGCGCTATCGGCACCCAGGGGTGCCCGAAGAGGTAGTCCAGGCCGCGCGCGCTCATCGCGCCCAGCTCGGCCGCGGGCGCGGGCGCGCCGAGGCCGATGAACGACAGCGCGGCGAGCGCGAGGATGAGGTTGCCGACGTCAAGCGACATCGTCACGACGACCGGCGCGATCGCGCCCGGCAGCAGGTGGCGCAACACCAGGCGCGTGCGCGAGACGCCCGCCAGGCGCGCGGCCTCGGCGTGCGGACGGGCGGCGAGCGCGCGCACCTCGCCGCGCACGATGCGCGCATACCAGGGCCACCACACGATGCTCAGCGCAATCAGCGTGTGCATGAGGCTCGGCCCGAGCGAGGCGATGACAGCGATCGCCAGCACCGGCGCCGGCAGCGACAGGAACAGGTCCGTGAGCCGCATGAGGATCGTGTCGACGATGCCGCCGGTCGCGCCGGCGATCGCGCCGACAAGCGAGCCGAGGACCGCACCGAGCGCGATCACGCCGAGCGCCGCCAGCCAGCTCGTGCGGATGCCGACCAGCACCCGCGAGAACACGTCGCGGCCGATCTCGTCGGTCCCGAAGGGCGCGCTGAGGCTCGGCGCCGCGAACGGCCCGGCGCCGGTGACCTCGAGGCTGCCGTGCGGCGCGAGCAGCGGCGCGACGAGCGCGATCGCCGTGAGGATCGCGACCGGGACGAGCGCCGCGCGGACCGCGCCGGGGCCGGCCTCGCTCGCCCCGCCAGACGGATCGGCAGGGTCGCGGCGCCCGCGCCACAGCCGCAGCCCGACGGGTGAGATCGCGCCCGTCGGCGTCGACACGCCGGTCACGCCGCCTCGGAGACGTCGGGCACCGCAGCCAGCAGCTGGCGCGTGTATGGGTGACACGGCGTCGTGAAGAGCTGTTCGGTGCGACCGTGCTCGACGACCTCGCCGCCCTTCATGACCGCGACCTCGTCGGCGACGGCGCGAGCGGCCGCGAGGTCGTGCGTGACGAACAGCAGCGCGATGCCCAGCGTGCGGCGCAGGTGGCAGAGCAGGTTGAGGACCTGCGCGGCGAGCGAGACGTCAAGCGCCGAGACCGGCTCGTCGCAGGCCAGCAACGCAGGCGGCACGGCGATCGCACGGGCGATCGCCGCGCGCTGGCGCATCCCGCCCGACAGCCGCCGCGGCACCGACCGCGCCGCCTCCGCCGGCAGGCCGACGGCCGCGAGCGTCGCCTCGATCCGCGCGGCGCGCTGCTCGGGCGGCACGCCGAGCGCCGCGAGCCGCTCGCCGATCTGGTCGCCGATCGTCAGCCACGGCGTCAGCGACGCGCCGGCGTCCTGGAAGATGAGCTGCGGCGGGGCGCCCGGCCCAAGGGTCACCGTGCCCCGGGTCGGCTCGAGCAGCCCGACGACCATCCGCAGCAGCGTCGTCTTCCCGGAGCCCGACTCGCCGACGATCGCCAGCGCACCACCCGCGGGTAGCTCGATGCTGACGCCGCCGACGGCGACGAACGCGGGCGGGCGGGCCGCGAAGGGATGGCGCCGCGGACGCGGGAACTCGCGCACGGCGTCGCGTACGACGAGGGCCGGCTCGGGCGGGTTGGCCTTCACGAGCGCGGGCGCGTCGGCGGGGGTCGCGGCGCGCAGCAGGAGCGGGTCGGGCAGGCCGGCGCCGGGACCCCCCGGTGGCCAGCGTCCCAGCACGCCGGGGGGATGGCACTCGTCGCTGCGGTCGCCGTTGCGATGCGCGGGCACGCGCAGCTCGCAGACCGCGTCGCCGGCCGGGCAGCGCGGCGCAAACGCGCAGCCGGCCGGCCGCCGGCGCGGGTCGGGCGGGCGCCCCGCGAGCGTCGGCAGGTCGCCGCCGGCGACGGTGCTGTCCAGCCGCGGGCGGCTCGCCAGCAGGCCGACGGTGTATGGATGGCGGGCGGCGCCGAGCACCTCGGCGGCGGTCCCGCTCTCGACGATCCGCCCGGCGTAGGCGACGGCGATGCGGTCGCAGATGCGCGCCGCCACGCCGAGGTCGTGCGTGACGAACAGCAGGCCCATGTTGCGCTCGCGGACGAGCTTGGCGAGCAGGTCCAGGACGACCGCCTGGACGGTGACGTCGAGCGCCGTGGTCGGCTCGTCGGCGACGACGAGGCGCGGGTCGCGCGCGAGCGCCATCGCGATCATCACGCGCTGGCGCAGGCCGCCGGAGAGCTCGTGCGGGTAGGCGCGGGCCTTCACGGCGGGCTCCGGGATGCCGGTGTCGGCAAGCAGCTGGTGGATGCGCTCGTCGTCGGCGCCGCCCGCCGCCTCGCCGACCTGGCGGCCGACGCGCATCGTCGGGTTCAGCGAGGTCATCGGGTCCTGGAAGATCGCCCCGAGGTCCGAGCCGCGGCGGCGGCGCCGCGTGTCCTCGCTGGCCTTGACCATGTCCTCGTCGTCGAGGAAGACCGAACCGCTGACCGTTGGCTGCGGGTGGGCCGGCAGGAGCCCGAGCGCGGTCAGGCCGAGCACGCTCTTGCCCGAGCCCGACTCGCCGACAAGGCCGACGATCTCGCCGGGCGCGATCGACAGCCACGCGCCGCGCAGCGCGTACACGTCGCCACCGCGGACCTTGAACGTGACATGCAGGTCCTCGATCTCGAGGATCGGCGGCGTCAGCGACATCCCGCTCCCACGGCGATCGCGGCCGTCGAGGCAAACGCGCCCAGCACGTCGCGCTGCTCGACGAGGCAGTCGCGCTGCAGGTAGGCCATCGCCTCCAGCGCGGCGTCGTGGGCCCTGACCGACGAGCCGCCGACACAGTCGGTGACGACGAGGCAGCGGTAGTCGTGCTGGTGGGCGTCGGCGAACGTGAGGTGCACGCAGACGTCGGTCAGCGCGCCGACGAGCACGAGCGTGCGCGCACCATAGGACTTCAATACGAGCTCCAGCTCGGTCGCGAAGAACGCCGAGTAGCGGCGCTTGCGGATGAGGTACTCGTCGGGCCGCGGGCCGATGCCGGCGGCAAGCTCGGTCGCCTCGTCGCCCTCGAGGCAGTGCACGCCCTCTGCGCCGTCGAGCTCGCGACCGAAGTCCAGCAGCGTGCGCTTGTGGACCTCCTGGATGAAGACGACCGGCACTGCCGCCGCGCGGGCGCTCCGCACGAGCTCGACGATCCGGGCGTGCCGCCCAGCCCCGCCGTCCATGTGCGGGATGCCGGTGTCCTGCGTGGTCACCTCGCCCTTCTGGACGTCGATCACGACGAGCACGGCCTGATCATGGATCTTCATCTGGGCTCGCTTCCTTCCTGAAAAAGAAAAGGCCCAGGAGATGTGATGTCTCCCGGGCTTTTATCCCTCCGTGTCAACGCGGCTATGTAGGTGCCGGCCGGCCCTCTCGGACCAGACCTGCCGGTGACGGCAGCGGAACCCTAGGGCGACTCCGAAGATATGGGCGCCGGCGTCGACGCTCTAGATCAAAGTGGGCCAACTTCGACCGGGAACATTCGACACATGGGCCAGGTCGAGCGGACTCAGCGTTGCAGCCAGCCGCGCCTGCGCAGCTCGCCGACGAAGCGGGCGTACTGCTCGTCCAGATGCGCGCGCATCGACGCGCGCGGCTCGATCAGTGCGCGCGTGCGCGACATGCGCGCCGCGGCGCCGGCGACCGGCTCGCCGGCGTCGGCGGCGGCCGCGAGGATCGCCATGCCGAACGCGGCCTCGCTGCGCTCGGGCAGCCGGACGGAGCGACCGAGCGCATCGGCGCGCAGCTGGCACCACGCGCGGTTGCGGGTCGCGCCACCGGTCAGGCTCAGCCCGCCGTCGGCGGGCGCGCCGAGCTTGGCGAGCCGCGCCAAGCACAGCCGCTCGACGAGCGCGAGTCCCTGCATCAGCGCGGCGGCGTGCTCGCCGTCGCCGGCCGGCGTGCCGAGCATGAACGCCCGCGCATCGGGCGCGACGAAGGGAAAGCGCTCGCCCCGCGAGACGAGTGGATAGGCGAGCACGGTCGTGCGCTCGTGCGCGGCGGCGCACTCGCCCAGCTCGTCGAGGTCACGGGCGGGGAACGCCGCGACGAGGGCGCCGGCGCCGCTGCTCGAGGCGCCGCCCGGCAGCCAGACACCGTCGGGCAAGCGGTGTGAGTAGACGCCGTATGACGGGATCTCGATGCGCTCCCGCGAGCAGCCCTTGAGCACGAGCGTCGTGCCGAGCTCGCAGTTCCAGTCGCCGGGCGCCAGCGCGCCGGCGGCGATCTGCGCCGCGCAGCCGTCGGTCATGCCGGCGATCACCGCGGCGCCCCGCGGCAGGCCGCTCTCGGCCGCTGCCGCGCCGCAGACCGCGCCGAGCCGCGTGCCGGACGCGACGACGGCGGGCAGGATGTCCTGCACGTATTCTGCGCCGGCGGCGGGGAAGCACGCGTGCTCGGCGTCGTAGCCGGTCTTCAGGGCGTGGCTCGCATCGGACTCGACGGCGCGGCCGACGAGGCGGCGGGTGACGACGTCGGCCTGGTGGGCGAGTCGCGCGCCGGCGGCGACGGACTCGTGCTCGAGCAGCCAGTGCAGCTTGGGCAGCGCCCAGGACGTCGCGAGCCCGAGCCGGTGAGCCTGCTCGGCGGCACGACTGTCGTCGTACATGAGCGCCGGAGTCGTCGGGTCGCCATCGCGGTCGACGAGCGCGATCGTCCCCGACGTCGAGCACGTGGCGACCGCGCGCACGCGCTCGCCGTCCACGCCGGCGAGCGCCTCGCGGTTGGCTGCGGCGACGGCGGGCCACCAGCTGTGCGGATCCTGCTCGTGGCGCTCGCCCTCGCGCCGGCTGCAGAGCGGCGCCGCACCCGCGCCGAGGACGGTGCCGTCGTAGCCGACGGCCAGCGCCCGCGCGCTGCCGGTGCCGAGGTCGATGCCGACGTAGACGCCCTCCTCGCGGGTCACAAACGCTGAGGTCCGAGCGGCTCCGGCGGCGGTCGGTCGGCATCGTCCTCGGTCGACAATCGAAGCTGCCACCACGCGACGTCGCGCCACGCGCCGGCCTTCCAGCCGATGTCGCGGTACGTGCCGACCTGCTCGAAGCCAAGCGCCCGGTGCAGCCCGATGCTCGCCGCGTTGGGCAGCGCGATTCCGGCGCAGGCGCTGCGAAAGCCCTGGCGGCGGACAAGATCGAGCAGCGCCTCGTAGAGCAGGCGGCCCACGCCGCGGCCGTGCGACGCGGGGTCGACGTAAACCGCGACATCGACCGCCCAGCGGTAGCCCGCGCGGTCGCGATGCTGCGACGCGTACGCGTAGCCGGCGATCTCGCCGCCGTCCACGGCGACCAGCCAGGGGAAGCGCGCGCCGGTGCCGGCGATGCGCGCGGTCATCTCCTGCGCGGTCGGCGCGACGTCCTCGAACGACACGCCGCTGCCATCGACGTAGGGCGCGTAGATCGCCGCGCACGCGGCGCCGTCGCGTCCAGGATCGGCGTGGCGGACGCGCATCACGTCATCGTCGCGGCGGCGGGGCTCCGGCGGTGTCCGACCGCCGGCCTGCCGATCAGCGCTCGCCGACGGGCTGCAGCTCGGGCGCGGGCGTCTCGTCGGCGACGTCGTCGCCGATGTCGTCGCCGATGCGGTCGCCGATCAGCGCGTCGTCCTGCGCGACCGTGGGGTTGGCCGCCTCCTGCTTGCGGGCCTCCTTGCGGGCCTGCTTGTCCATGCGGCGCTCGCGCATCCGGCGCTCACGGTCGAGCTTCGCCATCGTGGTCTTCTTCTTGCCGCTTGATGCCATGCGTGCTCCCTCGTTGTGGGTGTGACCGTCGATGACGCGCCGTGTCGTGGCGCGTCAGCAGCCCGATCGCACTGGTCCTACGCCCATCCGGTTGCCTGCGCATCCGCGGCCGGGCGTGGGGGACGGCGCCGCAGCGCCGTGTGGACCGCGCTATGAGCATAGCCCGGCACCCGGCCGTGCCCGCCACCGAATCGGTCAGAGTGTGCCCGTGGACGTGACCCTGCGAGCCGCGCGGACCGGCGATCGAGACGCCGTCAGCGCGGTCTTCGGCGCTGCGCGAGCGACCGCACTGGCGTTCCTGCCGGTTGTCCGTCGTATCTGCAGCACACGCATCCATCTATGGCGCCGCGCGATCGTCCGTACCTCCGATCCGTCGTATCTGCGCGCACCGCGGCATTGGGTGGCGCCGCTGCATCCCGTCGGCCCGAAGGGCCCGAGCGCCGCTCCCGGCCAAGCCGTGTCGCGAACGTGCTCGCATGCAACATTCTCGCGACACGGCACCCCGCCCGGCCGGCCCCGCGCGCGGGCGCCCTCGCCCACGCGATCTCATGTCCCTCGTCGATGCAGCTTCTGCCGGCGCGAACGTCAAGGCCCTGGACGACCGGCCACACGTGGCGTCTGCCCTGCGACCCCTCGCCAATGATTTGCGACGGACGGAGCGATCGCCGCGGGTCAGCGCCCGAGCTTGCGCCGCAGGCGGTCGAGCAGTCCGCCGCTGCGCGCGGGCGGCACGGGCCCGGAATCCGGCGTTGACGTGGGTGCGCCGGGCGGTGGGATGCTGCCGACGCGCTCGGGCTCGGGTTCCGGTTCCGGCTCGGGCTCCGGTTCGGGCTCCGGTTCGGGCTCGGGCTCCGGTTCGGGCTCGGGCTCCGGTTCGGGCTCGGGCCCGGGTTTTTGCGCGGCCGGCGCGTTGTAGCGCTCATACGCCGCCGCTGACGCTGCGGCGGCTGCCTCCGCAGCGGCCTTGAAATTCGGGTGCGGCTCTTCGCGCTCCGGCTCCTCTTCCGACTCGGGCTCCTCCTCCGAAGCCGGCTCCGGCTCCTCGAGCTCGCTGCCGGTCCAGGTCAGGTCTTCCGGTTGCTCGTCGCCGGGCACGTCGGGCGGGTTCATGGGTCGAGGATCGCGCAGCAACCGGACGCAATGCAAGCGAATTGCCTTGTATCACCACAGCGCCGGCGCCATCAATCGAATGCAGGCCGGCTCCCACCGCCGGTCCCGTCTGATCCCGAGAACACCGAAGGAGCACCGATGCACGCTGCACCCCGGCCCCGCATGAAGACCACGGCGCCACTGCTTCGCGGCGGCGGCGAGCTGCACATCGTCGGCCGCGACAGCGTCGTGACGCTCGACGACCCGGACGGCGCGATCCACCGCCTCGTCGAGCTCGCCGACGGCTCGCGCAGCACGACGGAGCTGTACTCCGCGCTCGCCCCCGAGTACCCCGAGCTCCATCACGAGGACGTCACCGACGCCGTCGCGCAGCTCGAGGCCGCCGGCCTGTTCGAGGTCCGCGCACCGCACCGCGGGATTCCCGGCGGGCGCGACCGCGGCTTCGCGGCCACCCCGCCCTTTCACGTGTGAGCCGCGCGGCCCGCGCTCGCGCGGGCCGCGGTCACCCAGGCTCGGCCTCAGCCCGGCTCAAACCACGAGCGTCCCGATCGACCCGACGCGGGCGCGCTTGGGGTCCTCCACGACGTGCCAGGCAGCGAGGCTCGGCGGCATGTCGTTGGCCATCGCGAAGGACGCGATCGCGGCGGTTACCGCCGGAGCCGCGAACGAGGTCCCGCTCCAGGTCGCGAAGCCCTCGAAGACAGGCTCGTCGTCGCCGCCGTCCCAGCACAGGAACGTGCTCGGGATCTTCACTCCGGGCGCGCAGCAGTCGACCCACCAGCCCCAGCTGCTGAAGTCGACCTGCTTCCAGTCGCCGCCCTCATCCCGCCCCACCGCGCCGACGGCGATGACGCGCTTGGACGCCGCCGGCCAG